>Ga0316605_10000016_pt1 | contig 301648 bp, 252 predicted proteins | sample OWC_soil_day20_n_FD_207666 | JGI IMG/M metagenome (GOLD analysis project Ga0316605, IMG submission 207666) | Wetland soil microbial communities from Old Woman Creek delta, Ohio, United States - OWC_soil_day20_noCT | ecosystem: Environmental > Terrestrial > Soil > Wetlands | place: USA: Ohio... | reverse complement strand
CCGGACCGGCGCCGGGGTGCTGGGCACCATTACCGCCGACGGGGCCGGCAACTGGACCTACGACTACACCGGCACCACGCTGGTCGACGGCAGCCACACCTTCACCGCCACCGCCACCGACACCGCCGGCAATACCAGCGCCGCCTCCGCCGGCCTCACCGTCACCGTCGACACCGCCGCCCCGGCCATCACCTTCAGCGCCCTGGCCTTGTCGGCGGACACCGGTACCAGTGCCAGCGACTTCATCACCAACACCGCCGCCCAGACTGTCACCGCGACCCTGAGCGCCGGTCTGGGTGCCGGCGACATTGTCTCGGGCTCCGTGGACAATGGCGGCACCTGGAGCGACATCTCCGCCAAGGTGGCGGGTACGACGCTTACCTGGGACGGTGTCACCCTCCTGGCCGGCAACAACACCCTCAAGCTCAAAGTCACTGACAGCGCCGGCAACGACAGTACTGTCGCCAATCAGCCCTACAATCTCGATACCACCGCCCCGACCGTGACTTCGGTCTCGGTCCCGGCAAACGGCAGCTACAAGGCCGGCACCAGCCTTAACTTCACCGTCAACCTGTCCGAGAATGTGACGGTCAACGGCACCGATTCGGTTCTCGCCCTCGACATCGGCGGCGTCGCCCGCAATGCCGTCTACTTGTCGAAGACCGCCAACAGCCTCACCTACCGCTACATCGTCCAGGCGGGGGACAATGACACCAACGGCATCACCGTGGGCGCCCTGAGCCTGAACGGCACCACGGTGCAGGATGCAGTCACCAACAACCTGGTCACCACCCTCAACGGAGTGGGCGCTACTGTTGCCGTTCTGGTGGACACCACCGCCCCGACCGCCCCGGCGGCCCTGGCCCTGGCCGCCGCTTCCGACAGCGGGGCGTCGAACGCCGACCGGATCACCAGCGTCACCACCCCGGTCATCACCGGCAGCGCCGAAGCTGGCGCCACGGTCACCCTCTACGACACCGACGGCACCACCGTCCTGGGCAATGTCACCGCCAACGGCGCCGGCAGCTGGAGCCTCACCAGCGCCGCCCTCGGGGCCGGTGCCCATACCCTCACCGCCAAGGCCACCGACACCGCCGGCAATGTCAGCGCCGCTTCCGCCGGCCTGGCGGTGACCATCGACACCACCGCCCCGGCCGCCCCGGCGATCACGGCCATCACCACCGATACCGGCACCCCCGGCGACCGGATCACCAGCGACACCACCCTCGTCCTCTCCGGCACCGCCGAAGCCAACAGCACCGTCACCGTTTCCCGAACCGGTGTCGGGATGCTGGGCTCCGTCACCGCCGATGGCACCGGCAACTGGAGCTACAACTACACCGGCACGCCCCTCCTCGACGGCAGCCACACCTTCACCGCCACCGCGACCGATACCGCCGGCAACGTCAGCGCCGCCTCCGCCGGCCTGGCGGTGACCGTCGACACCGCCGCCCCGGCCGCCCCGGCCGCCCTGGCCCTGGCCGCGGCTTCCGACAGCGGGGTGTCGAACGCCGACCGGATCACCAGCGTCACCACCCCGGTCATCACCGGCAGCGCCGAGGCCGGCGCCACGGTCACCCTCTACGACACCGACGGCACCACCGTCCTGGGCACCGCTACCACCAACGGCGCCGGCAACTGGAGCCTCACCAGCGCCGCCCTCGCGGCCGGGGCCCATACCCTGACCGCCAAGGCCACCGATACCGCCGGCAACGTCAGCGCCGCCTCCGCCGGCCTCGCCATCACCATCGACACCGCCGCCCCGGCTGCCCCGGCCGCCCTGGCCCTGGCCGCGGCTTCCGACAGCGGGGTGTCGAACGCCGACCGGATCACCAGCGTCACCACCCCGGTCATCACCGGCAGCGCCGAAGCCGGCGCCACGGTCACCCTCTACGACACCGATGGCACCACCGTCCTGGGCAATGCCACCGCCAACGGCGCCGGCACCTGGAGCCTCACCAGCGCCGCCCTCGGGGCCGGGGCCCATACCCTGACCGCCAAGGCCACCGATACCGCCGGCAACGTCAGCGCCGCCTCCGCCGGCCTGGCGGTGACCATCGATACCGCCGCCCCGGCCGCGCCGGCGATCACGGCCATCACCACCGATACCGGCACCCCCGGCGACCGGATCACCAGCGACACCACCCTCGTCCTCTCCGGCACCGCCGAAGCCAACAGCACCGTCACCGTTTCCCGAACCGGTGTCGGGATGCTGGGCTCCGTCACCGCCGATGGCACCGGCAACTGGAGCTACAACTACACCGGCACGCCCCTCCTCGACGGCAGCCACACCTTCACCGCCACCGCGACCGATACCGCCGGCAACGTCAGCGCCGCCTCCGCCGGCCTGGCGGTGACCGTCGACACCGCTACCCCGTCCGCCCCGGCCGCCCTGGCCTTGGCCGCCGCCTCCGACAGCGGCCTCTCCAGCGCCGACCGGATCACCAGCGTCACCACCCCGGTCATCACCGGCAGCGCCGAGGCCGGCGCCACGGTCACCCTCTACGACACCGACGGCACCACCGCCCTGGGCACCGCTACCACCAACGGCGCCGGCACCTGGAGCCTCACCAGCGCCGCCCTCGGGGCCGGGGTCCATACCCTGACCGCCAAGGCCACCGACACCGCCGGCAACGTCAGCGCCGCTTCCGCTGGCCTGGCGGTGACCATCGATACCGCCACCCCGGCCGCCCCGGCCGCCCTGGCCCTGGCCGCGGCTTCCGACAGCGGGGTGTCGAACGCCGACCGGATCACCAGCGTTACCACCCCGACCATCACCGGCACCGCCGAAGCCGGCGCCACGGTTACCCTCTACGACACCGATGGCACCACCGTCCTGGGCACCGCTACCACCAACGGCGCCGGCAGCTGGAGCCTCACCAGCGCCGCCCTCGCGGCCGGGGCCCATACCCTCACCGCCAAGGCCACCGACATCGCCGGCAACGTCAGCGCCGCTTCCGCTGGCCTGGCGGTGACCATCGATACCGCCGCCCCGGCTGCCCCGGCCGCCCTGGCCCTGGCCGCGGCTTCCGACAGCGGGGTGTCGAACGCCGACCGGATCACCAGCGTCACCACCCCGGTCATCACCGGCAGCGCCGAAGCCGGCGCCACGGTCACCCTCTACGACACCGACGGCACCACCGTCCTGGGCACCGCTACCACCAACGGCGCCGGCAACTGGAGCCTCACCAGCGCCGCCCTCGCGGCCGGGGCCCATACCCTGACCGCCAAGGCCACCGATACCGCCGGCAACGTCAGCGCCGCCTCCGCCGGCCTCGCCATCACCATCGACACCGCCGCCCCGGCTGCCCCGGCCGCCCTGGCCCTGGCCGCGGCTTCCGACAGCGGGGTGTCGAACGCCGACCGGATCACCAGCGTCACCACCCCGGTCATCACCGGCAGCGCCGAAGCCGGCGCCACGGTCACCCTCTACGACACCGATGGCACCACCGTCCTGGGCACCGCTACCACCAACGGCGCCGGCACCTGGAGCCTCACCAGCGCCGCCCTCGCGGCCGGGGCCCATACCCTGACCGCCAAGGCCTCCGACGCCGCTGGCAATGTCAGCACGGCTTCCGCCGGCCTCGCCATCACCATCGACACCACCGCCCCGGCCGCCCCGGCGATCACGGCCATCACCACCGATACCGGAACCCCCGGCGACCGCATCACCAGCGACACCACCCTCGTCCTCTCCGGCACCGCCGAAGCCGGCAGCACGATCACTATCTTCCGGGCCGGCGTCGGCGCCATCGGCACCACCACTACCGACGGGACGGGCAACTGGACCTTTGCCTACCCAACCGCCTTATTGGACGGCAGCCACACCTTCACCGCCACCGCGACCGACACCGCCGGCAACGTCAGCGCCGCTTCCGCCGGCCTCGCCGTCACCATCGACACCACCACCCCGGGCGCCCCGGCCGCCCTGGCCCTGGCCGCGGCTTCCGACAGCGGGGTATCGAACGCCGACCGGATCACCAGCGTCACCACCCCGGTCATCACCGGCAGCGCCGAAGCCGGCGCCACGGTCACCCTCTACGACACCGATGGCACCACCGTCCGGGGCACCGCTACCACCAACGGCGCCGGCAGCTGGAGCCTCACCAGCGCAGCCCTCGGGGCCGGGGTCCATACCCTGACCGCCAAGGCCACCGACATCGCCGGCAATGTCAGCGCCGCTTCCGCCGGCCTGGCGGTGAGCATCGACACCACACCGCCGAGCGTTACCGGCACAGCGGCCGGCCAAGCCGCAACCGACAAGGGCACTGCCGCGCCGTTCTCAGCAGTGGCTATCAGCGATGCCGGCGATGCGATCCAGACCGTCACCATCACGCTGGACGCGGCGGCAAAGGGAAGCCTGTCCAACCTGGGCGGCGGTTCCTATGATGCGGCCACCGGCATCTATCGCTTCTCCGGCGCCCCAGCGGCCGCCACTGCTGCGGTGCGGGGTCTGCTCTTCACCCCCGCGGCCAACCGGGTTGCGGTGGCGCAAACCGAGACCACGACCTTCACCATCGTGGTCACCGATGCCGCCGGCAGGACGACCAGCGACAGCACCACCACGGTAGTCGCTACCTCGATCAACGATGCCCCAACCCTGTCCGGCGATGCTTACCAGTGGGCCGCCACCGACCAGGACCACGCCTCGGCCGCTGTCTTCGTCTCCAGACTTTTCGCCGGGATGTCCTATGGCGATGCCGATCCCGCCACGCTGAAGGGCGTCGCGATAACGGCGGTCACCGGCAAGGGAAGCTGGCAGTATTCCACCGACCAGGGCGCCACCTGGAACAACTTCGGTCCGGTCGCAGACAACGCCGCCCTTCTGCTCGACGGCAATGCCCAGATTCGCTACCAGCCCGACGGGCAGAGCGGCGAGGTCGCGGGTTTCACCTTTAGGGCCTGGGACCAGACCAGCGGCAGCGCCTCAACCACCGCTGTCCGCCAAACCGGCGATACGACGGTCAATGGTGGCTCCTCCGCCTTCTCCAACGGCACTGCCCAGGCCCAAATCAGCGTCGGTTCTGTGGCACGGCCGCAACCCATTCCATCCGCCCCCCCGGTACCACCTGCCCCACCGGCGTGGGCTCCGCCCTCCGGTATGCCGCCGTTCGTGCCCGCACCGATCCAGTCGGCGATCACGTCGGCTCCCCCGGGTTCCTCTTCGCCCGGCACACCTGCGGAGGGCGATGCCGAGCTGGTGTTCTCCGATGGTGCGAGCCCCGTTGTCCCGGGCAGCAATGCGGCTCCGGAAGGGGCTCCCCGCAGCCCCGCCCCGCCTGTGGTGAACATGGGTGCCGGCGGCAACGCACCGGGGAACGCACCGGGCACGCCTGGCCAGAACTCCAGCGCCAATACCGGCGGCGACGGCGGCTTCACATCCAGCCTGATTGTCAACCGCCCGATCAGCGACCTGTCCTTCGGGGCAGGCAGCCAGCCGTTCTCCTTCGCCCTGCCGCAGGACACCTTCGTCACCAGCAGCAGCACCCCGCTTTCCTTCCTGGCAACCCAGGCCAATGGCCAGCCGCTGCCGGCCTGGCTGCGCTTCGATCCGGTGACAGGAACCTTCTCCGGCCAGCCTCCGGCTGGGCTGCAGGGGGCACTGCATATTCGCGTCATCGCCCGGGACGGGGACGGTCATGAGGCCCGCACGGAATTCACCATCCGCACCGGAGGCCGTGAAGGCGAAGGCCGGGAGAACGCTCCGGAGCGGCCCTCGCCCCAGGGCGGTCAAGCCGCCGGCCCCCGCACCGCCAATGACGTGCTGGCCGCCCTCGGCTTCTCGGCCTTCCGGCGGGTTGCCGCCGAGCCCACCCCGGCCGAAACGGACGGACAGCAGCAAGCCGCCGTCGACGCCGGGGAGACCAGGGGCGAGCCGTGGTCACGGGATGGAGAACAGGCGAACGCCGACGGGGCGGACGGCCAGCCGATTACCCGGGAAGCGGCGACCACGACCGATGGTTCACCGTTGAACCGGCCAAGCCATGCGACCAAGCTGTCGGCCCAGTTGCAGCGGGAATCGCAACGCTTTGACCGGGCCCGGACGGCCACCCTGCGCCATCTCACCGCTGTGCAGCAGGTACGTGAGGTCAAAGCAGCCTGACCACGAGCAAGACAACCGACAACTATTCAATTCACGAGTCAATTTACGGGGAGCAATAATGACTGACGCCAGACCGACGTCGCCTCAGGCAGCCGGGCGCTCCGCCCTGCGCCTCATTCCTGTCGCCGCACTGATCGTCGCCGCCTTCAGCGGCTGCGCAGTGCTGCCCGAGCCGATGACCGACGCCGACCGCCAAACCCGCATCCGGGAGGACATGACAACCCTGTTCAAGGATGTCGAACCGCTCTCCGGCCCGATCGGCCTGCACGAGGCCTTTGCCCGGGCCTTGAAGTACAACTACGACTACCGCCTGCGGATGATGGAAGGGGCGCTGGCCAATGCCCAGCTCGACCTGGCCCATTACGACCTGCTGCCCAAGCTCACCACCTCCGCCGGCTATACCTCCCGCAACAACGACGCCGGTTCCCGCTCGGTAAACCTCCTCACAGGGGAGGAGAGCAACCTCTTCTCCGGCGCCCAGGAGCGCCAGCGCCGCACCGCCAGTGCCGTGCTGGCCTGGAATGTCCTCGACTTCGGGGTGAGCTACGTCCGCGCCCAGCAACAGGCGACCCAGACCCTGATCGCCGAGGAGCACCGGCGCAAGGTGTTGCAGAACATCGCCCAGGACGTGCGCCAGGCCTTCTGGCGAGCCTATGGCGCCCAGAAGGCGCTGCCCCGCCTCGACGAACTGCTGCACCGGGTGGACGAAGTCCTGGCCCGCAGCCGCCGCATGGAGGAGCAGCGCCTGTTGCCGCCGCTGCAGGCCCTGGCCTACCAGCGAGCGCTCCTGGACCTGCACCAGCAGATCGTGACCCGCCGGCAGGAACTGGTCCTGGCCAAGACGGAACTGGCGGCCCTGATCAATCTGAGGCCCGGCACCGAGCTTAACCTAAGCGCCGGCGACGAAGAAGCGGCGGCGGCCAAGCTGCGTCCCCTCGAAGACCTGGAAGCCCTCGACCAGGCGGCCCTGGCCAATCGGCCGGAGCTGCGGGAGGAGGACTACCGCAAGAAGATATCCACCCTGGAAGCGCGCCGCGCCCTCATGTCGCTGCTGCCGGGGATCGAGCTCAACCTGGGCTCCCACTACGACAGCAACAAGTATCTGTTCAAGAACAACTGGACCGAAGCCGGAGCCTCTGTCTCCTTCAACCTGCTGCGCGCCTTCTCCTATCCCGCGGTCCAGCGGGCCCAGGAGGCCCAGGTGCAGTTCGACGATACCCGCCGCGTCGCCCTCAGCATGGCGGTGCTCACCCAGGTGCGCCTTGCTGTCCAGCGCTACCACGAGGCCCTGGCGGACTATGACGTAAACCTCCAGGGCGCCACAGTGGACGCCCGCATCGAGAAGCACATGGTGGCCGGCACCAAGGCCAGCGCCGAGTCGGAAATGGAGCTCCTGCGCGCCGAGGTCAAGGCGGCCCTGTCCGACATGCAGCGCTACGTCTCCTTCGCCAACCTGCAGACCGCCTACGCCCGGGTGGCCAATTCGGTCGGTACCGACCTGGTGCCGGACTCCCCCAATGCGGACGACCTGAAGGCTTTGGCCCGCCAGCTTTCCGAGGCTGACGGGGAATGGCGCAAGACCAGTTTCCGCACCATGGCCGGCGATGCCCCCAAGCCCGCCGTTTTCGTGGCCGCGATCCCGGCGCCCGCCGGCACCGCAATCGACTTTGCCGCCCTGCTGCGGGAGCGGCTGCCGGCCCACGGCGCCCATGTGGCATCCGAGGTCGCGGCCGGGGTGCCGGAGGTGTCGGCCGAGGTGAAGCTGGGCGACTCCCGGGCCGGGCTGCGCGGCGTCGAAACCGTCTGGAAGGTGAGCCGCGGCGGCATTTCCCTCGGCGCCGTCTCCTACCGGTCGGTCATTTCCGAAAACATTCCCAATTCCTGGCCCATCTTCGCCGAGTCTGCCGCTGAGGCAGCCGCCGGCAAGATAGTCGGCCTGCTCAAGGCCGAGGCGAGGAAACCGGCTCTCGCAGCAGCCCAGGGAGCCGGCCAATGATCCTGCGCAGCATGATGGCCGCCGCCCTGGCGGCGGCCTTGCCGGCGCTGGCGGCGGCGCCGGTGGAACGGGGCAAGGTCGGCGACACCATCCGGGTCCTGGTGGCGGCGGAAGAGGAAAGCGTCCTGGCCGCCCAGATGGCCGGCCGCATCCGCCAGGTGAACGCCCAGTTCGGGGCCCAGATCCGCGCCGGCCAGCCCCTCCTCCAATTCGACTGCGACGAGCAGGATGCCCGCCTCAAGATGGCCAAGGCCGAGCTCTACGGTGCCCAGCAGAACTACGAATCCAAGGCCAAGCTCCAGGCCATGGAGTCGGTGAGCCAGCTGGAGGTCGAGCAGGCTGCCTCTGCGGTGGAGAAATTCCGGGCCCAGGTCCAACTCTACCAGGCCCAGCTCCGGCAGTGCAGCGTCAGCGCCCCCTTCTCCGGCCGGGTCACCAAGCTGCGGGTCAAGGCCCACGAAAGCGTCACGGTCGGCCAGCCCCTGATCGAGGTGGTCAATGACCGGCGGCTCAAGGCCCAGCTCAACGTCCCATCCACCTGGCTGGCCCAGATCAAGGCCAACACCCCGTTCACGGTGCGCATCGAGGAAACCGGCAACACCTACGAGGCCCGGGTGCGCCGGGTCAACGGCAAGGTGGATGCGGTGAGCCAGTCGGTGGAGATTGAGGGGGAATTCCGCGGCAACCCGGCAGACCTGCTGCCCGGCATGAGCGGTATCGCCACCTTCTCCGACGCGGCCAAGCGCTAGGAGTCCCGTTTGTCGCAAGAGGAAAGCCGCCTGCAGACCCTGGGCAGCCTGCTGCAGATCGAACAGGATGTCCGCCAGGCGGAGAGCGAAAGCGCCGTCGAGTTCATCGCTGTCAATGACACCTGGCGGATCGTGCCCTACCGCCAGGCCGTCCTGTGGCGCCGGGGATTCGGCCAGCGTCCCGTGGTGAAGCTCGTCTCCGGCCTGGCCGCGCTGCCTGGGGACTCCCCCTATCGGCAATGGCTGACCGAAGTCATCCACCTTCTGGCTGCCCAGACCAAGCCGGGAAAGGCCTTGCTGGCGACCGCCGCCGATATCCCGGAGGAACTCCGGGCCGGCTGGCAAGAGTGGACGCCGGAGATGGCCGTGCTGCTGGTACTGCCCGCTCCCCGGGGCCAAGACGTCGGCGGCCTGTGGCTGGCAGTCGAAAACATTCCGGGCGATGCCGAACTGGCCCTGCTGGAGCGACTGGCCTGGGCCTATGGGCAGGCCCTGTGGGCCTGGCGGCCCCACGCTCCCGTCTGGCAGGGCTGGCGGGAGAAGCTGAAGTCCGGACGCCGCCGGAAACAGCTCGCGCTGGCGGTACTGGTCCTGGCCCTCTTTCCCATGCGCCTGACCGCCCTGGCGCCGGCGGAAACCATCGGCAAGGACGCCAAGCTCATCGCTGCCCCGGCCGACGGGGTGGTCGGCAAATTTTTCGTCGATCCCAACCAGCCGGTGAAAGCTGGCGAGATCCTCTTTACCCTGGACGATACGACCTTCCGCAACCGCTACGAAGTCACCGAAAAAGCGCGGGCCGTCGCCCAGGCCGACTACCTGCGCGCCACCCAGAAATCCTTCAGCGACGAAGCCAGCAAAGCCGAACTCGCTTCCCTGCGGGCCCGTTTCGAGGAGAAGGCCGCCGAGACCCAATACACCAAGGACCTCTTCGAGCGCATCCAGGTCGAGTCCCCAGGCGAAGGCATCGTTGTCTATTCCGATCCCAACGACTGGCTGGGCAAGCCGGTGCAGACCGGCGAGCGCATCGCCCTGCTGGCCGATCCCCGCCAGGTCCAGATCGCCATCCACCTGCCAGTGGACGACGCCATCAGTCTCGACATCGGCTCCCCGGTCAGGCTCTACCTCAATATCTCACCCCTGGGCTCTATCGACGGGGTGCTCGTTCAGGCCAGTTATGAACCGGCGCCGGAGGCCGAAGGCTTCGTCGCCTACCGCCTCAAGGCTGATCTGGCTCCCGGCGAGACCCCGCCCCGCATCGGGCTCAAGGGTACCGCCAAGGTCTACGGTTCCTGGGCGCCGCTCATTTACCACGTCCTGCGCAAACCCCTTGCCGCCCTGCGCCGGATGTCGGGCATCTGACGGTTCCTCGGACGGCCGCCGTCCCCGGAATGCTCTTGGGGGCGATGAACCAAACAAGCCCCTGCCCGGACTAATTTTCCGACTTGCTTCCCGCCGCCGTCGTTCCTGACGCCGGCCTGAACAACAAGACTGCACGGCAAAGGAGATGTCCAATGACCGAAGCGGGAAATGCCCCAAGCCCAAGCCTTGCCTCCATCAGGCGGAAAGCGGCGGCTTCCATCCGCTCTGCCCGGCTCGTGACCCTCATCATGGCTTGCGGGATCATGTCGAGCGTGGCCCAGGCCCAGAACATCAACCTCGATGTGCCCTACGTTCCGACACCCCAGCCGGTGGTCGATCGCATGCTCCAGATGGCCGGGGTGAAGCCCACGGACTTCGTGATGGATGTCGGCTGCGGCGACGGCCGCATGATGGTGAGCGCCGCCAGAAACTACGGAGCCCGCGGGCTCTGCAACGATATCGACCCGGCCCGCATCAGCGAGGCCAAGCAAAATGCGCAACGGGCCGACGTGGCGGACAAGATCGAGTTTCGCCTCGGCAACCTGTTCGATGTGGATATCAGCCAGGCCGACGTGCTTCCCATGTACCTGCTGGAGAGTATCAACCTCAAACTGCGGCCAAAAATCCTTGCCACCGCCAAGCCGGGCACCCGGATCGTCTCCCACGCCTTCACCATGGGCGACTGGCAGCCGGATATGAGCGATACGGTGGACGGCCGCCACATCTTCCTGTGGATCGTCCCCGCCCTGATCGACGGGCGCTGGCGGGTCCGCCAGGGGCCGGGCCAGGATAGCTTCTACCTGAAAATCAGGCAGGCCTATCAGAAATTCACTGGCGAGGCGGCCATCAACGGACGCTCCCTGCCGATACGGGACGGGCAGATACGGGGGACGGAAGTCACTTTCACCTTCGAGCCCCAGCCCGGGCTGGTCCGAACCTTCCATGGCCGGGTGAATGGCAAGGCCATTGATGCCATTGCCGACAGCGGCCAAGCCTGGCTCGCCACGGAGCGGTAACGAGAGCAGGAGGCATGGCTGGCCATGTCTCTGCCCCATGAGCCTCCTGGCGGCGCCGGCAGGGGGAGTCCGATATCACTCCCACTCGATCGTGGCGGGCGGCTTGCCGGAGATGTCGTACACCACCCGGTTGATGCCGCGGACTTCGTTGATGATCCGGTTGCTGACCTTGCCCAGCAGGGAATGGGGCAACTCAGCCCAGTGGGCGGTCATGAAGTCCTGGGTCTGGACGGCCCGCAGGGCCACCACGTATTCGTAGGTGCGGCCGTCGCCCATGACGCCGACGCTCTTCACCGGCAGGAAGACGGCGAAGGCCTGGCTGGTCTTGTCGTACCAGTCGGCGGCCCGCAGCTCGTCGATGAAAATGGCGTCGGCCCGGCGCAGCAGGTCAGCGAATTCCTTCTTCACCTCCCCCAGGATACGCACCCCGAGGCCGGGGCCCGGGAAGGGATGGCGATAGACCATGTCGTGGGCCAAGCCCAGGGCCACGCCCAGTTCCCGCACCTCATCCTTGAACAGCTCGCGCAGGGGCTCCAGCAGTTTGAGATTAAGGGTTTCGGGTAGGCCACCCACGTTGTGGTGGCTCTTGATGGCGTGAGCCTTGCCCGTCTTGGCGCCGGCGGATTCGATCACGTCGGGATAGATGGTGCCCTGGGCCAACCACTTGGCCTTGGGCAGCTTCTTGGCCTCGGCCTGGAACACCTCGACGAACTCACGGCCGATGATCTTGCGCTTCTGTTCCGGGTCGGACACCCCCTTGAGGTGGCCCATGAACTGCTCTGTGGCATCGACGTGGATGACCTTGACCCCCAGGTTGCGGGCGAAGGTCTCCATGACCTGCTCGGCCTCGTTGAGGCGCAGCAGCCCGTTGTCCACGAAGACGCAGGTGAGCTGGTCACCGATGGCGCGATGGATCAGGGCCGCCGCCACCGAGGAATCGACGCCGCCGGACAGGCCGAGGATGACTTCGTCCTTGCCCACCTGGACACGGATTTTTTCCACCGCCTCGCTGATGTAGTCCGGCATGTTCCAGTCGCGACCACAACCGCAGATATCATGGACGAAGCGGGCGATCATTTCCTTGCCCTTGATGGTGTGGGTCACTTCCGGGTGGAACTGGACGGCGTAGAAGCGCCGCTCCTCGTCGGCCATGGCGGCCACCGGGCAGGAGTCGTTGCCGGCGATGACCTTGAAGCCCGGCGGCAGTTCGGTGACCTTGTCGCCATGGCTCATCCACACTTCCAGGAGGCCGTGGCCTTCCCCGTTGGTCCGGTCCTGGATGCCCTCGAAGAGCCTGGAGTGACCCCGGGCCCGGATTTCGGCAAAGCCGAATTCCCGCTTGTTGGAGCTTTCCACCTTGCCGCCCAGCTGGGACGCCATGGTCTGCATGCCGTAGCAGATGCCCAGCACCGGCACCCCCAGCTCGAAAACCACCTGGGGCGCCTTCCATTCCAGGGCTTCATAGACCGAGTTGGGGCCACCGGAGAGGATGATGCCCTGGGGCTCGAAGTCGCGGATGAAGTCTTCGGAGACGTCGAAGGGGTGCAGTTCGCAATACACCTGCTGCTCCCGCACGCGACGGGCGATGAGCTGGGTGACCTGGGAGCCGAAATCGAGGATGAGGATTTTCTGGTGTGACATGGGGCGGAGCCTCAAATGAATCGGGCGGCTCGAAAGCCGCCCGGGGAATGCGATGAAGGGATCAGTCGACGTGGTAGTTCGGCGCTTCCTTGGTGATCTGCACGTCGTGGACGTGGGATTCCCGGACGCCGGCCGAAGTGATCTCGACGAAGGTGGCGCGTTCATGCATCTGGTCGATGGTGGCGCAGCCCAGGTAACCCATGGAGGAACGCAGGCCGCCCATGAGCTGGTGGATCACCGCCAGAACCGTGCCCTTGTAGGGGACTCGGCCCTCGATGCCTTCGGGCACGTACTTGTCCACGTTGCCGGTGCCTTCCTGGAAGTAGCGGTCGGAAGAGCCGGCCTGCATGGCCCCGAGGGAACCCATGCCGCGGTAGGACTTGTAGGAGCGGCCCTGGAACAGTTCCACTTCCCCCGGCGCTTCTTCGGTGCCGGCGAAGAGGCCGCCCAGCATGACCGTGTCGGCGCCGGCGGCAATGGCCTTGGCGATGTCGCCGGAGTAGCGGATGCCGCCGTCGGCGATCATCGGCACGCCAGTGCCCCGCAGGGCGTCGGAAACATTCTGGATGGCGGTAATCTGGGGCACGCCGACGCCGGCCACGATCCGCGTCGTGCAGATGGAGCCGGGGCCGATGCCGACCTTGACCGCGTCGGCACCGTTGTCCACCAGGGCCCGTGCCGCATCGGCGGTGGCGATGTTGCCGCCAATGACCTCGATCTGGGGAAAGTTCTTCTTGACCCAATTGACCCGGTCCAGCACGCCCTGGGAATGGCCGTGGGCCGTATCCACCACGATCACGTCGACGCCGGCTTCCACCAGCAGTTCGACCCGTTCCTCGGTGCCTTCACCGACGCCGACGGCGGCGCCGGCCCGCAGGCGTCCGGTCGCGTCCTTGTTGGCATTGGGATGCTCGGTGGACTTCAGGATGTCCTTGACGGTGATGAGGCCGCGCAGGTTGAAGTCGTCGTCCACCACCAGGACACGCTCCAGGCGATGCTTCCTGAGGAGATCCTTGGCGTCTTCCACGCCGACACCCTCTTTCACCGTCACCAGGCGCTTGCGCGGCGTCATGATGGCCTTGACCGGCTGGTCGAGGTTGGTTTCGAAGCGCAGGTCCCGGTTGGTCACGATACCCACCACGCGGCCGCTCTTGTCCACCACCGGCAGACCGGAAATCCGGTGCTGGCGGGTAATATCCAGCACATCGCGCACGGTCATGGAGGGGGCGATGGTAATGGGATCCTTCAGGATGCCAGACTCGAAGCGCTTCACCTTCGCCACTTCGGCTGCCTGCCCCCTGGGGGAAAGGTTCTTGTGGACGATGCCGATGCCGCCTTCCTGGGCCAGGGCAATGGCGAGACGGCCTTCCGTCACGGTATCCATGGCCGCGGACAGCAGCGGCAAATTCAGAGTGATGTTGCGGGTCAGCCGTGTCGAGAGGCTGACATCGCGGGGCAGGATTTGGGAGTGGGCGGGGACGAGCAAGACGTCGTCGAAGGTGAGGGCTTTCTGCAAAAGTCGCACGGCCTTTGATCCAAAGTCACAAATAAGTATTATACCGCAAGCTCATTGTCCTCCTCACTATCATGAGAACAGCTCTTTATCTCGCCTTCGCCCTTATTGCCGGCTTGCAGCTGTCCGCAGCGTCGGCCCAGGTTTATCAGTGGAAGGACAGCAGCGGCCGCACCATCATTTCCGATACGCCGCCGCCCGCCAATACCAAGGGTAGCCGCGCCGTCGCGACCAGTCCGGCGCCGGCAGCCGCCGCCGAAGGCGCCGCTTCGGCGCCGAAAACCACGGCCGAGAAGGACATGGAATTCAAGAAGCGCCAGCAGGAAGCCAGGCAAAAGGCTGAAAAAGACGCCAAGGAACAGGCAGCGGCTGCAGACAGGAAGGACAACTGCGAACGCGCCAGGCAGCACCTGGCCGCCATGGAATCCGGCGAGCGTCTGGTCACCCGCGACGAAAAGGGCGAGCGGCACTTCCTGGATGATGGCCAGCGCCAGCAGGAAATGGAACGGGCCCGGAAAATCATCACCGAGAGCTGCAAGTAGCTCCCGCCGCGATCAGGCCTCGGCGTCGCCCTCCCCGGCGCCCTTCTTCATGACCTTGCCCTCGGCGGCCCGCTGCTTGCGCACCTCCTTGGGATCGGCGATCAGGGGCCGGTAGATCTCTACCCGATCCCTGTCCCGCAAGGCGGTGTCCACCTTGGACAGCTTGGCGAAAATGCCGAACTTGTTCTTCTTCAGGTCGATTTCTGGATACTTGGCGAGGAGCCCGGAGGCTTCCACCGCCTGCTGCAGGGTCGAGCCCGCCGGGATCTTCAACTTGACGATTTCCTGCTTGTCCCGCAGGGCGTAGCAGACTTCGATATTCAGCAGCTCAGCCATTGCTATTTCCATAGACCTGCGCCGCACGGCGCACGAAAGCATCGACAAAGGTGTTGGCGATGTGATTAAAGACCGGCCCGATGATCTTCTCGAAAATCTTGCTGGAAAACTCGTAGTGCAGCTTGAATTCGATCTTGCAGGCATTTTCGGTCAGGGGATGGAAGCGCCAGGAACCCTCCAGGCGGCGAAAGGGGCCATCCACCAGCCGGATGTTCATCCAGACGGGAACCTGCTTGTCGTTCTCGGTGGTGAAATGGGACGTCACCGAATGGTAGTTGATGTGCAGAGTGGCGACCGTCTTGGCCTCATCGCGGAACTTCAGTTCGGTATGGTTGCACCAGGGCAGAAATTGAGGGTAATCCTCGCAACGATCCACCAGCTCGAACATCTGCTGGGCGGAGTGTTCGATAAGCACCAACTTCTCAACCAAGGCCATAGGGCGACGACCATCCCGAATCCTGTAGAATGCGCGATTTTAATGGATCGCCGCCGGCATGAGCATCACGGTCAATAAAAAAGCCTTTCACGACTACTTCATCGAAGAAAAGTACGAGGCCGGCCTCGCCCTCCAGGGCTGGGAGGTCAAGGCGATCCGGGCCGGCCGGGTCAATATCAAGGAATCCTACGTCGTCATCAAGAATGGCGAAATCTTCCTGATCGGCATGCACCTCACCGCCCTGCCCACCGCGTCGACCCACGTCAATCCGGACCCCACCCGCACCCGCAAGCTGCTCCTGCACAACGAGGAGATCATGAAGCTCATCGGCAAGGTGGAGCGCGCCGGCTACGCCTTGGTTCCCCTGGATCTGCACTACACCCGGGGCCGCATCAAGGCCGAAATCGGCCTCGCCAAGGGCAAGAAGCAGCACGACAAGCGTGCCGACGAGCAGGACAAGGACTGGAAGCGGGAGAAGGAGCGCCTCATGAAGGAGCGCCAGCGCTAATCGGCGCCCGGCTTGCAAATGCGCGGGCGGCAACTATGCTGGGATGGATCGCCAGCATGGAGGAGACCATGTCCGCTCACGTCTACAAGATGATCGAAATCGTCGGTTCGTCACCCAACGGCACCGACGATGCCATCCGTAACGCCATCGCCGAGGCCGGCAAGACGCTGCGGAACCTGGATTGGTTCGAAGTCATGGAAACCCGCGGCCACATCATGGATGGCAAGGTGGGCCACTTCCAGGTCCGGATCAAGATCGGCTTTCGCCTGGATAGCTGAAGGGCTGCAAGGGGGGGTGGTGCCCATGGCGCGGATCGAACGCGCGACCTCTCCCTTACCAAGGGAGTGCTCTACCACTGAGCCACATGGGCTGACGTGCCGGCCACGGTGGTAAGCATCCGGTTGGATACGTGGCAGTGTCGATGCTGGCTCCCCGACCTGGGCTCGAACCAGGGACCTACGGATTAACAGTCCGGCGCTCTACCGACTGAGCTATCGGGGAATCGAAGGAAGCACCAGCAGTGCGTCCTCAGCGGGGGCGCATTATACACAGGAAATCCAGAATGGAAACCCTGTTGCGGCTTTTTTCATAAAAAAGGCCGGGCAAGCCCGGCCTCCGGTTGAGCAAGAGACAGCTCAGTTCTTCTTGTGCTGGGCCAGCCGGGTCCAAGTATCCACCACCGTGTCCGGGTTGAGGGAGATACTGGAAATACCCTGATCCATCAGCCATTCAGCCAGGTCCGGGTGGTCGGAGGGGCCCTGGCCGCAGATGCCGATGTACTTGCCCTGCTTGTTGCAGGCGGCAATCGCCATGGCCAGCAGCATCTTCACCGCCGGATCCCGCTCGTCGAACAGGTTGGCCACCAGGCCCGAATCCCGATCCAGGCCGAGGGTGAGCTGGGTCAGGTCGTTGGAGCCGATGGAGAAGCCGTCGAAGTGCTCCAGGAAAGCCTCGGCCAGCAGGGCGTTGGACGGGATCTCGCACATCATGATGAGCTTGAGGTCGTTCTCGCCCCGCTTCAGGCCATGCTCGGCCAGGAGCTTGACGACGCCGGCCCCCTCTTCCACCGTGCGCACGAAGGGGACCATCAGCTGCACGTTGGTAAGGCCCATCTCATCCCGCACCTTCTTCATGGCGCGGCACTCCAGCTCGAAGCAGTCGCGGAAGGTGGAGGCGATGTAGCGGGAAGCACCCCGGAAGCCCAGCATCGGGTTTTCCTCTTCCGGCTCGTAGAGTTCGCCGCCCAGGAGCTTGCGGTACTCGTTGGACTTGAAGTCGGAGAGGCGGACGATCACCGGGTTGGGCCAGAAGGCGGCGGCGATGGTGGAAACGCCTTCCACCAGCTTCTCCACGAAGAAGTCCTTGGGCGTGGCGTAGCCCTGGGCGCGGCGCTTGATCTCCTCGCGCTTGGAAGCCGGCAGGCGCTCCACATCGAGGATGGCCTTCGGGTGGATGCCGATGACGTTGTTGATGATGAATTCCACGCGGGCCAGGCCGACACCGCCATTGGGCAGCTGGGCGAACTCGAAGGCCAGTTCCGGATTGCCGACGTTCATCATGACCTTGACCGGCACCTGCGGCATGGCGGAGATGTCGCGGGTGATGACTTCGTAATCCAGCTTGCCGCGATAGACATGGCCGGTGTCGCCCTCGGTACAGGAGACGGTGACGATGTCGCCCTCGGTGAGGGTGGAGGTGGCGTCGCCGCAGCCGACGATGGCCGGAATGCCCAGTTCCCGGGCGATGATGGCGGCGTGGCAGGTGCGGCCGCCCCGGTTGGTGACGATGGCGGCAGCCCGCTTCATCACCGGCTCCCAGTTGGGGTCGGTCATGTCAGCCACCAGCACGTCGCCGGGCTGGACCTTGTCCATTTCCTTGGGATCGCTGACCACCCGCACCGGGCCGATGCCGATCTTCTGGCCGATGGCGCGGCCGGAAGCCAGCACCTTGGAGAACTGCTTGAGCTTGAACTTCTCGATGCGGCCGGCACCGGTCTGGGACTGCACCGTTTCCGGGCGGGCCTGGAGGATGTACAGCTTGCCGTCGACGCCGTCGCGGCCCCATTCGATGTCCATGGGGCGCTGGTAGTGCTTTTCGATGATCATGGCGTAGCGCGCCAGTTCCATCACTTCCGCGTCGTTGATGGAGAACTGGGTGCGCAGGGACTCTTCCACGTCCTGGATGATGGTGGACTTGCCCGCTACCTTCTCGGCGGCGAAGACCATCTTGATCATCTTGGAGCCCAGGTTGCGGCGCACCACGGCCTGCTTGCCGGCTGCCAGCATGGGCTTATGGACGTAGAACTCGTCCGGGTTCACAGCCCCCTGGACGACGGTTTCGCCGAGGCCGTAGCTGGAGGTGACGAAGACGGCATCCCGAAAACCGGATTCGGTATCCAGGGTGAACATGACGCCGGCCGCGCCCTTATCGGAGCGCACCATGCGCTGGATACCGGCGGACAGGGCCACGTCGGCATGGATGAAGCCCTTGTGCACCCGGTAGGAGATGGCGCGGTCGTTGTACAGGGAGGCGAAGACTTCCTTGATGGCGTGGAGGATGTTTTCCAGGCCGACGATGTTGAGGAAGGTTTCCTGCTGGCCGGCAAAGGAAGCATCCGGCAGATCTTCGGCGGTGGCGCTGGAGCGCACGGCAAACGACATATCGCTTGAAGAATCCGCCACAAGCCGCTGATATTGCGACGTAATTTCAACCGTCAGCTGGGTCGGGAAAGGGGTCTCGACGATCCAGTCGCGGATGGTACGGCCGCATTCCGCCAAGGCGTTGACGTCATCCACATCCAGCTTTTCCAGGAGGGCGTTGATGCGGGCATCGAGGCCGCTCTGGGCGAGGAAATCCCGATAGGCCTTGGCCGTGGTGGCAAAGCCGCCGGGCACCCGCACGCCGGACCCTGCCAGCTGGCTGATCATTTCGCCCAAGGAGGCGTTTTTGCCGCCGACCTGCTCCACATCGGTCATTCGCAGCTGTTCAAAGGGGATGACGTAAGGCTGCATGCCTATTCCTTTCCGTGTTAATCAATGGTTGGAGTACTGGAAAAATCGGTGCCCAGGCGGCGTGCGGCGCTTTCCCGCCGCGCTACCGAGCGCAGGGACTGGGCCAGGGTTTCCTGGACGAAATCGATATGGGTCTGGGCAGCCGCCCGGGCGGCTGCCGGTCTGTGTTCGCGGATGGCGTCGAACAGGGCCTGGTGCTGGTTCTGGAGCACATCCGCCGCCCCCGGAACGGCCCGCAGTTCCCCGAGGTTGAGGCGGATATTGTCCTGCATGAGGCGCAGCATGGCTGCGGCCAGGTGGCCGATGAGGGCGTTATGGGAGGCTTCCGAAACAGCCTGGTGGAAGGCGATGTCACAGGCCGAGCGTTGGTCCAGGTCGTTTTCGGCGAAGGCGCGGCCGAGGGCGGCGAAGGCTTTCTCCAGGCGCTCCAGATCGGCGTCGGTGGCCCGCTCTGCCGCCCACTCGGCCGCTTGTCCTTCGAGCATGCGGCGGAATTCGAGGAGATCCTCCCGCAGGTTGGGATGGGCTCCCAGCATGTCACGCCAGGGATCGAAGAAAGTCGACTCCAGGCGGTCGGTGACGTAGGTGCCGCCACCCTGGCGGCTTTGCACCATGCCCTTGGAAGCCAGCTTCTGGATCGCCTCCCGCAGGGACGGCCGCGACACCCCAAGGTCCGCCGCCAGTTCGCGCTCCGGCGGCAAGCGGTCCCCCGGCTTGAGGGATCCCTCCAGGATGCGGCGCTCCAGGGACGAAGCGATGGCATCGGAGATGCGTGGAACCTGCAATCTTGCCTGGGGCATGGAAGGGAAAAACACCGCTGGATTGGTAAGACCACGCCATTCTAACCGCCCTCCCATGCCCCGCGCAAGCCTCCGTTTGCTCTGGCCGCATTGACGCAAACCACGTAATACCTTAGATTTCGACCGTAACGAGGCATTGGTTTTACCAATTTACCGACCGCCGATTCCGCACCCAGATTCCACCCATCCGGAGACATGACCATGGAACCCCGACAGGCCCCAGGCCGACCGACGGACGTCTACTTTTTCGCCACCTGCGTCATCGACCAGTTTTACCCCGAAGCCGGGCTCGATGCCATCCGCCTCCTGGAGCGCGAGGGAGTCACTGTCCACTTCCCGGCGGACCAGACCTGCTGCGGTCAGCCCGCCTACACCAGCGGCTTCCATGCCGAGGCCCGCCAGGTGGCACGCCGGCAACTGGACCTTTTTCCGGAGCCGTGGCCGGTGGTGGTTCCTTCCGGGTCCTGCGCCGGCATGATGAAGCACCACTACCCGAGCTTCTTCGCCGGCGAGCCGGAAGCCAGGAAACAGGCCGAGGCGCTGTCCGGACGTATTTACGAATTCACCGAGTTCCTGGTCCATGTCCTGGGCTATGAGCCGAAGGATGCAAGCGGCCCCACCAAGGTCGTGCTCCATACCTCCTGCTCCGCCCGCCGGGAGATGGGAGCGCATGTCACCGGCCGTGCCCTCCTGGACAAGCTCGACGGAGTCACCGTCGCCCAGCAGGACCACGAAGCCGAATGCTGCGGCTTCGGTGGCACCTTTGCCCTGCGCCATCCGGAAATTTCCGCCGCCATGGTGCGGGACAAGGTGGCAGCCCTGAAAGCGACCGGCGCCGAAAAGGTGGTCAGCGCCGATTGCGGTTGCCTGATGAACATCCTGGGCCACGCCGCCTGGCAGGACCGGCAGGAAGGCCGCCGGCAGCTCAGCCTCCCCGGCGAGCATATCGCCAGTTTTCTGCTGAAGCGGACTGGAGGTAGCCGATGAGTGCCCGCGACCGGATCTTGCAGCGCCTGACCGCGGTCCAGGCGAAGGAGCCGTCTCCGGCACCGGAGCCTGAACACTGGTACGCCAGCCGGGCCCGCAACGAATCGGCCGATGGCCGGGCCCGGCGTTTCGCCGCCATGATGGAAGGCGCCCGGGCCGAGGTGCACCGGGTTGATCGCCACAACTGGGTGGAGAAGCTTCGGGAAATCCTGGCTGCCAAGAGCATCGGCAATCTGCTCATCGCCCCGGACACGGCCCACGGCAGCGCCGCCCGGGACGGGTTGGCCAACAGCGGCATCGCCTGCCTGGCCTACGACCGCCCCATCGAGGCCTGGAAGCCGGAATTGTTCCACCATGTCCAGGCCAGCCTGACCGCGGCCCGCAGCGCCATCGCGGAAACCGGCACCCTGGTCCTCTGGCCGGACGCCCACGAGCCCCGCCTGATGTCCCTGGTGCCGCCGGTGCATTTTGTCCTCGTCGACGCCGCCCATATCCACGCCACCTTTTTCGACGCCCTGCGGGCCGAAAACTGGGCAGCCGGCATGCCGACCAACGCCCTCCTCATTTCCAGCCCTTCGAAGACTGCCGACATCCAGCAGACCCTGGCCTACGGAGCCCACGGCCCCAAGGAACTGGTGGTGCTGCTGCTGGAGGATGCGCCATGAGCCGGCAGCCGCTCCATTACATACCGACCACTGGTTTCCGGGAGCGCTCGAAAGCCGTGGTGGAGGACGATTTTCTCCAAAAGAGCTTCCGGGGGGCCATGGATTTCCTCATGGCCAAGCGCGCTGCCCAGTTCCCGGATGGCAATGAGTTCGAAAGCCTGCGCCGCCTGGGAGAGCAAATCCGCCGGAACAGCCTCGACAAGCTGCCCGCCCTGCTGACCCAACTGGAGGCCAACCTGGTGCGCAACGGCATCCAGGTCCATTGGGCGGAAACGCCGGAGGAAGCCAACCGCATCATCCTCGCCATCTGCGAGAAGCACGGCGCCAAACGCATGGTCAAGGGCAAATCCATGGTCAGCGAGGAAATCGAGTTCAACCACGCGGCCGAGGCGGCAGGGGTCGAGGCCATCGAAACCGACATGGGGGAATACATCCTCCAGCTCGCCGGCGAGAAGCCCTCCCATATCATCATGCCGGCCATCCACAAGACCAAGGCGCAGATCGCCCGCCTCTTCGAGGAGAAGATTCCCGGCGTGGCCTATACTGAAGACGTGGATGCCCTCATCCAGATCGGCCGCCGGGTGCTGCGGCAGAAATTCCTGGAAGCGGACATCGGCCTCTCCGGCGTCAACTTCGCCGTGGCCGAGACCGGCACCCTGTGCCTGGTCGAAAACGAGGGCAATGGCCGCCTGTCCACCACCGTCCCCAAGGTCCATGTGGCCATTACCGGCATCGAGAAGGTGATCGAGAAGCTGGAGCACGTGCCGCCCCTCCTGTCCCTGCTCACCCGCTCGGCCACCGGCCAGAACATCACCACCTACTTCAACATAATCTCCCGGCCCCGCCAGCCGGGGGAAAAGGACGGCCCGGAGGAAGTCCACCTGGTGCTCCTCGACAACGGCCGCACCCAGCCCTTCGCCGACGAGGAGCTGCGCCAGACCCTGCAGTGCATCCGCTGCGGCGCCTGCATGAACCATTGCCCGGTCTACACCCACATCGGCGGCCACGCCTACGGCACCACCTACCCGGGTCCCATCGGGGAGATCATTTCCCCCCATCTCCTGGGCCTGGAAGCCACTGCCGCCCTACCATCCGCCTCCAGCCTGTGCGGGGCCTGCGGCGATGTCTGCCCGGTGAATATCCCCATCCCGGATCTTCTCGTCCGGCTGCGCACCGAGGTCTATTCAGAACCCTGTCCGGATGCCCGGCTCAAGGGCCAGGGTGCCGGCTACAGTCCTTGGATGACCGCCATCTGGCGGGCCTGGGCCGCCATCTACGGCCACCCGGCCCTTTATCGCGTTTATTCCTGGTTGGCCAGCCGCCTTAACTGGCTGACGCCTGCCCGGCAGGCTGGCTGGACTTCGGTGCGCACGCCCCTGACTCCGGCGCCCAGGCGCCTGCGGGATCTGCTCAAGGAGAAACGCTGACTTCCGGAGCCGGTTCGTCTTTCTGGCGGTAACCGGCCCGGACCGTAGCCAGGATGGCCCGCAGGATCTCAATGGGCTCGGGCGGACAGCCTGGCACCACCCGATCCACCGGGATGACCCGGGATACGCTGCCGACGCAGGCGTAGCTCTCCCCGAAAATGCCGCCGTCGCAGCCGCAGTCGCCAACCGCCACCACCAGCTTGGGGGCCGGCGTGGCGTCGTAGGTGCGCTTGAGGGCAACCGCCATGTTGCGGGACACCGGCCCGGTGACCAGCAGCATGTCGGCGTGGCGCGGGCTGGCGACGAACTTGATCCCCAGCCCTTCCAGGTTGTAGTAGGGATTGTTGACGGCGTGGATTTCCAGCTCGCAGCCGTTGCAGGAGCCCGCATCCACCTCCCGGATGGTGAGGGCCTTGCCGAGGGTCTGCAGGATTTCCCGCTGGATGCGTTCGGCCTCCTGACGGCAATCGTCCGGCGGCACCGGCGCCGGTTCGGTCACCACGCCGGTTCTGACAATCTGCTTAACGAGCTTCCACATCAGCGGTCATGCCCCGAATAACTGAGGTTGAAGGATTTGTTGATGAGCGGGAAATCGGGAACGATATTGCCGATCACCGCATGTTCGAGGACAGGCCAGTTCTGCCAGGAGGGGTCATGGCAGTGGCAGCGGCGAACGCGCTCGCGGCCCTCCAGTTCCAGGGCGACGAAGATTTCTCCCCGCCAGCCCTCGACCCAGCCGGCTCCGTATTCCGACAACGGATCAGCCGCCGGCGTACCTAGCAGAGGGCCCGCCGGGAGACCCTTGGCGATTTCCCGCAGGAGGCGTAGCGACTCCAAGACTTCCTTGAACCGTACCGCGACCCGAGCAGCCACGTCGCCGCCCCGTTCGGTGGCCATGGTCGCCCCCAGTTCTCCGTAGGGCATCACAGGGAAGTCGGTACGCAGATCGCGGGCAACGCCGCTGGCACGGCCTGCCAACCCGGTGAGACCGAGTCGGGTCGCCAGTTCCGGCGTCACCCGACCGGTGGTCAAGAATCGGTCCTGGAGGCCGGGATGGTCCTCGTAGATGGCTTCCAGTGCCCGCACCTCGGCCTCGACGGTATCGCACTGCCGCAGGATATCCCCTGCCCCTTCGGCCGACAGGTCCGCGGCGACGCCACCGGGCACGATCCGGTCCATGAGGAAGCGGTGCCCGAAAAGTTTCTTGTTGAGCCGCACCCAATCTTCCTTGAGGCGCATGAAGTGGGCGAGGCCGATGGCCAAGGCGGCGTCGTTGCCCAGAGCCCCCAGGTCCCCCAGGTGGTTGGCCACCCGCTCCCGCTCCAGGAACAGGGCCCGCAACCAGGCGGCCCGGGCCGGCGCCCGCAATCCCAAGGCCCCCTCATAGGCCATGCAGTACGCCCAGGCATAGGCCACCGTGGAATCCCCGGACACCCGCCCGGCGAGACGGTAGCCCTCGCCGGCGGGAAGCGTCTCGAAGCGCTTGTCGATGCCCTTGTGCTTGTAGCCGAGGCGCTCCTCGAGACGGAGCACCTTTTCCCCCACCACGGAAAAGCGGAAGTGACCCGGTTCGATAATGCCGGCGTGGACCGGGCCCACCGGAATCTCATGGACACCGTCCCCCTCGACCCGGACGAAAGGGTAATCCGCCAGTTCCTGACCGGGAAATTCTGCGTCCCCACCGGCACGCTTGCGCAACGGGAAGAAATCCCGGGGCCAGGCGCCATGGTTGAGCCAGGGGCGCGGGTCGGTGGATTCCTCCGGCACGACTCCCAGCAGGTCGGCGGCAGCGCGCTGCATGCGGTTGGCGCAGGGAAAAATTTCACTCAAATCCGGGTAGGTCGCCGCTCCCTCGGGCAGCGGCAATTCCACCCAGGTCAGCCCTTCCGGCAAGCCATAGGCGGCTGAAACGAAGAGGCGTCCGCCGCGCTCGCTTCCCCACAGGGAAACCAGGCGCCCATTGTTGTCGGCCGCGCTCCGGGCGGCGGCGAGCCAGTCGCCGCTTCCGACTTGCCGCCGCCACACGGGCATTGGCCCCGGGAGACGGTCGGCAGTGGCGTTGAGATCGGAAACCAGCATTCTTCAGCCTCCAATCATACGGGCGGCCTGGCGATACCAGCCGTCCAGGTAAGGGGGGATGTAGAGCCCCAGCATGAGCCCCAGGCCCAAATGGACAAAGACCGGCACCAGGGCCGGCGGATGGGCCAGGGGCTTCAGGTGGGTATCGCCGAAGACCATGGGCTGGACCCGGCTGAAGATGGCGGCGAAGGCGACTCCCAGGGCCAGGAGCAGCAAGGGGGTAGCCCACGGTAGATCCCGCATGGCCGTGGTCAGGATGAGGAATTCGCTGGCAAAGACGCCGAAGGGAGGCATGCCCAGGATGGCGAGAGCCCCGAGCATCAGCCCCCAGCCCACCGTGGGGCTGACCTTCAGCAGCCCCCGGATCTCCTCCATGATCTGGGTACCGGCCTTCTGGGCGGCATGGCCAACGGCAAAGAAGATGGCGGACTTGATGAGGGAGTGCACCGTCATGTGCAGGAGCCCGGCGAAATTGGCGATGGGGCCGCCCATGCCGAAGGCGAAGGTCATGAGGCCCATGTGCTCGATGGAGGAATAGGCGAACATGCGCTTGACATCTTTCTGCCGGGACAGGAAGAAAGCGGCGGCGACGACGGAAACGAGGCCGAAGCCCACCATCAGGTCGCCGGCGAAGCGGCTGTGCAGAGCCCCGTCGGTCAGTACCTTGCAGCGGATGACTGCGTACAGCGCCACATTGAGGAGCAGCCCCGAGAGCACCGCCGAAATGGGGGTCGGGCCCTCCGCATGGGCGTCCGGAAGCCAGTTATGCACCGGCACCAGGCCCACCTTCGTGCCGTAGCCGAGAAGGAGGAAGACGAAGCCCAGGGACATGATGGTGGGATTGAGCTGGCCCTTCACCGCCTCCAGATTGGTCCACAGCAGGGCCTCGATGCCCTGTCCGATCACCGGGTGGGCCGCCATGTAGAGCAGGATGGTGCCGAAGAGCGCCTGGGCGATGCCGACGCCGCACAGGATGAAGTATTTCCAGGCAGCCTCCAGGCTGGCCGGTGTCCGGTAGACGGAGACTAGCAGGACCGTCGTCAAGGTGGCCGCTTCCATGGCCACCCACAGCATGCCCAGGTTGTTGGTGGTGAGCGCCAGCAGCATGGTGAAGGAAAAGAAGTGGTACATGCTGTGGTACAGCCGCATGCGGCGCGGGGTCATCTTGCCGTGCTCCTCCTCCAGGCGCATGTAGGGCCGGGAGAAGATGGCCGTGGTCAGGGCGACGAAGGCGGTCAAGGTCACCAGGAAGACATTCAGGGGATCGATGAAGAATTCCTTGTCCCAGGCGAACAGCGGCCCGTCGGCAATGATCTCGATGGTCAGGACGACCGCCGCCACGAAGGTACCCAGGCTGAAGGCCACATTCACGTCGCGGGCATAGGGGCGATGCCCGACGAGGGCCAGTACCAGACCGCCGACGAGGGGAATGCCAAGCACTAAAAAGAGCGCCTCCATGGGCTCACTCCTCCTTGAGTTTTTCCAGGTGGCGGATATCCAGGCTGTCGAACTGCTCGCGAATCTGGAACATGAATACCCCCAGGATGAAAATCCCCACCAGGACGTCCAGGGCGATCCCCAGCTCGACCACCATGGGCATGCCGTAGGTCGCCGAGGTGGCGGCGAAGAACAGGGCGTTTTCCATGGTAAGGAAGCCGATCACCTGGGGCACCGCCTTGGCCCGGGTAATCATCATCATGAAGGACAACAGAACGCAGGCCAGGGCGATGCCCAGGGTGCCGCGGGCAATGGAGGCGGACAGCTTCGAAATCGGCAGGGCCAGGTTGAAGGCAAAAACCACCAGGACGATGCCGATCAGCATGAGGGTGGGGATATTGAGCATGGTCTCGATATCCCAGCGCACGTTAAGGCGGTCGATGAGCCGATGCAGGAGAAACGGGATGAGGGCGACCTTGAGCGCCAGGGTCAAGGCAGCCGAATAGTAGAGATGGTGCTGTTGCGTAACATAGGCGACCACCACCGTGGCACCGACCACCGTCAGCCCCTGAAAGGTGAACAGGTGGATCAGGGTGACGATGCGGCGCTGGGAAAGCATGGCGAAGGCGAGGATCAGCATCACCGCCGCGAACAGGTTGATGAGTTGTCCGATGAGGGCGTCCATCTCAGGCTCCCAGGAGGAAATGCACCAGCATGCCGATGACCGCCAGCAGGAAGGCGGTCGCCAGGAACTCCGGGACCCGGAAGATCCGCATCTTGGCACTCACCGACTCGATCAGGGCCAGCAGGAAGCCGCCGATGGCGAGCTTGCCCACCAGCACCGGCACGGCGTAGAGGAGCGCGCCAGGATCCTGGACCTTGGCGATGCCCCAGGGGAAGAAGAGGGCCAGGCCGATGCAGGAGTAGGCAAAAAGCTTCAAGGCCGCAGCCCATTCGATGAGGGCCAGGTGCCGTCCCGAGTATTCGAGGATCAGGGCCTCGTGAATCATCGTCAATTCCAGGTGGGTCGCCGGATTATCGACGGGTACCCGGGCGTTCTCGGCAAAGGAGACGAAAGAGAAGGCCAGGCCGGCGAAGGCCAGGCTCGGGTAGATGGCGAACTCCCGGTGGGCCAGGCTTTCGACGATGCTGGTGAGGGCCGTGGACCCGCTGATCAGGGAAGCGGTAAAGAACACCGTCAGCAGCGCCGGTTCCGCCAGGAAGCCGATGAGCATCTCGCGGCGTGCTCCCAGGCTGCCGAAAGCGGTGCCGATATCCATGGCGGCCAGGGAAATGAATACCCGGGCCACGGCAAAGAGCCCCACCAGGGCGATGGCATCGGCAGCCAGGGAAAGGGGCAATTCGGTGGAAAGGGTCGGAATGATGCCACAGCTCAGGGCCATGCAGCCGAAGACCACATAGGGCGCCGCCCGAAAAAGCGGGGACGCGGTTTCCGCCACCACCGATTCCTTGACGAAAAGCTTGTTCAGGGTGCGATAGGGCTGGAGCAGCCCCGGCCCCCTGCGGTTCTGGAACCAGGCCCGCCATTGATTGACCCAGCCCATCAACAGGGGGGCCAGCACCAGCGCCGCCAGGATGGCCAGCGCTTGGGAAAGGAAACCGGTCGGACTCATCGCTGCACCAGGAAGAGCATGAACAACAGGGTCAGGAAGCTGTAGAGGAGATAAACGGCAATGCGCCCCTGTTGCAGGCGCCCCACCTTTTCCGCCGCGAACTCGACCACCCGGGCCACCGGCAGGTAGAACCGGTGCCAGAAATGGTCGGTGACCGATACGTGGTACCGGGGCGCCACGTCGAAGGGGGATGGCACATGCCGTTCGAGCCTGAAGAAGGGTTCGAAAATCTGCCGTATCGGTTGGCCGAACCCTTCGGCGGTGTCCTGCATGCGGGGCGTCTGCCACGGGTAGCCGCAATCCCACGGCGCCGAGCGGCGCAACTGGCCGTGGTACAGCACTCGAACCAGGCCGTAGGCCAGGAGAAAGGCGACCACGACCCCGATGAAGAAGAAGACCGGTCCGTAGCTGGCCCGCTCGATGGAGGTCGGCGCCAGCAGCCACCAGCCGTTGGCCGCCACCTTGCGGCCCAGCCCCGCTCCCACCAGGGGCGTGGTCACCGGATCGATGAGCTGGATGATGAAGTTCGGGAAAAGGCCGAGGCCGATGCACCAGACGGCCAGCCAGGCCATGCCCGCCTTTTCCCAGCCGCCGCCGTCATGGGCATGCTGGAGTTTTCCATCCCGGGGCTGGCCGAGGAAGATGATGCCGAAGAATTTCACCATGGTGTAGCCGGCCAGGGCCGCGATCAGGGCGATGGCGGCGGCGACGATGGGAATGAGCATGTTGAGGAAGGAATTCGGCAAACCTGGGGTGAACAGGAAGCTCTGCAGCAGCAGCCACTCGGAAACGAAGCCGGAGAGCGGGGGCAGACCGGAACTGGCGAATACGCCGATGAGGACGAGCCAGGCCACCCAGGGCATGAAGCGGATGAGACCGCCCAGGTGGCCCAGGTTGCGCTCCCCGGTGGCGTGCAGCACCGCCCCGGTGCCGACGAACAGCAGGCTTTTGAAGAAGGCGTGGCTGACCACGTGGTAGAGGCAGGCGGTCAGCGCCAGGGCCGCCAGCTCCGCCATGCCGTAGGACTTGAAGAGCAGGGTCAAGCCGATGGCGGCCAGCAGGAGGCCGATGTTCTCGATGGACGAGTAGGCCAGCAGCCGTTTCATGTCGGTCTGGACGGTGGCGAAAACCACGCCGTAAAGCGCGGTGAACAAGCCGATGGCGAGCAAGGCGACGCCCCACCAGCCCAGTTGCAGATGCAGCAGATCGAAGGAAACCCGCAGGAGCCCGTAGATGGCCGTCTTCAGCATGACGCCGCTCATCAGGGCGGAGACCGGCGACGGGGCGGCGGGATGGGCCTCGGGCAGCCAGACGTGGAGGGGCAGCATGCCGGCCTTGGCGCCGAACCCCAGGACCGCCAGGAGAAAGGCGGCGGAGGCCCAGAAGGGCGACAGGGATTGCTCCCGCATATTGGCGAAGGTGTAGTCGCCGGTATTGGCCTGCAGGACACCGAAGCAAAGGAGGATGGCGATGGCGCCGATATGGGCGATCAGGAGGTAGAGGAAACCGGCCTGGCGGATTTCCGGCACCCGATGGTTGGCGGTGACCAGGAAGAACGAGGACAGCGCCATGGTTTCCCAGGCCACCATGAAGGCGTAGGCATCGTCCGCCAGGACTACCAGCGCCATGCTGGCCAGGAAGAGATGGTATTCCAGGCAGAGCAGGCCGGGGGGCGTCCCCTCTCCCTGGCGAAAATAGCCGGCGGCGAAGATGGAAACACCGGCGCCGGCGCCGCCGATCACCAGCAGGAAAAAGGCCGAGAGGCTGTCCAGGCGCAGGTGAAAAGGCAGTTGCGGCAGGCCGATGGGCAGGGTGACCACCTCCGGCGTGCCCATCAGTCCGTTGATGGCCGCTGCGGCGAGCAGAAGCCCGACGGCGCTCCCCAGGGGAAACAGGACCCGGGCGACGACGGCGAAGTGGCGCAGGGCCATGATGCCCAAGGCACCGGTCAGCAACCATCCCCCGATAGCAACCAGGATCCAATCAACAGCCAACCAGTTCTGCATTGAACAAGCGTCCTCGTTGGAGTGAAGCAGTGGCAAGCATAGCGGCGATCATTGGAGCCATGCCAGAGAATTGAAATTATATGTAGTTTGACTTGGCGGGGAATCGTGATTTTTGTCATCCATGAGGATTACTACCGCCATGTCACCGCCTACGCCCAAGCTAACTCTTCCGGGCAGCCCCGGAAGGAAGGCCGGCGCAGTTCTTCGAATATTGCGGCCCTGGTGGTCGGGATTTCCCGGGATGGCATCCAAAGAATGTTTTGCTAATGTAGCTTCTCTAAGGACATGACAGCCTTCCACCCTCCGACACCAAAGGAAAACCGATGTACAAGAAAATAATGGTCGCCATCGACGACAGTGAAATGTCCCGTTGCGCCCTTAAGGAGGCAACCCTCCTGGCCCACGCCCACGGTGCCCGCCTGTGCGTCGTCCATGTCGCCGATGAGACCCTTATGGGGATGCATCACCGCACCTTCGCCACCACATTGAATCTGGAACACGCCCGCCAGGCCATTCGCGATGCCGGCCGAAAGCTGCTGGACGAGGCGCAGCAGGGTGTTGTCAATGTCCAGAGCGAAACCCTGCTGCTGGAAGCCAGCACCCAGCGGGTGTCCGAGACCATCGCCGATGCCGCCAAGACTTGGCAGGCCGACCTGGTCGTGGCGGGAACCCATGGCCGACGCGGCCTGCAGCGCCTCATCCTCGGGTCCGTGGCGGAACAACTCGTCCGCTTGGCCCCGGTTTCCATTCTCCTCGTACGCAGCCACTGATGCCCGATCCCATCCAGAATCCCCATTTCGACGCCGCCAAGGACGAACCCCTGCGCCAGGATATCCGGCTGCTCGGCAAGATCCTCGGCGACACCGTGCGCCAACAGGAAGGCGAGGAAGTCTTCGACATCGTCGAGCGCGTCCGTCAGACCGCCGTACGCTTCGCCCGGGAGGGCGATCCCGCCGCCCGGTCGGAACTGTCGGCCCTCCTCGACCACCTGCCCCGGGAAACCACCCGGGCCGTGGTGCGGGCCTTCAGCTTCTTCCTGCAGCTTGCCAACATCGCCGAGGACCAGCACCACATCCGCCGCCGCCGGGCCTACGACCTGGCCGGCTCGCCGCCCCGGGAAGGCAGCCTGCCCCATGCCCTCGACCGCCTGGCCGAGTCCGGCGTCGCCCCCGAGACCGTCGCCGATTTCTTCGCCCACGCCCTGCTGTCGCCGGTGCTCACCGCCCATCCCACCGAGGTCCAGCGCCAGAGCATGCTGCAGAGCCAGCGCCAGATCGCCCACCTCATGGAGGAGCGGGAGCGCCTACGCCTGACCCCTGAGGAACAGGCCGAGAACGATACGGCCCTGGCCCGCTCGGTGCTGACCCTGTGGCAGACCCGCATGGTGCGACCGGTCCGGCTCAAGGTCATCGATGAGGTGCGGAACGGCATCAGCTACTTCAATTCGACCTTCTTCACCGAACTGCCCCGCCTCTACATTCATGCCACCCAATTCCTGGAGGAGCGTTATCCCCAGCAGGAATGGGCTCTGCCGCCGTTCTTCCAGGTGGGCAGCTGGATCGGCGGCGACCGGGACGGGAACCCCTTCGTGACCGCCGACATCCTGAGGGAAACCCTGCGCCTGCAGTCCGCTGCCGCCCTCGATTTCTACCTGGGCGAAATCCACGCCCTGGGTGCCGAACTGCCCATGTCGGATCTCCTGGTGGAGGTGACGCCCGAACTGGCCGCCCTCTCCAACCACTCCCCCGACAAGTCGCCCCAGCGCGCCGACGAACCTTACCGCCGGGCGCTGACCGGCATCTATGCCCGGCTGGCCAGCACCGCCCGCCGCCTGGACCGCCTGGAGCCCCTGCGCCACGCGGTGGGAGAAGCGGAGCCCTACCCCACGCCGGAGGCCCTGCGCACCGATCTCAAGATTCTCGCCAATTCCCTCAAGGCCAACGGCAGTGCCCTCCTGGCCGGGGGCCGGCTGCGCCGCCTGCTGCGGGCCGTCCAGGTTTTCGGCTTCCACCTGGCGCCCATCGACCTGCGGCAGAATTCCGACGTCCATGCCCGCACCGTCGGCGAACTCCTGGCTGCCGCCGGCGCCTGCGCCGATTACGCCGGCCTGGATGAATCGGCGCGCATCGCCCTGCTGGTGGGGGAGCTGTCCACCCGGCGCCCGCTCTATTCGCCCCACATCGACTATTCCGAGGAAACCCGGGGCGAACTGGCCATCTTCTTCGCTGCCCAGGAACTGCGCCTGCGTTACGGCCGGGCGGCCCTGCCCAATGCCATCATCTCCAAGACGGACGGCGTCTCCGACCTGCTGGAAGTGGCTCTCCTCCTGAAGGAGGCCGGCCTCCTGCATCCCGGACCCACGCCGGCCCTGGAAATGAACATCATTCCCCTCTTCGAAACCATCGAAGACCTCCGGCAGGCCCCGGCCACCCTGGATACCCTCTTCTCCCTGCCCGTCTATGCCTCCCTCCTCGCCAGCCGGGGACAGGAGCAAGAGGTCATGCTCGGCTATTCGGACAGCAACAAGGATGGTGGTTTTCTCACCTCCGGCTGGGAACTCTACAAGGCCGAGATCGAGCTTGCCCGGGTGTGCCGGCAGCACGGCGTGCGCCTGCGGCTTTTCCACGGCCGCGGCGGCTCCGTCGGCCGGGGCGGCGGTCCCAGCTACCAAGCCATCCTGGCCCAGCCGGCGGGTGCCGTCTCCGGGCAGATCCGCCTCACCGAGCAGGGGGAGGTCATCACCGCCAAGTACGGCAACCCGGATACCGGCCGCCGCAACCTGGAGGTGCTCCTGGCCGCCACTTTGGAAGCCAGCCTCACCGACCACGAGAACCGGGTCGAACCGGCCGAGGGCTTCCATCCCGTTCTCGAACGCCTGTCGGAACTCGCCTTCCGGGCCTACCGCAGCCTGGTTTACGAGACCGAAGGCTTCGCCCGCTATTTCCGTGAATCGACCCCGGTTTCGGAAATCGCCAACCTCAACATCGGCAGCCGCCCCGCCTCCCGCAAGGCTTCCGAGCGCATCGAGGATTTACGGGCCATTCCCTGGGTCTTCAGTTGGGCTCAGTGCCGCCTGATGCTGCCAGGCTGGTACGGCTTCGGTTCGGCGGTGGATGCCTGGCTGTCGGAAAATCCCCAGGGCCTCGACACCCTGCGCCGCATGTATCGGGGCTGGCCCTTCTTCCGCTCCCTGCTGTCCAATATGGATATGGTCCTGGCCAAGACCGACCTCGGAATCGCCTCCCGCTATGCCGAACTGGTGACCGATGCCGAACTGCGGGAGCGGGTATTCGGGGCGCTGCAGAGGGAATGGGAACTCACCCGCCGCCATGTCCTGGCCATCGAGGAGCAGGACGACTTCCTTTCGGATAGCCCCCTTCTGAAGCGCTCGATCCAGCAGCGCTTCCCCTACATGGATCCCCTCAACCACCTGCAGGTGGAACTGCTGCGCCGCTATCGGAGCGGGGACACGGACGAGCGGGTGGCACGGGGCATCCATCTGACCATCAACGGGGTGGCGGCCGGCCTCCGGAATAGCGGATAATGGGCAGATGGTCATCAAACGCACCGCATTTTTCGTGTCCGACGGCACCGGCCTCACCGCCGAAGCCCTCGGGCACAGCCTCCTGACCCAGTTCGAGGATGTGGAGTTCCGGCTGATCCGCATCCCCTTCGTGGACGATGCCGATAAGGCCCACGCCGCCGTCATCCGTATCAACGATACCGGCGAACGGGACGGTATTCGGCCCATTCTGTTCACCACCCTGGTGAATTCAAAGCTGGCCGCCATCGTTCACGAGGCGGATGCCTTCTGCCTGTCCTTTTTCGAGACTTTCCTTGCCCCCCTGGAAAACGAACTCGGGGTCAAGTCTTCCCACACGATCGGCCGCTCCCACGGCACCACCGACAGCTCCGACTACAAGCAGCGCATCGAGGCCATCAACTACACCCTGGCCCACGACGACGGCATCACCGATCGCGACCTGGAACAGGCGGATGTGGTCTTGGTGGGGGTGTCCCGGTGCGGCAAGACCCCGACCTCCCTTTACCTGGCCATGCAGTTCGGCCTGAAAGCCGCCAATTTCCCCCTCATCCCCGAGGACTTCGACCGCGGCCAGTTGCCGGGCAGCCTGGAAAGGCACAGGGGCAAGCTTTTCGGCCTCACCATCCAGCCCGAGCGCTTGGCGCAAATCCGCGAGGAACGGCGTCCAAACAGCCGCTATGCCAGCCTGTCCAACTGCCGCTATGAAATCGGTGAGGCGGAAAAGATGATGCGGCGGGAAAGCATCCGCTGGCTGGACTCATCGACCAAGTCCATCGAGGAAATCGCCGCCACCGTCCTCCAGGAACTGAAGCTAAGCTAGGCGCCGGCGCAGGGTCTCGAAAAGACAGACCGCGGCGGCGGCCCCGACATTCAGGGACTCCACCTGACCGGGCATGGGGATTCTGATCCGCAGTTTGGCGGCGGCGGCCACTTCCGGCCTCACCCCCAGTCCTTCCGAGCCGAAGACCCAGGCGACGGGGCCCTCCCAGCGGGCCTCGAACAGGGATTGCGCCCCCTCCAGGCAGGTTACCGCCGCCGTGCCGGCGTAGCTTTTGAGGAAGGACGCGAGGTCTGCATCCTCAAAAATATCGATGACGAAATGGGCCCCCTGCCCGGCCCGCAGCACCTTGGGGGACCAGGGGGCCGCGCAGTCCGGGGCCAGCAGCACCTGCCGGAAACCGGCTGCCGCGGCCGTCCGCAGCAGGGTCCCGACGTTGCCGGGATCCTGAAGGCCGTCCAGGAGGACCGTATCCGCCGCGCCGTCCGGCGCTTTTCCGCCTGCCGGCGGCTCGGCCACCGCCATGATCCCGCTCGGATGATCGACGACGCCCACCTCCCGAAAAAGGGCGTCGGACAGCAAGACGGCTTCCCGCCCGGCAATGAAGTCGCAAATCTCGGCCCGTTCCAGCCCGGACTCGCTCACCGCCAGGTTCTCCACCGAACCAACGGCAGTCTCATAGGCGGTGATGAGATGAATGCCGTCCAGCAGGGTGCGACCGGTTTTCCGCCTTTCCCGTCCGGACTGGGCAAGCCGCTTCAATTCCTTGAAGAACGGGTTGTCCCGGGACTGGATATGCTTCACGTACCGCTTTCGAGCAGAAGGCGGACCGGTCCGTAGCTGCGCCGATGGATGGGGGAAACTCCGTGTTCCCGCAGAGCCTTCAGATGGACTGCCGTCGGGTAGCCCATGTGGCGGTCCAGCCCGTACAGGGGATAGGACTGGTGCAGCCGCCGCATTTCGTGATCGCGGCTGGTCTTGGCCAGAATCGATGCCGCCGCGATGGGCGCGATGCTGCCGTCCCCCTTGACGATGGCCTGCACCGGGCAATTCAGTGCCGGGCAGACATTGCCATCCACCAGGGCCCCGGCAGGCAGCACCCCCAATCTCGCCACGGCGCGCTGCATGGCGAGGAGGCTCGCCTGCAGGATGTTGATGGCGTCGATTTCCTCCACCGTTGCCCAGGCGATGGCCCAGGCAATGGCCTCGGCCTTGATGGTTTCCGCCAGGGCTTCCCGTTTCTTTTCGGAAAGCTTCTTCGAATCATTGAGCCCGGCGATGGGCCGGGCCGGATCGAGGATCACCGCCGCCGCCACCACCGGCCCTGCCAGGGGGCCGCGGCCAGCCTCGTCGAGGCCGCACACCAGGCCTTCGGGATAACTCAGTGCAGGCATTCGATAATCGCCGCAGCGGCTTTTTCCGCCGTGTCCTGTTTGAGCTGTAGATGGATATCGGTGAATACCTCTTCCATCTCGGCGGCGCCGTCCTTATCCTCGTAAAGCTTGATCAGGGCCTGCGCCAGGTTTTCCGCCGTGGCCTCGTCCTGGAGAATCTCCGGCACCACCATGCGCCCTGCCAGAATGTTGGGCAGGCCCACGTAGGGCAGATAGCCCATGCGTTTCATGAGCCAGTACGAACCCCGGGCCATTTTGTAGGTAATGGCCAAGGGACGCTTGATGAGCGCCGCTTCGAGGGTGGCGGTACCGCTCGCCACCAGGGAGACATCGGCCGCGCCGAGGGCGTCCTGGGCATGACCGAAGAGGAGGCGGAAAGGCACGGCCCCGGCATCCTGGCGATAGATGGCGGCCTCGAAGCGCAGCCGGGTTTCCCGCGTCACCAGGGGCACCAGGAACTGGGCGTTGGGAAGGTGCTGGCCATGGATCAGCTTGGCCGTCTGGACGAAGGTATCGGCCATGTACTCCAGTTCCGACTGGCGGCTGCCGGGCAGCAGAGCGAAGATCGGCACATTCCGTGGCAGATCGAGTTTCTCCCGCATGGCAACCTTGTTGGTCTGCAGGGGAATCATGTCCGCCAGGGGATGGCCGACGTAGGCCACCGGGATGCCTTCCTTCTTGTAGAGGGGAGGCTCCATGGGGAAAAGGGCCAGCACCTTGGACACAGCCCGCTGTATCTTCTTGATGCGGCCACCCCGCCAGGCCCAGATCGAAGGACTGACATAGTGGATCGTCGTGATCCCGTGGCTCTTGAGGGAAGCCTCCAGGTCCAGGTTGAAGTCCGGCGCATCCACCCCGATGAAGATGTCGGGGGGATTGGCCAGAAGTTGCTTCTTCAATTGCCGTCGGATGCCGGCGATTTCGCGGTAATGCCTCAGGACCTCCACATAGCCGCGCACGGCCAGCTTTTCCAGTGGCCACCAGGGTTCGAACCCCTGGGCCGCCATCTTGGGACCGCCGATACCGAAAAATTTGGCCCCGGGGAGACGGGCCTTGAGGGCCGCGATGAGGTGGCTGGCGAGCAGGTCTCCGGAAGCCTCGCCCGCGACCATGGCGATGCGAACTTCCTTCATCGAATAATGCCGCGTTTCGAGATATTGAGAAAATCGACGAACAATTGAACGTCCGGCTGATCCTTGGCGGCTTCCACCAGCTTGGCCTTGGCTTCTTCCAGCATCAGCCCCGACTTGTAGATGGTCCGATAGGCTCGCTTCAGGGCGGTGATCGCCTCGGGGGTGAAGCCCCGGCGCTTCAGGCCTTCCACATTGATGCCGTAAGGCTGGGCGGTGTTGCCGGCCGCCATCAGGTAGGGGGGAACGTCCTGCAGGACCACCGATCCCACCGCAGTCATGACATGGGCGCCGATCCGGCAGAATTGGTGCACACCGGTGAAGCCGCCCAGGATGGCCCAGTCGTCGATATGGACATGACCGGCCAACTGGGTGTTATTGGCGAAAGTAGTGTGGTTGCCGACTTGGCAGTCATGGGCGACATGGACATAGGCCATGATCCAGTTGTCGTCGCCTATTCGGGTGACGCCGGCATCCTGAGCGGTGCCCAGGTTGAAGGTGCAGAATTCCCGAATGGTGTTGCGGTCGCCGATTTCGAGCCGGGTGTCTTCTCCGGCGTATTTCTTGTCCTGGGGCACTTCGCCCAGGGAGCAGAACTGGAAGATGCGGTTATCGCACCCGATCCGGGTATGGCCCGTAATGACGGCATGGGGCCCGACCTCGGTGTTGTCGCCGATCTCGACGTTCGGGCCGATGATGGAGTAGGCACCGATGCTGACATTGCCCCCCAGTTTGGCGCCCGGATCGACAAGAGCGGTCGGATGGATCATTGCTCGATATCCCGCTTGGCGCACATGAGCTTGGCTTCGGCGGCGATCTCGCCGTCCACCCGGGCCACGGCCTTGTATTTCCAGATGCCCCGGATCTGGCGCTCGATCTCCACATGGAGGTGGAGCTGGTCCCCCGGCATCACCGGCTTCTTGAAACGGGCTTCATCGATGCCGACGAAGTAGAAGACCGAATTGGGATCCGGCTTCTCGCCCATTGTCTTGAAGGACAGGATACCCGCCGCCTGGGCCAGGGCTTCCATGATCAAAACCCCCGGCATCACTGGATGGTGGGGAAAGTGGCCGGTGAAGAACGGCTCGTTGATGGTGACGTTCTTGTAGGCATGGATGGATTTACCCACCTCCAGTTCCAGCACCCGGTCCACCAGCAGGAAGGGAAAGCGGTGCGGGAGGTGTTCGAGAATCTGATGAATATCCATTGACTTAATCCTTTGTGTTATCTGCCTGAAGTTTTTTCTCAAGTTCGGCAACCCGCTCGGCAAGACGGGCCAGGTGGCGTACCTGGGCGGCGTTATGGAGCCAGCGGTCATGCTCCTCAAGGGGAAAGAGGGCCGTGTACTTGCCAGCCTTGGCAATGCTCTTCATGACCATGGAGCCGGGCGAAATGATGGTGCCGTCGGCGATTTCCAGGTGCCCCAGGATCATGGCGGCGCCACCGAGCATGCAGCCCTTGCCGATCCGGGTGCTGCCGGCGATGCCGACACAGCCGGCAATCACCGAATGGTCGCCGATGATGCAGTTGTGGCCGATTTGTATCTGGTTGTCGAGCTTCACCCCATTGCCGATGATCGTGTCATCCAGGGCGCCTCGATCGATACTGGTATTGGCGCCGATTTCCACGTCGTCGCCGATCACGACCCGGCCGATCTGGGGAATCTTGACCCAGCGTCCGCCTTCCGGGGCGAAGCCAAAGCCGTCGGCGCCGATGACGGCACCGGAATGGATGATGGCGTTGCAGCCCACCACGCAGCCGGGGTAGATGGTGACGTTGGGGTGGAGGACGCTGCCCGCCCCGATAGTTACGCCATCGCCGACGACGCAGCCGGCATGGATCACCACCCCGTCTCCCAGCACCACATCCTTGCCGATGGCCGCCGCGGGGCCAACCGAGGCCGAGGGCGGCACGGCGGAAGCGCAGGCGGCGCTGCCATGCACACCCGGTGCCGGGCGTTCGATCGGGTTCAGCAGGGCCGCGACCCGGGCGTAATAGACGTAGGGATTGGCAGTGACGATGCGTGGCAGTTCGCTCGCGTCGGCAAAGGGCGGTGCCACGATGACGGCCGATGCCCCGGTCTCGGACAGCTGCCGCTTATATTTCAGGTTGCTCAGGAAGGCGATATCACCTGCCCCCGCTGTCGCCAGCGTCGCCACCTGGGAAACTTGTGTTTGGACGTCCCCAAGCACATCGCCGCCCAGGCGGGCGGCGATGTCGGCAAGGGAAAACGTGACCCGGCCTGGACGGGGCATTACTTGGTTTCGGCGAGAGCCTTGATGATTTTGTCGGTGATGTCGAGCCGGGGGCTGACCCAGACGACATCCTGCAGGATCAGGTCGAACTTGTCGGCTTCGGCGATCTGCTTGATGGCCTTGTTGGCCTTCTCGATCACCGCGGCGTTCTCTTCGTTCTGGCGCAGGTTCAGATCTTCGCGGAATTCACGCTGCTTGCGCTGGAAGTCCCGGGACAGATCGGCGAATTCCCGTTCCTTGGCCCGGCGATCGCTTTCCGACATGGTGACGGAATTCTTTTCCAGGTTCTCCTGCATGGCCTGGAGCTGCTTGGCCATCTTCTGCAGATCGGCGTCCCGCTTGGAGAATTCGCTCTCCAGCTTCTTGGCGGCCTTCACCGCAGCCGGCGCATCACGGAAAATGCGCTGGGTATTGACATACCCCACCTTCAACTCGGCCGCCCCCACGCCGCCGACGAACAGTGCGGACATCAACGAGGCCAGAACAAGGGATTTAGCTTTCAACATGATGCTCCTGAATCAAAAAGTAGTGCCCATCTGAAATTGGAATCGCTCGGTCCTGTCGCCGGGCTTGTCGTTAAGCGGTTGCGCAATGCTGAACTTGAGGGGGCCCAAGGGGGAAATCCAGGCCGCCGAAATGCCAGTCGAGTAACGCAATTCGCTGAGCTTCATTTTCTCGGAAAGACCGTAAACCTGTCCAGCGTCCACGAACCAGCCCAGGCGCACGGACTTCTCCATTCCGGGCACCCCCCAGAGCAGTTCCGTGTTGCCGACCAGGCGTTTGTTGCCGCCCAGCCGATCGTCCGAGAATTCTCCAGTCACCAGTCTGTCGCGAGGGCCCAGGCTGGCTGTCGCATAGCCCCGGACCGATCCGATGCCGCCGCCGTAGAAATTCTTGTAGAACGGCAGTTTCTGTCCGCTGAGTCCCTTGGCTCCGCCCAGTTCGGCATTAACCATCAGGGCAAAAGTCTTGGTGACCGGGAAGAATTGCTGATGCTGGATAGTGGCGCGGTAGTATTGCAGGTCCCCCCCTGGGAGTCCCCACTCAACGCCAGCCCGCTGCAAATAGCCGGTAGTCGGGTAGATGAAGCTGTCCTTGGTATCCTTGGCCCAGTTCAGGGTTGCTGGCAGCGTGATGTTCGTGCTGCCGAAGGTGTTGACGAAGTCCAGATAGCGCTGCGGACTGTCCGCATAGGTATCGACGGTCGTGGTATCGATACCGACGCCGACACCAATCGCTTCCTTCTCGGCAATCGGGAATCCCAAACGGACGCCGCCGCCTGTGGAGGCGGTCTTGTAGTTGCCCACCGTCAGAGAAGTCGGATTCACGGTGCGATGATAAACATCGTAACCGAGGCTGATTCCATCGATAGTGAAATACGGATCGGTATACGAAACCGCGATGATCTTGTTGATCTTGCCCGTATTGAGCTGAATCGAGGCGTTCTTGCCGCTGCCGAAGATATTGTTCTGGACGACGGAACCCGACAAGACCACTTTTTCCGTCGATGAGAAGCCGACGCCGAGCATCACATTGCCTGTCGGCTTTTCGGTGACATTGACATTCACATCCACCTGGTCGGCGGTCCCGGGAACTGCCGGCGTCTCTACCGTCACATCCTGGAAGAAGCCGAGCTTGTCCACCCGCTGCTTGGAAAGGGCCACCTTGTCGGCGTCGTACCAGCCGCCTTCCATCTGCCGCATCTCCCGGCGAATCACCTCGTCCCGGGTCTTGGTGTTGCCAGTCACGTTCACCCGGCGGACATACACCCGCTTGCCCGGATCGACGAAGATGGTGAAGGCGACCCGGTGTTTTTCCTTGTCCAGTTCCGGCGCCGCATTGACGTTGGCGAAGGCGTAGCCCTCCTTGCCCAGGCGGTCGCTGATGGCCTTGGTGGATTCGTTGACCTTTTCCCGGGAAAAGACATCGCCAGGCTTGATCTTCACCAGCTCCCGGAGTTCCGCCTCGGGCACGGTGAGATCGCCGGCCAGCTTGACGGACGACACCTGATAACGCTGACCCTCGTTGATATTGACGGTGATATAGACGTCCTGCTTATCCGGGGAAATGGAGACTTGAGTGGATTCGACATTGAATTCCAGGTAGCCCCGGTTCATGTAGAACGACTTCAGTTTCTCCAGGTCGGCGGACAGTTTTTGGCGGGAGTACTGGTCGTTCTTGGTATACCAGGTGAGCCATCCCGGCGTGGTCAACTGAAAAAGACCGAGCAAGTCCTTCTCGGGGAAATCCTTGGCGCCGACGATATTGATCTGCTTGATCTTGGCCGCCTGGCCTTCGTCGATATTGAAGTTGATGCTTACCCGGTTGCGTTCCAGGGGAGTTACAGTCGTGGTGATATTGACGCCGTACTTGCCCCGGGCCAGGTACTGCCGCTTCAGCTCCTGCTCGGCCTTGTCGAGGAGCGAGCGGTCGAAAATGCGGCCGTCGGCGATGCCGGTTTCCTTGAGGGCCTTCTTGATCTGATCCTTCTCGAACTCCTTCATGCCGACGAAGTCGATGGCTGCGATGGCCGGGCGCTCCTGCACCACGACCACCATCACGCCTCTCTCCACCTCGATGCGGACATCCTTGAAGAAGCCGGTTGCGAACAGGGCCTTGATGGCCTGGGCCGCCTTCTCGTCAGTCAGCGTATCTCCCACTTTCACGGGCAGGTAACTGAAGACCGTCCCCGCTTCCGTACGCTGAATACCCTCGATGCGAATGTCCTTGACAGCAAAAGGCTCGAACGCCGCCGCCGGCAGGACAAACAGTCCGGCGACCAGCGCCCCCAACAAAGTTTTTTTCATTTATTAGCCGGAAAGCAGGCGATTTATGTCATTAAAAAAGGCGAAAGCCATCAAGGCGAACAAAATGGAAAGGCCGATCTGCTGGCCCAGCTCCATCGCCCGTTCGGATAACGGGCTGCGCTTGACGACTTCTATCATATGATACAACAAATGCCCACCATCCAGCACCGGTATAGGCAGTAGATTCAGGACCCCGAGGCTGATGCTGACCAGGGCCATGAATTTCAGGTAATACTCCAACCCTGCCTTGGCCGACTGCCCCGCATAGTCGGCAATGGTGACCGGACCGGACAGATTGCGCCAGGACACCTCGCCGGTCAGCATCTTGCCCAGCATGACGAGGCTGAAACTCGACTGCTCCCAGGTTTCGCGCAGTGCTTTGCGCCCCGCCTCCAGCCAGCCGTAACTGATGAAGGCCCTGACCTCTGCCCTCGCCTGGGCATCGTCAGCTGCGGCCACGCCGATGCGGCCGAAGGTCTTCCCCCCATTGGCAAGGGCCTCGGGCTTGACCGCCAGGCCGACGATGCGCCCCTGACGCAGTACGTCGAATGCCAGAACCTTGTCGGGCGATTCGCGAACCCTAGTCACCACATCGGGCCACGACGCGATGGGCGCACCGTCGATGGCGACAACCTCGTCACCCACCTCCAGACCGGCACGCGCTCCGGCACCACCCGGCTGGACCTTGCTGATCACCGGCTTGATCCGCGGCCGATAGAACCTGAGGCCCAAGCGCTCGAAGAGATCGCCTTCCCAGTTATGCTTGGCCAGATCCCCCACCGGCAGATTCCGAAAAGCGATTTCCTGCTGCCTGTTGATGGTCTCCAGCTGGACGGCGTCCTTGCCCACCGCGTCCTGCAGCAGCAGCCAGCGGAAATCCGACCAGGTCGCCACGGGCCGTCCGTTCACCGCCCGCACCTGCTCCCCGTTGGCGATCCCTGCTACTGCCGCCGGCGTCTCGGCCGGCGGCGCCCCGAGGACGGGCAGCAATTCGTCGCTACCATGGATGAAGATCGCCCAGTAGAGCAGAATCGCCAGCAGGAAGTTGGCCACCGGACCGGCCGCCACGATGGCGCTGCGCTTCGCCACCGTTTGCCGGTTGAAGGCGCGATGCAACTCGCCCTCCGCCACCTCGGCTTCGCGCTCGTCCAGCATCTTGACGTAGCCCCCCAGGGGGAAAAGCCCGATGGCCCATTCCGTGCGGTCGCGCCCAAGAGTGCGCTGCCACAGCGGCCGGCCGAAGCCGACGGAGAAACGCAACACCCTGACGCCGCACAGCCGCGCCACCAGGTAGTGCCCGAATTCGTGCACGACGATGAGCACGCCCAGGACAACGACAAAAGCCGACAGGTAAAGGAGGAAATCGCTCACGCGAGCTTGCAGTCAACAACCATCCGGCCGGCCAGCCGCCGGGCCTCGGCATCCGCAGCCAGGACATCGTCCAGGCTACCCTCCGCTTTGACCGGCACGGCATCGAGGGTGGCGGCGATCAGCCGCGGAATACCCAGGAAGGGCAGGCGCCGGTCAAGAAACGATTCGACCGCCACCTCGTTGGCTGCGTTCAGGATGGCGGGCGCCGTGCCACCGGCGGCAAGAGCATCGTAGGCCAGCTGCAGACAGGGAAAGCGTTCAAAATCCGGGGCCTGGAAGTCGAAGCGGCCGATCTTGAAAAGGTCCAGGGGCTCGACCCCCGCTTCGATACGCTCCGGATAAGCCAGGGCGTGGGCAATGGGAGTGCGCATGTCGGGATTGCCCAATTGGGCCAGGACCGAACCGTCCACGTACTCGACCATGGAGTGGATGACGCTTTGGGGATGCACCACTACCTGAATCTTTTCGGGCGGCACACCGAAAAGCCAATGCGCCTCAATCACTTCCAGGCCCTTGTTCATCATGGTGGCCGAATCGACCGAGATTTTCCGCCCCATGACCCAGTTGGGATGGGCGCAGGCGGCCTCCGGACCGACCTCCTTGAGGGAGTCGAGGGAAGCATTGCGGAAGGGGCCGCCCGAGGCGGTCAACAAGATGCGGCGCACCCCCCGTTTTGATAAATCACCTGAAAACCCCTGCGGAAGGGATTGAAATATCGCGTTATGTTCGCTATCGACCGGCAGCAGGACGGCCCCATTCTCACGTACGGCGCGGACGAAAATCTCCCCCGCCATGACCAACGCCTCCTTGTTCGCGAGCAGAATCCGCTTGCCCGCCCGGGCTGCCGCCAGGGTCGGCTCGAGGCCGGCTGCACCAACGATGGCTGCCATGACCGTATCCACTTCGGGGGCAGATGCCATCTGCGCCAGGGCTGCGGTGCCGGACAACACCTCCGTGGGAAGGCCAGCGCCGCGGCAGCGTCGAGAGAGATCAGCAGCCAACTGCCCGTCCCGCACCACGGCATAGCTTGGCCTGAACTCGAGGCATTGCTCGAACAGCTTATCCACCTGGCGATGGGCGCAGAGAGCGAAGACCCGATAACGGTCTGGATGCCGCCGGATGACATCCAGGGTACTGGCGCCGATGGAGCCGGTGGATCCGAGCAGGGTGAGATTCTGGACTTTCATGGAAGACGGGGAGCGAAAATCAACCACAATAGGGCCACCGTGGGCAAAGTCGAGGTCAGGCTATCGATGCGATCAAGGACGCCGCCATGACCGGGAAGAATATGGCTGCTGTCCTTCAGGCCGGCTTGGCGCTTGAGGAGGGATTCGAACAGATCGCCCACCACGCTGACCACGGTCACCAGCAGCAGGCCAAGCACCCAGAAGGCGGCGGATACGCCATCGACGGCAAGAAAATGGCGGGCGAGGAGACCGTAGGTCAGCACCCCCACGGTGGCGCCAGCGGCCCCTTCCCAGGTTTTGCCCGGGCTGATGGATGGCGCCAGCTTGTGGCGCCCGAACGTTTTGCCGGCGAAGTAGGCGGCGATATCGGCAATCCAGACCACCGCCAGGATAGCCAGCAGCATCCCCGAACCGAGAAGGCGCAACTGGACGAGTGCGAGCCAGGCGGGGACGATGACGGCAAGCCCCACCACCGCACCCAGCCGGGCGTCCGCCAACTGCCACTTCAGGCGCAGCCAAAAGGGGACGACCCCCCCCCAGAAAATGGCCGCCAGGCCATAAATCGCCAAGACGCCCGGTGCAGCCGGCTCAGCCGGCACCCCATCGCCGATCGCCGCTGGCACCGCCATGGACGACGCGATACACGCGGCGGCCACAAGCACGCCATAAAACGCCCGCCCTTTCCCGCTGAAACGAATGAGCCCCCCCCATTCCCAGGCGGCAACTCCGGCGATCAGAGCAGCCAGCCACGCCCAGTAGCGCTGGGGAAAATAGAAAAGGCTGGGCAGGAACGCAGCGAGGATGAGGGCCGCGGTCAGTACCCGGGTCTTAAGCATGCGTATCGGTCTTTGCGGAATCGCCGGCCAGTTGCTCGCTGGTCCGCCCGAAGCGCCGCTCCCGTTGGCGATAGGATGTGATGGCGGCCTCGAAGGCTTCCGTATCGAACTCCGGCCACAGGGTGCCGGTGAAATAAAGTTCCGTGTAGGCCAGCTGCCAGAGGAGGAAATTGCTGATGCGCTCCTCGCCACCGGTGCGGATGAAGAGATCCGGCTCCGGCGCGAAGCTCATGGACAAATAGGGCTCCAGGTCGGCTTCCACCCAGCCGTCGCGCTTGTCGGGCTGGGCCGCCAGCATGCGGTTGACCGCCTGCATGATGTCCCAGCGCCCGCCGTAATTGGCGGCGATGGTGAAATTGAGCTTGGTATTTTGAGCCGTCTGCGCTTCTGCCTCCCGGATCAACTCCTGGAGCTTGGGGTCGAACTGGGAAATGTCGCCAATGATGCGCAGCCGCACATTGTGCCGGTTGAGGCGCTTCACCTCCTGCTGCAGCGCCTTCATGAAGAGCTGCATGAGGAGCGTCACCTCATCCTGGGGGCGCCGCCAGTTCTCCGAACTGAAGGCGAAAACCGTCAGATAGGGGATTCCCCGGTCCAGGCAGCCCCGCACCATCTCGCGCAGGGTATCGACGCCCTTGGTATGGCCGGCGAAGCGCGGCAGAAAACGCTTCTTTGCCCAGCGGCCGTTGCCGTCCATGATGACGGCCACATGGGTCGGCATGGCGGACGCCTCGGGCACCTCGCGGGTGGAACTGAAAAAACGCCGCATGCAGCCGCTGCCGGGACTCAGACCTGCATCAGCTCGCCCTCTTTCTGGGCAAGCATCTTATCCACTTCGGCAACGTACTTGTCGGTGAGCTTCTGGATCTCGTCCTGGGTCTTGCGCTCGTCGTCTTCGGGAATCTCGTGCTTCTTGAGGGCGTCCTTGAGACTGGCGTTGGCATCCCGGCGCAGATTGCGTATCGCCACCTTGGCGTTCTCGCCCTCGTGCCTCACCACCTTGATCAGCTCCTTGCGGCGTTCTTCGGTGAGTGCCGGCATCGGGACGCGGATGAGATCGCCCTGGGTGGCCGGATTGAGGCCAAGGTCCGAATCCCGGATGGCCTTCTCGATCTTCTGGGCCATGCCCTTTTCCCAGGGCTGGACGCCGATGGTCCGGGCGTCGACTAGGGTCAGGTTGGCCACCTGATTAATTGGCACCGGGGAGCCGTAGTAGTCCACCTGGATATGGTCCAGCAGGCCGGTGTGGGCACGGCCCGTGCGCACCTTGGCGAGATCGTGCTTGAGCGCCTCGATGGACTTCTGCATCTTGCTCTCGGTTGTCTTTTTAAGTTCCGGGGTCATCACATCCTCCGTCAGCAATAGACCAGCGTCCCCTCATTTTCGCCGCAGACGACGCGCTTCAGCGCCCCGGCCTTGAAAATGGAGAAGACGTTGATCGGCAGTTTCTGGTCGCGGCAAAGCGCGAAGGCGGTCGCATCCAGGACCGCGAGATTCTTGGCGATCGCCTCGTTGAAGCTGATCTTGTCGTAGCGGGTGGCTTCCGGATCCTTTTTCGGATCGGCGGTGTAGATGCCATCGACCTTGGTGGCCTTCAGCACGATTTCCGCGCCGATTTCCGATCCGCGCAGGGCTGCAGCGGTGTCGGTGGTAAAGAAGGGGTTGCCGGTACCAGCCCCGAAAATCACGATCTTGCCTTCTTCGAGATAGCGGATGGCCTTGCCGCGAATATAGGGCTCCACCACCTGCTCGATATTGAGAGCCGACTGCACCCGGCCGTTCAGGCCGGCCTGGCGCATGGCGTCGGACAGGGCCATGGCGTTCATGACCGTGGCCAGCATGCCCATATAGTCGGCAGTGGCTCGATCCATGCCGGTGGCGGTACCCGCCATGCCCCGGAAGATGTTGCCACCGCCGATGACGACGCCGATTTCCACGCCCAAGTCCGCCACCGCCTTGATTTCCCCGACGATATCCGCGATGACTTGCGGATTGATGCCGTAGGGGTCTGAACCCATGAGGGCTTCGCCGGAGAGTTTCAGGAGGATGCGTTTGTACTTGGGCATGGTCATGGGCGTTGTCCGTTGCTTATTTCTGGGCGGCTGCGGCGGCCTGCGCGGCCACTTCGGCGGCGAAATCGCTCACCTTCTTCTCGATGCCTTCGCCCACCACGTAGAGGGTGAAGCCGGCAACGGAAGCGCCCTTCTGCTTCAGGAGCTGCTCGACGGTTTGCTTGCCGTCTTCGGCCTTGACGAAGACTTGGCCCAGCAGGGTAACTTCCTTGAGGTACTTCTGCACGGTGCCTTCGGCGATCTTTTCCAGCATGGCTTCGGGCTTGCCGGACTCACGGGCCTTCTCGATGGCGATGCGGCGCTCGGTATCCAGGAGCTCGGCGGAGACGCCGGAAGCATCCAGGGACTTCGGCTTGGAAGCGGCGATGTGCATGGCCAGATCCTTGGCCAGCTGCTCGTCGCCGCCAACCAGGTCAATGACGACGCCGATCTTGGAGCCGCCATGGACATAGGAAGCGAGCTTGCCCTTGGCTTCCATGCGCGCGAAGCGGCGGATGGACATGTTCTCGCCAATCTTGCCGACCAGGGCGGAACGGATGGACTCGACGGTGCCGTCGCCCATGGGCAGGGCGGACAGGGCAGCCACGTCGGCCGGATTCTTGGTGGCCACCAGTTCGGCACAGCCCTTGGCCAGGGCGATGAATTCGTCGTTCTTGGCCACGAAGTCGGTTTCGCTATTGACTTCGACCATGGCGCCCAGCTTGCCGTCGTCGGAGATGTACATGCCGACCACGCCTTCGGCAGCCACGCGGGCTGCGGCCTTGCTGGCCTTGTTGCCCAGCTTGACACGCAGAATTTCTTCAGCCTTGACCATGTCGCCGTCGGCCTCGGTCAGGGCCTTCTTGCATTCCATCATGGGTGCGTCGGTCTTGCCGCGCAGTTCAGCCACCATGCTTGCGGTAATTGCCGCCATTTAGATCACTCCAATCAATGAACATGCGCCGGCGCGCCAATCGTGGCGCGCCGGTATCGCACAGTAATTACTCTGCAGATTCTTCTTGGACTTCGACGAATTCGTCTTCGGAACCGGCCGCGACGACATCCTGGACAGCCTGGTTACGGCCTTCAAGGATGGCATCAGCCACGCCGCGGGCGTACAGGCGAATGGCGCGGGAAGAGTCGTCGTTGCCCGGAATGACGTAGCCGACGCCTTCCGGAGAATGGTTGGTATCCACAACGCCAACGATAGGAATGCCCAGCTTGGCGGCTTCGGTCACGGCGATCTTGTGGTAGCCGACATCGACGATGAAGATGGCGTCCGGCAGGCCAGCCATTTCCTTGATGCCGCCGATGGACTTCTGCAGCTTTTCCAGCTCACGACGGAAGGTCAGGGCTTCCTTCTTGGGCATCTTTTCCAGTTCACCGGCTTCGACGGCGGCTTCCATGTCCTTCAGGCGCTTGATGGAGGTCTTGACCGTCTTGAAGTTGGTCAGCATGCCGCCCAGCCAGCGCTGGTCGACGTAAGGAGCGCCGGCGCGGGCAGCTTCCTCGGCCATGATTTCACGGGCTTGGCGCTTGGTGCCAACGAACAGGATATTGCCCCGGTTGGAAGACAGCTTCTTCACGAAGGCCATGGCTTCGTTGTACTTGGCCAGGGTCTTTTCCAGGTTGACGATGTGGATCTTGTTGCGGGCACCGAAGATGTAGGGAGCCATCTTCGGGCTCCAGAAGCGGGTCTGGTGGCCGAAGTGGACACCGGCTTCCAGCATTTGACGCATGGTCACGGACATTTTGAAACTCCTTTAAGGGTTGAACCGCCACCCGCCAGAAACGTCCGCCATCCTTGAAATTCCGGCGGACACCCTTAATCGGCGGGTGTGTGGGATAGGTCGCACACATCCTGTGCACAACCGCTTCTCGTCGCCTTTCGGCTCGGAAAAACTTTTCAATTATAGCATTGATATGGTGGTCAAATAAAGGCCGATCCTCGCTCAGTAGCCGTTCTGCTTGAGAGAAAGGAGTTGCAGCATTCGTTCCAGGTAAGGCTGCCAATCGGGCATCTCGAGTCCGAAATCGCTCTCCAGGCGGCTGCAGTCGAGGCGTGAATTCCCGGGCCGGCGGGCCGGGGTGGGATAGTCGCTACTGGGGATCGCGCGGATGGCTTCCGGCGTGAGCTTCAAGGAGAAACCGGGCATCTGGGCCGCCAGGCCGATGATAGTCCTCGCGAATTGGCACCAGCTCACGGGCCTCGCTGCCGCCAGGTGGTACAGGCGCTTCTCCGCCGGCGCCAGTTCCCTGCCCTGCCGGAGCATGGCCAGGGCCACCCCGGTCACGGTGGCGATGAGGGCGGCCGGCGTCGGGCTGCCCACCTGGTCGTCCACCACGCTGAGGCTCTCCCTTTCCTTGGCAAGCCGCAGGATGGTCTTGACGAAATTCCCCCCCCGGGCGCCGAACACCCAGCTGGTACGGAAGATCAGCGCCCGGCCGGGCGACGCCAGGATGGCCTCCTCCCCCGCCCGCTTGGTGCGCCCGTAGACGCCCTGGGGACGGGGTGCATCGGTTTCGACATAGGGCGCGGCTTTTTCGCCGTCGAAGACATAGTCGGTGGAGTAATGCACCAGCAGCCCGCCGCTGCGGGCCGATTCCTCGGCCAGCAGCCCCGGCGCTTCGGCATTGATGCGATGGGCCAGGTCGAATTCCGTTTCCGCCTTGTCCACGGCCGTATACGCAGCCGCATTGACGATCACCTGCGGAGCCACATCCCGCACCACCCGGCGCAATTGATCCAGATCCGCCAGGTCGCACTCGGTGCGGCTACAGGCGACCACGGTCCCATGGGGGGCCAGGGAACGCTGCAACTGCCAGCCGACTTGCCCGTCCTTGCCAAGAAGAAGAATCTTTGCCATTGCCGGTGTCTATAGCCAAAAGGCAGCAAGTATGCCTCCCTTACTGGCTTTGCGAAACCAGGCACATCCTTTATCCTTGGGCCTTCCCCAACCGTAATTTCCTATTCCCATGGGCATCCAAATCAAGACGCCGGCAGAAATCGAAAAAATGCGCGTCGCCGGACGCCTGGCCTCCGAAGTGCTCGATTACATCGACCCCTACGTCAAGGCCGGCGTCACCACCGGCGAACTCGACCGCTTGTGCCATGACTACATGGTCAACGTCCAGGGCTGCATCCCGGCCCCCCTCAATTACGCCCCGTCCGGCTACAAACCCTACCCCAACTCCATCTGCACCTCGGTCAACCATCAGGTCTGCCACGGCATACCGGGAGACAAGCAGCTCAAGAGCGGCGACATCGTCAACCTGGACATCACCACCATCAAGGATGGCTTCCACGGCGACACCAGTCGCATGTTCCTGGTGGGCGACGCCTCCATCCAGGCCAAGCGGCTGTGCGAAATCACCTTCGAATGCCTGTGGCTGGGCATTTCCGTAGTGCGGCCGGGAGCCTACCTGGGCGACATCGGCGCCATCATCCAGAAGCATGCCGAGAAGAACGGCTATTCGGTGGTCCGGGAATTCTGCGGCCACGGCATCGGCCGCAAATTCCACGAAGATCCCCAGGTCCTGCACTATGGCAAGGCGGGCACCGGCCCCCGGCTGGAGCCGGGCATGATCTTCACCATCGAACCGATGATCAATGCCGGCAAGGCCGCCATCCGCGAACTGGCCGACGGCTGGACCATCGTCACCAAGGACCATAGCCTGTCGGCCCAATGGGAACACACGGTGGTGGTTACCGAGACCGGCTGCGAGGTGCTGACGGCTTCCGCCGGCAGCCGTCCCAAGCCCGAATGGATCAGGTAAGAAAGCTGGGCATTGCCGGGCTGCGCGACGAGGTCAAGGTCGGCAGCCTGGCCCTGCAAGCCGACTACGAGAGGCACGGCGACCCCGAGCTTCTCCTGCAACAGCGCTGCCATCAGGTGGACGGGGTGCTGCGGAAACTTTGGGAAACCCTGGGATTCCCGGCCGATCTAGCCCTGGCCGCCGTCGGCGGCTACGGCCGCGGCGAGCTCTACCCGGCATCGGACATCGACCTTCTCATCCTCCTGCCCCATACTCCGGACGCCGACCTGGCTTCCCGGCTGGAGCGCCTGGTGGGCCATTTCTGGGACATCGGCCTGGAAGTCGGCCACAGTGTCCGCACCATCGACGACTGCCTGAAGGAAGCGGCGGCCGACATCACGGTGGAGACCAGCCTCATCGAAGCCCGGCTGCTGGCCGGAAACTCCCGGCTTTTCGAGGCTTTCCGGAAGCGCTTGCGGGGGATGCTGAACCCACTGGCCTTCTTCGAGGCCAAGCGCCTGGAACAGCAGGAACGCTACCTGCGCTTCAACGAAACCCCCTACAGCGTCGAACCCAACTGCAAGGATTCCCCCGGCGGCCTGCGGGACCTGCAAGTCATTTTCTGGATCGCCCGGGTGGCCGGTTACGGCGCCACCTGGGCCGACCTGGAAAAGCACGGCTTCCTCACCCGGGAGGAGATGCAGCACGCGGAGAGCTGCGAGAGCTTCCTGCGCCATCTGCGCATCAATCTCCACTTCACCGCCGGGCGGCGGGAAGATCGCCTGCTTTTCGAGCACCAGACCTCCCTGGCCCACCAGTTCGGCTTCGAGGACACCGAGGCCAGGCGCGCCTCGGAACAGCTGATGCAGAGCTATTACCGCAACGCCAAGGCGGTCACCGTCCTCAACACCATCCTGCTGCAGAATATCGGCGCCGCCCTGGCCCCGGCAAGGGAACAGCCCCCCCAGCCGATCGACGAGAATTTCCAGGCTGTCGGGGACCTCCTGGATGTCCGCGACGAGGAAATTTTCGAGCGCAAGCCGTCGGCCATCCTGGACAGCTTCCTGGTGATGCAGGAATGCCCCGACCTGCGGAGCATGACGGCCCGGACGTTGCGCGCCCTATGGCGCGCCCGGGAACGCATCACCCCCCAGTTCCGCGCCGATCCCTGTAACAAGGCCTTGTTCCTGAAGCTGTTCCAGAGCCCCCAGGGCGTGGTGCACGAATTCCGGCGCCTGAACCAGCTCGACATCCTGGGCAGCTATCTGCCGGCCTTCGGCCGCATCGTCGGCCAGATGCAGCACGACCTCTTCCATGCCTATACGGTGGACCAGCACATCCTGCAGGTCCTGCGCAACCTGCGGCGCTTTACCATGGCGGAGTTCGCCCACGAGTACCCCCTCTGCTCCCAGATCATCAGCGACTTCGACCGGCACTGGCTGCTCTACGTGGCCGCCCTCTTCCACGATATCGCCAAGGGGCGCGGCGGCGACCATTCCGAACTGGGGATGGCGGATGCCCGGGAATTCTGCGAATCCCACGGCCTCGCCGAAGAGGACGCCGAACTGGTGATCTGGCTGGTGGGCAACCACCTGGTCATGTCCCAGGTGGCCCAGAAGGAGGACATTTCCGATCCGGACGTGGTTTCCGCCTTTGCCGCCCGGGTGAAGGACACCCGCCACCTGGCCGCCCTCTACCTCCTCACCCACGCCGACATCCGCGGCACCAGCCCGAAGGTGTGGAACCAGTGGAAGGGCAAGCTGCTGGCCGACCTCTATTACCAGACCCTGCACTGCCTTGGGCAGGGAGCTGCGCCGGCGGCTCACGGCATCATCGCCGAGCGTCAGGCGGAGGCCATGCGCCTCTTACGCTACTTCGCCCTCTCGGAGACGGTCCACGAGCGCCTGTGGAACCAGTTCGACACGGTCTATTTTCTGCGCCATTCGGCGGAAGAAATCGCCTGGCACACCCGCTCCCTCCATTACCGCATTTCCGACGACCGGCCGGTGGTCCGCGCCCGCCCCTACCAGGAAGGCGAAGGCCTGCAGGTCATGGTCTACACCAGGGATCAGCCGGATGTCTTCGCCCGTATCGTCGGCTTCTTCGCCCGGACCGGCTACAACATCGTGGACGCCAAGATCCACACCACCCGCCACGGCTACGCCCTCGACAGTTTCGTCCTGCTCGATGTGTCCCAGCGGGACAACAACCGGGAAATGATCGCCTACATCGAGCACGAGCTGGCCGAGCGCCTGGCTGGCCAGCTGCCGCCGGAAGCCCCCTCGCCGGGAAGGCTGTCCCGCCAGGTTCGGCATTTCCCCATTACGCCCGAAGTCACCATCCGATCGGACGAGAAGGGGGCCTACTACCTCCTCTCCCTGGTGGCCGCCGACCGCCCGGGACTCCTCTACACAGTGGCCACCACCCTCGCTCGCCACGGCGCCGACCTCCACACCGCCAAGATCGCCACCCTGGGCGAGCGGGCGGAAGACGTCTTCCTGATCAGCGGCGGCGACCTGGACCAGAGCTCCAGCCGCATCCGGCTGGAAACCGAGCTGCTGGAGCAGCTGCAGGTTTAACAGCCTTCCGCGGTTTCCGCCGGCTGCTGGCGGCTCTGGCTGCAGACTAGGTGCTCGATGATGGTGCGCACCCGGCCCATGGCTTCCTGCAGGACCGGTTCCAGGGTCTCGAAATGAATGCCCTGGGCGCTGCTGCCGCGCCCGGCGGCGTGGTTGGCCACCACGTTGATGGCGGCGTAGGGCAAACCGATTTCCCGGGCCAGGGCGGCTTCCGGCATCCCCGTCATGCCCACCACGTCGGCGCCGTCCCGCTCCAGGCGGTTCACTTCCGCCGCCGTCTCGAGCCGGGGCCCCTGGGTGGCGGCATAGACCGCTCCCCGCTTGGCTTCGATACCGGCCGCCTCGGCTGCGGCGGCGATGCGGGTGTAGAGCGCCATGTCGTAGGGCTCGGTGAAATCGATATGGGTCACCGGCGTATTGCCGCCGTCGAAGAAGGTGGAGCGCCGGCCCCAGGTGTAGTCCATGATCTGGTGCGGCAGGACGATGTCCCCCGGCTTCAGGTCGGCCCGGATGGCGCCCACCGATGCCACCGAGATGACCCCGGTGGCCCCGTGATCATGCAGCGCCCAGATATTGGCCAGGTAATTGACCATGTGGGGCGGAATGGTGTGGCCGTAGCCGTGGCGCGGCAGGAACATCACCGGCTGGCCGCTGATCTGGCCGATGACCAGGGCGCCGGAGGGTTCGCCGTAGGGCGTGCGGACCACTTCGCGGTGGGAGACGTCGAGATTGGACAGGGTCGTGAGGCCGCTGCCGCCGATGATTGCCAGCATTTCAGTTCTTCCTTTCAGCCACCAGGGAAGCCAGGGTGGGTACGACACTCTTCAACGAAGGATGGGAACGCCGGATCTCAGCCAGATCCGCGACGTTGCCTTCGAGCTTGCGATAGAGGGCGTTCCGGCGCTCGGCCGTGAACGGCAGGCCGGCCAGGGTCTTGGCGGCGTGATAACCGACCAGGGTATCGCGCCCGATGTCCTTGGCCTGCCAGGGAATGACTGTGCGGTCCACGTAGTGCAGCGCCCGCACGCTGGGGAGGCTTGCCGCTAGTTCGGCGATGGCGCGATGCACCTTTTCCCGGTAAGCGGCCACCGCCTGCCCCGCATCGGAGGGGCTGGCCCCGGTGGTCTCCGCCGGTGCTCCCATCAGCCAGCAGGCCACGGTATCCGGCGCGAAGGCCTCGATGGCGTTGCGCGCATCGGCCTCCAGGTCGGTGATTTCCCCCCGCAGCAGGGTCACGTCGGCGGAGGGGATTTCCGCCAGGCGCTGGCGGGTAGCGTCCAGGCACTCGGCCAGGGAATCGATCGCCAGCACAGCAATGCCCCGCTTGGCCAGGGCCACCGTGCCGAAACCGAGGCCGCAGCCAATTTCGAGAACCCGTTTTCCCGGCACCTGGGAAGCCATCCAGTCGTAGTCGCCGCGCTTGGCGTAGGCTTCCCCTTCGTTTTGCCAATAACCGACGAAATCGGCAACCGTCGCACCACTCATCAAACTTCTTCCTTCAATGCATAAATCGCCGGCAGATTGCGCCAGGCGCCCTTGACGTCCATGCCGAAGCCGAAGACATAGCGGTCCGGCACGGTGAGGGCGACGAAATCCGCCTTGATGGGCTTGTTCTTGCCGTTCAGCTTGTCGGCGAAGACCGCGGTCAAGACCTCGGCCGCCCCCAGGCGCTTCAGGCTGTCGTGGATCGCGGCCATGGTCACCCCTTCGTCCAGGATATCGTCCACCACCAGCACGGTCCTGCCCTTGACCGGCGTCCACGGGGCGCTGCGCCAGGACAGCTTGCCTCCCTGGGTCTCCATGCCGTAGCGGGTGACGTGGAGATAGTCGAAATCCAGGGGAAATTCCAGGCGCGGCAGCAGCTGGCCGGCGAAGATGATGCCGCCGGTCATGACACAGAGCACGAGGGGGTTGCGCTCGGACAGTGCATCGGCGATTTCGCCTGCCACTCTGTCCAGGGCCGCTTGCACCTTTTCCTTCGAATAGATCAGTTCGGCGGCTGCCAGAATGTCGCGGGCGGTTTTTCCAGTCATCGGCTTACTCCCAGGTTTTTCAAGTAGTCGCTGAAGGCGGGGCCGACTTCAGGGTGCCGCTGCCCGAACACCACCATGGCTTGCAGGTAGCCCAGCTTCGAACCGCAATCGTACCGTGTACCGTGGTAGCGGTAGGCCAGCACCTGCTCCTCGGCGAGCAGCGAGGCGATGGCATCGGTGAGCTGGATCTCGCCCCCCGAACCGGTGGGGATGGTCTCCAGGTGATGGAAAATCCGCGGGGTCAGGATATAGCGCCCCACCACCCCCAGGGTCGAGGGCGCTTTCTCGGGTTCGGGTTTCTCCACGATGGCATGGATCTGCTCGACCCGTTCGCCGACGGGGCTGGCATCGACGATGCCATAGCTCTTGGTATCGGCCAGGGGCACGTCCTGGACCCCCAGGACCGAGCAGCGGTAATAGTCGTAGCTGTCCACCATCTGCTTCAGGACCGGCGGCTCGCCGTCTAGGAGGTCATCCGCCAGCAGCACCGCGAAAGGCTCGTCCCCGATGACCGGCTTGGCGCAGAGCACCGCGTGGCCTAGCCCCAGGGCCTCCGGCTGGCGGATGTAGATGCAGTTGATGTTCTTGGGCAGAAGGTTCTGGGCGAATTCCAGCATTTCCGTCTTGCCCCGGCGCTCCAGTTCGTTCTCCAGTTCGTAGGCCTTGTCGAAATGGTCCTCGATGGCCCGCTTGGAACGGCCGGTCACGAAAATCATGTCGGTGATCCCCGCCGCCACGGCTTCCTCCACCGCGTACTGGATCAGGGGCTTATCCACCACCGGCAGCATCTCCTTGGGGCTGGCCTTGGTGGCCGGCAGGAACCGGGTGCCGAGCCCGGCTACCGGAAATACCGCTTTGCGTACTTGTGCCATTTTTAGTCCTTCTTGTTGAGCAGATTGAGCAACTCCGCCTCGTCGATCACCGGCCGGCCCAGCGCCAGCGCAGTCTCCAGCTTGGAGCCGGCCTCGTCGCCGGCCACCACGAAATCCGTCTTCTTCGAGACCGAACCGGCCACCTTGCCGCCGGCCGCCTCGATCAGGGATTTTGCTTCATCGCGCTTCAGGGTCGGCAGGGTGCCGGTCAGCACCAGGGTCTTGCCGGCCAGGGGCCGGGGGCCATCGTGCCTGGGTGCCGCGTCCGGCCAGTGGATGCCGGCGGCGCGCAGACGTTCGATGACTTCCCGGTTGTGAGGTTCGGCGAAGAAGGCGGTAAGGCTCACGGCCACCACCGGCCCCACATCCTGGACTTCCTGGAGTTTAGCTTCGTCCGCCGCCATGATGTCCTCGAGGCGCCCGAAGTGCCGGGCAAGGTCCCGGGCCGTGGCTTCGCCCACATTGCGGATGCCGAGGGCGTAGATGAAGCGGCCCAGGGTCGTGTTGCGGCTCTTGGCTATGGCCGCGCACAGGTTCTGGGCCGATTTCTCCCCCATTCGCTCCAGATCCGCCAGGGTCGCCATATCCAGGCCGTAGAGGTCGGCGGGGGAATGGACCAGCCCGCCGTCCACCAACTGGTCCACCAGCTTCTCTCCGAGGCCCTCGATATCCATGGCCCGGCGGGAAGCGAAATGGAGCAGCGCCTGCTTGCGCTGGGCCGGGCAGTAGAGGCCGCCGGAGCAGCGGGCCACCGCTTCGTCGGGCAGGCGCTCCACCGCCGAGCCGCACTGGGGGCAGGCCTTGGGCATGATGAATTCCGGCGCCAGGATCGGACGCTTTTCCGGCACCACGGCCACCACCTCGGGGATCACGTCGCCGGCCCGCCGGACGATGACGGTATCGCCGATGCGGACATCCTTCCTGCGGATTTCATCCTCGTTGTGGAGGGTGGCATTGGTCACCGTGACGCCGCCGACAAACACCGGCTTCAGGCGCGCCACCGGGGTCAGGGCGCCGGTGCGCCCGACCTGGATTTCGATGGCCAGGATCTCGGTGGTGGCTTCCTCGGCCGGAAATTTGTGGGCGATGGCGAAGCGGGGCGCCCGGGAGACGAAGCCGAGGCGATCCTGGGCGGAGAGCCGGTTCACCTTGTACACCACCCCGTCGATGTCGTAGGGCAGGTTCGGGCGCTTCTCCCCCATTTCGGCGAAATAGTCCAGCAACCCCTCAGCGCCGGCGACCACCCGGCGCTCCCGAGATACCGGGAAACCCAGGCCGGCGACCCGGTCGATCAGCTCGGCGTGGGAGTTGGCCGCCAAGGCCTCGTAGCCGGCTCCGACGCCATAGGCGAAGAAGGACAAGGGGCGGCTGGCGGTGATGCGGGAATCCAGTTGCCGGAGGCTGCCGGCGGCGGCATTGCGGGGATTGACGAATTCCTTTTCGCCGCGCTCCCGCTGGCGGGCATTGAGCTTTTCGAAATCCCGCCGGAACAGCAGCACCTCGCCCCGCACCTCGATCAGGGCCGGCCAGCCCGTGCCGGCGAGCCGCAGGGGAATGCGGCGGATGGTGCGCAGATTGGGGGTCACGTCCTCGCCGGTGGCGCCGTCGCCCCGGGTGGCGCCCCGGACGAAGATGCCGTTCTCGTAGGTCAGGCTGATGGCGAGGCCGTCGAATTTCGGTTCCACGGCATATTCCACCGGCCCGGCCCCGGCGGGGAGATCGAGGCCGTCCCGCACCCGCTGGTCGAAGGCCTGCACCTCGGCCTCCGAGAAGGCGTTGTTCAGCGACAGCATCGGCAGCCGATGGACCACCGGCGGGAATTCTTTGAGGGGCGGCGCGCCCACTCGCTGGGTGGGGGAATCCGCCGTCAGCAGCTGCGGATGGTCCGTCTCCAGCTGCTGCAGTTCCCGGAACAGCTTGTCGTACTCGGCATCGGGAATGGTCGGCGCATCGAGCACGTAATAGGCATGGTTGTGGCGCTCTATCTCCCCGCGCAGGAAGGCGGCGCGCTCAGCGGCTGCAGCAGGAACCGTCATCGCTCAGGAGAAGAGGCGCAGGGCCTGGGAGCTGCCGGCGGCCAGACCGAAGCTGGCCATGGCCGCCTGGGGCTTGATGATGAATTCGCGCTTGATGTGGTCGAGCTGGGCATCGGACAGAGGCTGCCGATTGTCGTCCACCAGGGTCCCCTGGAGGGCGTCCCCGAAGCGCTTCGCCAATTCCGTCATCTGGGCGAACACCCGCTCGGCGTGGTCCACCCGCGGCACGTCGAGAAGGAAGGTGAGGCCGTGGGTGCTCAGGTTCTTGATGGACTCCGCCGAGAAGGGGGGGCTCTCCTGGTTCTGGAGCCTGAACAGGGCCCGGCCTTCGTCATCGTAGCGTGTAAACAGGCCATCGGCGCCGAGGACCATGCCGGCCGCTTCGGCCAGGGCCCGCAGCTTGGTGCCCGAAAAGGGCGTGCCGCGGCTGACCAGGTTGACGCCGATTTCAAGATCCACTTCGGCGCAGAAACGGTCCAGGTCCAGGGCCTGGTCGAGGACCGGCTGGGGAGGCGGCATGTCGGCCACGGCCAGTAGTTCATCCGCCAGGTCCTGCATGGCGGCGACGAAGACATTGAGGTCGGCGTCCGATAGGGGGCCGCGCCGATCGGCGAGCTGCAGTCCGATGCGCAGGCGACGGTAAGCGGCATCCGGAGAAAAGATCTCCCAGTTCCGGGTGCGCTCGTTGAAGCCGACCCAGACCACCGGCTTGGAAAGGCGCTGCAGGGCGTCCCGCTGGGAATGGAGAATCTCGGCGGCCGGCACCGCATCAACCAGCTCCATGACCACGATGAAATCCAGGCGGGGATCGAGGAGCCTGGTGGGCACGTCGGGGGCCGGGCTCTCATCCACGGACACGTCTCCCATAGGCGCTGCGGCCTCTTCCGCCTCCAGCCGAGGCGGCACGCTTTCTTCGGATCCAGGCTCGAAGGCGGCGGTCAGGACTGGCTCCAGCCGTTCTTCCCCTACCGCTGCCTCGATGGTGGGCTCGACCCGCCGGGCTGGCTGGCTGCTCCCATCCCTTTCGCCCAGCAGGACATCGTTGTGCTCCGTCTTCAGCATCCCTTCGGCCACCTTGCGGTGGGCCCGTTCCTGCCACTTGTTGTAGACCACGACGCCGGCTACCGCCGCCGCGCCCAGCCCTATCAATCCGATTTGGAGTTCGGTCATTACGCCGCTTCCCTCATTCTGAGTGCTTCCTCGATGTCGACCTCGACCACGCGGGAAACGCCTGATTCCTGCATGGTCACGCCGACCAGTTGCTCCGCCATTTCCATGGCGATTTTATTGTGACTGATGAACAAAAACTGCGTCTGCCCGGACATTTTCTTGACCATGGAGCAGAAGCGTTCGGTATTGGTGTCGTCCAGGGGGGCATCCACTTCGTCCAGCAGGCAGAAGGGCGCCGGGTTCAACTGGAACATGGAGAAGACCAGGGCGATGGCGGTCAGGGCCTTTTCGCCGCCGGACAGGAGGTGGATGGTGGAGTTCTTCTTCCCCGGCGGCTGGGCGATGACCTGGACGCCGGCATCGAGGATTTCGTCCCCGGTCATCACCAGCTCGGCCCGGCCGCCGCCGAAGAGCTCCGGGAAGAGCCGGCCGAAATGGCCATTCACCGTGTCGAAGGTGGATTGCAGCAGATCCCGGGTTTCCCGGTCGATGCGGCGGATGGCGTTCTCCAGGGTTTCCATGGCCTCGGTCAGGTCGGCCGCCTGGGCATCCAGGTAGCCCTTCCGTTCCCGCGCCGTCTCCAGTTCCTGCAGGGCCGCCAGGTTCACCGCCCCGAGATCGGCGATGGCGTTGGACAGGCGTGTGATTTCCCCCTGCAGGGCCGACGGCCGGGCCGCATTTGCCAATGTCGCGATTTCCGGCAGCAGGGCCGCCTCGTCGGCGCCGGCTTCCAGGAGCTGGGCCGCCAGTTGTTCTGCGTTCAGGGCCGCCGCCTGCTCCTTGAGCTTCAGGTCGCCGATGCGGCTGCGCAGGGGCTCCAGCCCCTGCTCTATCCTGAGGCGCTGCTCCTCCAGGCCGCGCAGGGCATTGGTGGCAGCCTCCAGTGCATCGCGGCAGGCGGCCAGCCCCTTTTCCTTCTCCTGCCGGTCGGCCAGGGCAGCCTGCAATTGTTCTTCGAGGACATCGGGCGGCTGGGCCTGGGCCTGTTCCTCGCACTGGCCCCGGTCGTTCTCGATGCGCTGCAGCTCCCGCTGGGCGGTGGCCTGCTGGGCGAAGATGTCCTGCAGCTTGCCCTGGCATTCGCGCTGGGAGAACTGGGCTTCCCGCAGGGCCCGGTCCAGGTCGGCGTGGCGTTCCCGCTCCGCCCGCACCGCCCGCTCGGCCTCGTCCAGGCGCCCCTTGGCCCCGGCCACCAGGACCTGGATACGGGAAAGCCCCTCGCGGACCTCGGCGATCTTCTCGTCCGCCGCCATGTCACGCTCCCGCTCGGCCTCCTCTTCTCCGGCCAGGTCGGCGAGCTGCTCCTTGAGGCGCTCCTTCTGGTCGCGGAAATTCTCCATGGCCTGGGAAAGCTTCAGGGTTTCCATCTGCAGGGCATGGACCCGCTGCTGGCGGTCGGCGACGTAGCGCCGGGCCTCCTGCAGGGCTTCCTGCTTTTCCTCCAGCTGGTTTTCCAGCGCTGCCACCCTTTCCTGGGCTGCGGCCAGGCGGGCCTCGCCGCCGGCGATGCCGGACACCAGGGCCTCGATTTCCCGCTGCCGCTCCAGGAGGCCGTGTTCCGCCTTGTCCGGGGCGAAGAAAGTGACACTGGTACGGCTCACCACGTCGCCCCCCGGGGTCACCAGCACGGTGCCCGGCGCCAGTTGCGGACGGCGCTCCAGGGCCTCCGCCAGGGACGCACAGGTGCGGATCCCGGCCAGCCAGTCGGCCAGGACCGCGGCGATCACCCCGTCGTCGCAGCGCACCCGGCCCAGCAGCAGCCCTTCCCCCCCGACCCCGGCGCCGCCTTCGGCGTTCAGGAGCACGGTGAGCTTGGCGTCGGGCCGGTCGTGGAGCCAGTCGGCCAGCTTGGCGTCGTCTTCGCAGGCAATGGCGTTGAGGTGCTCCCGCAGCACCGCTTCGACCGCGTCCTCCCAACCGGGCTCGACGTGAATCCGTTTCCAGAGGGGCAAGGCGCCTTCCAGGCCATGGCGGCGCAGCCATTCCGGCAGCTTGCCGCCCTGCTGGGCGCGGACCTGCATCTGCTCCAGGGCCGCCAGGCGGGCTTCCCCCGCCGCCAGTTCCTTGCCGGCCTGCTGGACCTCGGCCTGGGCCGCCTTGCGGGCGGCTTCCAATTGGGGCACTTCCTGCTGCAGGTCGGCCAGGTTCTCCTGGTCCGCCGCCAGTTCCTCCCGCAGGAAGGCGAGCTCATCCTCCTTCTCGGCTAGGCCGTCGGTATCCGGCTCCACCAGGGTGGCGATTTCCTCCCGCAGGCGCTCCCGGCGCTGGACGATCGCCTGAAGGGTGCGCTGGGCGTGGGCCTTGTTGTTCAGTTCCACCTGCAGGCGCTGTTCGCCGTTGGCGGTGCGGGCCTTGAGGCGGTTCAGTTCCTCTTCGGCCTGGGCGAGGGTTTCCTCCACCTGGGGCGCCACTTCCATCTGCATCTCGAGGCGGGCCTGGGCTTCCTCCACTCTCAAGGAGGTGGCTTCCTGCAGATCTTCCCAGCGCTCCCTGTCGGCAGCCAGGGTGTCCGCCGTCTGCCGCCAGTGGGCATATTCGCCCTCGAGTTGGGCCAGGCGGGACTGGAGCTGGCGCTGGGATTCGCGGCGATGGCGGATTTCGGCCTCCAGCCGCGCCACTTCGGCGTTGGCGGCGTACATGTCGCTCTGGGCCTGGTGGAGGGCGTCGCCGGCGGCGAAGTGGCTTTCCCGGGTTTCTTCCAGCCGGGCTTCCACTTCCCGCAGGGCGGCGCTCTGGCCTTCCAGTTCGGTGGCGGCCCGCTCTACCTCGAGGGCGACCCGCTGGCGCTCGGCCGCGGCCTCGTTCTTCCGGAGGAGCCAGAGAATCTGCTGTTTCCTGGTGAGCTGGTCGTTGAGGGCGTGGTACTGGCGCGCCACCTCGGCCTGGGCCTCCAGCTTTTCCATCTGGCTGGCCAGTTCGAGGCGGATGTCCTCGACCCGGGTGAGGTTTTCCCGGGTGTCCTCCAGGCGCCCCTGGGTCTCCTTGCGGCGCTCCTTGTAGCGGGTGACGCCGGCGGCTTCTTCCAGGAAGACCCGCAGATCGTCGGGCTTGGCCTCGATGATGCGGGAGATCATCCCCTGGCCGATGATGGCGTAGGCCCGGGGCCCGAGGCCGGTACCGAGAAAGAGGTCGGTGATGTCCTTGCGGCGGACCTTGATGTTGTTGATGAAGTAGTCCGACTGGCCGTTCCGGGTCAGGACCCGCTTCACCGACAGCTCGGCGTACTGGGACCACTGCCCCATTGCCCGCCCCAGGGCGTTGTCGAAAATGAGTTCCACCGAGGCCCGGGACACCGGCTTCCGGCCGGTGGTGCCATTGAAGATCACGTCTTGCATGGACTCGCCCCGCAGTTCCGAGGCTTTCGATTCCCCCAGCACCCAGCGCACGGCGTCCATGATGTTGGACTTGCCGCAGCCGTTCGGGCCGACCACGCCCACCAGCTGGCCCGGCAGGGCCACGGCGGTGGGATCGACGAAGGATTTGAAGCCGGCGAGCTTGAGCTTGGTTAAACGCATCGGTGACGCAGGGGAGTGGCCATCCGGCCAGCTATTGCAGCGCGGCCTGGCGGGGGGCCGTATAATAGCATCCGAGTCATTCAATCAAGATATCGCAGCATGTCTACCCAGCCTTCCAAGCAACTCGAGACTTTCCCCAACCCGGCTCCCGACCGTGATTTCCACATCCACATGCAGATTCCGGAATTCACCTGCCTGTGCCCCAAGACCGGCCAGCCGGATTTCGCCACCCTGACCCTGGACTACATTCCGGACGAACTTTGCGTCGAGCTGAAGAGCCTGAAGCTCTACATCTGGTCCTACCGGAACGAGGGGGCCTTCCACGAGGCGGTGACCAACCGCATCCTGGACGACCTGGTGGCCGCCACCCAGCCCCGCTACATGCGGCTCACGGCCCGCTTCTATGTGCGCGGCGGCATTTTCACCAATGTCGTGGCCGAACACCGCAAGAACGGCTGGATCCCGACCCCCCGGGTGGATCTGACCGAATTCGAACCCGATTCGAATACCCGCGGATAAAATGGCGTGACCGCCTAGTCCATCCACCGGAGACCCCCATGACTCAGCCGGCTTCCGCCCCGCGATCCAGCGCCCACGGTTCCCTGGCCTGATGGACGAAATCTTTCTCCAGCGCGCCATCGAACTGGCCCACGCCAGCGTTTCCGGGGGGGACGGCGGCCCCTTCGGCGCCGTGGTGGTCAAGGACGGCGAAATCATCGGCGAGGGCCGGAACCGGGTCATCGGCAGCAACGACCCGACGGCCCATGCCGAAATCGCCGCCATCCGCTCCGCCTGCGCCCGGCTTGGGCGCTTCCACCTCGCCGACTGCGTCCTCTACGCTTCCAGCGAGCCCTGCCCCATGTGCCTCTCGGCCGCCTATTGGGCTCGCCTGCAGCGCATCGTTTTTGCCAACACCCGGGACCAGGCGGCGGCCATCGGCTTCTGCGACGACGCCCTTTACGACGAGCTCCGGCTACCCCACGCCGCCCGCAGCGTCCCGACCTGCCACCTGCCCATCCCCGGGGCCGCCGAGCCGCTCCGGCGCTGGCACGAGAACCCCGGCCGCACCGCTTACTGAGGGAGCCGGCAGCGGCGCTGGCGCCGGCATCCGCGTTCTCCCGTTTTTCGGAGATAATTCCGGGTTTCGGCCATTCTTCTCCAGCCCCGTGAACCCCCATCTCGCCCAGCTCCAGTCCTACCCCTTCGAGAAACTGCGCCAGCTTTTCGCCGGCGCCACCCCCGATTCCCAATATAAAGAGATCAAGCTCTCCATCGGCGAGCCCCAACATCCGACCCCGGGCTTCATCATGGAGGCCCTGGCCGCCGGACTGAAGGGTCTGGCGAACTACCCGACCACCCAGGGAACGCCCGCCCTGCGCCAGGCCATCGGCGCCTGGGCCAACCGCCGCTATGGCCTGGAGCTCAACCCGGAAACCGAGATCCTGCCGGTCAATGGCTCCCGGGAAGCCCTCTTCTCCTTCGCCCAGACCGTCATCGACCCCAGCCGCGGTTTCGTGCCCCTGGTGGTCAGCCCCAACCCCTTCTACCAGATCTACGAAGGGGCGGCCTACCTGGGCGGCGCCGAGCCGCGCTTCCTGAACACCCTGCCGGAGAACGACTTCGCCTTCGATTTCGCCTCCCTCTCCGCCGCCGACTGGGCCCGGGTGCAGCTGCTCTACGTCTGCTCCCCCGCCAACCCCACCGGCAAGGTCCTGAACCTCGAAGACTGGAAGGCCCTGTTCGAGCTGTCCGACCGCTACGGCTTCATCATCGCCTCGGACGAGTGTTATTCCGAAGTCTATTTCGACGGCGCCGAGCCGCCCCTGGGCGGCCTCCAGGCCGCCAGGCTGCTGGGCCGCAGCTTCGAGCGTCTGGTCATGTTCTCCAGCCTGTCCAAGCGCTCCAACGTGCCGGGCATGCGCTCCGGCTTCGTCGCCGGTGACGCCGCCATTCTCAAGAAATACCTCCTGTTCCGCACCTACCACGGCTGCGCCATGGCGCCTCCGGTGCAGGCCGCCTCGGTCGCCGCCTGGAACGACGAAACCCACGTCCGCGACAATCGCCGCCAGTACAGCGAGAAATTCGACGCGGTGACCCCGCTTCTGGCCGAGGTCCTGGGGACCCGCCGGCCCGATGCCAGCTTCTACCTGTGGGCCCGAACCCCCATCGCCGATACCGACTTCGCCCGGGGTCTCTTCGCCGCCTATAATGTTGTGGTCTTGCCCGGCAGCTATCTCGCGCGGGAGGCGGGCGGCGTCAATCCGGGGGCGAACTTTGTCCGCATCGCCCTGGTGCCCGGCCTCGCCGACTGTCTTGAAGCCGCCGAGCGCATCCGCCTTTTTACGCAACAAATCTAACCCAATAATCACATAATCGAGGTCCACTCCATGCCGAACCAGCAACATCCGCAGCAAGCCGCCATCGAGCAATTCTGGGAACGCCGCACCGAGCTCACCCCCCAGTCCAGGGACGAGATCGGCGTCATCGAACAGGTCATCGCCGAACTGGACGCCGGCAAGCTGCGCGTCGCCGAGAAGATCGACGGCGAGTGGGTCACCCACCAGTGGATCAAGAAGGCGGTCCTGCTTTCCTTCCGCACCCGCGACAACGGCATCCAGGAATCCGGCGACCTGCGCTATTTCGACAAGGTCGACACCAAGTTCCAGGGCTGGACCGAGGAGCAGTTCCGCCAGGGCGGCTTCCGGGTCGTGCCCCCGGCCGTGGCCCGCAAGGGCAGCTTCATCGCCAGGAATGCCGTCCTCATGCCTTCCTACGTGAACATCGGCGCCTATGTGGATGAAGGCACCATGGTGGACACCTGGGCCACCGTCGGCTCCTGCGCCCAGATCGGCAAGAACGTGCACCTGTCCGGCGGCGTCGGTATCGGCGGCGTCCTGGAGCCCCTGCAGGCCAACCCCACCATCATTGAGGACAACTGCTTCATCGGCGCCCGCTCCGAAGTGGTGGAAGGCGTCATCGTCGGCGAAAACTCCGTCATTTCCATGGGCGTCTACATCGGCCAGTCCACCAAGATCTACGACCGGGATACCGGCGAAGTCATGTACGGCCGCGTCCCGCCGGGATCGGTGGTGGTTTCCGGCAACCTGCCTTCCGCCGACGGCAAGTACAGCCTGTACTGCGCCGTCATCGTCAAGAAGGTGGACGCCCAGACCCGCGCCAAGACCAGCATCAACGATCTGCTGCGCGCCTAAAGTCCTTCACCCAGGGAGAACGGGATGATCCTCGACAAGCTTTTCCAGCTGATGGCCGAGAAGCAGGCGTCGGACATCTTCATCACGGCTGGCGCCCCCATCCACATCAAGATCAATGGCGAAACCCTCCCGGTCAACCAGCAGGTGATGATGCCGGACATGATCGAGAAGATCGCCTATGAGCTGATGTCGCCGGACCAGATCAAGACCTTCGAGGCGACGATGGAGATGAATCTCTCCTTCGGCGTCCCCCAGGTCGGGAATTTCCGGATCAATGTCTTCCGGCAGCGGGGTTCGGCCAGCATTGTCATCCGCTTCATTCTCGGGAACATCCCGGCCCTGGACTCCCTGGGCCTCCCCCCTGTCCTCGGCGACCTGATCATGGAGAAGCGAGGGCTCATCCTGATCGTCGGTTCCACCGGCTCGGGCAAGTCCACCACCATCGCCTCCATGCTGGACCACCGGAACGCCAACAAGTCCGGGCACATCCTGACGGTGGAGGACCCCATCGAATTTCTGTTCAAGCACAAGAAGTCCATCGTGAACCAGCGGGAAGTAGGGATGGACACCCTGGACTGGCACGCCGCCCTGAAGAACGCCATGCGCCAGGCGCCGGACTGCATCCTGATCGGCGAGATACGCGACAAGGACACCATGCAGGCCGCCATCGCCTACGCCCAGACCGGCCACCTCTGCCTCGGCACCCTCCACGCCAACAACAGCTATCACGCCCTGAACCGCATCATCAGCTTCTTCCCCATCGAGAACCGGCCGGCCCTCTTCCTGGACCTGTCGGTGAGCCTGCGGGCCATCATTTCCCAGCGGCTGGTGAAGAAGCCCGACGGCAAACGGGTGCCCACCGCCGAAGTCATGCTCAACACCCGCCACGTGGCGGAGCTCATCGAGCGGGGCGAGGTGCAGGCCATCAAGGACGCCATGGAACAGACCCTGGCGCCGGGGTCCCAGACCTTCGAGCAGGATCTCTTCCGCCTCTACCGGGAAGGCACCATCACCCTGGACGAGGCCCTGGGCAATGCCGATTCGCCCACCAACCTGTCGTGGCTCATCAACAACTCGGAGGCGACCGAGGGCAAGGACGACAGCAAGCAGAAGCCTGCCCAGGAGGTGGATGCCTCGGAAGGCGCCTCCTTCAAGGACTTCGCCCTGCAACTGAATGACCCGGAAGAAGAAGCCGTTTGAAACGTAATCCCACCCTCGACCTGGCCGGGCAACTGATCGCCAGGAATTCCGTCACTCCCGCCGACGCCGGCTGCATGGACCTCATCGCCGAGCGGCTGAAGCCCCTGGGCTTCGAGTTCGAGTTCATCAACCGGGGGGGCGTCACCAATCTCTGGGCCCGCCGCGGCACCGCCAAGCCCCTCTTCTGCTTCGCCGGCCATACCGACGTGGTGCCCACCGGCCCGGTGGACGCCTGGACCTCGCCCCCGTTCGAGCCGACCCTCCGGGACGGCAAGCTCTACGGCCGCGGCGCCGCCGACATGAAGTCTTCCGTGGCGGCCTCGGTCGTCGCCGTCGAGGCCTTCGTCGCCGCCCATCCCGACCACCCGGGCTCCATCGCCCTGCTGCTCACCTCCGACGAGGAGGGCGACGCGGTGGACGGCACGGTGGCGGTGGTGGAAGCCCTGAAGGCCCGGGGCGATACCATCGACTACTGCGTCATCGGCGAGCCGACGGCGGTGAATACCCTGGGGGACATGGTCAAGAACGGCCGCCGGGGCTCCCTCACCGGCAGGCTGACGGTGAAGGGCCTCCAGGGGCATATCGCCTACCCCCATCTGGCCAGGAACCCGATCCACCTCGCCACCCCCGCCATCGCCGAACTGGCGGCCACCGAATGGGACCGGGGCAACGAGTATTTCCCCCCCACCACCTGGCAGGTTTCCAATATCCACGGCGGCACCGGCGCCGGCAACGTCATTCCCGGCACGGTGGAAATCCTTTTCAATTTCCGCTTCGCCACCGCCAGTACGCCCGAAAGCCTCAAGGCGCACCTGACCGGCATCCTCGACCGCCACGGCCTCGACTACGACATCGCCTGGACCCTGGGGGCCAAGCCCTTCCTCACCGGCCGCGGCCCCCTGGCCGACGCCACCATCGCCGCTATCCGGGAGGAATGCGGCATCGAGACCGAGCTGTCCACCACCGGCGGCACCTCGGACGGCCGCTTCATTTTCGATATCTGCCCGCAGCTCATCGAAGTGGGTCCGGTCAACGCCACCAGCCACAAGATCGACGAATGCGTGGACGCCGAGTCCCTCGTCAAACTGTCCGGCATCTTCACCCGCATCCTCGAAAAGCTCCTCAGCCGATGAACATCGACACCGCCCGCCGCGAACTCCTGACCGTTCGCGATCTTCTGCGCTTCGCCGTCAGCCGCTTCCAGGAAGCTGGACTCTTCTTCGGCCACGGCAGCGAAAATGCCTGGGACGAAGCCGTCTATCTGGTCCTCCATACCCTGCACCTGCCGCTGGACCGCCTGGAGCCTTTCCTCGACGCCCGTCTCCTGGAAGAAGAGAGGGAGGCCGTGCTGGCCATCTTCCGGCGCCGGGTGGAGGAACGCCTGCCTGCCGCCTACCTGACCCACGAGGCCTGGCTGGGGGAGCACCGCTTCTACGTGGACGAGCGGGTCATCGTGCCCCGCTCCTTCATCGCCGAACTGCTCCAGGAGCAGCTGACCCCCTGGGTGGACGATCCCTGGGCGGTCAATAGCGCCCTGGATCTGTGTACAGGCTCCGCTTGCCTGGCCATCCTGGCGGCCCTGGCCTTTCCCGAGGCAACGGTGGACGCGGTGGACCTCTCCCCCGACGCCCTCGCCGTCGCCCGCCGCAACGTGGACGACTACGGTCTCCAGGACCGCCTCCATCTGATCCAGTCGGATGCCTTCGCCAAACTGGCCGGCCGCCGCTACGACCTCATCATCTCCAACCCGCCCTACGTCAACGCGGAATCGGTGGCCGCCCTGCCCCCGGAATACCTGCACGAGCCGGAACTAGCCTTGGGTTCCGGGGAAGATGGCCTCGACTTGACCCGGGTGATTCTCAGGGAAGCCAAGAGCCACCTCAATCCCGGCGGCCTGCTGGTGGTCGAGATCGGCCACAACCGGGACGTGCTGGAGGAAGCCTTCCCGGACCTGCCGTTCACCTGGCTGGAGACCAGCGCCGGCAACGAGTTCGTTTTCCTGCTGCGGGAAGAAGAACTGCCGGGCTGACCGGGGCGGGGATCTCCCCGCTTCCCGGCTTCAGTGCTTGACCGTGGTGAGGGCGGCCAGGGCTTCCTGTTTCTTCTCTTCCAGGAAGTCGGCGAACTCCCGTTCCGTCAGCCCCTCGCCGCCAAAGCCGACCTGATCGTCCTGGGGCGCCGCCCGGTAGAGATTGGCGAGAGCCCGGAAGATGGCATGGATGATCTGCTCATCGTCCATGCCCGCCATATCGATCTCGTCCAGGGCATTGGCGAGCACCGGCATCTGTCGCCGGAAAGCCCGGATGCCGGTATCGATCCGCAGCATCTGGCCAGTCTCCTCCAGCGGGTAATGCGCTTTCTCGGATGAATGCCAACGTTCTACAGAAATCCGGTTCCTGCGCCGATTCACGAAGACGACGATCTGCCAGTCACCCAGGTGGAGCTGGGGCGTATAGGCTTGGAGAACCAAGGGGAGTTGGATCATTTCTTCCTCTTATCTAGCCTGTGGGGTTCAAATGTATGCCCTCGGTGGGGCGCCCATCGGATCTGTGCCGAAGGATGCTTTAAATATAAGGCTTCGAGCCCAAGCGGCGAATTCGCAAAACCCCTCATGGAACGGTAGTAAAACACTGTAGCTAGAGCGTCTGCCAACGGAATATACCACCATCCTATGACTCCTCGGATATGGTGGCAATCCTGCAGTTGCGGCCGCGGAGTCCGCCTCCGGCGGTATGCCGGGATAGCTGGGGGCGGCCCCGGGTAACTGTCCGAAGCCGGGAAGTTGGGGTTATCGACCCATGGTCCGGTGCACCGGCGGCGCGCACCATGATTCCCGGCGCCACTTGGCGCGGCGAGTTCGTTGCGAGTCGGTCATGCAATACCCGTGGAACCCCGTGTCGGATTACCTTGCTCTGGCCCATGGCGGCAAGCGGGCATTCGCCCGCATGCTCTGGCACCGGGTCCGCGCCGGCGCCGGGGCCTTCGAGCGCTACCGGCAGGTGGACTGGCAACGGGTATCCCGGGTCGTCTTCGTATGCAAAGGCAACATCTGCCGGAGCGCCTTCGCCGGGAGCCGGTTCCGCACCCGGGGCATGGCGGCGGCATCGGCCGGCCTCGATGCCGATCCGGGCAAGCCGGCGGACCCCCGGGCCGCCAGAGTGGCACGGTGCCTGGGCACCGACCTGGGAAATCATCGCAGCACCCACATCGCGGCGCTGGAACTGGGGCCGGGCGACCTCCTGGTAGCCTTCGAGCCGGATCACGCGGACCGGCTGCGGCCCTTGGCGTCCGCTTCCCCCGGAGCCCAACTGACCCTCCTCGGACTGTGGTCCCCCGCTCCCCCCATAGTCTACTTTCACGACCCCTACGGTTGCCCCGAGACTTACTTCGAGGCCTGCTTCCGCCGTATCGAAGGGGGGCTCGCGGGGCTGGAAAAGCGCTGCATCAACGCCCGCCCCGACAGGGAGAACAGGGCTTGAAAAACTGGCGCGCCGATTATCCGATCCTGGTGGCCGAAGCCCAGACCATCGGCGCCCTGGCGACCATCCGTTCCCTGGGGAAAGCCGGCTACCCGGTGCTTGCCGCCTCCCATCGCCAGGATGCCCTGGGGTTCCACTCCCGCTACAGCCGCAAGGCCCTGGCGCATCCTCCCTACGAGGACGACGAGGCCTTCGCCGGCTGGCTCGATGAAATCCTGGTCGAGGAATCGGTCCGGCTCATCATCCCCTCGGAAGGGTTTCTGCTGGCTATCCGTCCCCGCTTCCCCCGGTTTAGCGCCCTTCTCCCGGTGCCGGCCGACGCCGCCAGGGTCTACAGCGCCCTGAGCAAGTACGACCTGTTCCAGCAATGCGCGGCGGCCGGACTGGGCGCGAATTTGGCGCCCTTCCTCCTCGTCGCCGACGACGGCCCCCTCTCCTGGAAAGAGCTGCGCTCCCTGCCCCCGCCCCTGTTCGTCAAGGTGGACTGCACCTACGCCCGCCGGGGCGGCGACGGCGGCGTGTTCCGCTGCGAAAACGCCGCGGCGGCGGCCAGGAAGGTGGGCGAGCTGCGGGCTGCTTACCGCGCCATCCTGGTCCAGGGCTATGCGCCGGGAGTCGGGGTCGGTGCCTTCCTGGCCCGCTGGCGGGGCCGGCCCCTCGGCCAGTTCATGCACCGGCGGCTCCACGAAGTCCCCCACTGGGGCGGCGTCTCCTCCTTTCGGGAAAGCTGGGAGCATGAGGATATCCTGGCCGACGCCGAGGCCCGGCTCGCCCTTCTGGGCTGGGAGGGCGTCGGCATGTTCGAATATCGCTGGCACCCGGAGAGCGGCCGCTTCCAACTTATCGAATTCAATTCCCGCTTCTGGGGCTCCCTGCATCTGGCGCTTTTCGCCGGCGTGGACTTTCCCCGCCTCCTGGCCGACGCCATCCTGGGCCGCCCCAATCCGCCGGTGACCAGCTACCAGGCCATCAAATGCCGGCTAACTTTTCCTGGGGAGATCGAATATGTCTATTCCTGCCTCAAGGACCGTTCCTTGCCCTGGTCGCGGCGCCTCGGGCCCATCGCCGAGTTCGCCGCCCTGGGGCTCGATCCGCGGGTCTATTCGGACCTCAGCTTCCCCGGCGACCGCCTGCTCTATGGCCGCATGATCATCCGTTCCATCCGGCAGTTCATGAGCTGATCCGAGGCTTTCCCTATCCATCTCCATTCTTGTCCCGAGCTTCCCCATGTCAGTCAAAGATCTGATCTATGCCACCGCCAAAGCCGGCGGGCTGTTTCCCTGGGCCCAGCAGAAGACCCGGGACGGATTGTGCATCCTCTGCTACCACGGCTTGTCCTTCACCGACGAGCACCAGTTCCGGCCGAAGCTGTTCATCACCCCGGAACTCTTCCGGCAACGCATGCAATATCTCAAACGCTCCGGCTATACCGCCCTGTCCCTGGACGAGGCCCTGGAGCGACTGCAGCACGCCCGGCTGAAGGAGAAGGAACTGGTCATCACCATCGATGACGGCTTCTACAGCATTGCAGCGCTGGCCGCCCCCATCCTGAAGGAAGTGGGCTTTACCGCCACCATTTACGTGACCACCTATTATGTGGAGCGCAACAACCCCATCTTCCGCCTTGCCCTGCAGTACCTGTTCTGGAAGACCCCGCTGAATGCCCTGGACTGTATCGGGCTGCCCAACGACGGCAGGAATTCCTGCCCGACCCGGGGGGCCGCCGCCGATACCTTGCTGTGGCAATTGATCGATGTGGGGGAAGCGCGCCTGAACGAAGTCGGGCGCATGGCTCTCGCCCGGGAGGTGGCCCGGCGGCTGGAAGTGGACTTCGACGAACTGGTGAGTTCCCGCCGGCTGAGCCTCATGTCCGAGGCGGAGGTGGCAAAGCTGGCGGAACAGGGATTCGACATCCAGCTCCACACCCATCGCCATCAGCTGCCGGTCGATCCGGTGGCTGCCCGGCGTGAACTGCACGACAACCGTGTCGTGCTGAGGCCTCTGTGCGAAAGGCCCCTGCGGCACCTCTGCTATCCCAGTGGCATCTGGTCCAAGCAGTTATGGCCCGTGCTGGCGGCCGAAGGGGTGGCGACGGCCACCACCTGCCTGCCGGGGCGCAACTACGCCTCCACGCCCCGCCTGGGCCTCAAGCGCTTCCTGGATTTCCAGACCCTCCCGTCAGTCATCTTCGAAGCCGAGGTCAGCGGCTTCTCCGAAATCCTGCGGCGCCTGGCGGGACGGGCCGAACTCAGCCGTTGACCCGGATCCGGGGCAGTTCCGGCGAGGGATCGGTGACCGATCGATCATAGGGATGCTCGTCCCGGGCGAAGAGCTTCCGGATCCGCTTCACATAGCTGCGGGTCTCGGCGAAGGGGGGTATTCCCCGGAAGCGGTTCACCGCCCCCTCCCCCGCGTTGTAGGCGGCCGCCACCAGGGCCACGTTGCCCTGGAAATAGGCCAGCAGCCAGCGCAGATAGGCAAGTCCGCCGCGGATGTTCTGCTCCGGGTCGAAGGGCTTGGCGACCTTGAAGCGGGCGGAAGTTTCCGGAATGAGCTGCATGAGCCCCTGGGCATTGCGGCCCGAGACCGCCCCTGAGTTGAAATTCGATTCGGCCCGGATCACCGCCAGGGCCAGGCGCGGGCTGATCCCGTATTGGGGCGCCAGCTTCTGTACCAGATCCACGACTTCCTTTTGGGCCGGCGTCCTGGGGGTGAAAATCTCACCCTCCTCCGCCCGGCCTCCGTCATCGGGCCGAAACAGGCAGTCCGGCGCCCGGGGCGCGGGCTCCCCCACGTAGGCCAGCATGCGCCGGGCCTGGGCATGGCCCTGCCAAGCCGCCCGGGCGAAGAAATAGGCTGCCGACGGGTCGTCGCGGAGGACGCCGCGGCCGTTGGCGTACATCCAGCCGAGGCTGTACTGGGCCTCGGCGTCGCCCTGCCGGGCGCCCTCGCAATAGAGCCGCAGGGCCCGGCCCTCATCCTTAGGGACGCCCTCCCCATGCTCATAGGCCCGGGCCTCGGTGAGCAGCGCGTCGGCGGGGCCGGCGACGGCCCCACCGCAGCCCAGGGAGGCCAGCAGCAGGAGGGGCGGCCAGGCCCTCATCCTGCTGCCTCCCGACCGTCGCCCTACAGGCGCCACACCATGGTGCCCCGGGTGGCAAACTCGCCCGGGTCGAGGATGCTCTTCACGTCGGCAATGACGCCGCCGGGCTGCAGCTTGCCGATGTAGTCGGACACTCCCTGGGCCTTGAACTGGCGATGGGCGACCGCCACCACGATGGCCGCCGAGCGCGGCAGATCCTCCCAAGCGGTCAGCTCGACCCCGTATTCATGGCGGGCCTCGACCGGGTCCGCCACCGGGTCGTGGACCAGCACCTCCGCCCCGTAGGACTGCAATTCCCGGATCACGTCGATGACCCGGGAATTGCGCAGGTCCGGGCAGTCCTCCTTGAAGGTGAGCCCCATGACCGTCACCGGCGTGGCCTTGATGTGCCAGCCGTTCTTGAGGAGGTTCTTGACCGTCTGCTCGGCCACGAACTTGCCCATGCCGTCGTTGATGCGCCGGCCGGCCAGGATGACCTGGGGGTGGTAGCCCAGCATCTCGGCCTTGTGGGTCAGGTAATAAGGATCGACCCCGATGCAGTGGCCGCCCACCAGGCCCGGCCGGAAGGGCAGGAAGTTCCACTTGGTGCCGGCGGCCTGGAGCACCTCGCCGGTGTCGATGCCGAGACGCTCGAAAATGATGGCGAGCTCGTTCATGAGGGCGATATTGAGGTCCCGCTGGGTGTTCTCGATAACCTTGGCGGCCTCCGCCACCTTGATGCTGGAGGCCCGGTGGATACCGGCCTTGATGATTTCCCCATAGATCCTGGCCACATAATCCAGGGTCCGCGGGCTATCCCCGGAGACGATCTTGACGATCCGTGTGACGGTCCGCTCCTTGTCCCCGGGATTGATGCGCTCAGGGGAGTAGCCGACGAAGAAGTCGTCCTTCCACTTGAGCCCGGAGTGCTTTTCGATGATCGGGATGCAGACTTCCTCGGTGGCGCCGGGGTAAACCGTTGATTCGAACACCACCGTCGCCCCCCGCTGCAGGTTCCGTCCGATGATTTCCGAGGAGCCGACCAGGGGGCTGAAATCCGGCTGGTGGGCCTGGTCCACCGGCGTCGGCACGGCCACGACGATGAAGTCCGCCTCCTTCAGTGCCCGGGGATCGGTCCCCACTTCCAGGAAGCTCGCCGCCTCGAAATCCTCCCGGGACACCTCCCCGGTGGGATCGATGCGGTCCCGGTAGCTGGCCACCTTCCCGGCCGACAGGTCGAAGCCGATGGTGCGGAATTTCTTGCCGAATTCGACGGCCAGGGGCAGGCCGACGTAGCCCAGGCCTACTACAGCGATGATTGTCATTTTTTCTCCTCGTGTCAGGGGTAGCGAAAGGCTGAACGAAACGAATGCATCAAACCTGGCTCAGCAGGCGGGCGATCTCGGCCTGGCCGGAGAAGCGGTCGCCCAGCTTGGCCAGGGTCTCCAGTTCCTGGCGGGCGGCGGTCTTGTTGCCGGCGCGGATCAGGGCCTTGGCGTAATTGAGCCGGATGGAGGGGATGCCGGGCGCAAGCTCCACCGCCTTCTGCAGAAGGCTCACGGCCCGCCGGGCATCGCCCTTCTCGAGGACGAGCATGGCCAGGGTGTCCATCAGGGCCGGCTGGTTGGGGGCGAGGCGGTTGGCCTTCTCGGCGTACTCGATGGCCTGCGGATCCTTCTGCTGCCCCGCCACCCAGGCCAGGTTGTTGAGGACGGGGGCGTTGTCGGGCTGGATCTCCAGCAGGGTCCGGTAGTAGCGGATAGCCCCCGGGTAATCCTGGCGCTTAATAGCCCGGTCCCCCAGATAGAAGAGGAAGCCGGCATCCTTCGGGTGATCCTTGAGCCAGGCGGCGGCGAAACGCCCGGCATCGCCACCGTCCTGTTCCTGCAGCACCCCGTGCAGCCTGGCGGCCAACGCCCCGCTGGGCGCCAGGGCCAGGGCCTTGCGCAGGCTGGCCAGGGCATCGTCCCGGCGGCCGGCGGCCAGGTGGACGTCGGCCATGCGCAAATGGGGCAGGGCCGATTTGGGATCGAGGCCGGCCAGCTTGCCGTAGGTCCCCAGGGCCTGGTTGAAGTCCCGGGCCGCCAGCTGGGCGGCGCCGAGGGCATCGAGGATTTCGGGCCGCTCCGGCAGGGCGTCGGCCGCCTCCCGGGCGGCAGCGACGGCATGGGCCGCGTCCTTGTTGCGCAGATGGTATTCGATGAGGGCTAGCCGGGGCGCCGGCTCGCTCGGCGCGGTAGCCACCGCCCGGGCCAGGAGGGGCTGGATGGCATCCGCCCGGGCTCCGGTCCGCCCCAGTACTTCCGCCAGGGCCAGCAGGGCCTGGAAATTCCCGGGATCGGCAGCCAGCATCCGTTGGAAACGCTGTTTGGCATCCTCCGGCTTCCCGTCGGCGAGGTCGAGGCGGGCCAGGCCGAGGACGGCGGGAAAATACGCCGGATCAGCGGCCAAGGCCTGCTCCAGGCTGCGGCGGGCCCCGCCCCGGTCGCCCTTGGCGGCCAGGGCGCGGCCCCGCAGCTCGGGGGCCAGGGGCTGGCCGGGCTGTTTCCTTTCCAGGGCGGCGATGGCCTGCAGGGCCTGGTCGAACTCCTTCCGCTGCAGCAGGCTGGTGGCCAGGGCCAGATCGGCCACCATTCCCTTGTCGGCGGCGGCGATACGCTCCAGTTCCGCCAGGGCCGTATCGGGCTGGCCCCTGCCCAGGCGCGTCAGGGCCAGGGATGTGCGCTTCCCGGCATCCTGGGGATCGAGGGCCACGGCCTTGGCGAAGTACTGTTCCGCCTTCTGCAGCTCTCCGGTGTGGACATAGACCTGCCCCGCCAGGGCCAGCATCTGGGGATCGCCGCCGATTTTTTCCAGTACCGGCAGCAGGGCCTCCTGGGCCTTGCCCGCCTGGCCGCTGCGCAGGAATGTGGACACCAGCAGGCGGCGGGCCAGGGGAAGATCGGGGACGATGGCGAGGGCCTTGGTCAAATGGCTTTCGGCCCGCGGCCAGGCGCCCTGCTGGTATTCCACCGCCCCGGCCAGCTGCAGCGCGTTCGGGTTGTCGGGGGCGACCTGGAGCAAGGCCTGGGCGTAGCCCCGGGCCGCTTTGTAGTCGCCCTTGCGGTAGGCCATCAGGAGCTGCAGATAGCGGGTCTGGGGATTCTTGGGCGCCACCTGCTCCAGCGCCTCCAACTGCTGCTCGGCCTCCGCCACCTTTCCCTGCTGCAGCAAGGCGCCGATCACCGCATCATGGATGGGCACGGCATCCGGCCTGATTTCCAGGGCCTTGCGGTAGGCCACCAGGGCTTCCGCCCCGTGGCCCTGGGCGCTCAGGATATCCCCCTTCAGCTTCCAGGGTTCGGGCCGGTCCGCCAGTTTGGCCAGGGCCGTCTCCAGCCGGACCAGGGCACCGGGATAGTCGCCGCCAGCGGCCATGAGGCGGGCCTGGACCAATAGCGCTGGCCCGTAGCCCGGCTGGGTCTCCAGCGCCTTCATGAGGGCTGCCTCGGCCGCCGGGCGCGCCCCTTGCAGGGCGTGGGCCATGGCTAGCAGGGTCAGCAGGTTCGCCCGGCCTTCCCCCGCCGGCAGCTCGGTGCCGGCGTATTTGTCGATCACCTCGGCAGCCTTGCCCTGGGCCATCAGGGTCTCGGCCAGCAGCGGCACCGCCTGGTCCCCCGGGTATTTCAGTTCCAGGGCCTTGCGCGCCTCCAATTCGGCCCCGGCGGCATCGCCGCTCTCCAGCAGGGCCTTGCCCAGAAGGAATCGGGCTTCCGGCAGGTCCGGCCTTTTCTGCAGGGCGTTCTTGGCCTGGATGATCGCCGCCCGGCTGTCTTTCCTGGCCAGGTAATCGCGGGCCGAGGCCAGCAGGGTCTCGGGAGGCTGGTCCTTGCAGCCGGGCAGGCAAACGGCGGCAAGGGCGAGCGCCAGGGCGGAAAGACGCAGGGGGAAGCAGGCTGTCATCGGGGTCACCTCCATCAACGTTCAGGGTTGGCCGCCGCGGCTATTTGAGGCCGAAACGGTGCATCAGGTCGTAGAGGGTGGGCCGGCTGATCCCCAGGAGCTCCGCCGCCTTGACGACATTGCCGTTGACCCGGCCGAGGACGGCGATGACGGCGCGCTTCTCCGCCTCGTCCCGAACCGTGCGCAGGTCGAAGTCCATGCCCTGGTCGGCGGCCACGGCGTCGAGGCCGAGGTCGCGGCAGGTGAGCTGGTTGCCTTCGGCCATGATGACCGCCCGCTTGACACAGTTTTCCAACTGCCGCACGTTGCCCGGCCAGCCGTAAGTTTCGATGGCCTGCAGGGCGTCCTCGCCCAGGACCATGGCGCCGCGCTTCTGCTCGAGGGCAAAGCGGCGCAGGAAGGCGTGGGCCAGGAGGGCCGCATCCCCCGGGCGGGCCCGCAGAGGGGGGATATCCAGGACAATCTCCGCCAGCCGGTAGTAGAGGTCCTCCCGGAAACGCCCTTCCCGCACCAGGGCCTTCAAGTCCTGGTGAGTGGCGCAGACGATGCGGACATCCACCGGAATCTCGTGGCGGCCGCCGACCCGCTCGATCACCCGCTCCTGCAGGAAGCGCAGGAGCTTGGCCTGGAGGGTCAGGGGCAGGTCGCCGATCTCGTCGAGCATGAGGGTGCCCCGGTGGGCGGTCTCGATCCTGCCCGGCGAAGTTTTGCCAGCGCCGGTGAAGGCTCCCTTCTCGTAGCCGAACAGTTCGCTCTCCAGGAGATTGTCGGGAATGGCGGCGCAATTGATGGCCACGAAGCGCTCCCGGGCCCGGAGGGAAGACTGGTGCAGCCCCCGGGCCAGGAGTTCTTTGCCGGTGCCGCTCTCCCCCAGGAGGAGGACGGTGGCGCCGCTGCCGGCCAGCTTCTCGATGGTGCGGCACAGGCGCAGCATCTCCGGGTCCCGGGTAATGAGGTCGGAGAGGGCCGCCGGTTGCTGCATGGCCTGGAGCCGCCGGTTCTCCTGCTGCAGGTCGTGGAGGCGGAAGGCCCGCTCGATGGTCAGGGCCAGCAGTTCCGGCTCGAAGGGCTTGGCGAAGAAATCGTAGGCCCCCGAGGCCACCGCCCGCAGGGCGTGGGCCTGCTCGTTCTGGCCGGTGAGGACGATGGCCTTGGTATCCGGGGCCACCGCCAGGATCTGCTCCAGGAGCCGGAAGCCTTCGGATACCGAGCCCGGTTCGGGGGGCAAGCCCAAATCCATGGTCACCACCGCCGGTGCGTGCCGGCGCAACTGCACCAGGGCGCCCTCCCGGTCGGCGGCAGTGGCGATTTCGAAACGGTCGAAAGCCCAGCGCATCTGCTTCTGCAGGGCGAGGTCGTCCTCGACGATGAGCAGGCAGCGGGATTTCGCCGTATTCATGCGGCCGCCTCCTGCCGGTCCAGGCCGGAACGCCCGCCCACCTCCAGAACCGGCAGCAGGATGGCGACCCGGGTGCCCTGGTTGACCTCGCTATCGACCAGCATCTTTCCTCCCAGCTCATTGACGTACAGGAAACTCTCGTAGGCCCCGATACCCATCCCCGCCTCCTTGGTGGTCTGGAAGGGCTTGAACAGGCGCTCCCGCTGGAATTCCGGGGACATGCCGCGGCCGTTGTCCCCCACCTCGATGCGGGCCTGGCTGCCCTGGCGCCCCAGCTTGATCCAGACCCGCCCCAGGCCGTCGCTGGCCTCGATGGCGTTCTGGACGAGGTGGCCGATGACCCGTTCGATGCGCTCTTCCTGGCCACGGGTGACCAGGGGCTCGCCGATCTCCACCTCGATGGCCTGGCCGTGGCGGGCCTTGGCCGCCTGGATGCGGCCGACCACCCGGGCCAGGTCGACCCCGCAGGACAGCCCCGCCGGCGCGCTCCCCTCCCGCAGCTGCAGCATGAGCTGGCGCATCCGGTCCACCGCATCCTGGACGGTGGTCAGCATGTCCTGCTGGAATTCCGGATTGGCGCGATGGCGCTCGGCATTCCGCACCATCAGGGAGAGCTGGGAGACGATGTTCTTGAGGTCATGGACCACGAAGGCCGACATACGGTTGAAGGCGTCGAATTTGCGGGCTTCCAGCAGGGCCTCGGTCGCCTGCATCTGGGCGATGAAGCTGGCAGCCTGGCGGCCGGCGGTCTTCAGGAGGTCGTTGACTTCCCAGTTCACCGGCACGGGAGTGCGGGGGCTGGTGAGGACCACGAAGCCGACCAGTTCGCTGCCCGCCAGGAGGGGGACCAGCAGCCAGGCATTGGGCAGTTCCAGGAGCCAGGCCGGCAGTTCCAGGCCGTCGTAGCGTTTCTGGAAACAGCGCACCTCCTCCAGATTGATCACCCAGCCGCTGCCGGCCAGGAAGGTGCACAGGGACGAGCCGGCCTCCTCCCGGGCGGCCACCGGCGCCATGTTCCAGCGGGCGGCCAGATAGAAGAAAGGCTGTCCGGCGTCCTTGAGCCACAGGCCCCCGGCCGGACTTTCCAGCATGTCGGCCAGGCCGCGGATCGCCTGCTGCCCCATCTCCCGGGGAGAATCCTGGGGCGACAGGGTGCGGGTGAAGCGCAGCCACTCCTCCCGGTAGTCATAGCGATAGCTGAAGAAATGCTTCCGGACCAGGACCCGCAGCTTGGCCCGCATGGCGGCCGAAGCGGCCAGCAGGCCGAGGACCATGAGGGCGGCGAAGACCAGGCCCAGCTGCAGCGCCCTCCCCCACTCGCCGCCGAAGTAGCGGACGTAATAGCCGACGGCGGCAATGAACAGCAGGTAGGCCCCGGCCAGGGACAAGGCCGCCGTGTGCAGCGCCGCCCGGTGGGACAGCCGGATGCGGTCGGCCCAGCCCTGGCCGCGGCTGACGGAGAGGGCCAGCAGGGGAACGACGAGGCCGTGGACGGCGCCGCGCACAGTCCACGCCTGGCCATCCACCCGATTGAAGAGGACGGCGTCGGAATAGAAATAGATGTCGAAGATGAAGACCCCGGCCAGGCCCAGGCACAGGGGCTTGACGTTCCACTGCCCATCCGGCGAGATGTTGCGGTACAACTGCTCCAGGAAAACCAGGGCCAGGACCGCCAGGGCCAGCATGTGAAAAAGGCCCGGGTGGTAGAAATAGCCTCCGGAAACGATCCCCAGGACCACCGAGCCGAGGGCGAAAAGGAGCAGCAGTCCCAGGCCGGTAGCCACCGACAACAGCCAGGGGGGCCGGGACCATGTCCCGCCGCCGCGTTCCCCCGGGTGAACCAGGAGGAGGAGCAGGAAGGCATACCAGCCGCCATAGCGCAGGATATCGGTCAGGATCCCCAGGGCCAGGAAACTCGGCTCGAAGCGGGTGGCATAGGCGAAGCCGAGCCAGCCCCAGGCGGCGGAGAGGACGGCCACGGCAAGCATGACGCCCAGACGCCCCCCGCCCCGGCGCCGCCAGAGCAGATGGATGAGCTGCAGGACCAGGGCACTGTAGGCCAGCGCGCCCAGGCCGTAACTCGCCGCCGCCGGGATCATGCCGCCTGCCATGGAGCCGGGGGAAACGAGGCGGGATGGGGCCGGCCGGCCAGTGTCCGGTCCATGGTCAGTTGGCCCCCTTCCCGGTCAGCACCACGCCGACGGTCTTGAACAGGATCAGCAAATCGAGGGCCAGGCTGTGATTCTTCACGTAGTACAAGTCGTACTGGAGCTTTTCGGCGGAGTCCTCCACCGTGGCGCCGTAGTGGTAGCGCACCTGGGCCCATCCGGTCAGGCCGGGCTTGATGCTGTGCCGCACGGCATAGAAGGGGATTTCCCGCATCAGCTTGTCCACAAAGAAGGGGCGCTCGGGGCGAGGCCCCACCAGGCTCATGTCGCCGGCCAGGACGCTGAAGAGCTGGGGCAGCTCGTCGATGCGCAGCTTGCGGATGACTCGCCCCACCCGGGTGATGCGGTCGTCCTGGGCGGTAGCCCAGCGGGGCTTGCCATCCTTTTCGGCGTCGGTGCGCATGCTGCGGAACTTGATGACGTTGAACAGGCGGCCGTTGCGGCCGACCCGCTCCTGCCGGTAGAGGATGGGAAAGCCGCTCTCCAGGACGATGAGGATGGCGGCCAGGGCCATGACCGGCAGCGCCAGGGTCAGCAGGGCGGCGGCGAAAACGACGTCGGATAGCCGCTTGACCGCGCTGCGCAGCGCGCCCTGGCGAAAGCCCTGGCCAAAGACCAGCCAGCCCGCATAGAGGGCGTCCAGCCGGATCTGCCCCAGGGTCTGCTCGAAGTAGCTCTCCAGATCGAGGACGCGCACGCCGCACAGGCGGCAGTCCAGGAGTTCCCGCAGGGGCAGGCCGCCGCGCCGCTCCGTCACGGCCACGACGATGCTGTCGGCCTGCAGCTCCACGGCCGTGTCGGTCAGGGAGACGGCCCGCGACAGCACGCCGTTGGACATCACCTTGGCTTCCGTTTCCAGGGGGCCGGGGTAGAAACCGACGATTTCCACCGCCGGATCGGATTCCCGCAGGGCCTTCTCCACAGCCCCGGCCTTTTCGCCGATGCCAAAGACCAGGACCCGATAGCGGATGGCCGCCGCCGTTCCCGGCAGGGCGATGGCCCGGGTGGTCAGGACGGTGAACGCCACCGCCAGGGCGGAGAGCTCCACCAGCTGGCGGTCCATCTCGGCCAGGGGCAGGACGGCGGAAACGGCGTAGGCGCTCGGCACCACCAGGTAGAGCAGGAATCCGAGGCGCATCCAGGAGGGCGGCAGATCCAGGCGATGGGCCGGTCGCTGCCAGTCGCCGGACCACGCCTTGAGCGCCATTGCGGCAACCACCAGGGCGGCGGCATAGAGTCCCAGCATGGCCCCCCCCACCGGCGGACCGTGGTCGATCCACTTGATCGAGGAGAAGACAATGACGCCCAGGAAGATGGCGTCGAAGGATAGTTGCAGCAGCCCGCCCCACCGACCACAGTAAATAAACGGCTTAAGCAAAATCGAACTCCTCGGCTAGCACCCGCGGCTCCCTGCCCGGCCTGCTGATATTCGGAATGAGACCGGCCGGTGGCGTGACATAAGGCTAGGCGCTTGCCAGATTTCGCTGTATGGGGTGCCAACCGGTATTCAAGAGCGGGACATCCCGGCCGGCCTTCTCTGCGGCTCCCTGGTTTGCCATGACCTGAATGGAGGGTTCACCGGCTTTCCCTAGAGGAAATCCTGGCCCCGCTTTTTGCGCTGTTTGCCACCCGCATGGCGGCCAGCAAAGACGATTGCATGGGACAGGGTCATATGCCCGGCCGCGGGACCTCGCTGAATGCAGGCAAGACCTGAGTTATCCCTACTGTTAGTGCTTGACAGTAGGTTCTAGGTACGTACAATGCCTCACACTATTACTTTAGTAATAGCCAGGGAGGACTGCAGTCACAGGTTGTTTCGTGGCCGCAAAGTTCATCGGCGTTCTCCAAGAAAAAAAGAGTTTCACCGGTCGCAGCAGCGACAGGGAGTCCGGTACCCGGAATGCGGTGCCGGCAGGTGAGACGGCCCACGTCGATCGAAATACATGCCCTCCCCGGTGCTTTGTTCACTTTCTTGGAGATAGCTGTGTCTAGATTCGACAACGCCAGCCTGCGGCGCGTCTTCGCCCGCAAGAAATCCGTCATTGCCATCCTTGGACTCGCGGCCTCCCTGCCTGCATGGGCCCTGTCCGACTTCAACGACAGCTCCACCGGGGTCAGCTGCCAGTACTGGGACAAGGCAACATCGACCCCCTGGAAAAACAAGGGCGGCGACTGGGTCGACGCCTCGGGCGCCGCCCAGGGCACCAATGCCTTCAAAGTGGCCTACATCACCGACACCAATACGGTGAAATCGGTGAGCTGGGACGTGACCAGCATGGTCAAGGCCTGGGGCAACGCCTCGGTCTATCGCGGCATCGTGGTCCGCAACATCGGCGGCAGCAATGCCGTGGTCTTCAGCTCCCGGCAGGGCAGCGTGGCGCCGAAGCTGGTCGTCAGATATGCCGACGGCTCCGCCGCCACCCTGACCACCCAGGCCGATTCCCAATTGCAGTGCCCCTGGTACACCCCCATCGGCACTTCCAGCACCATGGTCCTGGACAAGGTCCAGAACATCGTCCTGCGCTTCGGTGCCCAGCGCCGGAGCGATGTGGTGAGCGCGACCCTGACCATGACCACCACTGGCCAGTACGGCAACGTCTCGGCCGGCGTCTTCCAGATGCGGCAACCCGGGGCAACGACCGTTCCAACGCCCACTCCGACGCCCACTCCGACGCCCACTCCGACGCCCACTCCGACGCCCACTCCGACGCCCACTCCGACGCCCACTCCGACGCCGACGCCCACACCCACTCCGACACCCACGCCGGATCCCACCCCGACCCCGACAAGTTCCGAGCCGCCGGCCTGGTATCGGCTCTACGACGGCAGCACCGGCGTCACTTGCTCCGCCTGGAACAGCGCAGCCAAGCTGACCTGGCGCAACAAGGGCGGCGACTGGTTCGACGCCAGCAACAGCGCCCAGGGCGCCACTCCATTCGCCAAGGTGCTGGCGAGCGGCGCCGGCAAGGCCTACAGCCTTGACGTCACCAGCCTCGTCAAGGGCTGGGCTTCCCCGACCGCCTACCGGGGCGTGATGCTGAAACTGGTGCCCAACGAAACCAGCGGCACCGTGTACTTCAGTTCCCGGGAAGGCTCGGCCCCGCCGGTCCTGACCGTGACCTACACCAACGGCACCACCGCCACGGTCAAGCCCAATGCCGACTCCTACCTGGATTGCTCGACAGCCTACGCCAAGGGCACGGCGAGCACCCTGACCGTAAGTTCCTCGCTGAAATCCGCCCTGTCCTTCGACATCCCGCGGCGCAGCGACGTCAGTTCCGCCACCCTGAAGCTGACCACGGCGTCTTCCTCCGGCACCGCATCCGTCGGCGTGTACCAGTTGCGCCAGCCGGAAACCGGGGCCAACGTTCCGGTGCAGCAGGGCGTCGCGGCGGCCTACCCGAACGACGTGGGGATCGAGAACGACCCCAATGTCGTCTTCGTGGAACGCTTCGAGCAGAGCAACTACTATCAGCGCTGGGGATACTCCACCAAGCCGAGCAACTGGACCGCTGAACCGGTCAGCTCCGACTCGAACGGCTTCCAGCCGCTGAACAACTCGGCTCTGCGGGTACGGATCGAATCGGGCACCAACTTCGGCATCTCCCTGCAGCTGAAGACCCAGAAGATCATGGGCTATCAGCCGGATGAGCTGTACATGCGCTACAACCTCCGCCTGGGGTCCAACTTCCAGAACACCCCGGACGGCGGCAAGATGCCGGGCCTCTCCGGGTCCAATGCCGCCTGCGGCAACGGCGGCCGGGCCTGTACCGGCACCGACGGCTGGAGTCTGCGGGGTTCGTTCTTTACCACCAATGACCCGAGCAACCCGGTCTACCCCCGCATCCTGCTAGGCACCTACGCCTACCACGCCGACATGGCCACCATCTACGGCGACCACTGGTCGTGGCAGCAGAACGGCCTGGGGATGGTGGAACAGAACCGCTGGTATTCCATCGAGCAGTACGTGAAGATGAATACCCCGGGTTCCCGGAACGGCATCTTGCGGGTGTGGGTCGATGGCAAGCTGGCCTACGAGAAGACCAACCTGAACCTGCGGACGGTCTCTGGCTGGCCGATCGAGATGGCCTGGTTCAACCATTACTATGGCGGCACCAGCATGGTTCCCCATGACTTGGGCATGTACATCGACAACGTGGTCGTGTCCAAGAAGTACATCGGCCCCGTCAAGAAATAAGGAGGAGCACCTTGCCGGCGCGGCTCGATAGCCCTGCGCCGGCCCCCCAAAGGCGGGTCGAAAGACCCGCCTTTTTTTGTCCGCCCCTACCCTAGCCGGCCAGGCGCTCCGCCTCCCACGCCTGGCGCTCCAGCCAGCCCAGGACCGCCGTCTCCAGGCCTTCCTGCTGCCCCTTGGCGGAGAAGGTATGATCGGCAGCCGCCAGGTCGATGCGCTCGGCTCCGGGCCGATCCAGGAAACCCGACCATGCGGCATCGCTCCGGGCATATTCGAGGAACTCCTTGGCGACGTAATCCTGCCCACTGAGGATCAGCAGGAGCTGTCCCGGGAAATCCCGCCAGGCCCTGGCCATGCGGGCGTGGTAGGACAGCTGTCCGGACGGCGCCGCCCTGGCCACGGACAGGCCGATCTTGTGCCCCAGTTCCAGAAGGGAGTCGCCCAGGGCGACATTCCCACGCAACAGTTTCAACCAGAATTCCCGCTGCAGGAGGCGCTGGCCGTAATAATGCTTGACCTGGGTGCGGGCCTGGGTGGCTTCCGAGCGGATCCAGGGATTCACCAGCACCAGGCCGTCGATCCTCGGATCGCGGCACTCATCCCAGTACAGCAAGGCCGCCGAGGCGCCATCGCACAATCCCCAGAGCACCGTCCTCGTCGCCTCGGGACAGGCCCCATGGAGGGCGGCGACGGCGCCGCCGATATCCTCGCCGACGGCTTCGAAACCGCGCATTTCCCCGCTGCTGTCCCCCATGCCCCGGTAATCGAAGCGCAGCACCGGGTAACCCCCGGCCGCCAGGGCCCGGGCCAGGGATACGAACTGCCGGTGGCTGCCAGCCCGGTATTGGGGACCGCCCACCACGATCACCACCCCGATGGGCGAATGGCGTTCCGGCTGAGCCAGGATGCCCACCAGCTGTTTCCCGGCGCAGGGAAACAGAAGAGGTCGCTCCACATATTTCATGGCATGGGTCCTTCCAGGGCGTCCAGGGTGGCGGCAACGAGGGCGGGGCATTCAACAGTGTCCACGGTCTGCCAGAAGGGCTGCCCCGCCACCACCCTTTCCCGCACCTGGTGGCCGGCCTGGCGCCAGGCTTCGATGCTGCGCAGGGAAACCGGGGCCAGCCCGGCTTCCGCCCGGGAGGCCACTTCCAGCCACGCCACCCGGGCCGCCCTAGGGGACGGCGCCAGTTCGGCCGCTTCCAGGCCCGTGGCCAGGGCGGCGGACAGGGAGTAGCCGGCCACCTCCACCGCTTCCCCGGCCGACAACTGCCGGCGCAGTTCCGCGGTCATCCCCTTGGCCCCGTCGCCCAGCAGGGCGCCGGCCGTCTTGAAGCGAAGGAACTGCGCCAGGAAGGGCTTGCCCGAAGCCAGGGGCTGCCAGAACAGGAAATTCGCCACCCCGTCGATTTTTCCGGCGGCCGCGGCCGCCACCAGGCAGCCCGTCCGCAGCCCCCACAACCACAGGGGCCCGGCATTGCGCCGGCGCAGCCAGGCCACGGCCCGCACCACGTCCTCCACCCAGGCGCTCCAGGTGGCCTCGGCGAAGTCCCCCGAACTGTCGCCGCAGCCCGTCAGGTCCACCTGCAGGACGCCATAGCCGGCCGCCGCCAGGGCTCGCGCCTGCAGCGCAGCCATGCGCCGGGACTTGTTCATTTCCTCGGCGAAGGGATGAATGAAAACCACGGCGCCCCGTCCGGCCTTCTCCTCGGGAGGGCGATGGTAGAGGCAGAAGCGCTGCCCGCTCCCGGCGGGCAGGAAGAAAGGGGTGCCCGCCATGGCGATACCGGCCGGATCAGCCCGCCACCTTGCCGAGGACGAAGCGGTGCAGGGCGCCGACGGTGGCGAAGGCTGCGCCGTCGATCTCGTCGTCGTCGATGGCGAAGCCGAAGCGCTCCTCCAGGGCGGTGAGAATTGCCACCACAGCCATGGAGTCCACCTCCGGCATGGCACCCAGCAAGGGGGTATCGTCGGCGAAGGCGAGCCCCCTGCCCCCCAGACTCAGAATCTCGTCGAGAATCGCGATCACTTCCCGTCTGATATCCACGTCACCTCCTATTGTCCGGCCACGATGGCCGCTTCATGGCGAAATCCCCCCTTTTGGCCCGCCGGGAAAGAGAAACCGGCGGCGCCAGGGGCTAGACAGCTGGGCGGCGAATTCCCAGGCCGCCTGCGTCAGCCCCCGCCAGGTTCTGGTGTTGCAGGCCAGAAGGCCGATGCGTTGCCGTCGCCGGCTCATCCAGTCCCGCTTGTAGGAATCGTCCCCGGTCAGGTAATCGATCTCGGCCACCCGGTCCTGGTCGAGACTGTATTGAAACAAATAGGCCCCGAGCACGGTTCCCGGGGACCACTGGGCATAGCGCTGGTCGTAGGCCAGCTTGAAGATGTTCGCCCGGCCATGGAGGGTGAACCAGAACTGGGCGGCGACCGGCACCTCCCCGATCCAGGCCAGCCCCAACCGCAGCCAGCCCTCCCGGGCACAGATCCGGGCCCAGTGGCGGACGAACAGGGGATAGTGTTCCGAATCTTTCCAACTCTGCACGTAGACTGCCTCGTAGGCGTCCATCGCCGCCTCGACGCCCTGGCTGTCGGTGATGATTTCCAGGCGGGCGGCCGGCCCCAGACTCCGGAATTTCTTCGTCTTGCGCTGCCAGGTGTGACGGATCTTCCCGTCCCGGCCGGCCATGTAATCCTCGAAGGATTGGCCTTGGCAGGCGTGGGACCAGTTGCCGAAGCGGAAGTAGCGCTTCACGTACCAGCCGTGCCGGGCAAAGGCGCTCGCCAGGGCCGCGGTGTCCGGCGAATCGGCATCGAGGGGCCCCAGATCGACCGTGGCGCAGTCCCGTTGCCTCGCCAGCAGGCGATCCACCAGGGCGTCGATGGCGGCGCTGCGATCCCGGGCCGAACTGATGAGAGGCGAATACAGGGAAGTATAGAAATTGGCCACGGCCAGGAGACGATGGGGGGCCCGCCTTTCGGCGTAAAGCAGGATGAGGCTTTCGTCCTCGTCCTGGCAGTGGGGAATGACGAATATCCAGTCGTCGCCCGCGACTTCCCTGATGAAATGCAGGGTCCAGGCACTGCTGGCAAAGGGATTCTTCCCTGCGGCCCGGTCGAGAAAATCCTGTCGTTCCTCCACGAATTGCAGCGTCTCGGCCTTGTTCAGGACATGCAGGAGCGCCGTCGCGGAACGGGCCGACGAAGCAGGCCTCGCGTCCTTGACCGCGAAATTCATGTTCACAATCAAATTCTCCGTCGCAGGACCGGCGATCAGCCAGGACATTCCCATCAACATTAGCGACCGCCCTGACCCGTGCAAAGTAGCAAAGCGCCTGACCCGGTCATGACGGATGCTGTAATTGGCATGACCGGGTCGGTCGTGCGCCGGGACGGCGCCAGCCCCCGCCGCTCCCCCCGACTACCCTGTTCACCGGCTGGAAAGGCGGTGAACAGCCGCCTTCAATGGGCTGGCGCCGTCGGAACCGCCGCCTCTCGCCCGGAGTCTCAATGGGCATCCTGCCCTATGCCCGCGGGTTTTCGGGGCCGGTCGGACGAACTTCGTGCTTGGATCCGGATAGCGCAATACATGGGACGGAAAGACAGGATGGGAACACGGGAAGGCGTCGATCAAGGAAAGCCGATGATCCGGCGTTGCGGGACTCTGGCGGCGTCCCTGGGGCTGCTGGCCATTCTTGGCGGGGGGGCCTTCCCGAGGGCCTCTCTGGCCGACGTGCCGGCGGCCGACATACCCCCTTCATCCAAGCCCCCGGCCCTGGATTCCGACCGCGACTGGAAACGGCGCTCCCGGGCTCCCGGGGTGGTGGTCGCCGTGGGTTTCGACGACATCCGGGAGTGGGCCAGGTACAACTGGGACCGGCACGACTGCAACCCGGACTACCAGGTCCGGGTGGACGGCAAGATGGCGGGCTGCCGAAACAATGCCTGGGATCCCCGCATACGGACTTCGGGCAAGGGCTCCCTGCGCTTCGACATCCTGCCCCGCACCGGCGAGGACGGCGGCGGCAGCCTCGCCATCCCCTTCGGCGACTATGCCACCCGCCAGTTCGGGGCCGACAGCGAATTCTGGGTCTCCTGGCGCCAGCGCATGGACGAGCGCTATTACCAGGGCTACCGGGCCCAGAACGGGGACGTCACCTATTTCAAGCATGTCATCATCGCCCAGGGCGACATGCCAATACCGGGCCCCGCCAGGATCTTGACCGCCAACGCCTGCAGCGAGGCGGAGCTGGTCATCGTCAGCTCCGACCCCCGCAGCGGACCGCCCTTTCCCGCCGGCTATATCGAATGCCATCGTTATCTGGGATTCAAGCAGGTTCTGGCCAGGGGCAGCTATGCCGGCGACCCCGGAGGCCATACCGTCGTCACCGCCCAGAACATGCGAACCGACCCCCACGGAGGGTTCAACTGCATTTCCTATCCGCCGAAGACCATGGACCAGTCGGGATGCTTCACCTATGCGCCGAACGAGTGGATCACCTACATGGTCCATGTCAAGCTGGGTCCCGAGGGGCGGGCCGTCAGCTCGGCCTCCGGGCGCGAGCAGCCCGGATATACCGACTCCCTCTACGAACTCTACGCAGCCCGCAACGGCGACGATTTCCAGCTGCTGCACCGGCAGGGCGACATTGTCATCCCCAAGGGGCAGTATTACGTGGGTGGCGATCCCATCCTCAAATCCTCCTACCAGGGCGGCTGGAGCCCCAGCAATGGCCACCCCCAGGCCCGCTACGGCAAGCTCTGGCTGCTCTCCTTCATGACCGCCAAGGACCCGACGGAGGCCACTGACAAGGCCTCCACCTGGTACGACGAGGTGATCGTCTCCCGCTGTCCCATCGCCGCCCCGGGCTACCCGGCCTCGGGGCAATGCAACGCCGTGCCGGCGCCAGCCTCGAAGCGGCTCGCCGCGAAGGCCGGCCGTTGATCCCGCACGCACTCACGACCTGACCCCATGTTGGGAAACATCTTCACCGGCGCCCTGCTGGCCGCTTCCATGCGCTGGATCGACCGGCTCCTCGGCATCGTCAGCACCCTCGTTCTCGCCCGCCTGCTGACCCCGGCCGACTTCGGCATCATCGCCATGGCATCGGTCATCATGGGCTTGATGGACGTGCTCCTCGACTTGGGGGTCATCGCCATGCTCATCCAGAAGCGGGACTGCGACGACGAAGACTTCAGCAATGCCTGGACGGTCAGGGTCATCGAATGCATCGTCGTGGCGATGCTCATCATCCTGACCGCCCCCCTGGCCGCGGACTTCTACCACGACGACAGGGTCGCTCCGGTGCTGAAGATCATGGCGATAAGCGTCCTGGTGACCGGATTCGAAAATGTCGGGGTCGTGTTCTTCCAGAAGGACATGCAGTTCGGCAAGGATTTCCAGTTCTTTTTCCTGCGGCGGCTCGTCGGCTTCGTTGCCGCCCTGGCCCTCGCCCTCTGGCTGCAGTCCTACTGGGCCCTGCCCCTGGGCGCCCTGGCCGGCCGCCTGGGCGGCGTCGCGCTCAGCTATGTCCTCCATCCTTTCCGGCCGCGCCTGACCCTGAGCCGCTTCCGCCAGGTCTGGTCCTTCTCCCGGTGGATGCTGCTCCGGAACAGCGGGGACTACTTCGCCAGCCGCCTCGACAAGCTTCTGGTCGGGAACCGGGCCGACGCCGCCATCATGGGCGCCTACAACCTGGCCGACGAAATTTCCGTGATGCCCACCAGCGAATTGCTCATGCCCATCTGGCGTGTGCTTTTCCCCGCCCTGGTCAAGGTCCGGGACCATCCCGAGGAACTGCAGCGCGCCTTTCTGCTGGCCATGGCGGTGCAGGTGATGATTGCCGCTCCGGCCGCCGTCGGCCTGGCCATCGTCGCCCGGGACGCGGTGGCGCTGCTTCTCGGCGACCAGTGGATGGGCGCGGTGCCCTTCGTCCAGGTGCTGGCCCTGGTCTATGGCCTCAACGCCATCAATTTCGGAACCAGCCATCTCCTGATGGCCCTGGGCCGGGTGCATATCGTCGGGATGTTCGTCTGGGTGCAGATCCTCGTTTTCGGCCTCGGCGCCGTCACCTTCCTGGCCGGCTCCGGCCCCCTCGCCCTGGCCCACTGGCGGCTGGCGGTCTGCGCCCTCTACACCCTGGCCTTTCTCCTCTTCATATTCCAGGCGGTTCCCAGCCTGCGTCCCCGGCACATCTATGCCGTGGTCTGGCGCCCCGTGGTCGCCACCGCGTTCATGGCCGGCCTGCTGCCATTCCTGAGCCTGGAGGGCTGGTCTCCCCTCCCCAGCCTGCTGGTCCGCTGCGCTGTCGGCGGCACCCTCTACGGCGTCGCCCTGCTGCTCCTGTGGCTGCTGGCGGAACGCCCCCGGGGCGCCGAGGCCTACGTCCTGGACAAGCTGGTCACGATCTTCCGCCGCCCGGTCATGGTCTCCCGGGCCCCTGATTAGTCTGCCGCCCGCTCGCCCACCGGCCGCACCGCCTTCGCGCCCACCGGCTCGCGCCACCTGCCGGCGGCGGCGAGGCGATTGCGCAGCCCCGGCAAGGGATGCCCCAGGGAGTAAGCCGTGTGTGCCGCCCCCAGCGCCTTGTCGTACTCCCCCGCCTCGCAGTAGGCCAGCCCCAGGTTGTAGCTCAGGGTAGCGGACTCCCGGGCCGAAGCCCGGGCCTGGTCCAGCTGCTCGATGGCCGCCGTCCTTTCCCCGTGCTTCGCCAGCCAATAACCGTAGGCCAGGCGCATCTGGACGTCGTCGGGCGCGAAACGCACCGCCCGGTCGTACCAGCAGCTCATGGAGTAGCGGGAGCCCCGGGGATGATCGGTGTTCCCCTGCCGGGCCAGTTCCGCCATGGCCATGAGGGCCCGGGGATGGTTGGGAAAGAGGCGCAGGGTGGCATCCAGGTCGGCGGCCAGCCTTTCCTGCGCCAGGGGGCCCTGGGACGACGCCACAAGCTGGGCGTAGCTCCTGTCGGCCTGTCGCTTCCTGTCGGCGGGCCCGGTCCGGTAGTCGTAGGGCCCGGCGTCGATGCCCGCGGCCGCCTTGGTGAAGCCGCCGCACTCGATTCCGCCCCGCTCCAGGCGGGCCTGGGCCGACCCGGCAAAGGCCAGGGCAAGGGAAATGCCGAACAGGATTTGTCGCTTCGATGCCATGGAAACCCTCCGTCCACGCCTATTTCGGCAGGCGCACAGCCCTTCGGCACTGGATGGGGTTTGGGGTTCCCGGCCACCGGCAATTGCGCGAACGAAAGCGCCGCCCCAAAAGTCGAAGTCTCATGCCGCATGGGACCGCCCACGGCGACAACAACCATAGCCCCATTGCCGGAACCGCCATGACCACCACATTGCTGCACGAATTGCCGCTGCACGCGGCAGCACGCCACCCGGAAGCCCGGGCCCTCACCTGCGGCGACCTGACCCTCACCTACGGCGACATGGCCGCCCGCCTCCGCGCCTTCGCCGGCGCCCTGGCGGCCCGCGGCCTGGAGCGGGGAGAACGGGTCGGCATCTACCTGGAAAAGCGCTTCGAGTTCGTGGTCGCCGCCTTCGGCGCCCCGGCGGCCGGGGGCGTCTTCGTTCCCATCAACCCTCTCCTCAAGCCCGAGCAGGTGGGCTACATCCTGCGGGACTGCAATGTGCGGGTCCTGGTCACCTCGGCGGAACGCTTCGCCTTCCTCAAGGACCACCTGCTGCAATGCCACGACCTGCGCCGGGTGGTGCTGACCGGCAGCGGAAACCCCGATGGCGCCGGGCTGCCCTTCGCCCTCGACGCCTGGCCGGAAATGGAGGCCGGCGCCGAGGCCGCCCTCCACCGGGTCATCGACACCGACATGGCGGCCATTCTCTACACCTCCGGCAGTACCGGCCGGCCCAAGGGGGTGGTGCTTTCCCACCGCAACCTGGTGGCCGGCGCCAAGAGCGTGGCCAGCTACCTGGAGAACCGCCCGGAGGACAGCCTCCTGGCCGCCCTGCCCCTGTCCTTCGACGCCGGCTTCAGCCAGCTCACCACTGCCTTCCACGCCGGCGCCCGGGTAGTGCTCCTCAATTACCTGCTGCCCCGGGATGTCCTCAACGCCCTGGCCCGGGAAAGGATCACCGGCCTCACCGCCGTGCCGCCCCTCTACATCCAGCTCGCCCAGCAGAAGTGGCCCGAGGGCATCACCGGCCACCTGCGCTATTTCGCCAACACCGGCGGCCGCATGCCCCTGGAGACCCTGAACGCCCTGCGCTCGGCCCTGCCCCAGACCCGCCCCTACCTCATGTACGGCCTCACCGAAGCCTTCCGCTCCACCTACCTGCCGCCGGAGGAGGTGGACCGGCGCCCCGACTCCATCGGCAAGGCCATCTCCAACGCCGAGATCCTGGTGCTGCGGGAGGACGGGACCGAATGTGCCGCCAACGAGCCGGGGGAACTGGTACACCGGGGCGCCCTGGTGGGCATGGGCTACTGGAACGACCCGGAGAAGACCGCCGAGCGCTACCGCCCCCTGCCCAGCCGGGAAGCCGGGCTGGTGCTGCCGGAAATCGCCGTCTTCTCGGGGGACACGGTGCGCCGGGACGAGGAAGGCTACCTCTACTTCATCGGCCGCCGGGACGAGATGATCAAGACCTCCGGCTACCGGATCAGCCCCACCGAGATCGAGGAAGTCCTCTACGCCACCCGGGAGGTCGGGGAGGCGGCGGCCTTCGGTATTCCCCATCCCCAGCTGGGCCAGTCGGTAATGGCCGTGGTCACCGCCCGGGACGGCTTCCTCGATGGCGAAACCCTGCTCCGCCGGGTGCGGGAACAGCTGCCGGCCTACATGGTGCCCGTCCGCATCGAGGTCCGCCCGGGGCCGCTGCCCCGCAATCCCAACGGCAAGATCGACCGCAAGGGCCTGGCCGCCCAATTCCAAGGCCTGTTCGACGGGAGCCGGCCATGAGCGCGCCCCGCCACGCCCCCATGGACCAGTTCCCGGTGCGGGACGGCGAATTGCTGGTGGGGAGCCTGCCCCTCAGCCGCCTGGCCGCCCGGGTCGGCAGCGGCGGCCCCTTCTATGCCTATGACCGCACCCTGATCTCGGCCCGGGTGGCCCGGCTGCGGAGCGCCCTGCCCCGGGCCGTGAAGCTCCATTACGCGGTCAAGGCCAATCCCATGCCGGCCCTGGTGTGCCATGTGGCCGGCATGGTGGATGGCCTCGACGTGGCCTCCGGCGGCGAGTTGCGGACAGCCCTGGACACCGGCATGGACCCCGCCGCCATCAGTTTCGCCGGCCCGGGGAAGAGCGACGGCGAACTCCAGCAGGCGGTCGCCGCCGGCATCCTGGTCAATGTGGAAAGCTTCCGGGAACTGCCGCTCCTCGCCCAGGCCGGGGATCGCCTCGGCCTGCCGGCCCGGGTGGCGGTGCGGGTCAATCCGGATTTCGAGCTGAAAAGCTCGGGCATGAAGATGGGGGGCGGCCCCCGGCAGTTCGGGGTCGACGCGGAGAAGGTCCCCGAACTCCTGGAGGAAATCCGTCGCCGGGGCTTGGCCTTCGAGGGCTTTCACATCTACTCGGGTTCCCAGAACCTGCGGGCCGAGGCGGTGTGCGAAGCCCAGGCCAAGGCCGTGGACCTGGCCCTCGACCTGGCCCGGACGGCAGATCTGCCGATCAGGACCCTCAACGTCGGGGGCGGTTTCGGGATTCCCTATTTCCCCGGCGACGCCCCCCTCGACCTGGCGCCCGTCGGCGCCAATCTGGAGGGACTTCTGTCCAGGGTAAAAGCCGCCCATGCCGACGCCGAGGTGGTGGTCGAGCTGGGGCGCTACCTGGTGGGAGAAGCGGGGATCTACGTCTGCCGCGTCGTGGACCGCAAGGTCTCCCGGGGCCTGGTCCATCTCGTCACCGACGGCGGCCTCCACCACCACCTGGCGGCGAGCGGAAACTTCGGCCAGGTGATCCGCAAGAATTACCCGGTCGCCATCGGCAACCGGCTGGGAGAAGGCGAACCCCGGGAGATCGCCTCGGTGGTCGGCCCCCTGTGTACGCCCCTCGACCTCCTGGCCGAGCGCATGGAACTGCCGGTGGCCCGGCCCGGCGACCTGGTGGTGATTTTCCAGTCGGGAGCCTACGGCCTCACCGCCAGTCCCCGGGGCTTCCTGAGCCACCCTGGGCCGGTGGAGGTCCTGGTCTGAGGGGGCGGCATTGAGCCGCGGGCGACCGACCGCGAATCAGTAGCGTTTGCCGCCGCGGCCGCCGAAGCCGCCGCCATTGCCTCCTCGTCCGCCATAGCCGCCGCCGCTACGCGGCTCCTGGGGCCGGGCCTCATTGACGATCAGGTTGCGGCCATCGACGCTCTTGCCATTGAGGGCGTCGATCGCGGCTTGAGCCTCCTGGTCGGAGCTCATCTCCACGAAACCAAAACCTTTTGAATTCCCGGAATCACGATCCGTAATGACCTGTGCCGAGCTGACCGTACCGTAGGGGTTGAACATCTCCTGGAGATCGTTCTTGCCGACGCTGTAGGCCAGATTGCCGACATAAAGCTTTTTGCCCAAGGGAACTCTCCTGAAATCGGGGCAGACAAAGCGGCCCGACTCCACCGGAGGATACTACCCGGTCAGGGCGGGCCTTCAAGGCGCCCACGGATAAACCGGAGGCCGCTTGCCCATTCGGACGCCGATTGGTGCTTCTAGTTCCGTTGCCCGGCCCGGATTCCCGGCAAAACCAGCGAAACCGGTATCAGCGGTGGCGCGGGGGAGTGGCAGCCCGGGGAGGACGGCCTTCGATGTGGCGGAAAGTGATGCGGCCCTTGCTCAGGTCGTAGGGAGACAATTCCAGCGACACCTTGTCGCCGGCCAGGACGCGGATATGATTCTTGCGCATCTTGCCGCCGCTGTAGGCCACCAGACTGTGGCCGTTTTCGAGGGTCACCCGGAAGCGCGAGTCCGGCAGCACTTCCATAACAACGCCTTGCATTTCGATGAGTTCTTCCTTGGCCATGTCTTTGTCCTGAAAATCGTGAAAGGCAGATGCCCTGTGAGGGCGAAGATCAAGACGGCCGGGCAATGAAGGGAAGAAGCCCGCAGGACAGCGGGTGTTGAACCAGACAAAAGCGAGGGGGGCTTGAAGCTCGCGAAAGATCGATTATGCGCCCAATTGCCTTGTTTAGCAAAGGAAGTCTTCGCCGACAAGCCAATCGGGACGCGGCCCAGCGGAGGGAGCGGCCACGCCGTTCAGGCGGTTTCGGGCTTTACCTCGGGCTTGCGGGTGCGGCGGCGGGCCGCGGGTTTGCGGGCCCCTTTGGGGGGACTCTCAGGAGCCGCTTCGGCGGGCGGCTCGGCTGCTCCCTTGGTTTCCTCCGGGATTTCCAGGGCTGTCGGAGGCGCCACTTCAGCCGCCTCCGCCTTCTTCTGCGCCGGCTTGCGCCCTCCCCTGGCCTTGCGGCGGGTTTCGGGCTTGTCGGCGGTCGCTTCGGCGACGGGCGCCTCCGCTGCAACTAGTGCGGCTTCGGCCAGGGCCGCGGCCTCCGCCGGAGCCGGCTCGGCGGCAGGTGCGGCGGCAGCCCCACCGGCGTTGCGATAAACGTAGGCGCCCGACTTCTCGTCGCGGCCGAAGTCGAGCAGACCCCGGGCCTGGGCTTCTTCGAGCAGATTGCCGAAGGCCCGGAAGCCGTAGTAGGACTCGTTGAAATCGGGCTTGCGGCGCTTCATGGCCTGCTTCAGCACGGAGGCCCAGATCTTGCCGCTGTCGCCCCGCTCGGCGACCAGGGCATCGAAGGTCTCGACCGCCATCTCCACCGCCAGGGTCTTGCGCGCTTCCTGTTCCTGCCGGCGCCGCTTTTCCTCCTCCGGGGTCCGCCGCGGCGCGTGCTGCGCCTCCCGGGGCTCGCGCCGGGCGGCGGCCCGTTGGATTTCCCGGACCAGATCGTCATAGAAAATGAACTCGTCGCAGTTGGCGATGAGGAGATCGGAAGTCGATTGCTTGACCCCCACGCCGATCACCTGCTTGGCGTTCTCCCGCAGCTTGGAGACCAGGGGGGAGAAGTCCGAGTCGCCGCTGATGATGACGAAAGTATTGACATGGGACTTGGTGTAGCAGAGGTCGAGGGCGTCCACCACCAGGCGGATATCCGCCGAGTTCTTGCCCGACTGGCGCACATGGGGGATCTCGATGAGCTCGAAGTTGGCTTCGTGCATGGTGGCCTTGAAGCTCTTGTAGCGATCCCAGTCGCAGTAGGCCTTCTTGACCACGATACTGCCCTTGAGCAGCAGGCGCTCGAGGACCGGCTTGATGTCGAATTTCTCGTACTTGGCATCGCGCACGCCCAGGGCGACGTTCTCGAAGTCGCAGAAGACCGCCATGCTGACGTTATCGTAATGTGAAGCCATGTTGCTCTCCAAAAAGTTTCAGGCTGGATTGTCTCATCCATTGGAAAGTTCAACGGCAATCGGATGGAATGGCGGCAACGGGCGGGTTACCGCGAAACATACCGCAGCGTACCAGCCGGCTAATGCAGAAAGTACTTTCCCGAATGCATTTAGCCGAAGGATTTGAACTCATACATTGTCAGAGCTTGCAGTGCAGACAAATCACACAATCTCTCTACCGGTGAATCGACATGACTGAACTCGCCAACCATCTGCTGCACAAGTATTACACCGGCGTTCCCCACCCTTACCGGGTCTTCGAGGAGAAAGTGAACTCCCTGCTGAGACCCGACAGCGTCCTGCTGGATGCCGGCTGCGGGCGTACCGTCCCCGTTCTCAGGAAATATCTGGGACGAGCCGACCGGCTGATCGGGGTGGAGCTGGTGGAATTCACCGATGTCCCCAGCGGCATCGAAACCTATAACGCCGATCTGGCTCACCTGCCGCTGCCCGACGCCAGCGTGGACCTCATCATGTCCCGCAGCGTCTTCGAGCACCTGACCGATCCCGAGGCCGTGTACCGGGAGTTCGCCCGTGTCCTGCGGCCGGGGGGAGCTGTGGTCTTCCTCACCGCCAACATGTGGGACTACGGGACCCTGGCTGCCCGCTTCATACCCAACCGTTTCCATGCCGCCATCGTCGGCTGGGCCGAGGGACGGGCGCCCGAGGATACCTTTCCCACCGCCTACCGGACCAATACCCGGAGCGACGTCCGCCGCCTGGCCGCGGGCGCTCGGCTGGACGTGGAGTCCTTCGAGTACCTGAGCCAGTACCCCAATTACCTGATGTTCAACGGCCTCCTGTTCTTCGCCGGAACCTGCTTCGAGAAGCTGATCAGCCGCTTCGAGGCCCTGCGCCTCCTCCGCAGCTGGATTCTGGTAACCCTGCGCAAGCCGCCATCCCAAGGGGCGAGGGACGGCCAGGCCCCGGTCCGGAGGACCGGGCTCCATGAAGGCCGGGAGGAGATCGCACCATGAACATCACTCCTCTTCTGGCCGAGCTGCGCAGCCGCGACATCCACGTCTGGGCCGACGGCGACCGGCTGCACTGCGATGCCCCCCCCGGCGTGCTGACACCCGAACTCCGGGAACGGCTGGCGGCCAGCAAGGCAGCGCTGCTGGAATTCCTGCGCAATGCCCAGGCCCTCAGCAACCAGCAGCGCGCCATCGTGCCCCTCCAGCCCCGGGGACGGCGCCCGCCCCTGTTCGCCATTCCGGGCCACACGGGTGACGTCTTCGGTTTCCGTATCCTGGCCCGCTGCCTGGGCCCCGAGCAGCCCTTCTACGGCCTCCAGCCGCCCGGGGTGGGCGGCCAGGGCGAACCCCTGGAGCGGGTGGAAGACATCGCCACCTATTTCGCCGAGCAAATCCGCGCCTTTCATCCCCAAGGCCCCTATCTGCTGGCCGGCTACTGCGCCGGCGGCTCCGTGGCGTTCGAACTCGCCCAGCAGTTGCACCGATCCGGCGCCGCTATCGGCCTCCTCGCCCTCATCGCCTGCCCGCACCCCCAGGAGTTGCGAGGCTTGCCCAAGTTCCGCCGCTATCTCAAGGACCAGTGGCAGCGGGTGCGGAGGCATGCCCCGGCCCTGCTGCTCCCGCCGAAGGAACAGCGGCGCTATGTCGCCGAAGCCATCCAGCGCCACCGGGCCAACCAGGCCGAGGAGCGGGACCGCATGGAAGCCGACCTCCTGGCCCAGCGCGCCCGGGTGCAGCAGGCCACCCTGGCCGCCCTGGCCCGCTATCGTCCGGCGCCCTATCCCGGCGCCATTCACCTCTTCCTGCCCTCACCGGCATGGGCAGAAGCAGGTGGCTTGGCCACCCGCTGGCGCCGCTGGGCCGGGCATGTGGAAGAGCACTACGGGCCCGCCACCAGTACCGGCGACAACATCCTGCAAGAAACCCATTGCCCGGCTTTCGCCGAAATTTTCCGCCGCTGCCTGGCGAGCGACGGGCCGGCAGGCCGCGCCCCCTTGCCGACGGGTGCCCCCGGCCATCGACCGGTGGGCGCCACGAGCGGTGAAGGGGTCTGACCATGAGCGAGCGCCCTTCGATCAGCGTCATCACCGCCGTGTACAACGGTGCCGCCTTCATCGAGGAAACCATCCGCAGCATCCTTTCCCAGACATTCACGGACTTCGAATACATCCTGATCGACGACGCGTCCACCGACGACAGCGTGGATCGCATCAAGGCCTTTCGGGATCCGCGCCTGCGCCTGTTCCGGAACAGCAGCAACCGGCGCCTGGTGGAGACGCGCAACGTCGGCCTGGAAGCTGCCAGAGGGCGCTACATCGCCCTGATCGACCACGACGACCTGGCACACCCCAGGAGACTGGAAGTCCAGTTGAAGGCGCTGGCGGCGAATCCCCGCCTGGTGCTGGTGGGGAGCTGGTGCAAATACATCGACGGGCATGGCCGCCCCTTGGGGGCCTATCGACCCCGGCCCGACTCGCCGGCGCTCTGCAAGGCCAGTCTTCTTTTCACCAACCGATTCGCCAATTCCTCTCTCTTTTTCCGGCGCGAGGGGGTACCGGCCATGCGCTATCGGCCCGAGTTTCCTCTGGCCGAGGATTTTGATTTCATCGCCCGTTTCTCCGAGATCGGCGAGATATGGGTCGTCCCCGAGGCCCTGATTTCCTACCGGATCCATTCCAACAACTATGGCAGACAGATGGGCTGGGAAACGATGGCTCTGAGCGCCGAGGTGAAACGCCGTCTCATAGAGCATGTCGGCCTTTCTCCGTCGAAAGAGGAGATCGAACTCCATCACAATCTGCAGTACTACAAGCTTCCCCTCTCGCGGGAAGTATTGGTGGCTACGGCCGAATGGCTGGCCGCCCTGCTGGCAGCGAATCGACGCTCCGGTATCCACCCGCCTGGCGTGCTGGAGCAATTGGTCAGCGAGCAGTTGGCCCTGATGTCCGAGCACGCCGCAAAACAGGGCCCGGCTACCTGGCGGGATTGCCTGGCACCGCCCTATCGCCGATCCCTGGCTTCCCGCCCCCTGGCCACCGCCCGGATACTGGTGAAGCTGGCCCTGCGGGCCTTCCGGGAGCGGACGGGGATGCAGCCGGCAGCGGCGAAACGAGAATGACCGGGACCTATGAAGTGGCGAAAAAGCCAGTGGTCTTTCAAGGAACGAGTGGAGACCACCCGGGCTGATATGCAATTCGCTTGATTAACGCAGGAGTGGACGACCGTGCTACTCGAGAGACTCGACTTGCTAAGCCATTTTTGGAGAAGCACGGACGTCGGGCGCCATAGCCATCATATCGTCCGCGGCTCTGTGGCTTTCGCGTTACTGGCGGACCCGTCGTTTCTCTCCCGTTGGCGAACCCTTCATAGCTGTTGTCCGCACGCGACGGCTTTTCAGGCCCCGGGCTTCGTACGCACCTGGTATGAGACCTACCAGGACGTCTGGGAGCCGGTCATCGTCCAGTCGCAAAACGCCTGGGGCGACCTCAATGGCCTTTGGTTGCTGGCCTATCAGCCGGCAACCCATGTCCTGGTCCATGCCGGCGCCCACCAGGCTGAGTACCATGCATGGCTCGCCTTGCCGGGGGAGGACACAGCCTTTCTCGCAGGAGCCTGGGCTGAACTCGTCCGAAACCTTCCCTTCCCGAAGCTCTCCTTCAAATACCTCCCGGCCACGGCTTTGGCGGAAACGCTGCAGACAGCCCTGGGCACGGGGGGCAAAGTCATTGTCCGGCGGCACCATCGACCGCTGCTGCGCCTCGATCCCGGCGACATCAAGGCGTCCTTCGCCAAGAAAAGCAACAGGAGCCGGATCAACCGCCTGAAGAAGCTGGGCAAGGTCGAGTTCAGACGCCTGACGGACCCTGCGGAACTGGAAAAGGTGTTCGACGAACTGATCGACTTTTACGACTTTCGGCAGGACGCCGTTCACCAGTGTGCCCCGTTCAGGATCGATCCCCGGAAGCGCCGCTTCCATAGCGACCTGTTTTCCGTCGCGGGGGACAACGAGACCTATGTCACGGTCACCTTGCTCGATGAGCGGCCCATCGCTGGTTTCTGGGGAACTGCCAGCGGCAAGACCGTACACGTCGGCATGCTGATCCACTCGCCTTTTCTCGCCGAGCACTCCCCCGGCAAGCTGCACCTCATGCAGCTGAGCGAATATCTCCTCCAGGAAGGTAAGGAACTGCTCGATCTGACCCCTGGCGGCGCCTGGAAGGAACGTTTCGCCAATGCCGACGACGAGGTGGCGGAGGCCGTCCTGTACGCATCCCCGTGGGCGCACCGGTGGGCCGACACATTGGAGCGGCTGTTGAAATGGGGCAGGCGGTGCGCAGGCCTGGGAGGGCTCACCCCTGCCAAGGTGCAATCTGCCCTGGCTGCTGCTCGCATGGCGGCGCCCTCCGCGATGATCCGCAGGATGGGGGAATGGGCCAGCGTCCAGCGCGAGTTTCGCGTCTACCGCGGAGATCGGTCGCTGGCAGAACAGTATCGACGGGATGAAAGGGTACGCTGCAATTCCCTGGCCGACCTGCTCGCCTTCAAGCCCGGGGAATCAGGGCGAAACCGGGAGGTATTTCTCTCCAGCGCACTGGCCCGCCTGGAGCAAGGGGAGTCCGCCTATTTCGTCAGTCAGGAAGGCCGCGTCGCCCACCATGGCTGGATGGCGCCTCGATCCGAATGCCATATGCCCGAAGTGGGGCAATCCATGGCCTTCCCGCCGGGGAGTGTCAGCTTTTACGATTTCTATTCGGCGCCTGAATTCCGGGGACAAGGCTTGTGCCGGGCGATCATCGGACACATGCTGCAGGCCGCCTTCTCCGATCTGGCGACCCGATATGCTTATCTATCGGTTCCCAGCGGCAATCCGGCCTTCCGGCATGTGATCGAAACGATGGGATTCGAGTACCAAGGATCATTCTGCTTGCAGCGCCGCTTTGGCGTCGAGAAGAAGTGGACGAACGCCATGGAGCAGCCGGATTGAGTTGAGCGGCCAGGGGTAGAGGCCTCGGGCCCCGGCGCCCCCATCCCCAAAATCAGCAGGGCCGTCGATATCCGACGGCCCTTGTTTATTCCTGCCCATCATCTTGTACGGCGCCTGGCGGCGCCGTACTCCGCCAGGTCAACCGATCAGGCTGTCCGGCGGCGGCGGGCTGCTACCAGGCCTGCCAGCCCAAGGCCCAGGAGGCTGATGCTTCCCGGCTCGGGAACGGCCTGCCCCTTCCGGAAGAACCATTCCTCGAATCCGGCCTGGCTGGGGTCGGCATTGCCAAAGGTGGAGGCGAACACCAGGCGGCTATCGGCCGCAAGGCCGCTGAACAGGCTGGTCGATATCAGCACATCCATGTCGGCTCCCTTGCCGCTGCCCGAGCCGAACACGTTGTAGTTGAGCAACACGTTGTTGGCGCCCAGGCTGTACAGGGGATTGCCGAAGAGGGTCTGCAGATCGGCGAGGGTGGTGCCGGCGCCCAGATTCACCGAGGCGACCTGCCCGGCGTTGTAGATCTTGAGGAGATCCAGGGAAATGCCGCTCTTGGTGACGTTCGCCGGCTCGTTGATGTCCAGGAAGAACTGGTAATAGGAGTTGCCCCCCACCGTGACCGCACCCAACTGCCCCAGGGTAAAAGTCCGGGTGAATTGGTTGTTGCCTTCGGCGCGCTTGACGTCCAGAGGTAGGTTGTTGGTGGCGGCATCGGTGCTGAAGCCCGATTCGGTCGGGGTGTGCTGGAGCGTCAGGAAAGGATCGATGACCCCGGAACCCACGATCGTGGCGTTATTCGGGTTCTCGTAAATGGCGTCGCCAATGGTGCAGCTACCGCCGACGCCACTGGTCAAATCGCAGGTGACGGCCTGCGCAGCCGTAGTGGAAAGACTCAGGGCCAAAGCGCCCAGGCAGATAGCAAGGGGCTTAAGCCCATTCGGTGTTTTCATGAATTTCCTCCTTGTTGGAGTTGTTGCTTGATAGAGGTTTTCGGCTCGCCACAAGGGTGGCCGCCCACCCTACCGCACAAAGCGTGCCATATTTCTATGTGACTGATTATTCAACACAATCTAAACAACCCCCGTTCCCGTTGTAAAGAATTCCGACAGACGCTTCCGACGGCCATGCCTGCCAGCGGCGACTACCCGCCTGGTTACGGACCAGCCGCAAAGCGAAGCGCATCGGTTGTCGGCTCGAAGCCATGTAAAGAATTCCGACAGATGGCTCGAACGGCTATGCCAGCCTGAAGCGGCTGCGGGTGTAGTTGTAGGCCAGGCGCAGCGCAAAACGCACGGGCTGGCGGTCCCAGGGGCTGAAACGGGGGAGTTGAAAGACATCGTCGCCGCGGCCTCCGGCCCCCCAGACCGTCGTCACCGCTCCCCGATATCCCGCCGCCCGGACCATGTCGACGTGGGACTGCCGGTAGTCCTGGCCCGGTTTGCCGTTGGGATAGGCGAAGAGGCTAGGCGCCGCGCCGATGATTCCCGCCAGCCGCTCCCGGTCCTCGCCGATTTCCCGCCTGGCGGCCTCGTCATCGATGCAGCCGAGGATGGGATGATTGACGGTATGACCGCCGATACCCATCCCCGCCGAATGCATCCGACGCACCTGTTCGCTGGTCAGCATGAGCCGCGGCCGAGGCCCGGAGCCGGTGATATCCCGCAGCCGGTCGAGGGATTCCCGCCGTACCGCCGGCGTCTGATACTTGAGAAAGCGATTGACGGCAGTGACCACCGCCACCCTCTCCTCGGCGTTCCGGAACGGGCTCACCCCCAGGCCCAGGGGCCTCAGGTCGATCTCCGCCCCGGGAAAGGCACGCAGCGTTTCCACCGCCTCGTCGTTCCACATGCAGCCGCCATCCACAAAGCCGCTGGCGATGAAGAAGGTGGCGGTCAGGCCATTGTGCTGGAGGATGGGCACGGCCTCGGTATAGTTGTCGGCATAGCCGTCGTCGAAAGTAATGGCCACCGCCCGATTGGGCAGGCTGCGGTTTGCGGACAGGCGCTCCACGGCCTCATCCAGGGGCAGGCAATTGAAGCAGTGGGCGAGCATTTCCATGATTGCCGCGAATTGGGGCCGGTCCGGCTCGCCCGGAAAAAGGGCGTCCCGCCGCGGCCGGACACGATGGAAGACAACGATGGCCAGGCGCCTGTCGGCGGCCCATGACCAAAGGGTGGAAACGGCCGACAGCAGCAGCCGCAGGGTGTGGTGCTCCTTGGGAGCAGACAGGCAAGTCTGAAGACGACTCGTGGAAGTCATGGATTTCCTCGCAGTGGGTCACGGCTGCGGCGAGGCCTGGGCCCAGGTGCGCTCGGCGGCCGGCAGGTGGCTGACGACATGGCGGTACTTCCCGTTCCGGTCGTTCGGTATTTCCGGCACCAGGCTAATCCGGATCGTGGTGTCAGGCCCCAGCCGGGCGGTGCAGTCCCGCACCAGGCGCTCCGCTCCGGCGGCCCCGAAGGGCGGGCGCACCACCAGCCGCAGCTCGACAAGATCCCGCCGGTGCTGCACCACCTGGTAGCGCTCCACACCGGCCACCTGCCGCACCGTGTACTCCATGGCGTGGCCGGAGACGACGCGGCCGTCGGTGGCGAGAAGGAATTCGATGGCACGGCCCTGAATTTCCCGGAGAAGGGGCAAGCTGCGCCCACAGGGACAGGCCTCGTCGGAGAGCACCCCGATGTCGCCGGTGCGGTAACGCAGGAAAGGGAAATCCCGGGTCGCCGTGTGGGTCACCACGATCTCTCCGGCCTCCCCCGGCCCCAGCACCCGCCCTGCCCCATCCACGATTTCGACAATGATGTCCTCGGCCTGCACATGCATGCCTCCGTGGGGGCATTCGTGGGCCAGGAAGCCGGAATCCCGGGCGCCGTAGCCGTTGGCCACCGGGCAGCCGAAGGCCTCCGTAATGGCCGCCCGCTGCGCCGGGTAGAGGGGCTCACTGGTGACGAAGGCCACCCGGACGCCCAGATCGTCCAAGGCGATGCCTCGGGCCCGGGCATGGCTGGCGACCAGCGCCAGGGCCGCCGGATAGGCGAAGAGCATGGCCGGGCGGCGGGCCCGGATGGTGGCGACGAAACGGTCCAGGTTGGCCGCCGACATTTCGAAGGCCGACAGCAGCTTGGTGCGTAGCACCCAATCCCGCCACTGCCGCACCCGGTCCTGGGCCTTGAGTTCGATGGGGCTGCCCCAGACCAGAAGTTCCGGATCGCCGATATCCACCCCCCACCACCGGGTCGCCCGCCACTTTGCGCCGACGTCGTGACTCCTCCTGGCCTTGCCGATGGAGAAAATGAGGGGATCCCCGGTGGACCCTCCGGTGCTGTAGCTGGAAAGGCCCCGGGCCCCCTCCGCCTTCAGCCTGTCGCCGGCGGCCCGGACGACTCCCTTGTCCGTAAGGGGCAGGCGCTGCAGGTCGGTGAGGCTGGTCACCCCGGCCGGATCGAAATCCAGACGGGCGAAGAGCGCCCGATAGTGGGGCACCCGGGCCCCCACCGCCATCAGGAAATCCCGCAGCCGCTCCACCCGCCAGGCTTCCAGACGGTCCCGGGGCCACCATTCCTGGGCCTCCAACCGGCGGCGTACCGCCACCGAAGAATGCCCTTTCAGCAGCTCATGCACCGGAAACAACACCCCGGAGCACAAGGCGGTATACGCGCTCCGGCTGCGGCCGAAGCCGGGATGAAAAACCATATCCATTTTTTTGATTGTCCTTCTAGCGAGAGAGGTTCACCGCGGCCCCGGCCTTCGCCTCGATCATGGGGGCCCGGCCGACTTTCAGGTCTCGCGCCACCATGGCGACAATGGCCGCCAGGTAGTACGGCACGTCGTAATTGGCCAGGGCATTGAAGCCTCCAGCCACCCCGTAGCCGATGAGCGACACCTGGATCATCCCCATGAGCTGGGGCGCCCAGTCGGCATCGGGCCCGTCCCGGGCCTGGCGGGCGACCCTAGAGGCCAGCCGCCAGGTGGCGACACCAATGACCAGGAACAGGAAGAGGCCGACAAAGCCATGTTCGGCGAGGACCTGGAAGTAGATGCTGTGGGGTGCGTAGGCGACCGTCGAATCGTCCGAGCCGTACTTCTCCCAGGTCTTGGGATTCTCGGTAATCCGGTAGCCGCCGCCGGTCAGGGGATGATCCATGGCGATCCTGCCGATCAGCGTCCAGACCTTGAAGCGCGACTGGGACGATTCGTCCTGGTGGGTCGAGATGCTCTGCATCCTCTCCATCCAGCGTTCGGGCAGCAGGGCGACGGTACCCGCCAGGGCCACCGCCAGCACGGTGACGGTCAGCACCTTGTGATTGCTCTTGAAACCCATGAAGACGGCCATGGCGGCGACCGCCAGGACGGCGGCGCGGGAATAGGTGCCGAAAATGGCCGCCAGGGTTAGGAGCGCCGTCGCCAGCAGCCCCCACCGCAGCCACTTGTTGCGGCTGATGCCATAGAGGAAATAAAGGAGCGGAAAAACCGTGACCAAGGCCACCCCCAGCTCGTTGTTGGGCTCGATGAAGCTGCCCGGCGGCCCGAGGACATTGCCCCGGCCTTGGGTGAGCAGGGTGAAGATGCCGCCCTTGAAGCCGTAGAAACCGACCGACAGGGCGATCACCGCCACCAGCCAGATGATCTGCCGGCGCCCCGACAGCATCATCATGGTGACGAACAGCATGAGCTGGATCTTGGCCACCTTGAGCCACAGGTCGAACACCATGTCCGGATCGTTGAAGCTGGCCAGGGAGCTGACGCAGGCCCAGCCGAAAAAGACCACCAGGAGAACCGCCGGCCCGTTACGGGGAAACGGGTATTTTTCCCGGGTGACGACAAACACCAGCAGCGTCGTCACGGCGACGACATATGCCGCCGGGAAGTTGTGGACGAAACCGTAAGCCAGCCGGTGGGGATACATCATGCTGACCCAGGCCCACACCAGCGGCCCCAAATAGGGGCGCACGAAGCACGATAGCCAGAGGGGAATGAAAACCAGCATGAAGGCGATGTCACGCATGGGCGGCCTTTTTCCCGATCAGCAGGCTGCCGTAGACCTCCAGCCACAGGGGGCGAACCCGGGGCCAGGCACAGCCAGAGACGGTGGATAGGCCCGCCGTTGCGAGACGGGCGGCGAATTCGGGATCGTCGAGGAGGGCCAGGACGGCGTCCGCCATGGCCTGATGGTCCCCAACCGGCACCAGGAGGGCGTTTTCCCCTTCCCGGGCGAGGCAGGGAATGCCCCCCGCATCGGTGGTGACCACCGGAACGCCGCTGGCGAAGGCTTCCAGCAGGGACACCGGCATGTTGTCCACCGTACTGGGATTGACCACCACGTCGGCGGCGGCATAGAGGGCATGAATGTCCCGGTTGTCGATGCGCCCGCTGAAGGTCACCTGCCCGGACAGCCCCAGCGCTGCCGCCAGGGCCCGCAGCCTGGGGCCCTCCGGCCCGCTGCCGGCGACAGTCAGGCGGGCGGCGGGAAAGCGGGCGCAGACCAGGGCGAAGGCCCGGAGGGCGGTGGCAACATCGTAGATGGGCTCCAGGTTGCGGGTGACGATGAGGTGGGGCGAGCCGAAATGACGCCGCTTTCCCCGGGGCCGGAAGCGCTCCACATCGACGATGTTGGGCACCACCACCGGCTCGCAGCCGAAGCGGCGGAAAACCCCTTCCAGGTAGGCCGACGGCACCACCAGGGTATCGGCCAGGGCGAGGCTCCGCCGCACCCAGGCCGGCGCCCCGGCGAAGAAGCGCTCCGCCTCGCCGCCCCGGTAATTGACGATGGCCGGCACCCGCCGCAGCCGGGCCAGCACCAGCGCCGGCAGGGCGAAGAGATGCCAGGCCCAGCCCGAGTTGGCGAAGACGTGGACCACATCGCTGCGTCCCAGGGCCGCCCACAGGCGCCCCAGATAGGGAACGAGCCGGGCCGCCGCCCGCAGGCCCCGCAGCTTTCCCACCCAGCCCGGCCAGTAGGGCCGATTGGTCCGGACCACTTCCACCTCCAACCCTTCGGCTGCGAGGAGGTCCGCCAATTGCCGGCACTGGCCGGCCATGCCGCCGGCCGGGGGCGGCAAGGGGCCGACCAGCAGCACCCGGGTGGCGGCGGCCGGGGGGCGGGAAGCCGGGCGGCGCCGCCACCACATGAAGCCCATCACCGGCAGGGCCAGGCTGGCCAGGACCAGGACCGGCAATTCCGCCAGGAGCTGGAAGCGGAGCCGGCGCATGCGCTGGAATGCCGCCTCGTTCTCGGCGCTGCCCAGCACCTGGATGTGGGGATGGACGCCCACCAGGATGGCGGTCGCCTGCTCCAGGGCCCGGGACAGGTGGCCGGCCACGCTCACCAGGGGCTGGCTGTCATAGGTCTCGACGGCATTGCCGAGCCACAGGTACCAGCCGTTGATGCCCCGCCGGTAGTACTCCCACAGGCCGGACTCGCCGTCCGCCCAGCCGAAGCGGCCGGGGCCGTTGAGGACGATCCGGACATCATGCCCTCCGGCCAGGACGGCCCGCCACCCCTCCACGTCCAGGGGCTCGCCGGTGGCCCGGTCCACCACATGGAAGTTGTTGAAGACATCGAGAAAGACCCAGTGCCCGCGCTGGCGGTCATAGACCTCCACCACGGCATGGCCCCAGCCGCCGAAGCCGTCGAAGGAAAATCCCCATTCCCGGGCATTCAGCCCGGCGGCATGGGCCAGGGCCAGGAAAGTCTGGGTGAAATCGGCGCAGTAGCCCCACCCTTCCCGGATGCGCTTGTAGGTGGTCCAGTTGTCCGCCTGGATGGGGCCGCCGTAGCGGGCCCGCTCGGTGAGATGGCCGGCGATGGCCAGCATGCGGGAGAAATCGCTGCCGCTGTCGGCGCCGATGGCATGGACGACGGCCACGAAGCGGGGATCCGGCGGCAGGGTCTCGGCCTGGAAATTGGCCGGGCGCTCGGTGGGCGCCCAGGCGATCCGGGCCGCCGGCTCCGGCTCCATGACCAGGGCGTTGCGCAGGCGCACGGCCTCGGTGGAAGGCTGGGACTGGCTCAAGAGATGGAGGGCCAGGGCGGCCACCAGCAGGGCGTTGGCCAGGCACCACCAGCCGAGGCGAGCGCGCCGTTGCCCCATGGCCGTTACCAGCACAGCCCTTCCACCCGCCCGCCCAGGGCGGCCCGGTTGGGCAGCCCGACCAGGTCGAGGACGTAGTGGCGGCTGTCCACGTGGGCCTCCAGGGCGGCGAAGATGCCCGGGCTGGACAGCCCCACCACCAGCACGTCGCATTCGTCGGCCACTTCCCCAAGGGTTTCCCGCAGGAGTTCGCCGAGATGGGGAACGTGGTCGTCGATGAAGCGCCGGTTCGCCCCCAGGAGCCGGGAGAGGTGCACCTCGGGGTCGTACACCCGGAGCTGGATGCCCTTGCCCAGGAGCTGCTCGGCCAGGGTCACCAGGGGCGATTCCCGGAGGTCGTCGGTGCCGGTCTTGAAGGACAGGCCGATGAGTCCCACCCGGCGGGAGCCGCTGGCCAGGACCTTGGCGATGGCGTGGTCCACGTGGTGGCGATTGGAGGCCAGGATGCCGGCGTGCATGGGCAGATCGATGTCCCGCTGCTTGCCGAGATAGAGGGTGGCCCGCAGGTCCTTCGGCAGGCAGGAGCCGCCGAAGGCGTAACCCGGGCGCAGGTAGGCCTTCGAGATGTTGAGCTGGCCGTCCCGGCAGAGGAGGTCCATGACCTGGAAGGGATCCACCCCGAGGGCCTCGCACAGCCGCGCCGTTTCATTGGCGAAGGTGATCTTGAGGGCATGGAAGTTGTTGCAGCAGTACTTCACCAATTCCGCCGCCCGCACGCTGGTGCGGTAGAACTCGCAGGGCAGATGCCCGAACAGGGCGCGCAGGCGCTCGGCCGGGAAGTCGTGGTTGCAGCCGACGATGGTGAAGGGCGGCTTGTCGTAGTCCCGGATGGAGGTCCCCTCCCGCAGGAATTCCGGCTGGAAGGCGCAGAAGAAATCCACCCCTTCCCTTTGCCCCGACTCCGCTTCCAGGATGGGCCGGATCACCTCCTCCACCGTCCCCGGCACCAGGGTGGACCGGAAGACGAAGACATGGGGCGCCATCTTGTTGCGCAGGGCCGCCCCCAACTGGTGGGCGAGGCGCAGGACGGCGCCCTGGTCCTGGCTGCCATTGGCGGCGGAAGGCGTGCCGACGCAAATCAAGGAGATGGCGGAATCCCGGATGGCCGTCTCCACGTCCCGGATCGCCCTCACCCGGTCCGAGGCCACCACGGACTGCATGAGTTCCACCATGCCCTCCTCCACCACCGGCGTCATGCCGGCATTGATGAGGTCGAGCTTGGCCTGGTCCACGTCCACGCCGATGACCGTATGCCCGTCCCGGGCGAGACAGGCGAGGGACACCGCACCCACATAGCCGAGGCCAAATATGCTGATATTCATCGTCTTACCCTATCGATTCGGTTGACTACCGGTCCTGCGCAGGATCTGCCCTTCCGGGCCGGGCCAGACAGGACCGCCATTGGCGCCGGCACCGGTGGCCGGCCTTGATTCATTCGGGAAAGCGCCGGGCTGCCGGTCGGCCTCCGCCGCCCGCGCCGTCAGGCCATGGGCGGCCAGGGCCTGGTCCAAGATGGCGTCGAGCCGCACCATGGAAGCCCGCCAGTCGTGATGGGAGAGCATCCGCGCCCTGCCCTCCCGGGCGAGGCGGTCCCGCTCCTGGGGGTCTTTCATCAGATCCAGGCAGGCCCGGGCGATGTCCGGAGAGGTGTCGGCGATGCGGAAATGCAGCCCGTCCTCGGCGTCCACCCCGCCCGCCGCCACCCGGCTGGTCACCACCGGCACCCCCATGGCCATGGCCTCGAGAATCTTGTTCTGGGTCCCGCGGGCAATGTTGAGGGGCGCCACCATGGCCGCCGAGCGCAGGACATAGGGGCGCACGTCGGGCACCGATCCGGTCACCGTCACCCCCGGGAGATTCCCCAGCCCCTTCACCGCCGGGCTGGGGTCGGCGCCGACGATGAAGAACCGCGCCCCCGGCCGCTCGGCCCGGATCAGGGGCCAGGCCTCCCGGCAGAAGCGGAACATGCATTCCTGGTTCGGGTAGTAGTCCATACGGCCGATGAAGGACAGGGTGTCCGGGTCGTAATCCCCGCCGTCGGGCTTGAAGAATTCCGCATCCACGCCGTTGGGAAACCAGCCGGTGGCCCGGGCGGTGCCGTAGCTTTCCAGGGTTTCCCACTCGGCCCGGGTGGTGGCCGTGCACAGGTCGAACCGGGCGGCCAGCCGCCTTTCCGCCGCCGCCAGCTTGACCCCCTCCAGCCGGTAGCCCAGGGACAGGGGGAAAGGCTTGTAGCGGGCGTAATCCAGCCACTTTTGGGAATCCATGTCGCCGAAGTCGAGGATCTTGGGAATGCCCCGGACATGCTCCACGTACTGGGCCATGGAGGAGCAGTGGACGAAGATGAGATCGAAGCCTTCGCTTCCCAGGAGGTGGCGCACCCGCCGGGCGAGATCCCGGGAGTAGAAGAACCCCATGGAGGACGGCACCGGCGTGGGCAGCCGCGCCACCATGCGCAGGGTCTGCACCGGGTTCCACACGGTCGCCATCTCGAAGCGGGCGCAGTGGGAGGCGATGCCGCCGCCGGCCTTGGCCTCTTCCAGGGAGCGGGCCAGGGAGCACACCGTCACCCGATGGCCCCGGGCGCTCAGGTGGCGGATCATGTTGAAGGGCCGGATCTTGCCGCCCCGCGCGGGGGGGAAGGGAAAGCGGTGGCAGAGGTAGAGGATGTTCACGCCAGCATTCCTTGCAGTTCGGCAGTCACGTCCTGGTGGCTGCGGCGGTCGAGATAGATGCGGGCCCAGACCTCGAAATTGACGAGGCTCAGGAGGGCGTCGGTGTAGTCCCGGCGATTGGCCCGGTGGTCGGCGAGGAGCCGCCCCACCACCCCGGGGTCGAAGAGGCCCCGCGCCGCCAGGGCCTCGGGGGACAGCAGGCGCTCCAGGAGAGCCGAGAGCTCCCCCTTCAGCCAGGCCCCCATGGGGGTGCCGAAGCCCCGCTTCGGGCGATGCAGGATGTCCGGGGGCAGGCGGTCCGCGAGGGCGTTCTTCATCGCCGCCTTGAGGACGCCCCCCCGGATCTTCACGGTCTCCGGCATGGTGGCGGCCATTTCCAGAAGCTCGTGGTCGAGCAGCGGCACCCGGCACTCCAGGGACACCGCCATGCTCATCTTGTCGGTCAGCAGCAGGAGGTCGTCGGGAAGCTGGGAGGCCATGTCCACCGCCAGCATCTGGTTGCAGGCGTCGTCCTGCCGGCAGCCGGCGAAGGCCTCCACCAGGGGATCCCACGGAGCCGGCGTCCCGCCCGCCAGGAGGCGGCCGGCCAGGGAGCGCTCCATGATCTGCAGGTAGGCCCGGTAGCGTTCGTCGAAGGAAAGCTCGGCGCTTTCCAGGAAGGCCTTGGCCAGCCGGGCCACGTTCAGCCAGGAGGAATGGCGGTCCGCCGGCAGCAGCCGGCCGGCCTGCTTGGCGAGGCTCCGGAGGAAGCCCGGCAGGCGGGCGAAACGGGCGGCGTAATGGTTGCCCAGGTAGCGCCGGTAGCCGCCGAAGAGCTCATCCCCGCCCACGCCGGAGAGGATCACCGTCACCTCCCGGCGGGCGAACTCGCTCACCAGGTAGGTGGTGATGAAGGCAGTGTCGGCGATGGGCTCGTCCAGGTGCCAGAGGAGCCGGGGCAGCAGGGCCACCACGTCGGGGCGCACCACGATCTCGTGGTGGTCGGTGCCGTAGAGCTTGGCCACCCGGCGGGCATAGGGCAGCTCGTTGTAGAAATTGTCGGCGGCGGAGCCCTCGAAACCGATGGCATAGGTCTTCACCGGCCCGTGGGCCGCCGCCGCCATGCAGGCCACCACGGCGGAGGAGTCGATGCCCCCGGACAGGAAGGCGCCGATGGGCACGTCGGAGACCATCTGCATGCGCACCGAGCGTTCGATGCCGGTGCGGATGCGCTCGGCCCACTCGACCTCGCCGATCCCCTGCTCCGTCCGCTCGGGCGGCGTCCAGTAGCAAGCCACCGTGGTGGCCCCGTCCTCCATGCTCATCAGGGTGGCCGCCGGCAGCTTGGCGATGCCCTCGAACATGGAGCGCGGCGCCGACACGTAGCCCAGGTTGAGGTAGCTCGCCAGGGCCACCCGGTCCACCCGGGGCGCCGGCCCCGGCAGGTCCAGGAGGGCCTTGGCTTCGGTGGCGAAGGCGAAGCGCTGCCCGTCCAGGCGCCAGTAGAGGGGCTTCACCCCGATCCGGTCGCGGCCGATGAGAAGCCGGCGGCGGCGGGCGTCCCAGAGGGCGAAGTTGTACATGCCGCTGAGCCGCAGCGCGAAGCCGTCGCCCCAGGCCTCGTAGGCGTGGAGGATGACCTCGCAGTCCGAGGCGCTGCGGAAGCGATGGCCGGCCGCCTCCAGCTCCCGGCGCAGCTCCCGGAAGTTGTACACCTCGCCGTTGCATACCAGCCAGATGCTGCCGTCCTCGCTGGCGAAGGGCTGGTGCCCGCCGGCCAGGTCGATGATGGAAAGGCGGCGCATGCCGATGATGCAGTTGCCGTCCTGGTGCCAGCCCTCGTCGTCGGGGCCCCGGTGGCGGGTGATGGCGCCCATGGCCGCCACCGTGCCGGGGTCGGCGGGGCTGCCGTCGAGATGGAGGATGCCGTAGATGCCGCACATGGGGCGCTTACCGCTGGCCGCCGGCGAGGAAGCTGCCCGGGGGCAGCACGTCCCGGTAGACCGCCCGGTAAGTGGCGGCGCTGCGGGCCCAGGTCCGTTCCCTCTCGACGAAGCTGCGCCCGGCCCGGCGCAGGCGTTCCCAGCTTTCCGGGGCGGCGAGGAGGCTCTCCACCGCCAGGGCCAGGTCCCGGGCATCGCCGGCGCGGAACAGGATGCCGTTGTAGCGGTTGCGGATCAGCTCCCGGTGACCGCCCACGTCGGAGGCTACCAGGAGCTTCCCCTGGGCCATGGCCTCCAGGGGTTTCAGGGGCGTCACCAGGTCGGTGAGGCGTATGGGCTTGCGGGGATAGCACAGGAGGTCGATCTGGCCGTAATAGCGCTGCACCGCGTCGTGGGGCACCCGGCCTGCGAAGACCACCTTCCCGGCCAGCCCGAGGGCCTGGGCCTGCTCCCGCAGCCTGTCCTCCTGGGGACCGCCCCCCACCAGCAGCACCCGCAGCCGGGGATGCCGGGGCAGCAGGCGGGCGTAGGCCTCCAGCAGCAGGTCGAGGCCTTCGTAACCGTAGAAGGAGCCGGCGAAGCCCAGCACGGTGCAGCCTTCCAGGCCCAGCTGCCGGCGCAGTTCCGGGTCCGCCGGTGGATCGTAGGCGAAGGTCTCCACATCCACGGCATTGGGAATGATCCTCACCTTGCCCTGGTGGATGCCGCCCCGGGCCAGGATGTCGCCCCGCAAGCCCTCGCAGATGGTGGTGATCGCATCGGCCCGGCGCAGGGCCCAGGTCTCCAGCCAGCGGGACAGCCGGTAGCGCAGGCTGCCTTCGGTGGTGACGCCGGAATCCACCGCCGCATCCTCCCAGGATGCCCGCATCTCATAGACCACCGGCAAGCCCAGCCGGCGGCCGGCCCGCAGGGTGGGAATGGCGTTCAGCACCGGCGAGTGGGCATGGAGGATATCCGGCCGGCAGCGGCGCGCCAGCGCCTCGATCCGGGCCGCGGTGGCCTGCATCTGATCCGCATAGCCGAGCACGCCGGGCCGCTCCCGGGCCAGGGAGGTGCGATGGAAGGACCAGCCGTCCACCGCCTCCTCGTCGGCGGCACAGCTTCCCTGCTTGGGAGTGGTGAGCTGGACGGTTTCCCAGCCCATCTGCTGCTGGGCCTTCAGAAGGGCCAGGGTACGGAAGGCGTAGCCGCTATGGTGGGGAATGGAATGATCCAGGATATGCAGGATCCTGAGCCTGCCTTGGGCGGCCCGGTTCTGCTCGGCCAGGGGGAAATCCGCTTTCATGCCATGGTCTCCACGGGGTTGGGCCAGGAGCGGGACGGGGACTCCGCTGCCACGTTGCGCAGAAATGCATCGAACATAAGAAGGGTCCAGATGGGGCTGGAGTAATCCCGGGCGCCGCTATCGTGGGCCGTCACCAGATGCTCCAGATAATTGCGGTCGAACCACCCGGTATCGGCCAGGGTGCTCCCCAGCAGCCCCTCCCGCACCCGATCCCTGAGGGGGCCGCGGAACCAGCGTTGCAGCGGAACCGCAAAGCCCATCTTCGGGCGGTAGAGCACGTCGTGGGGCAGATCGGGTTCGAGGGCTTTCTTGAACAGCCACTTGCCTTCCCGGCCATGGACCTTGAAAGTCGACGGCAGGGTCGCCAGCCATTCCACCAGGGGGTGGTCCATCAGCGGTTCGCGCACTTCCAGGGAATGGGCCATGGAGGCCCGATCCACCTTGGTGTTGATGTCACCCACCAGATAGGTCTTGAGATCGAGATACTGGATCAGGGCCAGGGGATCGTCGGTACCGGCCCTGGCCGCATGGCCGTTGAATACCTCGATGGCGTTGTAGCCGGCGAGTTCCTTCCGCAAGCGGGGGGAAAAGAGCTGGCTGCGCATGTCGTTGCGCAGGATGGAGACGGTCTCGAAATAGGCCTCGACCGAACCCCGGGCCAGGGCCTGGAAGGTGGTCTTGGCGCGAAAGACCCGGGGCGCCCAGTCGGCCTTGGGATAGATCCGGCCCAGCAGGCCGAAGAACGGCCGGCGCGCCGCCAGGGGCAGGATGCCGCGCAGGCCCTCCTCGAAGAGATGCAGGCGATAGCGCCGGTATCCCCCGAAACTCTCGTCCCCGCCATCGCCGGAAAGGGCCACGGTGACGTGGCGGCGGGCAAGCTGGCAGAGGCGGTAGGTGGGAATGGCCGAGCTGTCCGCGTAGGGCTCGTCGTAAAGACGGGACAGGGTATCGATCAGGCCGAAGTCGTCGCTTTCCACCGCTTCGACAAAATGGTTGGTGCGGTACCGTTCCGCCACCGTCTGGGCAAAGCGCGCCTCGTCAAAGGCGGGATCGGCAAAGGCGATGGAGCAGGTATTCACCGGCTCGGACGCGATCCTGGCCATGACCGCCACGACCGCGCTGGAGTCCACGCCCCCCGACAGAAAGGCCCCCAGAGGCACCTCGGACATCATGCGCAGGCGGACCGACTCCTGGAGCCGCCGCAGGAGCTCCGCCCGGGCGTCCGCCGGCTGCCAGCGATCATCCGGCCGGAAGCGGACATCCCAGTATTCCCTGGGCTTGCCCGGCGGGTTGCCGCGTCTGAACAGCACTGTATGGGCCGGCGGCAGCTTGCAGGCCGAGCGGAAGATGGTGCGCGGCTCCGCCACATAGCCCAGGGCGAAGTATTCCTCTATGGCGCAGGGATCGATACCCCGGGCCAGCCTGCCGTGGGCCAGGATGCTTTTCAGTTCCGAGCCGAAGAGCAGGAAGCCGTCGTCATTCTGGGCATAGTAGAGAGGCTTGACCCCCAGGCGGTCCCGGGCCAGGAACAGGCTCTCCTGCCGGCGATCCCAGAGGGCGAAGGCGAACATGCCGCGGAATCGCTCGACGCAGGACTCGCCCCAGGATTCCCAGGCGTGGACGATGACTTCCGTATCGCTGCGGGTATGGAAGCGGTGCCCCAGGGCCTGGAGCTCGGGAATCAATTCCTGGTAGTTGTAGATCTCGCCGTTGAAGACGACGCAGACGCTGCCGTCCTCGTTATAGAGGGGCTGCTGGCCGGCGGACAGGTCGATGATGGAAAGGCGCCGGTGGCCGAGGCCGACCCCCGGCTCCACATGCAGCCCGCCCTCGTCGGGCCCCCGGTGGCGCTGGGACTCGTTCATGCGCTCCAGGGCGCATCGATCGATTTCGCGCCTGCCGCGCAGGTCAAAGATTCCCGTGATGCCGCACATGTCTGGCTTCCGATCGTTTTGTTCCGGGCTCTGCCCCTCGGGAGAGCCGGTGTTGATAAAGATCCCGGTAGGCGTACACCATGGCGTCGAGACTGAAGCGCCGTTCCGCCTCCTTTCTTCCCGCCCGCCCCAGGGCACGGGCATGGTCCGGGTCCCGGGCGTAGGCGATGATCTGGCGGGCCAGGGCCTCCGGATCGGCAGGCGGGACCAGGGCGCCGGTACAGCCGTGGGCCACCAGTTCCGGGCTGCCCCCCACCGCCGTGGCGATCACCGGCAGGCCACTGGCCATGGCCTCCAGGATGACGTTGGACATACCCTCCGCCAGGGAGGGAAGGACGAAGCAATCCATCCCCCGCAGGATGTCGGGCACGTCCTGGCGTTCTCCCGGCAGCCAGGCCAACTCCCGCACGCCAGCGGCGCGCAGGATTTCCTCCACGGCTGCCCGCAGGGGGCCATCCCCCACCAGCACGAGGCGAAGGCGGGACGCGAGTTCGGGCGCGTGCTGGAGAGCCTGTGCGAAAGCCCGGGCCAGGTTGGCCTGGTCCTTGACGGACTGCATGCGTCCCACGGTGCCCACGAGCCAGTGGCTGCCGGGGGAAAACGGGCAACCGGCGATGGGCTGCCTTGCGGCGGCGGGATGGAACAGCCGGGTATCGACCCCGTTGGGGATATGGGACACCCGGTCCGGCCGGATGCCGACCCGCCGGCACAGGTATTCCTCGAGATCCCCGGACAGGGCCACATAGGAAGTCACGAAGGGGCTGTAGAGGCGGCGAATGAGCTGGAATTTCCGGTTGGAGCCGTCGAGATCGTCCATGTCGCGGCCATGCTCGCCGTGGATGCGCACCGGCACGCCGGCCGCCCAGGCGGGGGCCGCCGCTTCCAGTGCCGCCAGGTTGCGGGTATGGACCACGGCCGGACGGTAGCGGCGGAACAGGCGATAGAGGTGGGGATAGAGCCGGAAGGCGTGGCCCGGGCGCTTGTGCAGGGCCACCATCTCCACGTCGTCGCGGACGATGCGGCGCCGGAAATCGGTGATCTCGGTCAGGGAGATCACCATATGGCGATAGCTCTCCCGCGGCATATGGTTGATCAGGTTGACCACACCGTTTTCCAGGCCGCCGACGTCCAGGCGAAAGAGCACATGGGCCACCAGGGGCGGCTGTTCCCGATCCGGAGTCATCGCCGCTTCCTCGTCTCGTCCAGAAGCTGGGCGACGGCGGGGCCGGCCGAGCGGGCGAATTCCGCCAGGGCCGCCTCGCCTTCGCCGGCGGGAGCATCCAGGGTGATGACCGCCGCGTCGTCCCCCTGCCCCAGGAGCCGGGACCAGATGCCGTAGGCACGAGCCCAGGCCGGGCTCGCCGTCAGCCGGCCGGCCACCCAGTACCATTGCCAGACCGCCCGGGGCTGCCGCGCGGTTTGGGCGAAACGCGGCTGCAGCCTGGCTTCATTGACCGTCAAGGGGCTTCCGCCGACATCCGCCAGCCGCGGCCCCCGTGTCTCCAGTATCCAGGTCGGATCGTCGCTTCTGACCAGGGCATTGGATGACGACAGCAGCTTGCGCTCATAGTCCTGATTTCGGTAATAGCCGATGTAGACGGCCACCTGCCTGCCCTCCTTTTCGAACACCTGCCGCCATTCGCTCGGCGCTCCCTGGAAAGCCGGCTGCCAGGCGGAATCCCCATCGGGGACAGCGCGCCAGCCGCTGTCCGCCAAGGCGGCCGGATCCTTGTCGAGGACCGGCGCGCCGGCACGATTGAACTGCTCCGCGCTCCGCGTGGCCAACACCGGCAGCGCAGCCACCAGGGCCACTGCCAGCGCCGCCCAGCCGGCGTTTCCCCGTGCCGGGTCGAAGGACGCATCAGGCGCTTTCGCCGCCCCCCCGTCACCGCCGGCGACGGCCTCTCCGGGCTCAGCCCAGCGTGAGCCGATCAGGAACATCAGCAGCATCACCACACCGAAGAACAGCCAGCCATAGATCAGATGGTCGATGCCCGTCGCCAGCCTGTTTTCGGATAGATGGCCAATCATCACGATGGCGTAAGCCCGCACCCAGTTGGCGATCACCGGCACCGCCACGGCCACCGCGATGAAGGCCAGCCGCCGCGGCAGGGAACGGAAATTCAGATAGGCGAAAAGGGTGCCCACCATGACGGAGGCGATCAGATAGCGGATGCCGCTGCAGGCCTCCACCACCGACCAGGTGCCCGAGGGAATGACAAACTCCATCCCGTTCCGATAGACGGGAACCCCGGATAGGCGTAGCCCCAGGACGGTGAAGCGGGCGGTCCACTCCATGAACTGGGCGGTGAGGAAATCCCCGATGGGCACGGCGAAAAAGAGAAACCCCAAGGGAAAGGCGAGCTTTTTTACCAAGGGCCAGCCAAGCAGTGCCGCCACGCACAGCACCAGCATGGCGACGTAAGCCAGCTGGCTGACGGCGTTGGCGGCCGCCAGATTGCCCAATAGCCAGACGATGCCGATCGCGAGCAGGAGCCAGGCCGCCGATGGAGCCGGGTGGGGGGCGAACCCGGCCAGGCTGTCGCGCTGGCGCCAGACCAACCAGAGGGAAATAGGCAGGACCAGGAAGCCGTGGGCGAAGGTCTCCGACCTTTCCCAGGTGCTGACCATGGACCAGAGGGTTGCCGAATACAGGAACGAAACCCATCCGAGAACCACCGCAATCAGGAGAAGGGGGCGAGTCCAGGATTCCCATAACTCATGGTTGGATAACGTTGCCATTAAGTCTCTCTGCCCTCGCATGCCAGATCGCGGTCGATGGTCGGTGGTCGGTGCGACTACTGAGGCAATATAAGAGGGTGGGCATCTCGCTCCCATGGGGTCAACGCCGGCAATCGAGTGGAAGACAATCATGGAGAAGCAATGTCGGAAAGCCCCCGGGAAACCGGGTATGTCCCGGGCCGGGAATGGGTCAGCCAAGATTGCGGACAATCGGCTGGCCGAGGACATTGGCCACCCCGATGGGCAGCTTGCGCCAGAGGGCGATCATTGCCCTGTACTTGGGATTCAGGGGGTTGTTCTGGGGAATGTGCTGCCGCTTCAGCAGCACGTACTCATAGTGCAGGGGTTGCGGCTCGAAACCCCAGGTCCTCTTGAACTCGAAGGACCCCGTACCGCTTTTGCTCCGCCCCATATCGAAGACCCGGCAACCGCGGGCCACCGCCCGTTTCATCAATTCCCAGTATTTCAGGTCGTTGGCCGCCGTAGGGCGGGCCCGCGCCGATTCGCCCGCATAGTAGGCCATGGCCTCGCCCCGGAAGTAGAAGGAGAGCATGGCGGACAGCGGCGTGCCGTCGTCCCCCCTGACGATGAGGATTTCGCAGTCCTGGGCAAATTCCTCCACCAGCTTCTCGAAGTGGCGCCTGGGCAGGGCTGGAGAGCCGTGGTCGCGGGAGTTTTCCGCATAGAGGGGAAAGAATTCATCCACGCTATCGCCCCAGGTGGCGGAGAGCCCCAGCTTGATCGCCTTGCGAACCATGTTGCGGCGCTTCGCCGGAATCGGGACCATCCTGTCGTCGAGCACCTCCGGAATGGTGCGCCGGAAGGTGACATAGATATCCTGGGTCGGCCAGTCGGGGTGGCGCTGGGCGACGTGGCGCAACTCGAGATGATCCACCTTGAGATTCCGGGCGAGTCGCTCGGCTTCGCCTTCCAGGGCAGCTGCCGCCTCCGGGGTGCTTGCCGCCACCCCGCCATAGACGGCGAAGGGCAAGGAGACCAGGCCATTGCCGAACAGGAAGCTATCCACATGGGCCAGGGGCAGCACGCCTTCGATGGCGCCTGAACGCTCGGCGTAGAGGAAATAGGTTCGATGGCCGTGGATGTCGCTGATGATCCTCTGCCAGCCGGCCCGGTGAAAGAAGGTCGCCGTGGGCGCGGCCATGACGAAGCTGTCCCATCGGGCGGCGCCCTCGGTATCCTCAGGCTGGAGCCGCTGTATGTTGAGCATGGTCGAGAAATATCCTGTCCATCCGCCCCCAGGCGAAGTCCGCCAGCAGGCGCCGCAGCCGGCTCTCCATCTGCCCGATATTCACGTAATGGCGAAATCGGGCTTTGGCATTGATGCCGGCGACGCGGGGCTGCTGGGTATCGATCTCCCAGGGATGGAAATAGAAAATGGCCGGCTTGCCCTCCTGCTCATTGACCCGCTGCAGCATCCAGCGGGACAGGGCATAGGGCAGCAGGCGGAAATACCCCCCGCCGCTGGCCGGCCAGTTGCGGTTGGCGAGGCGGACGGTGGTGGGCGGAAGCTCCAGGAGGTTGCGTACCTGGTGGGCGAAACGCTGCCCGTCGGGCATCCCGTAGTGGTCATGGAGAACGGGATAGATGCTGGAGCTGTAGCGGTAGCCGGCCTGGGCCAGGCAGTCGAAGGTCCACAGGTTGCCCTTGCCGATGGAGAAGCTCGGCGCCCGGTAGCCCTTCACTTCCTCACCGGTGATGTCCTCCAGCAGGAGCTTGGCGAGTTGGACATCGGAAAAGAAGGCCTCCTGGCTCTGGCCGGTGGCCCGCTCGTGGCCGTAGCCGTGGCTGGCCACCTCATGGCCGTGGGCGGCGATGCGGCTCACCAGCAGGGGGTAACGCTCGGCGATCCAGCCGAGGGTGAAGAAGGTGGCCTTGACCTGGTATTCGTCGAGCATTGCGAGGATGCGGTCCACGTTGGCCTCGACCCGGCACTCCCGCTCGCACCATTCGGCGCGGGCGATGTAGGGGGCGAAGGCCGCCACATGAAAATAGTCCTCGACGTCGACGGTCAGCCCGTTGGTGATCGACCCGGATGCCATGGCGGGACTCCGTCAATTTCCACCCGGCCCGTGGCGCCGGGGCAGCCACCGGCCGAGATCGGCGGCGATGCGCTCGGCGGCCCGGCCATCCCACAGCTCCGGCACCCTGCCCCGCTTGCCGCCCCCCAGCATGATTTCATCGACCCCCCCGAGGATGGCGGCCCGCTCCCGGCCGACCACGGTATTGGTGCCCTCCTCGACGGTAATCGGCCGCTCGGTGTTTTCCCGCAGGGTCAGGCAGGGGATGCCGAGGGCGGTGGTCTCCTCCTGCAGCCCGCCGGAATCGGTCAGTACCACGGTGGCGCCGGCCATCAGCCCCAGCATTTCCAGGTAGCCCTGGGGCGGCAGCAGGATCATGCGGGGACTCTCGGCCAGGCCGCGCAGGCCGAAGCGCTCGATATGGGCCCGGGTGCGGGGATGCAGGGCAAAGACCAGGGGCAGCCTTTCCGATACTTCCCGCAGGGTGGCGAGCAAGGGCTCCAGGGTCTCGGGCTGGTCCACATTGGCGGGCCGATGCAGGGTCACCAGGCCGTATTCCGCAGCGCCGGCCAAAAGGGCGGCATCGGCCCCGGCCGCGGCCAGGATTTCCCCGGGGGGGCGGGCCCGTCGGCGATTGCCCAGCAGGGAGTCGATCATGACATTGCCGACGAAGCCGATGCGTTCGGCGGAGATTCCCTCCCGGGCCAGGTTGGCCATGGCGCCCCGCTCGGTGGTGTAGAGCCGGTCGGCGATCTGGTCGGTGAGGACGCGGTTGATCTCCTCCGGCATGGTGCGGTCGTGGCTGCGCAGCCCGGACTCCACATGCACCACCGGGATGCCCTTCTTCACCGCCACCAGGCTGCAGGCCAGGGTGGAGTTCACATCCCCCACCACCAGCACGGCGCTCGGCCCCTTCTCGTCCACCACCGGCTCGAAGCGGCGCATGATCTCGGCAGTCTGCACCGCGTGGCTCCCCGAGCCCACCTCCAGATTAATGTCGGGACGGGGCAGGCCCAGCTCTTCGAACAGGCGGTCGCTCATATCCCGGTCGTAATGCTGGCCGGTATGGACCAGGAGGGCCGGCAAAGGGGGATCATGGGCGGCGAAGGCGCGCAGGATAGGCGCCATCTTCATGAAGTTGGGACGGGCCCCCACCACGCAGGCGACGGGGCCGAGGCCCGTGGGCCACAGGCTGGCCGTCATGCCGAATTGTCCTTGACCAGGGGCTGCTTGCGGACATCCGTGAACATCTGCCGCAGCAGGTTCAGGGTGGCCGAATGGATCTGCTCCAGGCGGAGCAAGCTGCGCTCCATCCGCAGCAGCCGCTCGCCTACGTAGCTGGCGTTGAGGCAGGCGACGATCTGGGGCATGTCGCGGAGCGCTTCCCGGTCCGTTCCCAGGACGGACCAATCGACATCGCCGGCGTCGCCCTCCACCGGCGGCATGGGGATGGATCCGGCACCATCGCCGGGAACCGGCTTGCCGACGGGAGCCAGGGTTTCTTCGTGGATTTCCCTGGCCACCGCCTCCACGTCCGCCCCCGAAAAACAGGTCTTCCCTTCCAGGAATCCCATCAGCAGGAGGCGGTCGCAGAGGGCATTGATGCGCCGCGGGATGCCGCCGCTGGCCCGGAAGACGGCGGTATAGGCTTCCGGCTCGAAGGAAGGGCTGCCCTGGGAGCCTGCGCATTTCAGGCGGTGCTCGATATAGCCCTGGGTTTCCTCCTGGGCCATGGGGCCGATATGGCAGGAGGCGATGACCCGCTGCCGCAGTTGCTGCATGTGGGGGCTCTGCAGGATCTGGCGGAATTCCGGCTGCCCCACCAGGAAGCTCTGCAGCAGGGCATGGTTGCTGAACTGGAAGTTGGACAGCATGCGCAGTTCCTCCACCGCCCGGGGTGTGAGGTTCTGGGCTTCGTCCACGATGAGCAGGCAGCGCTTGCCCTGGCCGGTGACGCCGACCAGGAAGGCCTCCAGGGCCATCAGGAGATCGGACTTGGACACATCCTTGGTCCGTATGCCGAAGGCGGCCCCCACCAGGCGCAGGGTGTCGTCGGCGTCCAGCTGGGTGCTGACCAGATGGGCAGCCACCACCTTGTTGCGGTCTAGGCCGTCCAGCAGCCCGCGCACGATGGTGGTCTTCCCGGCCCCCACCTCCCCCGTCACGACGATGAAGCCCTCGTTCTGGTGCATGCCGTACTCGAGATAGGCGGTAGCCCGGCGATGCTGCTTGCTGCCGAAGTAGAACGACGGATCGGGATTGAGCTGGAAGGGCTTGCTGTTCAAACCATAGAAGGCTTCGTACATGGCGTTCTGGAGACCTTTCCGACGGCGTATGTGTTAGGCGGCTAACGTACGCTCGGGCCCAGGCCTGGCATATAGGTGAACGCCAGCATTTCCAGGGTATGCAATAAGTAATACAAAAGCAGGCAGCCCGCGGCTGGAGCGGCACAAAAACAAGAAGCCCGACCAGCGGTCGGGCTTCAGGAAGAGCGGGGACGGAGGCGGATCAGAAGAACGCGGTCAATGATGCCAACAGCGCGCTTTCCATGTACGACGGCGCGGTCCTGCTGTCGAAGAGCACCCGGCGGGCACCCAGGGAAGCCGTCGTCTGGGGACCGAGCCGGGTCGAGAAACTCACGTGGAAGGACCTCAAGCGGTTGCCGAGATCCGCGCTGGTCGAGCCCGAACTGTGCTGCTGGGAGACGACCAGGCCAAGGGATGACAGGGGCGTCAGGCGGTGAGCGAAATTGGCGGCGACGCCGCGCTGCCTGATGTTGCCCGATACGGTGAAGATGTCGTTGGCCCCGGCGTCCGGGCCGACGGCCTTGTGTTCGGTTCGCGCCGCCGACAGGGTCAGCACGTCCCGCCTGCCCTGCAGGGAATAGGCCAGTTCCTGGCGGCGCTGCACCGACACCCGGGAGGTGAGGAAGCCCCGGGTCACCACCGCGTTGGGTGCGATGCCCAGTTGCTGCAGCAGGCTGTCCACATACCTCGATCTTTCGACCGGATCGGCGATGCTGGAAGTGAGCTGGGTAAACAGGAGGTCGTGGATGGAGCCCAGGCCGACGGCGGTAAACCGGCTCGGCAGGACGGCGACATCCTGGACGTCGGTGAACCTCAAGGCCGTCAGGGGAGTGCGATGGTCGACGCTGACATTGTGGCCATGGCCGAAGAACCGGGTCTCCCGGAAGGCCGACACCCGGGTGCGGTCGCTGGGCAGCCAATCGAAACCGTAGCCGTAGAGGCCATGGGACTCCTTGGTGGCGCTGCCGTAGTTGTTGTCCTCCTGGCCGGCGCTGGCGGATACCCGGAATTCGGGATCTAAGCGATAGCCGAGCTGGGCGCGCCAGTGGTCGTCGACATTGCTGCGGCCACCGCCGCTGTAATCGGTATTCCTGTGGCTGGCGTCCAGCCTCCAGTCCATGACCGACAAGGGCGTCGTGCTCTTGAGTATCCCCCGCCATTCATCGGTATCCACATCCGCTGCGAAGGCCGAGCTGCTGCGGGTGGCCGACCGGTCGTAGCGCAGCTCGTAATCGGCCGTCCCCGACAATCTGCCTCGGGCATAGGGCGAAACGCGGAAACTGGAGGTCTCGACCCGGTTCGGGTTGATGGTGGTGTTGCTGGCCGACTGCAGCCGGAAGGGGGAGATTTCCTGCTGCGCCACCACTCCACTGGCGTCGACGTACAGCCACTTGTCCACCGCTTCCAGGGTGCCGAAGGCGTTGAGGTGGTTCTGGGTGTTCTGGCGCCCCGATTCCTGGGCGTAGAAAAGCTGGCGCAACTGGTAATCCAGGTGGGCCTTGAGGCGCGCGCCGTCGCTGTCGATGCGTATTCCCGGCGCGATCTCGGTAATCTGGTCGCTGCGCTTGACGCCGCTGCTGGGGGCGACGTTGTCGGTCAGGGTTTCCGCCACCGTGATGCGCGGAACGATGGACAGGCCATGCCTGGGAGGGACCGTGGTTTCCTGTCCCAAGGGAGGGATGGTCGGCTGGGCAGCCGGGCCGGTGCCCGCCCTTCCGGCCGGGGCCGGTATCGGTCCCGGCGTGGTCACCGCCGTTGCAGGCTGCCCTGCATCCGTCTGTGCCTGGGCCTGTGCCGTTCCCCCCAATCCCATGGCCGCTGCCCCCAACACGGAGCAGGCGACCGCGAACTTTCTATCTTGATGGCGCAACCACGAATCGTAGGCAGGAATCATAAAAGTTTTCGAGGAGGAAAAAAATTATCCGTAGCCGTAAGCGTAGCCGTAACCATGACTATAACCCGATTTGAATTCCACCTTTGCCTTGTTGAGGATGGTCAGTTTTACCGGGCAGGCATCGATGGTGGCCAGCGCCTGGGCCACCTCGCTCTGCAGGGTGCGCTCGGCCTCGATGACCAGGACGACCTGCCCCATATGGGAGGCCAGTACGTGGGATTCCGTGGTCACCAGGAGGGGGGGCGAGTCGAAAATGATGATGCGGTCCTTGTACCTGCCGGCCATGTCGTTCAGCAGTCTGACCATGGCATCGCTGGCGAGGAGTTCCGTTGCCCGGGGATGGGGTGTACCGCTGGGCAGGATGGAGAGTTTCTCCACATTGGTCTTGAGGAGGACGTTGGCGACGGAGAGGGAATCGTCCTGGAGCAGATCCAGCAGGCCGGGCTCCGCCGGCAGGCCCAGCAGCTGCAGCACCGATGGCCGCGCCACGTCCGCATCCACGAGCATCACCGTGCGGTCCAGTTCGGTGGCGATGCTCATGGCCAGGTTGATGGCGTTGAAGGTCTTGCCTTCCCGGGGCAAGGCGCTGGTAACCATGATCAGATTGCCGTTGGCCACTGGCGGAATCGAGCCCCTGCCGGTGGCATTGATGAGGAGCGGCCGCTTGATCACCCGGTATTGTTCAGCGATCTGGGAGCCGGGAGCCTGGGGGCTGACCATCCCGGCCGCCGCCATGGCTTCCAGGTCGATTTCCACCCGCTTCCGCCGGATGCCCGTTGGCGCCGGCAGAGGGCCGATCATTGGCGGCTCGGCATAAGCCGGGCCGGGTTCCTCCACCTTGTCGCCGGCCAGGGCCAGGGTCATGGCTGCCGTGATGGAGGATTCGCCCACGATGGTTTCCGGCCCACTCCCCTCCTCCGGCCCTGGGACGGGGGTGGGCAGCTCGACGCCGGCCTGCCGCAGTTGGGCCAGACGCTTGGCCGCTTGCTCGATTAAGCTGCTCATAAGTCTTCCTCAGACTACGGTTTTTGACATCGCCACCAGGACCGCCAATCCGGCGCCAAAAGCCGCCAGCAGGCCACCGGATGCGACGAAGAAACGTCTTAATTCGCTCTTTTCCTGATGCCGGCCGGATTCGCTTTCGACCAGGTAAACGCTGCCGAGCAAGGGCAAACTGGTCACCTGACGCAGGAGGCGGGAATCGAAGAACACGGGGCGCAGCCGGCTGGCGACGAAGGTTGCGAACACCCCTGCCGCGAGGCTGAGCAGTAATGCCAAGGGTAGGAGAAGAAGCCGGTTCGGCGCCACCGGCTTCGGCGCCACCCGGGGTGGATCGACGAGGCGGAAATCCGCCATCCCGGCCACCGAGTCCAGGTTGCCGGAAATATCGGCCGACTCGCGCCGTGTCACCAGCCCCTCGTAGTTCTTCTTGGTCACTTCGTAGTCCCGGTTCAGCTGCGCCAATTCCGCCTCGATCTGGGGAGCGATCTTCATCAGCTCCTTCATGTGCTGCTGCCGGGACTCGAATTCCTGCACCCGCGTGCGCAGGGAGGCGACGTTGGCTTCCGCTTCCGCCAGGGATATCCTCAACTGCTGGTATACCGGATTGTTGCTGACCGCCATGGCCCCATTGCCTGGGCCAGCCTTTCTACGGGCAGCGATTTCCTGGCGCTTCTGCTCTTCCAGATCCTTGATCATGCGGCGCGCGCCGAGGACGTCCGGGTGCTGCTCGGTGTAGCGCTGCAGCAGGGTGTCCAGGTTGCGCTTCTGGACATCGATGCGGCTATCTATATCCGGGATGGCGATGCCGTTTTCGGAATCCTGGCCATCGGGGAGGAGAACGGGGTCTTCGCCGACGATCTGGCGCTTCAGGGCGTCCCGGGAATTTTCCGCCTCCCGCAAATCCAGCCGGGCCTTGTTCAGTTCGTTGCCGATTTCCGCCAGGCGGTTGCCCATGCTCCTTCCGTCTTCCGCCTGAATTTCCAGGTTGCGCAGTTTGAATTCCTTGAGGCGGTTCTCGGCGACCTCCAGTTTCTTCTCGTAAACCTTGATCTGCTCGTCGAGGAATTTCCTGGCGGAATCCGTATCCTTGCGCGTGTCGCCCATGCTGGATTCGACGAAGATGGAGACCAGGGACTGCACCACCCGCCGGGCCTTCTCCGGATCCGTGTGGCGGTAGGTGATGCTGTAAAGGTTGTCCCGCGCCCCCGGGGCCGGGGCTCCCGGCGCTGACGAGGCGCTCTTGATCTCGATGCTCTTGATCAGGCCATCGACAAGGCTGTCCTTGTCTTCCTTGGTCTGGCTTTCGAGATCGAGGTCCGCCATGCGGATCAGTTTTTCCACATTGGGCCGATTGATCAGCGTCCGGCTCAACATGACGATCTGCTGATCGATGTTGGGCTGCACGGCCAATCCGGTCATCAAGGGCTTCAATATGGATTGGGTGTCTACATAGATACGGGCGGAGGCCTCGTACTTGTTCGGAAAGAGCGCAATGCCCACCGACCCGGCCGCGGCGACGAGCCACGCGACGAGGACTCCGAGCCAGCGGTGTTTCCACATGGCCCGGAGGTTACTGACGGCTTGGCGGATCAGATCATCCATTGACGTATTTCCCGCTGCCTGTTCAGAACCAGCTCTGGGGAATGATGACGATATCCCCTGGCTTCATGTCGACATTGGCGCTGATGTCCCCGCGCTTGACGAGATCCTTGATGCGGACCCCGTACTGCTTGCCGCCTTCGGAGGTCCGGAAGATGGACGCCCTGTTGCCGTCGGCGAAATCCGTCACCCCCCCGACCTCGATCATCACGTCCAGCAGGGTCATTCTCTGCTTGTAGGGGAGCATCTGCGGCCTGGCCGCCTCGCCCAGCACCCGGATCTGTTCGCTGTAGGGACCGACGAACTGGGTGACGACCACCGTCACCACCGGATCCCGGATGAACTTGCCGAGGGCGGCCTCGATTTCCCGGGCCAGGGTGGAGGGGTCCTTGCCAATGGCAGTCAAGTTATCCACCAGTGGGGTGGCCAGCTTGCCGTCGGGCCGGACCGGAACCGACATCGACAGTTCCGGGTTGCGCCAGACGACGATGTTGACCATGTCCCCCGGGCCGATGATGTAGTTGTACTCCGGGGAAGCGGCCGTGACCGGTGCCGGGGGATAGCTCGCACAGCCGGCCATCACCGCCAAGAAAACGCCGACGGCCGCCCAGCGGGTCAGTCCAGCGGCAAATCCATTAGCATCTTTCGCCATCATCTTGCCCTCCTTACTGGCATTGACTTGACCCGATAGGCCTGTCAGGAGCGAATCATGCTAACGAAAATAATTTGGCCGGAAACTACCCAATTGCATGCCTTTCGAGGCGTCGCTAGACAGTAGTGGGCCGGTCGAGGAAAGCCTGGGGAACCGCTGTTGAACGGGGCGACTGAGCCCATATCGAGATGATGGAGCGCTACGCTCACCTTGGCGCCAGCTATTTGGCTGGACCACGCTGGAAACCTGCGGTGCGATCTCCGGCAGCATTCCAAACGAAAAAGGCCCAGCGAAAATCGCTGGGCCTTTGAATTCTTGGGGCGACGTATGGGAATCGAACCCACGACACCTGGAGCCACAATCCAGTGCTCTACCAACTGAGCTAACGCCGCCACCGTTGCCGCTGACCGAACCGGCCAACTGCAAGAGGCGCGCATTCTAAAGGATGTTCGCATCGTGTGTCCACTATTTCAGTGCCGACGCCGGATCGTGCCGATTTGAGCGGCCGTGGTAGAATCGTCCGCTTTATTTTTCGGCCCGTAGTCACGAAGGAAATAATTCATGGAAGCGACTCCCGCTAAATCCAACGACCTGGAACGCCGCATCGACCTGTCCATCGCCATCGCCGATGTCGAGAAGAACCTCGACGAACGTCTGAAGCGCATGGGCCGCAATATCAAGATGTCCGGCTTCCGTCCCGGCAAGGTGCCCTTCAGCATCGTCAAGCAGCAGTACGGCGAGCAAGCCCGCCATGAAGTGCTGTCCGAAGCCCTGGACCGTGCCTTCGGCGAGGCCGTCGCCACCCAGAACCTGCGCGTCGCCGGCTACCCCCGCATCGAGCCGAAGACCACCGAAAGCACCTCCCACCTCGAGTTTTCCGCCATTTTCGAGGTCTATCCCGAATTCACCCCTGGCGACCTGTCCGGCGCCGAGATCGAGCGCCCGGTCCTGGAAGTGGGCGACACCGAAATCGACGAGACCATCAATATCCTGCGCAAGCAGCGGGTCAGCTACGAAGACACCGACCGGGCTGCCGCCAAGGAAGACCGGGTAGTCATCGACTTCCTCGGCAAGAAGGATGGCGAGCCCTTCCAGGGCGGCCAGGCCAACGATTACCCCTTCGTCCTCGGCCAGGGCATGATGCTGCCCGAGTTCGAAAAGGCCGTCGAAGGCCTGAAGGCCGGCGGGTCCAAGACCTTCGACATGACCTTCCCGGAAGACTACTTCGCCAAGGATCTGGCCGGCCAGACCGTTCAGTTCGAAATCACCGTCAAGCAGGTGCAGGCCGCCAAGCTGCCGGAAATCGATAGCGAATTTGCCCAGAGCATGGGCATCGCCGACGGCGACGTCGCCAAGATGCGGGAAGAGATCGCGGGCAACCTGAAGCGTGAAGTGAAGCGCCGCATCGAAGCCCGCCTCAAGGACCAGGTCATGGATGCCCTCCTCAAGGCCAACCCCATCGCCATTCCCAACGCCCTGGTGGAGATGGAAGTGCAGCGCCTCATGCAGGCCGCCCGCCAGGACATGGAACAGCGCGGCATGAAGGTGAAGGACTTCCCCCTCCAGCCCGAGTGGTTCGCCGAGCAGGCCAACCGCCGTGTTTCCCTCGGCCTCGTCCTGGCCGAAGTGGTCAAGACCGAAAAGCTGCAGGCCAAGCCTGAGCAGGTCAAGACCCTGGTCGAGGAAACCGCCCAGAGCTATGAGCACCCGGAAGAAGTGGTACGCTGGTATTACGCGCAACCCCAGCGCCTCACTGAGGTCGAAGGCGTAGTTATCGAAAACAACGTGGTCGAATGGGTGCTTTCCAAGGCCAAGGTGGCCGACAAGGCGGTACCCTTCGACGAGCTGATGGGCAAGAAGGCCTGAAGCTCGCCAACGACATTCGTCTGACACCCGACAAGGAACCGACATGAGCACTCAATACGGAAGCAACTGGGATCCCCAGGCCCTGGGCCTGGTCCCCATGGTGATCGAACAGAGCGGACGCGGCGAACGCGCCTACGATATCTATTCGCGCCTGCTGAAGGAGCGGGTCGTCTTCCTTGTCGGCCCGGTCAACGATGCCACGGCCAACTTGGTGGTGGCCCAGATGCTCTTCCTGGAAGCCGAGAATCCGGACAAGGACATCTATTTCTACATCAATTCGCCGGGGGGCTCGGTGACTGCCGGGATGTCGGTTTACGACACCATGCAGTTCATCAAGCCGGACGTATCCACCCTGTGCATCGGCCAGGCCGCCTCCATGGGCGCTTTCCTGCTCACCGCCGGCGCCAGCGGCAAGCGCTTCGCCCTGCCCAATTCCCGCGTCATGATCCACCAACCCCTGGGCGGCTTCCAGGGCCAGGCGTCGGATATCGCCATCCATGCCAAGGAAATCCTTTCCATCCGCGACCGCCTGAACCGCCTCATGGCGCAGCACACCGGCCAGCCCCTGGAGCGCATCGAGAAGGACACCGACCGGGACAATTTCCTTTCCGCCGAAGAAGCGGCAGAATACGGATTGATCGACAAGGTTCTGACCCGCCGCGAAGCGGTCTGAGGCGGTTTAAATCAAAGGAGTATAGATGTCTAAAGGCGGCCAGGAAAAACTGCTCTACTGCTCGTTCTGCGGCAAGAGCCAGCATGAGGTGAAGAAGCTCATCGCAGGCCCTTCGGTGTTCATTTGCGACGAGTGCATCGCGCTATGCAATGACATCATCCGCGACGAGGTGCCGGAGGATTCCGGCCAGGGCGGTCGTTCCGACTTGCCGACGCCGAAGGAGATCTGCAGCATCCTCGACCAGTATGTGATCGGCCAGGAAATGGCCAAGCGCATCCTGTCCGTGGCTGTCTACAATCACTACAAGCGCCTGCGCCACCACAGCCGGAGCACCGACGAGGTGGAGCTCGCCAAGAGCAACATCCTCCTGGTCGGTCCCACCGGTTCCGGCAAGACCCTGCTTGCCCAGACCCTGGCCCGGCTGCTCAACGTGCCTTTCGTCATCGCCGATGCCACCACGTTGACCGAAGCCGGCTATGTCGGCGAGGACGTGGAAAACATCATCCAGAAGCTTCTCCAGAAGTGCGACTACGAGATCGAGAAGGCCCAGCAGGGCATCGTCTACATTGACGAAATCGACAAGATTTCGCGCAAATCCGACAACCCCTCCATTACCCGGGACGTTTCCGGCGAGGGCGTGCAGCAGGCCCTTCTGAAGCTCATCGAGGGCACCATCGCCTCGATCCCGCCCCAGGGCGGGCGCAAGCACCCGAACCAGGACTTCGTCCAGCTCGACACCACCAATATCCTCTTCGTCTGCGGCGGCGCCTTCGACGGACTGGAAAAGATCATCCGCAACCGCTCCGAAAAGGGCGGCATCGGCTTCGGCGCCGTGGTCAAGAGCAAGGACGACAAGAAGGCCGTGGGCGAAGTCCTGCGCACCGTCGAGCCCGAGGATCTCATCAAGTTCGGCCTCATTCCCGAACTTATCGGCCGCCTGCCGGTAGTGGCGACCCTCCAGGAACTGGACGAAACCGCCCTGGTGGAGATTCTCATCGAGCCCAAGAACGCCCTCATCAAGCAGTACCAGAAGCTCTTCGCCATGGAAGGCGTGGAACTGGAAGTCCGTCCCTCCGCCCTCATCGCCATCGCCAAACGCGCCCTGGAGCGCAAGACCGGCGCCCGCGGCCTACGCTCAATCCTGGAACAAGTCCTACTTGAAACCATGTACGAACTTCCGAGCATGGAAAATGTCAAGAAGGTGGTGATCGACGAAAATATGATCACCAGCGACGCAAATCCGCTGCTTATCTACGCTGATCAGCCGAAAGTTGCCGGCTCGAACTGAGCCGGGACTTGAATTCCAGCATTTGGCCCCTATCATAGGGGCTACCTTCATTTACTAAGGCAACTCCATGTCGCTCCCCAGCACCCTTTCGGAAACAGTCGAACTGCCCCTGCTGCCCCTGCGGGACGTGGTGGTGTTTCCGCACATGGTCATTCCTCTCTTCGTCGGTCGGCCCAAGTCGATCAAGGCGCTGGAGGTGGCAATGGAAAGCGGCCGCAGCATCCTTCTCGTCGCCCAGAAGTCGGCGGCCAAGGATGAGCCGGAACCCGACGATCTCTACCGCATCGGCTGCATGGCCAACATCCTGCAGATGCTCAAATTGCCCGACGGCACCGTCAAGGTGCTGGTGGAAGGGACCCAGCGCGCCCGGATCGAGGCCATCGAGGTCCAGGCTGCCCTTTTCATGGCAACGGCCGAACCGCTGCCGCCCGTCGGCGTGGACGACCACGAGATCGAGGCCATGCGCCGGGCCGTGGTCGCCCAGTTCGACCAGTTCGTCAAGCTGAACAAGAAGATCCCGCCGGAGGTCCTCTCCTCCATTTCCGGCATCGAGGATGCCGGCCGCCTGGCCGACACCATCGCCGCCCATCTGCCCCTGAAACTGGAGCAGAAGCAGGAAGTTCTCGAAATGGAGAACGTGCGCGAGCGCATCGACCGCCTGCTGACCCAGCTCGAAACCGAAATCGACATCCTGCAGGTGGAAAAGCGCATCCGCGGCCGCGTCAAGCGCCAAATGGAAAAGAGCCAGCGGGAGTACTACCTGAACGAGCAGGTCAAGGCCATCCAGAAGGAACTGGGCGAAGGCGAAGAAGGCGCCGACCTGGAAGATTTGGACAAGAAGATCAAGGCCGCCGGCATGAGCAAGGAAGGCCTGGCCAAGGCCCAGGGCGAGCTGAAGAAGCTCAAGCTGATGTCCCCCATGTCGGCGGAAGCCACGGTGGTCCGCAATTTCATCGAGACTCTGGTCGGCCTGCCCTGGCGCAAGAAGACCCGGACCAGCAAGGATCTGAAGGAAGCCGAAAAGATCCTCAATCATGACCACTATGGTCTGGACAAGGTCAAGGAACGCATCCTCGAGTACCTCGCCGTGCAGCAGCGGGTGGACAAGCTGAAGGCCCCCATCCTGTGCCTGGTCGGCCCCCCGGGGGTCGGCAAGACCTCCCTCGGGCAGTCCATCGCCAAGGCCACCAACCGCAAGTTCGTGCGCATGGCCCTGGGCGGCGTGCGGGACGAGGCCGAAATCCGCGGCCATCGCCGGACCTACATCGGCTCCATGCCGGGCAAGATCTTGCAGAGCCTGACCAAGGTCGGCGTGCGCAACCCCCTCTTCCTGCTGGACGAGGTGGACAAGCTCGGCCAGGATTTCCGCGGCGACCCCTCCTCCGCCCTGCTGGAAGTGCTCGACCCGGAACAGAATCACACCTTCCAGGATCATTACGCCGAGGTCGATTTCGACCTCTCCGACGTGATGTTCGTCGCCACGGCCAATACCCTCAACATCCCGCCGGCCCTGCTGGACCGGATGGAAGTGATCCGGCTGTCGGGCTACACGGAGGATGAGAAGGTCAATATCGCCATGCGCTATCTGCTGCCCAAGCAGATGAAGAACAACGGCGTCAAGAAGACCGAGCTCACCGTCACCGAGAGCGCCATCCGCGACATCGTCCGCTACTACACCCGGGAAGCCGGCGTCCGCGCTCTGGAAAGGGATATTTCCAAGATTTGCCGCAAGGTGGTGAAGACCCTGCTGCTCCGTGCCCGCGGCAGCAAGATGGTGGTCAATGCCAAGAACCTGGACAAGTTCCTCGGAGTCCGGCGCTACACCTTCGGCATGGCCGAGAAGGAGAACCAGGTGGGCCAGGTCACCGGTCTGGCCTGGACCGAAGTCGGTGGCGAACTGCTGACCATCGAATGCGTCGCCTTCCCCGGCAAGGGCAACATCCTGCGCACCGGCTCCCTGGGCGATGTCATGAAGGAATCCGTGGAAGCCGCCCGCTCCGTGGTGCGCACCCGGGCCCGCCGCCTGGGCATCAAGGAGGAAGCCTTCGAGAAGAACGATGTCCATTTCCACGTTCCCGAAGGCGCCACCCCCAAGGACGGCCCGTCCGCCGGCATCGCCATGACCACCGCCCTGGTGTCGTCCCTCACCGGCATCCCGGTGCGCTGCGACGTTGCCATGACCGGCGAAATCACCCTGCGGGGCGAGGTCCTGGCCATCGGCGGCCTGAAGGAAAAGCTGCTGGCAGCCGTGCGCGGCGGGATCAAGACAGCCCTGATTCCTGATGAAAACGTCAAGGATCTCACCGAGATTCCTGACAACATCAAGAACAAGATCGAGATCGTCCCGGTGAAGTGGATCGATCAGGTCCTGGAAAGGGCTCTCGAGCGCACCCCGCAAGCCTTGCCCGAGGCCGAGCAGGCGCCGGCCGAAGTGGCTGCTGCCAACGAGAACGCCCCTTCAAAAACGGTCGTTACCCACTGATTTGAAACGATCGCATGCCGGAATCCTGATTCCGGCATGCCCTCCCCCTTCCGTGGCAGTCGGTAAACCTTGCCAAGAGCCGCTTGACATGGGCATTTCGGGGGCGATATAAATTCCCTCGCAAGTGGTTTTGGTAAGGTATTTCCAGTACTTCTACACTACTTTCAAGGGGGTTTCATGAACAAATCCGAACTGATCGATCAGATCGCCGCGTCCGCCGATATTTCCAAGGCAGCGGCCGGTCGTGCTCTCGCAGCAGCCGTCTCCGCCGTCAAGGGAGCCCTGAAGGAAGGCGGCACGGTCACCTTGGTCGGTTTTGGCACCTTCTACGTCGGCAAGCGCTCTTCCCGCAGCGGCCGCAACCCGCGTACCGGCGCCGCCATCGAGATCGAAGCTGCACAGGTGCCGAAATTCCGTCCCGGCAAGGGCTTGAAGGAAGCCGTCAATTAACCGGCTTTGCCGATTTAGGCGGGTGCTTAGCTCAGTTGGTAGAGCGCTAGCCTTACAAGCTGGATGTCGGGGGTTCGAGCCCCTCAGCACCCACCAAGTTGAAGAATCGACTACTATAGAAGATTAGCCCCCGGTTTCAACGGGGGCTTCTTTCTTCCCTGCCTTCCTACCTTAATGCTCCGGCATAGGTTGCCAGATCGAATCGGCTCAAGTCGTCGTCATCGTCGTCGTCAAAGTCGGTGACCCAGTCGTCGTCAACGTCGAGGTAGTCGTCATCCCCCGGGGGATCCATGTCTTCACGTAGCTCGTCCATGCCAGCTGTCTCCTTTTTGGTTGTATTAGGTATGACATTAGCACCGGGCGCCAGGGATTGAAGGTGGGTCGATGCCCGCCTTTAGGAAGAGGGAGAAGACTCTCCTAAGGCAACGCCAGTAGTTCTCCGATTAATGTGCCTCCCATGCCGGAAACGCTCCACGCCATGGGCGGTCCAATCCAGCGGCGCCCAGAGGACTAGCGCACCATGATCCGAGTCAAACGCGTTTACGAACCCCATGGACATCCGGATGGCCCCGGCTACCTGGTGGAGCGGCTGTGGCCGCGGGGTGTGAGGAAGGAATCCCTGCCTCTGGACGGGTGGCTGAGGGATATCGCGCCCACCAATGAACTGCGCCGCTGGTTCGGCCATGATCCGGCCAGGTGGGAGGAGTTCCAGCGCCGCTACCGCGCCGAACTGGACGCGCATCCCGAGACATGGCAACCGCTCCTGGAAGCGGCAAGGCGCGGCGACGTGACCCTCTATTACAGCGCTCGGGACACCGAGCACAACAACGCCCTGGCCCTCAAGGAATACTTGGAAGGCAAGCTTCCCAGGCATTGATCCTTTACCCGGGTTTTCAAGCCATCCGCTGCGTGCGCAGCCTTGTGCGCGCCAGCGCGCTTCCCCGATTTTTCCGGGCACAGTTCACGATAATGCGACGGGCCTGTTGTTCCTTGCTTCCTGCTTCCACCCCAAGGGCGGCAAGCGTAGTTCCTTGCGAGTTCGGCCAGCCAGTTTTGCATTAGGCTTTGCCTCGCGTAAGATCGGTGTGAGAGGCAGATCAGGCCAGATCGGGATGTGCGGCAAGTACAGTCGGTTGCAGATTTGTCATTGGTATTTCTCTGCCGATTTAACGAACACACAATGCGCCATAGACTTTGGCAATCCATCTGCAGGAACATTATTGCCCCTTCCCGGCTGAGCCTTGCCAACGTTCAGGCTCTTCTGCTTCCCCGCGGGCGCTCTTTGCCCGTACGCCGCCATATAGCGGCGATCATCGCGGCACGGGTGCAATTGATCGCCGCTCTGTTTGCCGTTCTTGTGCCGCTTGGCTCGGTGGCCGACCTCCTGGTATTCGATTTTTCCACCGCAGCGCACATGATCGGGCTACGCCTGCTGGCGGCGGGATTGTTTGTCGTGCTGGCATGGCCCCGGGAGCTGTCCGCAGCGGCCTCTTACCGTCAGGCCATGGCGATGCTGGTCATCCTGCTCATGGTGCCGCCGCTCTTCCATCTTCTGTCGGCCGGCATGTTGAATGCGGCGGCCCATGACAGAACTCAGCAACTATTGGCACAGCTCTACGGCTATTTACCTACCGTCGTCCTCGGTGGACTGGCCATTTTCCCGCTGACCGCACTGGAAATCGGCCTGCTCGCGCTGCCGGTCATCGTCACCGCCATCGTTACCTTCATGACTCAGGGTATCCAATTCAACCTGGTGGAACAGGGAGGCACCCTCTGGTTCATGGTGATGATGCTGGGCGTGGCGATGTTTTCCGGCATGAGCCAGTGCCATTACATCGCAAGCCTGGTGCATCGGGCCATGCATGATCCGCTGACGGGGGCCTTTACTCGCCAGTCCGGCGAAGAAGCGCTGAAATTGTTCTACCAGTTGAGCGAGATATCGGGCAAGACCTTGAGTGTGGCCTTCATCGACCTGGACCGCTTCAAGGCCATCAATGACGGCTATGGCCACGAAGCCGGCGACCAGGCTTTGCGTGATGTGGCCAATCGCCTTCGCAGCAGCCTGCGCCGCAGCGATTTCCTGATCCGGTGGGGCGGCGAGGAATTTATGGCGGTGTTGCCGGATACGCCCCCTGAAAATATCCTCAATCTCTTTCAGCGTCTGCGTGACTTGGGACTCGGCCTGCGGCCGGATGGGATGCCGCTCACAGCCTCTATCGGGATCGCCTGCAGCAGCGAAGCAGACATCACGGCGTGGCCTACCCTCGTTAACCGTGCCGACGAGCGTATGTATGCAGCCAAACAGCATGGCCGGGATTGCATGGTGCTGCCCGGGGGCCAGTTGGTACGCTTCCTCCCCTGACCCGGCACAGCCTTCGTCCAAATCTGAGCCCTCAAGACACTTGTTTCCCTGCCCATGAATTTTCTCTCCCACGCCTTTCTCGCCGGCAACGATCCGGCTCTGATTGTGGGCGGAGTCATCGGCGACTGGATCAAGGGGCCACTGCCCGGGGCGCTGCCGGCCGATCTGGCGAGAGGTGTCGCCCTGCATCGCGCCATCGACGGCTTCGCCGAGACGCATCCGGCCTTCTGTCGCAGCCGGGGGCGCGTATCCGCCGGACGTCGGCGCTACGCCGGTGTCCTGGTCGATATCTTTTACGATCATCTGCTGGCCCGCGACTGGGCGCTATACCACCCCGAGACACTGGATAGCTACTGTGCCAACGTCTATCGGGAAATCGCCTGCCGACTGGACGATATTCCCGAATCCGCCCGTTATGCCCTGGAACTGATGGCCCGGGAAGATTGGCTGCAGAGCTACGGGGAGATCGAGGGGATCGCCGATGTCCTTGCCCGGATGTCACGCCGGGCAAGGCGGCCCAATCCGCTTGAGGGTGGCGAGTGGGAGTTCCAGGCCGACCCAGAGGGCTTCGCCGGGGATTTCCAGGCTTGGCTCCATGATGCGCAGCGCCATGTCGAGCATTGGGCAGCCCTGTCGTCGAGCCGATAGCTCCGGCGTGAAGCCCCGCCGGGGAATTACATGTTGTTACCGCTCCTTACAGCAAACTCCATTGCGCCGGTCTACACTGGCCTGTGAGCGGCGTCCAATTTCGGGATCGTTAGCCGCTCCAGCCCAGTGGAACAAGACGAAACGGGCTTTTACAAGGGATTTGGATTATGAAACGCATGCTATCCGCAGCCGCCATGGCCGCTGCCACCTTCTGTGCCCCCGTATTTGCCGCCGACGTTGGTGTATCGGTCAGCGTTGGCCAGCCGGGTTTCTATGGCCGTCTGGATATCGGTGGCTACCCACCGCCCCCCGTGATCTATACCCAGCCGATCCTCGTCCAGCCCGTACCGATGGGGCGGCCACCGGTCTACCTGCACGTCCCGCCGGGGCACGCGAAACACTGGCGCAAGCACTGCCACGAATACAACGCCTGCGGCGAGCCCGTCTATTTCGTCCAGGACGAGTGGTACGCCCGCGAATACGCTCCCCGTTATCAGGAGCGCTATCGCGATCCCCGTGGTGATGACCGAGGTGGGGGCTGGGAAAACGATCGCGGTGGCGACCGGCATGAGGGGCGCGGAAACGGCCATGGACGCGGCCACGGTCGTGATCATTAGGCCTTCGCGCCAGGTAATGGCTTAAGGTTCCGGCGGCAAGGCGCCTGTTCCGATTCAGCCGAGGTGGCTGGCGAAATCTGCAGTGGCCGGACAGCTACAGGGGCTGGCAGGAAAGGCGGTGGAGACCGGCGCGGCCCAATCGTTCAAGCCTATCCCCTGAAAGCCTCCGGTTCCTTCATTTGCCGGCTTCCGCCAGCAAGCGCTCGATGGCGTCAAACCCGGGGGCCTCCAGCTGTTCCGGCAGGTGCTCGGCCACCGGGAGGCCGGATTCGCGCCACTGGCGGACCGAGGCGGCATCACCGGTGACACGGTAGCCATAGGCCGTCGCCAGGCGGCGCAATTCGGGATCATCCCGCAATGCGCGCCCCAGGTGGTCCCCGGCGGGCGTCAGGGGAATCAGGGTGTGCTTGATCGTGACGCCCGGCTGCGGATACAGCAAGGTGGCGTCCGCAAGCCCATTCCCCTCCTGGCGCAGCCGATAGGCAATGAATTCGGACTCGTCGACGGCGATCAGGGGATAGCCGCTGATGCCCACCCCGACATAATCGGCAAACAGGTCCACGCCGCTTTCCGCCTGGGAGCCCTGCCGCTTCATCAGAGGGCGCAGGTATGGCGCAGTGCGCCCCTGGCTTCCGCCGCTCTCCAAGCCACTGCCGGCGTTGGCGGCGTAACCGGCCAAAGCCAGAAGCCCCCGCGATGAATTGGCCAGACGGAAATCCGCTGCCTGCACGGAGATGGGACGCAGCAGCTTGAGGCTGGAGCCGCCGCGCAGGTCGCTCCACTGGCGGCCGCCGCGAATGGCTTCGAACAGCTGAGCCGTATCGACCACGTAGGCCCCTTCTTCACTCTTCTGCACCAGGCCGTTGGCGGCGAGCACATCGGCCACCTGGCGCCAGGATGCCAGCACCAGGATGGAGAAGAAGGGACGATAGGTACGGCGCACGCCGGTGATTTCCTGAACGCGCACCGACGCCGCGTGGCCGCCGATGAAGGCGAAGTCGTGCTTCTTCGGATCCACCCGTTCCGGCGCTTCCCGCGACGTGGCGATCTCGAAAGCGACTTCGAGGCCCAGTTCCCCTAACCGCCGACGCACCTTTTCATCCTCGACGAAGGCGACCTCTTCCGGGGTCAGCACCCCGCGCACCGGGGCGGCGTTGTTTCGGGCTTCGCCGCCGGCAGCTGCCTTCGGCGGCATCGGGGCCGGGCTGGATAGCGGCTGTGGCGCCAATGGGGCAATGCCGGCTGCGGCCCCGTAGAAATAGAAATCCCCTACCAGCGACGATGACTCCCAGGGAATCTGCTGGTCCGCGGTGGCATTGGCGACGCGGACCCGAACCCGTTTGAACACGTCCTCGACCTTGAGCCCCGGTTCGCTCAAAGCGCCCAACAACTCGGTGGTATAGACCCCGTGTTCCCCTTCGCCGTCCATCGCCACCCGGCCGGGGGCGGTGGCATAGGCGATCAAGGTTCCCTTCGGCGCCTCCATCTGTGCCAGCCCCCCGCCGGTTCCGCTCCGGAAGCGGCGTTCGAACGGGTTGTTGCGGCAAGCGTCGAGGATGACCAGATTGAGCAGGCTGCCGGCAGACTGGAATTGCTCCAGCACCGCATCGACATCGATGGCTTCGCTACGCACCGATCCCTCGGCTCGAATCTGGGCGTCCACTGGAATCAGATAATTGCGGCCGCGGACCTGCATGCCATGGCCGGCGAAATAGAATACGGCCGCGGTGTCGGGGCCCAGTTTTTCGCCGAAGGCGCTGATTCCCCGGTTGAACTCTTTTTGGCCCGCGTCGGTCAGCAGGGTGACGTCGAAGCCGCGGGATTTGAGCACCTGGGCCATCGCCTTGGCGTCATGGGTCGGGTTCCTGAGGGGAGCACCGGGGTAGCTGCTATTGCCTACCACCAGGGCTACGCGCCGTTCCGCCGCCTGAACGCCGAGCGCAAGCGACAGCAGGACGACTAGCGCGAAGTACAGAAAGCGCAGCATGGTTTTCTCGGGAGAACAGATGACAATATTGCCCGAAATCCGCGATTCCAGCGAGGTCGCCCGGGGTTCCCCCGGGGCCCGAGGGGATCAAACGCCGGTCGGGTGCCGCTGTCCAATAGCGGCCGGCAGAAGAAGGAACCGGCTTTTCTGATAGCATTCGGCACACCCCGACCCCGCAAGAAAATCCAGGGTTTTCCAGCACTTTGTTGCGCCAGTCATTTTCCGATCAGAGGTTCCATGTCCGCATTTGTTTTCGACGTTTCCATTGAAGACTTTGAAGCCAAAGCCTTCCAGCCCTCCCTTCAGGTTCCGGTCCTCGTGGACTTCTGGGCGCCCTGGTGCGGCCCCTGCAAGGCCCTGACGCCGATCCTGGAAAAGCTGGCCGACGAATACGGCGGCCGCTTCCTGCTGGCCAAGGTCAATGCCGACGAAAATCCGGAACTCTCCCAGCACTTCGGCGTACGCAGCATTCCTTCGGTGAAGGTGCTCTTCGGCGGCCGGCTGGTGGATGAATTCAATGGCGCCATCCCGGAAAGCGAGGTCCGCGCCCTCCTCGACCGCATCCTGCCGCCCGGCACCGGCGACGGCGGCCTGCGGGAGGAAGCGGCCGCCCTGGCGGCCGAAGGCGACCTGGAAGGCGCCCTGGACAAGCTGGCGGAAGCGACCCAGGTCAATCCCGACGATGAGGCCGCCCGCCTCGATGCGGCCGATATCCTGATGTCCCTGCAGCGCAATGACGAAGCCCAGCAGCTCCTCAACCTGGACTATGAAAAGGAAAAGGACCGCGCCCAGGCCCTGCGTGCCCGCCTCGCCCTCGCCGCCGGCAGCGCCGACACCGCGGCCCTGGAGCAGAAGCTCGCCGCCGACCCGAACGACCACGCCGCCCGCCTGGAGCTCTCCAAGGCCCATGCCGCCGCCGGCCGTTACAGGGAAGCCCTGGAAGCGGCCCTGGAAGTCGTGCGCCGGGACCGCTTTTTCGATGAAGGCGCCGGCCGCAAGGCCATGCTGCAGGTTTTCGAGGCCCTGGGCTCGGACGAGCGCTTCGACGACCTCATCCGGGAATTCCGCCGCGCCCTCTCCGCCGCGCTGAATTAAATGCTGGCCGCCGCCAGGGCGGCCTCGAGCCGAGCCAGCGCCCGCCGCAGGGCCTCCCGGTAAGCCCTGGCGGCACCGGCCGGAGATCTTTCCGCCAGTGCCACCCGTTCCCGGCAGTCCACTGCCAGGACGCGGCTCCTGTCGCTCTCCCGCAACAGCTGCCAGTGCATTTCCAGGAGGACTGCCGGCGGCTCCTGCCGGAAATCGACGTAGAGGGCCGGAACCTGGGCCTCCAGCCGATAGTCCGTCGCAGCCGCTGCCGACCACGGCACCACTTGCCGGAACAAGCCGCTCTGCCCGAGCCACTCCGTCACCGCCACCGCCACCATGGCATCGGGATCGACGGCAAATTGGTTGTAGAAATCGGTCTCGAAGCGCACGTCATCCCGCCGGTACACCAGGGCCCGGCCATCGAAAGGCGGGGCAATGTCGATGATGCCGACCCGCAGGACCGCCGCCGACGGTTTCGCTGTCACCATCCCGGAACGCTCCGGCCGGAGGAGAAAGGACTGCCTTTCCACTGCCGGCCGCTCCAGCTTCACTCCGCAGCCCGTGAGGCAAAGGACAAGAAGGCAGATCAGGGCATTTCTCATTTCGGGTCGTAGGCGTCCGTAGGCCGGGGCGGTTTCGCCAGCAGGGTGCCGGCCGGATCGCGCTTGAGGCTCTCCGACAGGGCCTTGAGGTTGGCGCTGGCGGCCCGCAGATTGACGATCAGCTCGGCGATATCCTGGTCGTGCCCGTCCAGGGCTCGATCCAGCCCCTGGGAAGTTCTCTCCAGGGCTTCCAGGGTGCGCTGCAGTTCCGGCCCTTCGGCAATCTCCCGCAGGCGGCGGGCAGAAGCGGACAGGTCGGCGGGAACGCTCTGCCATTCCTTCCGCCCCGCCAATCGGCTCACCTCGCCAGCGGCGTGCTGCAGCTCCCGGAGGGCGGCGGCCACGTCCTTCGTCAGCTTTTCCGTGTTCAGGCCCTCGGCCTTGCGGTCCAGGGTGGTGAGCAGGCGATCGAGCTTGCCGACCAGGGCATCGATGTCGAGGGGCGCCAGCTTGTCCATGAAGCCCTCGACGGCTTCCACGAAATTGAGCACCCGGCTCCGGGTGGATGGAATGTACAGATTTTCCGGCGTCCAGTTGATGGGCAGGACATTGCCGTTGCGGACGAAATCCAGCTCCAGATAGACGATGCCCGTGATCCCGATGGGCGCCATGCGGATACGTAGGCCCTCCCCCACCAGCTGCTCCACGAACTGGCGGTCGGCGCCCACCTTGCCCAGGAGGTCCGGATAGACCGCCATCTCCACCAGCACGTATTGCCGGCGGTCGGCCGGCGGCTTGCTCTGCTCGTACCGGGTGTAGGTGAAGGAAATCCGGCTCACGGCGCCGATTTCCACCCCCCGGTAGCGCACCTTGGAGCCGATATCCAGGCCCTGCACCGACTCGTCGAAATAGGTCTCCACCGTGACCTTGGGGCGCAGGACGTTGCCGCCGCCCACCGACACAACCAAGGCCAGGAGAATGATGGCAGCCACCACCACGAAGATCCCCAGCCGGAAAGGGCTGATCTTGCCGCTCATGGGGCCGCCTCGCGATGGAAGAAGCGGGCCACCCGGGGATGGGGCGAATGGTCCCGCAGGTCCTCCGGCTTGCCGGCGGCGATGATGCCCCGGGCTTCCCGGTCCAGCATGACCGCCCGATCGGCGATGGCGAAGATACTGGCCAGCTCGTGGGTGACCACGACGAAGGTGATTCCCTGGGCATCCGACAGCTGCAGGATGAGCTGGTCGATTCCGGCGGCGGTGACCGGGTCCAGCCCCGCCGAGGGCTCATCGAGGAAGAGGATGGCCGGATCGAGGGCCATGGCCCGGGCGATGGCCGCCCGCTTCTGCATGCCCCCGGACAGCTCCGCCGGCATCTTGGCCTCCGAGCCCAGCAGGCCCACCTGGGAAAGTTTCAGGCGGGCAACGAGCTCGATGGCGGCATCGTCGAGCCGGGTGTATTCCTCCAGGGGCAGGCGGACATTGTCGAGGAGGGACATGGAGCCGAACAGGGCGCCCGACTGGTAAGCCACCCCGAATTTGCGCTGCACCGCCCTGCGCTGGTCACCCTCGCTGGCCGCCAAGTCGGTCCCGGCGATGAGGACCCGACCGGCCAGGGGGCGGTAGAGCCCGATCATGTTCTTCAGCAGCAGGGTTTTGCCGCAGCCCGATTCGCCGATGATGACGAGGACCTGGCCTTGTTCCACCTCGAAGCCGATGCCCTCCAGCAGGGGCTGGCCGCCGAAGCCGACGGCCAGCCCCTGGACGGAGATGAGGGGCCCGCTCATATGCCGAGGTGGTAATAGACGACGGCGAAGGCGCCGTCCACCACGACAATCAGCACCAGGGCGCTGACCACCGCCCGGGTGGTCGAAATGCCCACCGCCACCGCCCCGTTGCCGGTCTGCAGGCCGCGCAGGCAGCCGATGCCGGCAATGACCAGGCCGAAGACCAGGCACTTGAAGAGTCCGCCCAAGAGATCGTGCATCTGCACCCAGCTGAAGACCTCGTTGTAGAAGGTCACCAGGGGGACCTGGAACAGCCGCAGGGTCACGGCGCCCCCCAGGATGCTGATGCCATCGGCGTACACGGCCAGCACTGGGGTCACCACCATGGCCGCCAGCACCCGGGGCAGCACCAGGAAGGGCACCGGATCGAAGCCGAAGGTGGAGAGGGCGTCGATCTCCTCGTTGACCCGCATGGTGGCGATTTCGGCCGCGAAGGCCGCCCCGGACCGCCCGGCGAGGAGGATGGCGGTCATCAGGGGCGCCAGTTCCCGCACCATGGAAATGCCGATGAGATCGGCTACATAGACCTCGGCCCCGAACTGCCGCATGGTCAGGGCCGACTGGTAGGCGATGATGACCCCCAGGATGAAGGCCACCAGGGTGACGATGGGCAGGGCATTCACTCCCGCCGCTTCCGCCACCGCCAGGGTGTCCCGCCAGCGGACCTGGCGGGGATGGCGCAGGGCAAGGGCCAGGGCCCGCCCCGCCTCGCCGACGAAGGCCACCTGGGACTTGAGGTCCAGGCCCAGGGCCGCCGCCGAGCGGCCGATGGAGGCGAAGATGCCCTCCCCGGCCTGCCTCGCCGCCGGAGCCGAGCGGAAAGCCGCCGGGTCGAATTGGTCCAGGAGCCGCCGGAAGCGCTCGGGCAGCCCCTGGATCTCGACTGCGGCGCCGCCCTGCCGCGGGTGGCGCCGCAGATCCACCAGGAAAGCCAGCCCCGCCCCATCGCAGTAATCGACCCCGGCCGCCTCGACCCGAACCGGCAGCGCCCGGTTGCGGTCCAATGCGGCCCGGGCCTGTTGCCAGATGGGGGCCACTCCATCGGCATCGAGCCTGCCGCCGAGGGCCATCCGGAGTTCGCCCTCTGTCGTCGAGATGTCGAGTTTGGCCATACCACCACGGTAGTTGCAACCAATGATCCAGCGCCCGCCCGCCCCGGCGGCTTTTTCCATTCCGGCAACGGGCACGGTGTCTGGTTCCCCAACCGCTCTCCTTGCGCGGAGACCCGCAACCCCGGCTAGAATCCCGCCATGACATCCCTCTACCGCAGCACCAGCCTGCGCCGCATCGAAACCGCCTGCGCCACCCAGCCCCTCATGGAACGGGCCGGGGCAGCAGCAGCCCTGTGGGCAGCCGAACTGGCGGCGGACCGCAACTTTCCCGTCCTGGTGCTGGCCGGCCCCGGCAACAACGGCGGTGACGCCTTCGAAGCCGCCCGCCTCCTGCAGGAACGCGCTTTCGACGTGCGCCTGGTCTTCGCCGGGGACCCGGCCCGGCTGCCCGCCGATGCCCAGGCCGCCCACCGCCGCTTCGTTGCCGCCGGGGGCACGCCTCTCGGCGCCATCCCGGAAATCCCGCGCTGGGGGCTCGTCCTCGACGGCCTCTTCGGCATCGGCCTCGCCCGGGCGCCGGCAGGCCGCCATGGGGAACTGATCACCCAAGCCAACGTCCTGGTCCGGCGGGACCGTTGCCCCTGCCTCGCCCTCGACTGCCCCTCCGGGCTGGACGCCGACAGCGGCCGGGCCTTCGAACCGGCGATCCGGGCCAGCCACACCCTGACCTTCATCGCCGCCAAGCCCGGCCTCTACACCGCCGACGGCCCCGACCACTGCGGCGCCATCCGGGTCGCCGACCTGGGGCTGGTGCCGGAAGAGATCGCCGCCCCGGAAGGCGGGCTGGTCAGCCCCGCCCTCTTCGCGGACCGCCTGGCACCGCGCCGCCGCAACAGCCACAAGGGCACCTACGGCAGCCTGGGCATCCTGGGGGGCGCCCCTTCCATGCTGGGAGCGGCCTTCCTGGCCGGCCGGGCGGCCCTGAAGCTGGGCACCGGCCGGGTCTACGTCGGCCTCCTGGACGCCGGCGGGCCGGCTTTCGACCCCGTCCAGCCCGAACTGATGCTGCGCCGGCCGGAAGGCGTCCTCGCCGCCGGGCTTAGTGCCCTGGCCTGCGGCCCGGGCCTGGGCACCAGCCAGCAGGCCGGCGACCTCCTGGACAAAGCGCTGGCCCTGGACCTGCCCCTGGTCCTCGACGCCGACGCCCTCAACCTCGTCGCCACCGAGCCCGACCTCCAGGCCGCCCTGGCCGCCCGCCCGGCACCCACCCTCCTCACCCCCCACCCGGCCGAGGCGGCTCGCCTCCTGGGCATGGAAACCGCTGCCATCCAGGCGGACCGCATCGGCAAAACCCTGGAAATCGCCACCCGCTACCGTTCCCATGTCGCCCTCAAGGGCTGCGGCACGGTGGTCGCGGCGCCCGACGGCCGCTGGTGGGTGAATACCACCGGCAACCCGGGCATGGCCTCCGCCGGCACCGGGGATGTGCTCACCGGCTTCGCCGGCGCCCTCCTGGCCCAGGGCTGGGAGGCCGATCGGGCGCTCCTGGCCGCCGTCCATCTCCACGGCGCGGCCGGGGATGGGTCGGTGGCGGCCGGCAGAGGACCCATTGGCCTGACGGCCTCGGAATTGATCGATGCGGCCCGGTGCATTTTCAACGGCTGGCATGCCGCTGCCTGAGGAACGTCCGCTCCAGGGCGTCTTCCTGGCGGTCAATGCCCTCTTCTTCTTTGCAGCCCTGGACGCCGCAGCCAAGTACCTGACCCAGACCTTCAGCATTCCCATGCTGGTCTGGGCCCGCTACTCGGTGCACTGCCTCCTGATGGTGGTTTTCCTGGCTCCCCGCCTGGGCCGGCGCCTGGTCGCCACCCGGCGGCCGGGACGCCAACTGGCCCGGGCCTTCCTGCTCCTGTGCTGCACCAGCCTCGGGTTCGGCGCCCTGTCCCGCATGCCCCTGGCGGAAACCACCGCCACCGCCTTCACCACGCCCCTCATCGTCGCCCTTTTGGCCGGCCCCTGGCTCCATGAAAGGCTTTCCCCGGGCCAGTGGCTGGCCGTGATGGCCGGTTTCGGCGGCGTCCTCCTCATCGCCCGCCCCGGCGGCGCGGTGACCGTGGATGGCGTCACCCTGGCCCTGGCGGCAGCGGCCTGCAACGCGGCCTACCAGATCCTCACCCGGCAACTGGCGCCCACCGAGAATTCCATCGCCATGCTGTTCTACACGGCCCTGGTCGGGTCGGTGGTCATGACCCTCCTCCTGCCCTGGTACTGGGCGGGGCCCTGGCCATCGGCCACCGAGGCGCTGCTGATCTGTGCCCTCGGGGTGCTGGGCGGAAGCGGCCATTTCCTGCTTATCCGGGCCTTCCGCCATGCGCCGGCCTCCATCCTGTCCCCCTGCATGTATCTGCAACTGGTCTGGGCCATCATCCTGGGGGCCGCCGTCTTCGCCCACTGGCCCGATGCCTTCGCCCTCCTGGGGGGCATCGTCATCGTCGCCAGCGGGCTCTATCTGGGCTTCTCGGCGCGGTACAATGCCGCCCCTTAGCCCGCCGATCCGAGACTGCCATGTCCATCGACTTCCCCTATCCCCTCGCCCCTGAAATCGCCCGCAATGTCGACGACGCCCTTGCCGAGGATGTCGGCGACGGTGACCTCACCGCCGGACTGGTGCCCTACGGCAAGCGCGTCCAGGCCACCGTCATTTCCCGGGAGGCCGGGGTGCTGTGCGGTTCGGCCTGGTTCGAGCTCTGCTTCCTGAAGCTCGACCCCACGGCCAGCGTCCATTGGGCCACCGATGACGGCCGCCCCATCGCCGCCGGCCAGGTGCTGTGCCAGATCGAGGGCGATGCCCGGGCCCTGCTTTCCGCCGAAAGGAGCGCCCTCAACTTCCTGCAGCTCCTTTCCGGCGTCGCCACCAAGACCCGGGCCTACGCCGACGCCATCGCCCACACCCAGGCCCAGGTGGTGGACACCCGCAAGACCCTGCCGGGGCTGCGCATCGCCCAGAAATACGCCGTCCGCGCCGGCGGCGGCGGCAACCACCGGCTGGCCCTGTGGGACGCCATCCTGATCAAGGAAAACCACATCCTGGCGGCCGGCGGCATTCCCGAAGCCCTGGCGGAGGCGCAGATGGCGGCGGACCGGGTCGGCGAGCGCTGCAAGTTCATCCAGGTGGAGGTGGAAAACCTGGAGGAGCTCAAAACCGCCCTGGACGCCGGCGCCACCATGATCCTCCTGGACAATTTCAGCCTGGAGATGATGCGGGCGGCAGCCGGCATCAGCGCCGGGCGGGCCATTCTCGAAGCCTCGGGCAACGTCACCCTGGAAACCATCGGCGCCATCGCCGAAACCGGGGTGGACCGCATCTCGGTGGGCAGCCTGACCAAGGATGTGAAGGCCCTGGACCTCTCCATGCGCTTCGCGGGCTGATCGGGCCCCGGCCCGGCCAGGGAACCATGAGACCCGACGACCTGCAGCTCCTGGTGACCCGGACCATGCCCTACGGCAAGTACAAGGGCCGCCTGATCGCCGACCTGCCGGGCCACTACCTGGCCTGGTTCGCTCGGGAAGGCTTCCCTCCCGGCGAAATCGGCCGCCTGCTGGCGCTAATGCACGAACTCGACCACAACGCCTTGGCGGGCTTGCTGGAGCCGTTGCGGAAGCGCTAGCGCCAGGCCCGGAGTTGATTCGCCGCCAAAACTTTGCGCCGCCCCTTGGCATCAAATGACGATTCGGACCCGACAGAAGTCTGATGACTCGCCGGGACCCATGGAACCACTGTGGAAAAATCCCTGACCCAGGAAGAATTGCTGGCGGAGAACGCGGATCTCCGGGCGCGGCTGGAGGAAGCGCAGGAGACGCTGGACGCCATCCGCACCGGCGAAGTGGATGCCCTGGTGCTCGGCCCGGTGGGCGACATGGTGTTTACCCGAAAGGGGGCGGAGGAACCCTACCGGGTGATGGTGGAGGCCATGACCGAAGGGGCAGTCACCCTCGCCCAGGATGGAACCATCCTCTACTGCAACGCACGCTTCGCCGAGTTCCTGGAGTTGCCGCTGGAACAGACCATCGGTGCGGCACTGCAGGGCTTCGTCGTCCCCGCCGAGCGCCACCGCTTCGAGGCCTGTCTGCGACACAGCCGCGAGGCGCCCGCCCGCTGGGAAACCACCCTGCAGACGGCGGAAGGCGCTCGAGTGCCGGTGCAATTCTCCACCCACCCCCTCAAGGTGGATTCCCAGGAGGCCATCGCGGCCGTGGTGACCGATCTGTCCGCCGTCGCCGCCGCGGTCGAGGCCAGGTCGAGGCTGGCGTTGATTGTCGAATCCTCCGAGGACGCCATCATCTCCACCAACCTGGACGACGTGGTGGACAGCTGGAACGCCGGCGCCGAGCAGCTCTTCGGCTATACCGCCGAGGAGGCCATCGGGCGATCGATCCCGGAACTCGTCGTGCCGTCCGAATATGTCGACGAAGTGACCCGGGACCTGGAGACCATCCGCACCGGCGGGCGCGCCGGCCACCGGGAAACCATGCGCCTGCGCAAGGATGGGACGCCCATCGCTGTCGCCGTGACCTCTTCCCCCGTCAAGGACTCCAGCGGCAGGGTCATCGGCGTCTCCCGCATCCTGCGGGACATCACCGAGCGCAAGCGGGCCGAGGAGGAAATCCGCAAGCTCAACGCCGAGTTGGAACAACGGGTGGCGGATCGCACCATGGCACTCAAGGAGGCGAACGACAAACTGGAACGGTCCGCCGCCTTTCTGGAAACCTTGATCGAAGCGATCCCTGAGCCGATGTTTTACAAGAACCGGCAGGAGGTCTACCTCGGCGCCAACCAGGCTTTCTTCGACTATCTGGGTCTGGCCCGGGAAGACATCGTGGGCAAGACCGTCCACGACGTCTATCCGAAGCATCTGGCGGACATCTACAACAAGTCGGATGACGATCTGTTCGAGCACGGCGGGGTGCAGACTTACGAGACCCGCTTCCGGTATGCCGATGGAACCGAGCACGACGTCATCTTGCACAAGGCGACCTACCCGAACCCCGACGGCAGCGTCGGAGGACTGATCGGCACCCTCCTCGACATCTCCGACCGGAAGCAGCATGAGCGGGAGCGGGAACACCTGCTGTCGGAACTCGAGCGCCGTGCCGCCGCCCTGGACGCCGCCAACAAGGAACTGGAAAGCTTCGCCTACTCGGTCTCCCACGACCTGCGGGCACCCCTGCGGGCCATCGACGGCTTCTCCCGCATGGTGCTGGAGGGCTATGGCGGCCAGCTCGACGACGAAGGCCGGCGCAAGCTCCAGGTGGTGCGGGACAGCGCCCAGCACATGGGCCAGCTCATCGGCGACATCCTCGCCTTTTCCCGCATGGCACGCCAGGAAATGGCCCAGCGGACGGTGGACATGGAGGCCATGGCCAGGGAGGTCGCCGAGGAAGTGCGGCAGAGCGAACCCGAGCGCGCCATCGAGTTCGCCTTCTCGCCCCTGCCCCCCGCCCGGGGAGACCCCGCCCTGCTCCGCCAGGTCTGGGCCAACCTTCTCGGCAACGCGGTGAAATTCACCCGCCAGCGGCCGGTCGCCCGGATCGAGGTGGGCGGACGCACCGAAGGCGGGGAGGCCATTTACTGGGTCAAGGACAATGGCGCCGGCTTCGACATGCAGTACGCCGGCAAGCTCTTCGGGGTCTTCCAGCGCCTGCACCGCCAGGACGAATTCGAAGGCACCGGGGTCGGCCTGGCCATCGTCCAGCGCATTTTGCAGCGCCACGGCGGCCGCATCTGGGGCGAGGGAACGCCCGGTTCCGGCGCCATCTTCCACTTCGCCCTGCCTTTGCCGGAAACTGCTCCCCCGCAGCCGGGAGAGCCGGCATCATGACGATCAACCGGGAGCGAGCGGACCTGAACCCAGCGGCGCCTGCACCTTGAGGAGGTGGCCGCATTGGGGACTCAGCGCTTCCTCCGGCTCGCCCTGGAAGTTTTCGCAACCCAGGCCGAAATACCAGCCGTTTCCATCGGTGGCGAACGAGCGCGCCAGGGCGGCGGTTTCGAAGGCGAGAATCCGGCGCGGCTTCTGGCGCCGGGGATCGCTCAAGGCAAAGACCGCCGTTTCGTAGCCGCTGGACCGCCGGGCATTGGCGAGGACATAGGTCTCGCCCTCATGGACCAGGAGGTTCCAGGCCACGAAGCCCTCCGGCAGGGGGATTCTGCGCACGTCTACGCTGCCCGTCCTGAGCGAGGTGGCGACGTAGAGGCCAAAGGGCTCGGACTGGTGGTCGTTGTGGATATAGGCGCCGATGTACAGAGCCAGGCCGCCCGGGAATACCGGCTTGATGATTTTCTGGCTGCGCTTGCTATCGAGGGGCGTATCGGGGAAAAGCACATCGGCTTCGAGGTCGGGCCGGGGCGCGAAATCGAGGTCGCCGACGAGCTCGCTGACGGCCGGCGTCCTGGATTGCCTGTTTCTGCCCGCCGCCAGGAAGACGCGGGTGGGATACAGTGTCCCGTCCAGGCGAAGCAGGCTGTAGGCGCGATAGCGGCCGGCGGGGACAACTTCCCAGCTATCGCCGCCATCCCGGCTGCGCCCGACGCCGCCCCCGCCGCTGCCCTCGATGCCGAGGGCGGCATAGAGGGCGCCGCTGTGCTCGGCCAGGTCGTAGGCGTGCAGGACGCCGGGGATGGTGCGCTTCTTCTTCCAGCGGCCGTCGTCCTGGCGGCAATAGAGATTCCCGAGGGCCCCTGACTGGGTCGGGTCGTGCCCGGGGATGCAGAGGGTCCCGCCGACCCGGACGATGCGGTCGATCTGCTCCTCGTCCAGGACCGCCTGGCGGGCGAAGCGCCTTTCCCGCGGGTCGTAGGCGATCAGCGGCACGGGCCCGGCATTGGCGGCCGGCGGCTGGTTGCTGCTGTTGCCGGCGCCCAGGTAGAGGCGGCCCTTGAAGAAGACCATCTCCCAGATGTTCTTGGCGTAGCGCCGGTCGCCATAGATTTCGGCGTAGGGGTCGCCCAGCCATTGCACGCCCTCCGCCAGGGCGGGCTCGGTCCGCCCTTGCACGACTGGCGAGGGCGCCGGCAGCTTGTCGCGGATCAGCCTGCGGAATTTCCCCAGTTCGCTGTCCGGGGCGGAAGGAGCGCACTGCTTGTCGATGGCCCTGTCCAGGCCGGCCAGCAGCCAGGGATTGTTGTCCAGGGACTTCTGCTCGCTCTCCGGCCAGCGCTCCGGGTTGAACCCGCGCGCCTTGGCGGCTTCTCGGTCGAGAAGGTGGTATTCGTCGAGCAGTGCCTTGACCAGGCCGGGGCTGCACATCGCGGCTTCCGAGCGATAGCGCGTGCCCTTCCAGCTCACCTGGCAGGACGGGTTGCACTGGTAGAAAAGGCGGCTCCAGAACGGCCCGGCGTCGTGACGACGCTCCAGCAGGTCGTTCAGTTCTTCCGCCGTGGCCGGCAAGGGCTCGGTCTTGTATTGGCGGTCCCGGAAGGGGCTCTCCAGGCTCCTCGCCATTCCCTCCAGGTACCAGCCATTCTTGAAATAGGTGTAGCCGTATTGGTAGAGGTGGAATATCTCGTGGCTGGGCGTCAGCCCGGTGGGTATCCAGCGATTGTTCAGGCTGATGTTGAGGGCCCGCTCCGAGGCGCCGAAGTGCTGGTAGCTGTGCCCCTTGGGATCGTCGCCGGCGGCGCCGTTGCGTTCGTCCAGCTTGAGGATGTGGAAGTCGATGGTCGCCACGCCGCTGTAGCGCTCGGAGCGCAGCGGCGGCGTCAGCCCCAGTTCCTGGCTGTAGAACTGGTCGGCCCGGCGGAGCTGGTCGGCCAGGCTGTTCAACATTCCCTCCGCCCGGGATCGGCGGTCGCCGTCGGTTTCACCGGCGGGAAAGGCATGGTCGCCGGCAAGGGTGTAATGGATGCGATAGTCGCCGACCACGAAGCGCTGGTCGAGGGCTTCGAGTTGCGCCTTCAATTCGGTGCTGGCGCCATGGGCGACGGCAGAGGCGCCTAGGCCGAGAAGAAAGAGATATTTTATTGACATGCTGATATCACCAGTAGCCGGCTCGGTAGGAGCGCAGGATAGCCTGCAGGCGCGCCAGGCGCTTGTCCTTGAAGTCCTGGTTCTCGGGACGATAGAAGCGCCGAATGCTGTCGTCTGCGAAGGCGACTTCGAGAATGATGACCGAGGGTCCGCCGAGACTGGCCGGAGGGGGGATTTCGCCCTGCTCCGGCAGATCGCGCACCAGTTGGGCCACCTCCGCCAGGTCTTGCGGCCTGGCCTGTTCGGTACTTTCGGAAATCATCGGTGCACCGCCCGGGCTGCCGGACATGTGCGTTCCGAAGACCGTGCCGTCGGCTGACAGGCTGCGGCTCGCCATGCCGTAGCCGCCACCGCCGACACTGATGGAAACGCTCTTGAAAGCCGGGCCCGGCTGCAGACTGGCGCATCCGGCAAGCGAAAAGACGATCAAGGCCAACAATGGCAGCAATTTGCGCATGTATCCTCCTTTGGGCAAGTGGGCGATCAATAACCTGGCGGCATGAAGCTCCCATGATAAGCGGGCATTTCCGATTCCGAAACAATTGCGCAGCCACCCGCCGAACCCGAAGGTCTGGATCGGAGCGATTGGGAGGAAAAAGAAATGCCCCGCATAAAGCGGGGCATTGGAGAGGGAAGAGAACGCCAGCTTCAGGGCGCCGGCAGCCTTTCCCGGCCTCGGCCGGCCGGCTGGCCGTCAGGCCCGCTCGGCGACATACCGCTTGATGGCCCCGGCGTCCGGCGCCATCACTTCCACCCGCTGGGGCAGCTCCTCGATGCCGGCCAGGTCGGCCGGACGCTGGGGCTCCTGCCCCAGGGCCTCGCGGATGGTTCCCTCGAACTTGGCCGGCTGGGCGGTTTCGAGGACGATCATGGGCACGCCCGGCAGGCGGTGCTCCAGGGCCACCTTGAGGCCGTCGGCGGTGTGGGTGTCCAGCATGACGCCGTAGCGGCCGTGGGCGAGGCGGATGGTCTTGATGCGGTCGGCGTGGGTGCTCTTGCCGGAAACGAAAGCGAATTGCGGCATCTTCGCCCAGAAGTCCGTCCCGGAAAGATCGAAGGCCTGGCCCTTGTCCACCTGGGCCCACAGCTCCCGCACCACCGCCGGGTCCCGGCCCACCAGGTCGAAGGCGAAGCGCTCGAAGTTGGAGGCCTTGGAAATGTCCATGGAGGGGCTGGAGGTGACGCTGGTCTCGGCCGTGGCGCGGGGCCGGTAGACGCCGGTGCGGAAGAACTCGTCCAGCACGTCGTTCTCGTTGGTGGCGAGTACCAGGCGGGCGATGGGCAGGCCCATCTGGCGGGCGATATGGCCGGCGCAGATATTGCCGAAGTTGCCCGAGGGCACGGCGAAGGCCACCTGCTCGTCATTGGACCGGGTGGCCAGGAAATAGCCCTGGAAGTAATAGACGATCTGGGCGGCGACCCGGGCCCAGTTGATGGAATTCACGGCGCCGATCTTGTACTGCTTCTTGTACTCGGCATCGTTGGACACCGCCTTTACGATGTCCTGAGCATCGTCGAACATGCCGGTGACGGCGATGTTGAAGATGTTGGCGTCCTGAAGGGAATACATCTGGGCGCGCTGGAAGGGGCTCATGAGGCCGTTGGGCGAGAGCATGAACACCTTGACGTTGTGCTTGCCCCGCATGGCGTACTCCGCCGCCGAGCCGGTGTCGCCGGAGGTGGCGCCGAGGATGTTGATGGATTCGCCGCGCTTTTCCAGGACATACTCGAACAGGTTGCCGAGGAGCTGCATGGCCATGTCCTTGAAGGCCAGGGTCGGGCCGTTGGACAGTTCCTGGGTGTAGAGGCCATCCTCCAGTTGGGTGAGCGGGGTGATCTCGGCCGGGTTGCCGCCGTTCCTGACATAGCGGTAGGTGTCGGCGGTGTAGGTCTTGGCCACCAGGGCCTTCAGGTCAGCGGCGGGGATATCGTCGATGAACTTGGACAGGATCTCGAAGGCGAGGTCGGCGTAGGAGAGCTTGCGCCAGGCGTCCAGCTCGGCCCGGGTCACCTGGGGATAGCTTTCCGGCAGGTAGAGGCCGCCGTCCGGGGCCAGGCCGCCGAGGAGAATGTCGCAGAAGGCTTGGGCCGGCGAATTGCCGCGGGTCGAGATATAGCGCATGGCGAAAATGATGGGAGGCGAAAAGGCCGGATTTTACCGCGCCGGAGGCGCTACGCGCACGGCGTGAACGAAGCCGGCGACAAAGAGCAGCAATCCGGTCCCGGCCAGCACGCCCCCCAGGGCCGCCCTATCCGCTGCCATCGCCCCGCCGGCGGCGAGGAAGAGGAGCCCGCGCCAGCGCCCGCCGGCCTTCAACCCGGACGCCATGGCCGCCCGCTCCGGCGTGGCCGGACCGGGCCGACGCCACACCGGCAGGAGCTGGCTCAGGGCCCCCGTCACCAGGGGCATCAGGAAGCCCGCCGCCCAGGCGGCGATGGAAGGCCGGGCCGGGATAAAGCCGGCGGCGTGGAGGACTCCCGCCGGCACCAGGACCAGGAACCCGGCCAGGGCAAGACTGAGGGACGCCGCCGCGCCGTCGTTCCATAGGAGGGCCGGGCCGAAGCGCCGCCACCACTGCCCGGCCAGCCCCAGGGCCACGATCCACAGGGCGGCAGCGCCGGCCACGGCCAGGGGCCAGGCGAAGGCGGCACCGCCGGCCACCAGCGCAACCGCCGCCGTGGCCGGCACCAGGCGGCGACGAAGCCAGTTGGCCGCCTCCGGGTCCGGCTGGCCCAGGGCCGTGGGCAGCAGGACCGGCAGGGTGCCGAGGGCCGCCAGGCCCACCAGGCCCAGGGGATTGAGATGGAGATGGAAGGCCCGCAGGCTGCCGTAGAGATCCGGGACCGCTACCAGGGGCGGGACGGCGGCCAGGGCCAGGAGGAAACAGCCGAGGGCGGCGGCGTACCAGCGCCAGCCCGGATGGGGATTGCCCAGGCTGTTCCGGGCGCGGCGGACGATCCAGCCCAATAGCATGGCCGCCAGCAGGAAATCCAGGCTGGCCGCAGCGTGCAGAAGCCAGCGGGGCGCCAGCCCCTGCAGGGCGGCGACGGCCAGCAGGCCGGCCCCCTGGGCCCCCAGGGGAAGCCGCAGGATGGCCCGGGCCGGGTTGCCGGAGCGGGTCAGGACCGGCACGAAATGAATCATCGCCCCGAAGATCAGGGGCACGATGCCCACCGCGAAGGCGAGGTGGGCCATCGCCGCCGGCCGGCCCCAGCCCGCCAGCGTCAGGCCGACGCTGGCCAGGAAGGTAAGGACGGTGACGGCGGCGGTATAGAGCAATCAGTTCTGGACGGTGAAGTCGATGACGATGGCCCCCGGCTCCCGCTGCTGGTAGGTGATGCTCACCCGTTCGCCGTAGCGCTGCTGCAGCTGGGCGAGGAGCGGCAAGGGATCGTGGTCGTTGCAGAAGCGCATGGTCTCCCCCGGCTGCAGCGCGTCCAGGGCGCCGAAAATGGCGGCGTGGCGGAAGCGCTTGGCGATGCCCCGGGCATCGAAGGGATAGAGGGCTTCCGGAGTGGTGTGGTTACAGACGTGAATGTGCATCGTCGTAGCTCCTAGTGAGGTAATTTTCCTGACGGCAGGAGCGGCCGATTTTGCCGGGGCGGAGGTGGGCTTTCCTTGATGCGAATCGTAATGCCCCCAACCCCAATAGGGACGCCGGCGCCCGAAGGCGCCGGCTTCGCCTTATTGCAGGTTTTCGATGCGCAGGCGCATGGCCTTGCCCTTGACCGCGGGCAGGGCCTCGATCTTGGCGATGGCGGCGTCGGCGGCCTTTTCCTTGCAGACGTGGGTGAGGATGATGATGTCGGTCTCGCCCTCGCCCTCCTCCGGCTCCCGCTGCAGCATGGCGTCGATGGAAATCTGCTGCTCGGCCAGGAGGCGGGTGACGTCGGCCAGCACCCCCGGCTTGTCCTCGACCCGCAGGCGCAGGTAGTAGCCGGACAGGATCTCGCTCATGGGCAGGATCGGCAGGTTGGACATGGCGTCCGGCTGGAAGGCCAGATGGGGGACGCGATGCTCGGGGTCGGCGGTGGCCAGGCGGGTGACATCCACCAGGTCGGCGATGACGGCGGAGGCGGTGGGCTCGGCGCCGGCCCCCTTGCCGTAGTAGAGGGTGGTGCCGACGGCGTCGCCCTGGACCACCACGGCGTTCATGGCGCCCTCGACGCTGGCCAGGAGGCGCTTGGCCGGGATCAGGGTGGGATGGACCCGCAGCTCGATGCCTTCAGCCTGGCGCTTGGCGAGGCCCAGGAGCTTGATGCGGTAGCCGAGCTGCTCGGCGTACTTGATGTCGGCGGCCTGGAGCTTGGTGATGCCTTCCACGTAGGCCTTGTCGAACTGGACCGGGATGCCGAAGGCGATGGCGGAGAGGATGGTGGCCTTGTGGGCGGCGTCCACGCCCTCGATGTCGAAGGTGGGGTCGGCTTCGGCGTAGCCCAGGCGCTGGGCTTCCTTGAGGACGGTCTCGAAGGGCAGCCCCTTGTCCCGCATTTCGGACAGGATGAAGTTGGTGGTGCCGTTGATGATGCCGGCGATCCACTCGATGCGGTTGGCGGTGAGGCCTTCGCGCAGGGCCTTGATGATGGGAATGCCGCCGGCCACTGCGGCTTCGAAGGCCACCATGACGCCCTTCTTGCCGGCAGCCTGGAAAATCTCGGTGCCATGCACGGCGAGCAGCGCCTTGTTGGCGGTGACCACGTGCTTGCCGTTCTCGATGGCCTTCAGCACCAGTTCCTTGGCAACGCCGTAGCCGCCGATCAGTTCGATGACGATATCGATTTCGGGATCATTGACCACGGCGAAGGCGTCGTCGGTCACCTTGCAGGCGCCGCCGGTGACCTTTTTGGCCAGTTCCAGGTTCTTGTCGGCCACAGCCGTAATCCGGATCGGGCGGCCGGCGCGGCGGGTAATTTCTTCCGCGTTGCGGGAAAGGACGGTCCAGGTGCCACCGCCGACGGTGCCGATGCCGAGAAGGCCAACATTGATGGGTTTCATGATTCTTTCTTACTCAGGTGGAATGACGTTTACGATAGCTTTCGAGGAAGCGGGCGATGCGGCCGATGGCCTCCCGCAGATCGTCCTCGTAAGGCAGGAAGACCAGCCGGAAATGGTCCGGATCAGGCCAGTTGAAGCCGGTCCCCTGGACCAGCAGCACCTTCTCCTCCTGCAGGAGTTCGGCAATGAACTGCTGGTCGTCCTTGATGGGATACATCTCGGGGTCCAGGCGCGGGAACATGTAGAGGGTCGCCTTCGGCTTGACGCAGGTGACGCCGGGAATGGCGGTAATGAGCTCGTGGGCCACGTCCCGCTGGCGGCGCAGGCGGCCGCCATCGGACACCAAGTCGTCGATGCTCTGGTAGCCTCCGAGGGCGGTCTGGATGGCGTGCTGGCCCGGCACATTGGAGCACAGCCGCATGGAGGACAGCATGTCGAGGCCCTCGATATAGTCCTTGGCCCGGCGCTTGTCCCCGGACACCACCAGCCAGCCGGCCCGGTAGCCGCAGGAACGGTAGTTCTTGGAGAGGCCGTTGAAGGTGATGGTCAGCACGTCCTCGGACAGGGACCCGATGGCGGTATGGACATTGCCGTCGTAGAGGACCTTGTCGTACACCTCGTCGGAATAAATGATGAGGCCGAACTCCCGGGCCAGGGCAACGATGTCCTGCAGCACCGAATCCGGATAGAGGGCGCCGGTGGGGTTGTTCGGATTGATGATGACGATGGCCCGGGTCCTGGGGGTGATCCTGCGGCGCATGTCGTCGAGGTCTGGGAGCCAGCCGTTCTGCTCGTCGCACAGGTAATGCACCGGGGTGCCGCCGGAGAGGCTGATGGCCGCCGTCCACAGGGGGTAGTCGGGGGCCGGCACCAGCACTTCGTCGCCGCTGTCCAGCAGGGCGTTCATGGCCATGGCGATGAGCTCGGAGACGCCGTTGCCGACGTAGATGTCCTCCAGGGTCACGCCCTTGATGCGCTTGTGCTGGCAGTAGTGCATGATGGCCTTGCGGGCCGCGAAAATGCCTTTCGAATCCGAATAGCCGGCCGCGTTGGGCAGGTTGCGGATCATGTCGAGCTGGATTTCCTCCGGCGAATCGAAGCCAAAGGCGGCCAGGTTGCCGATATTGAGCTTGACGATCTTGTGGCCCTCGTCCTCCATCTGCTTGGCTTTCTGCAGTACGGGGCCGCGGATGTCGTAGCAGACGTTGGCAAGCTTGGCAGACTTCTTGATGGTTGGCATTCTGTCCGTCCTTGCGGAACAAGCCCTGGATGGGCATGTCCGATGGGAGTAAGCGAAAAGATATAATCCTACTTTAACCCATTGTGCACCGCAATTTGAGCGGCTCCATCCCCCTGTGAAACTGCATCTTTCCAATCTCGCCGGCCTCAATATCTTCACCGCCTACGGTGAAGGCTATATCTCGGTCAATCACCAGCGCCACGAAACCAACCTCATTGTGCTGCCCGGCGAAATCCGCTCCGGCTGGACCGCCGCCAAGCCCGACAGCCTCGGCGAGGCCGACCTGCAGCAACTCCTCGAACTCGGCACCGAGATCGTCCTCCTCGGCACCGGCAGCCGGCTGCGCTTTCCTCCCGGCCCGCTCCTCCGCCCCTTCGCCGCCAAGCGCATCGGCCTGGAGGTCATGGATATGCAGGCGGCCTGCCGCACCTACAACATCCTGGCCGCCGAAGGCCGCCACGTGGCCGCCGCCCTGCTCTTCGATTAAGGGCTGATCGATGCTATAGTTCGCCCCGTTCCGTGGGAGAGAACGGCCCAGCCGTCGCCGAAGGCGCAACGCACCCGCAAACGCTCAGGCAAAAGGACCGCGGAACCGGATCGAAGCACGATCCGCACTCTGGAGAGCGGCAGCCCAGGCTGCCCACCGATGGGGCTAAATTCTCTCAGGTATCAAGGACAGAGGGGTGAAACGCTGGCTCGTTTCACCCCTTTTCCGTTTCTCGAATCGCTGTCGGGAAACCTCCTCAAAGGATTGATATGCTGAAGAAAACCGTTTTGAACGCCGCCCATCGCGCCATGAAGGCCCGGATGGTGGATTTCGGCGGCTGGGACATGCCCGTCAACTACGGCTCCCAGATCGAGGAGCACCACGCCGTCCGCCGCGACTGCGGCATGTTCGATGTCTCCCACATGTGCCCGGTGGATGTGGTCGGCAAGGATGTCCGCCCCTTCCTGTCCCGCCTGGTGGCCAACGATGTGGCCAAGCTCAAGGCCTCCGGCAAGGCCCTGTACTCCTGCATGCTGAACGAGGCCGGCGGCGTGGTAGACGACCTCATCATCTACTTCCTCACCGACGAGCGCTTCCGCATCGTGGTGAACGCCGGCACCGCCGACAAGGACATCGCCTGGATGCAGGCCCGGCTGGCCGACTGGAAGCTGGACCTCACCATCACTCCCCGCCGCGATCTCGCCATGATCGCCGTCCAGGGCCCCAACGCCCGGGCCAAGGTGTGGGAAGCCCTGCCCTCGACCCGGGCCGCTTCCGAGCCCCTGAAGCCCTTCTTCGCTGCCGAATGCGGCGACTACTTCGTCGCACGCACCGGCTACACCGGCGAGGACGGCTTCGAGATCATGCTGCCCGCCGCCGAGGCCGAGCAGGTGTGGAATGCCCTCGCCGCTGCCGGTGTCGCCCCCTGCGGCCTGGGCGCCCGGGACACCCTGCGCCTGGAAGCCGGCATGAACCTCTACGGCCAGGACATGGACGAGAACGTCTCCCCCCTGGATGCCGGCCTGGCCTGGACCGTCGCCCTCGACGGCGACCGGGATTTCGTTGGCAAGGCCGCCTTGGTGAAGAACGGCTCCAAGAAGCAGTTCCTCGGCCTGGTGCTCCAGGACAAGGGAGTGCTCCGCGCCCACCAGCAGGTCGTCACCCCCCTGGGCGACGGCGAAATCACCTCCGGTTCCTTCGCCCCCTCCCTGCAGCAGTCCATCGCCCTCGCCCGCCTGCCCCTGGGCGTGCAGATCGGCGATACCGTCAAGGTCGCCATCCGCGACAAACAACTCGACGCCAAAGTCGTCAAACCCTCGTTCGTGCGCAACGGCAAGGCCCTGGTTTAACCATTCATTAAGGAGAACAACATGTCGAATGTCCCCGCCAACCTGAAGTACACCCAATCCCACGAATGGCTGCGCGTCGAAGCCGACGGCACCGTCACCGTGGGCATCACCGACCACGCCCAGGAAGCCCTGGGCGACCTGGTGTTCGTGGAACTGCCGGAAGTCGGCGCCCATTTCGACGCCGGCAAGGAACTGGCCGTGGTGGAATCCGTGAAGGCCGCCGCCGACGTCTATGCCCCCCTCTCCGGCACCGTCACCGAGGTGAACCCGGCCGCCGCCGACGCCCCCGAGAGCGTCAACCAGGACGCCTACGCCGCCTGGCTCTTCAAGCTGAAGCCGGACAACGCCGCCGACGTCAATGGCCTGCTGGACGCCGCCGCCTACCAGGCCGCCGCCGACCACGAGTAATCAGGACGACCCCATGCCGAACAGCCTTCCTCTCTCCGCCCTGGAGCAAAAAGACGAGTTCATCGAACGCCACATCGGCCCGTGCGCCGACGAGACGGCCGCCATGCTGGCCGTCATCGGCGCCGACAGCCTCGATCAGCTCATCGACCAGACGGTGCCCGCCGCCATCCGCCTGCCCGCCGACCTGCCCCTGCCGGCCCCCCGGCGGGAGCACGAGGCCCTGGCCGCCCTGAAGGCCATCGCCGCCAGGAACCAGGCGATGAAGTCCTGCATCGGCATGGGTTATTACGACACCCTGACCCCCAAGGTCATCCTGCGCAACGTCCTGGAAAACCCCGGCTGGTACACCGCCTACACCCCGTACCAGGCCGAGATCGCCCAGGGCCGCCTGGAAGCCCTGCTGAACTTCCAGCAGGTCGTCATCGACCTCACCGGCCTGGAGCTGGCCAACGCTTCCCTGCTGGACGAGGCCACCGCAGCGGCCGAAGCCATGACCATGGCCCGGCGCGTCTCCAAGTCCAAGTCCAACCGCTTCTTCGTCGATAGCGCCGCTTTCCCCCAGACCATCGACGTGGTCAAGACCCGGGCCGCCTACTTCGGCTACGAATTGGTCATCCGGCCCGCCGAGGAAGCCGCCGAGCACGACGTCTTCGGCGCCCTGCTCCAGTACCCCAACGACCGGGGCGAAGTCACCGATCTCACCGGCCTCGTCGCCGCCATCAAGGCCAAGGGCGGCGTCGTGGCCGTGGCCAGCGACCTGATGGCCCTGGTCCTGCTGAAGTCGCCGGGCGCCATGGGGGCGGACATCGCCCTGGGCTCCAGCCAGCGCTTCGGCATCCCCATGGGCTTCGGCGGCCCCCACGCCGCCTTTTTCGCCACCCGGGAAGCCCACGTGCGCTCCATGCCCGGCCGCATCATCGGCGTCTCCAAGGACGCCCGGGGCAACACCGCCCTGCGCATGACACTGCAGACCCGGGAGCAGCACATCCGCCGGGAGAAGGCCAATTCCAACATCTGCACCTCCCAGGTGCTGCTCGCCAACATGGCCGGCATGTACGCCGTCTACCACGGCCCCAGGGGCCTCAAGACCATCGCCAGCCGCATCCACCGCCTCACCGCCATCCTGGCCGAAGGCCTCAAGCGGGCCGGCATCAAGCTGCTGACCCGGCAGTTCTTCGACACCATCCACATGGATCTGGGTGGCCGGGCCGAAACGGTCTACCGGGATGCCCAGGGGTTGGGCTTCAATCTGCGCCGGGTTTCCGCCGGCGTCCTCGGGGTTTCCTTCGACGAGACCACCACCCGTGAAGGCGTGGCCGGGCTCTTCAAGACCATCGCCGGCGTCACCCTGGACATGGCCGCCATCGACGCCCAGGTCACCGCCGCCGACCCGGCCGTACCGGCCTCCCTGCTGCGCACCGACGCCATCCTCCGGCACCCGGTGTTCAACAGCCACCACACCGAGCACGAGATGCTGCGCTACCTGAAGTCCCTGCAGAACAAGGACCTGGCGCTGGATCACTCGATGATCTCCCTGGGCTCGTGCACCATGAAGCTCAACGCCACCAGCGAGATGATCCCAATCACCTGGCCGGAATTCGGCGGCATCCATCCCTTCGCCCCCCTGTCCCAGGCCCAGGGCTACCTGGAGATGATCCGCAGCCTGGAAGGCTGGCTGAAAACCATCACCGGCTTCGACGCCATCTGCATGCAGCCCAACTCCGGCGCCCAGGGCGAATACGCCGGCCTGGTGGCCATCAGCCGTTACCACGCCAGCCGCGGCGAAGGCCACCGCAAGGTCTGCCTCATCCCCCGCTCCGCCCACGGCACCAACCCGGCCAGCGCCCAGATGTGCGGCATGCAGGTGGAAGTGGTGAATTGCGACGAGAACGGCAACGTGGACGTGGCCGACCTGCGGGCCAAGGCCGAGCAGCACGCCGCCGACCTCGCCTGCCTGATGATCACCTACCCGTCCACCCACGGCGTCTTCGAGGAAGCCGTCAAGGAAATCTGCGACATCGTCCACCAGTACGGCGGCCAGGTGTACATGGACGGCGCCAACCTCAACGCCCAGGTGGGCCTCACCGCCCCCGGCTTCATCGGCGCCGACGTCAGCCACATGAACCTGCACAAGACCTTCGCCATCCCCCACGGCGGCGGCGGGCCGGGCATGGGCCCCATCGGGCTGAAGGCCCATCTGGCGCCCTTCATGGCCAACCATGCGGTGCAGACGGTCGAAGGCCCCCACGCCGGCCAGGGCGCGGTTTCCGCCGCCCCCTTCGGCTCCGCCTCCATCCTGCCCATCTCCTGGATGTACATCGCCATGCTGGGTGGCGCCGGCCTCAAGAAAGCGACCCAGGTGGCGATCCTCAACGCCAACTACGTGGCGGCCCGGCTGAAGGACCACTATCCGGTGCTCTACGTCGGCAAGAACGGCCGGGTGGCCCACGAGTGCATTCTGGACATCCGTCCCCTCAAGGCGGCCAGCGGCATCACCGAGACAGACATCGCCAAGCGCCTGATGGACTACGGCTTCCACGCCCCCACCGTGAGCTTCCCGGTGGCGGGCACCATCATGGTCGAGCCCACCGAGTCGGAATCCCAGGCCGAACTGGACCGCTTCATCGCGGCCCTGATCGCCATCCGGGAGGAAATCCGCAAGGTGGAAGCCGGCGCCTGGCCCGCCGACAACAACCCGCTCAAAAATGCTCCCCACAGCCAGGCGGACGTGGTGGATGCCGGATGGAATCGCCCCTACAGCCGCGAGGAAGCCGTCTTCCCGCTGCCCTTTGTCGCGGCCAACAAGTTCTGGCCGAGCGTGAACCGCATCGACGACGTGTACGGCGACCGCAACCTGTTCTGCGCCTGCCCGCCGGTCGGCGAATAACCGGCAGCAGCGTCCGCTGGAACGATGGCCAGGGAGGAATCCGTGGCCGTTTCTTTTTCAGGTACCGGTAATCTGCGGTTGATGGGCAATCTGGATGCGGCGGTGTGACAGATTCGTACGTTGAACTGTTGCCCTGATCGAAAAAACGGCCGTCTCAGTTCGACCCGCTGCCGTCATTCGTTTTGGACCTTGGCGACGTCAGCAATTAGGCCTAAAACGGTCACGAACCGTAACCTCGTTCCCATCAATTTGGATTACGGCATCTTCCTGTAGCTTCTTCAGCGTTCGATACAAGGCCTCATGGCTGAGACCCAGTTCCGCAGCCCATGCCTTACGGGTTTGCGTGAGAGCCACGGAACCATCGCTTCCCTCGGACTCAAGGTAATGAAGGACTCGTTCAGCAGCCGAATGCAAGCTTAACCGCTCACACTGGGCTCGCAGCTTCCGGACTTCGCGGGCCAGATGGGTCATCCATGCGTCCCTAAAGCCGGCATCCTCAGCCAGAGCCAGCCGAAACGCCTGTAGCGGAAAGCGGAGCAGCGTGCTTTTCTCTGCGGCAACCGCATCGCAATGGTAGGCCTTGCTGTTTAGGCTGGCCTCTGCAAAGAAGCCTCCTCTGGAGCGCTGGAGCACCACCTCCGTTCCGTTGCGGTCACGGCGAGTGAGTCGAACCTCGCCATTGATGACCGTGAAGACGGCATGAATCGAACCGCCAATTCGAAAGAGCTGTTCCCCTGCTTCCAAGTCCCACGGCTCAGCGCGTTGCCTGAGCGATTCAGGTACATGAGCCAATGTCGGTTGCCCTGAAATGAGTGCCTGCCAATCCATATAAAGATACCAACACAGTGCCTTCCGTATGATTCTAATCATACGGGCGGTTCTTCTCGTTTTCCTAATATTCCTTCAATCACACTCAGAGAAAAAGGAGGCACCCATGCGCAAGACCTTGAGGATTTCCATGACGGCTGTCGCCCTGGCGTTCGGCATTACTGCTTACGCACAGGCGCCGATGCATCAAATGGACCACATGCAGCATATGCAACACATGGCCGCAGCAAGCAACGACACCCGCCAGCTAGTGAGTTTCCCGCCGGAAATGCGTCAACACACCTTGGCCAATATGCGCGACCATCTCGAAGCGCTGTCGGAGATTCTGTCCAACATGTCGGCCGGCCGGTACGCCAAGGCCGCCCAGGTCGCTAATGTGCGCCTCGGGATGGACTCCCCTTCCGCTGAAGGCTGCAAGGGTGAAGACACCCCCAGCAAGCCCCAGATATCGAAGCCGGCCAGCATGGACCACCAGATGACCCAGTTCATGCCCGAAAGTATGCGCAACATTGGCCTGTCAATGCACCAAGCAGCCAGCGATTTCGCCGTCGAGGCCGATAAGGCCGGCAGGTCTGGCAATCCGAAGCCGGCCTTGGCTGCCCTCTCCAAGGTCACGCAGCAGTGCGCTGCCTGTCACGCGTCCTATAAGGTCCAGTGACCGGTTCGGTTCGACAAGACATCTCGGAAGGGTGTAGAGCCTTCTGGCAGCATTTGTGCGTAATGCTGCCATTCAATCTTAGATAGATAAGTGGCTGCTACTGGCCGAACCGAGACTGTGTGCCCCTAGTTCATCGGCCACGATTGATGTTGGATTTCTGACCCGGCCAAGGATGGATTTGCTATCGTGGTGCCCACGCGCCACCCGCCTTGATCGCCACCATGGTCATCCGACTTCGTCCCAATCTCCTTCTTTACGTTACGGCCATCCTTGTCGCCCTGAAGGCGGCAGAGGTCATCGACTGGTCCTGGGGCTGGGTTCTCGCGCCCCTATGGCTCCCGGCGGCCCTTGTTCTTGGCATCGCGGTGGTTGGCTTCTTTTTCGCAGCGACCTTGTTGGCGAGGCTGAAGAAGTCGTTCGGATGGCCAACGACGCCGGGGAGGGAAGAGATCGTGGTCAATGACGATAATCATCCTGTTCCCCTCGACGCTCGCTCACCCCGGCGAGTCGGCAACACCTACGATCACGAGTGACCTCGAAGGGCGACTTGGAGGAATAAGCGTGCTCAAATGGTTGAGGCGTCTTGTGCGACCGGGTGGCAGTCATCCCCCGGAAGTCCTGAAGGCCCGTAAGGTGATCGCGGCCATTGACGCCGGCGGGGTACCGCTTAACCCCGTCAAGATCAACGAGATCGCACGGAACCTCGGGCTGGAGGTCTCCAGGAAAGCTCCCGTCGAGGACACCATTCAGCGTATCCGGGCCGCCATCCATCGGGCTCAAACCTATTCACGATGAACCGCTCTTGGCTGAACTCAGCCCGCCATTAGCACTGGCATAGGCATGCCAGTTGATAGCGCGGCGCACTGTGCGAAATCAGCCGGGGATCACGGACACCTTCTTTTCCTGGCTAGGCTTCCGGCTTCCTGGCAATGACTGTGGCGAAGGACTTGACCGTGCCCCCCGGCGCCGGAAACTCGTCGAAGCTCTCGCCGAGGATCTCCCAGCCCGCGAACCGCTGCCCCAGCTCGTCCCGCCCGAAAAGGCAATGGGCGGCGGGATCGAACATGTCGAGGTAAGTCGTCCCCTCGATCAGGACGTTGACCACGGCCGTTCCGCCGGGCCGCACGCAATCCTGGAGCCGTGCGAGCTGATGCCGGGCGGCCCCGCAGTCGAGAAACATCAGCAGCCCGATGGACACGGCAGTATCGAATTCCCCCGCCACGCAGTAGCTTCCCAGGTCCGCCTCGATGGCTTCGAGGGCCAGTCCCTCCCGGGCCGATGTCCCGGCCAGCTGGCGGATGGCCGTGGGAGAACCGTCCAGCGCCACCACCGGGCACCCGTTGCGGGCCGCTGCCAGGGCCAGGTTTCCGAGGCCGCAGCCGAAGTCCAGGACCCGCCCCCGCAGATAGGGCAAGGCGGCGGCTTCGAAGGGATTGAGGGCCAGGTCCCCGGAGTCAACCTGCCGGCGGAACTGGGTCTCGAAAAAATCGATGCTCCTGCTCATGGCAATCCACTCCTTTCTGGGCGGCGGCGCGCCCGAGGTCGGCGACCAGTTGCCTGACGGCGCTTTGCTCGGACAAGGTCGAGAACAGCGGCGTCCGCTTCCCGATCTGGGCCCCGAGGGACTGGAGGAAGGACGCCGAAGCATTTTGCGAGGCGCGGCACCGGCGCAGCAGATCCGCCAGTCCGGCGGCATCGCCCCACTCGAAGTACCCGCCATAATCGTCGCCGAGCAGTCCCACATTGCCGTCGATGCGGGTGGCCAGCACCGGCGTGCCGCTGGCCGCCGCCTCCAGAATGGCATGGGCGCCCCCTTCCATGCGGCTTGAATGCACCAGGATATGGGCCCGCTGGATGCGGCGCCGGGTTTCCTCGTGGGGCCGGCTGCCGAGCCAGCGGTAATGGGGGCAGTCGGCCATGGCCGCCCGCGCCGCCTCGGCCAGCTCCGCATCCAGCGCTCCGCCGACGTGGTCGATGAGGATGCCCTCCTCCGGCCTCAGCAGGCGCGCCGCCGCGAACAGGGTCTCCGGCGACTTCTCTTCCCGCAGATGGCCGACCATCAGGGCCCGCAGGTGCCGGCCGGTCTTGGGCAGGCACCTGCGCCCGGAGACCGACTGGAAGATGATCCGGCACTTGGCGCGGCATTCCGGCGGCAGGACGGCGGGACCCCGCTCCTGCAGGGCGACGAGGGTATCGGCCAGGGCCAGGGATTGCTGCGCCGAGGAGTCGTCATGGATATCGCGATAGAGGTCGGTGCCGGTCAGCACCACGGCCAGGGAACCGCCGCCCCGGCATCGGCTCCAGGCCGCGATGGAAGCCGCCGAGCGCCGGGCATGGAGGGCGATCATCACCGTATCCTTGGCCGCTTCGGCGTCCGGCCAGGTCTTGACGAGGCGGGTCCGGCACACCGGCGCCAGGAAGCGGGCCCAGCGCTGGGCGGTCCGCCAATTGCCGTTGTTGGCGTCGGCCAGGGCCGGCGTGACGATGACTGCTTGCGCCATACGAACTCCGCTCATCTCCCCATGTTTCGCCAGGAATACCGATCCCGTCGGCCATGGGGCGGCATTGTCGCCCAGATCAGGGCCGGCAGCGCCATCTCCCGAACGCCATACTCCTTCAAGGTAGATACAACTGCTTACAATGCCCCGGCTGCAGTTACATATTCCAGGGCGATTTCACCGGACCGCGATGCTGTAATACTGGCACCGGACAAACACGGAGGTGAAGCATGGAAACCGATCTGGCTGAAATGCTGCTTGGCGCAGCTGCCCTTGCCGTCGCTCCCAACGCCCTCGTTGCGCTGTTCGAGGTGCTGCGGCGCCACCTGGCGCGCGGCGTTTGACCCCTCTGGAATTCCCCTGATGCGAAATATCCTGCTGTTCGTGGCCGCCGCCATTCTTGCCTCCTCCGCCAACGCCACCCTGCTCAAGCAACGCCAGCACGGCACCCAGGTCCACGGCCGCACCAGTTTCATCGCTGCCCACCGGGACGCCACCGCCCGCAGCGACGGGGAACGCAACATCGCCCGCAACAGCGCCGGCGTCATCCGGGAAGGCGCCCAGATCCGGGGCAACACCGCCATCACCGCCGCCCAGGACGGCGCCACCGCCATCGCGGCCGGCCGCGGCAACGTCGCTGCCAACGAAGCCGGCGTCATCGGCGGGCAATAGCCCGCCCCCCTTCTCCTCAATACGGGTTTGCCGGCACCACCTGCCAGCCGCCGGGGCAGTCCCGGAGGTACGGGTAGTACGCCTGGGCGGATGGGCAGTAATACCAGGTGGCCGAGGCGGCAGGAGCCGGCACCGGCGCCGGTCCCGGCGGCGGCTCGACGTAGGTCGGCTGCGGCGGATAAACCGGCTGCGCCTCGTAGGGAACCGCATAGCGGGGCCGGGCCTGGTCGGCCAGGATGGCGAGGCCGGCGATGGCCCCGACGATGGCCAGGCCGGCCCAGACCGAGTCTCCGCCGTGATGACCGCCATGGTTTTGGTAATGGCCGCCATAGTGGCCGCCGCCCCGGTAGTAGCCACCGCGATCGGCATGGGCGGGCAGTGCCGCCAGGGAAAAGGCTGCGATGACAGCGATGATTGACTTGCGCATTGCCAACTCCATGAGCGGTGGTTCCTTCGTTCCGGATGATCCCGTTGGCGATGTCGGCAACGACACCATCCACAAGCCGAATAACGCGGCTCGGGAACCGCCGACCGACACGGGGTTGTAAGGAGTTGTAATCAGGGCGGGATTGCGCGCCGGATTCATTGCCTCTGAGACCTTTTTCCCGGAATTCCCTCTAACCTCAAGAGGGAATCGTGGAACGTCCAAGGATCATCCGAAAATCTGCCGGCGACCTGCCCGAGCCGCCCCATCTTGCGGATTACGCGGCCGAAAGGGCGGCTTTTTCCTGGCAGCGGGCCCGCAGCGAACTGGCGGGACTGCCCGGCGGCGGCCTGAACATCGCCTACGAGGCGGTGGAGCGCCATGCCCGGGGCGAACGGGCCGGGCACATCGCCTTCCGCTTCCTGGGCAACAACGGGGCCCGGGAGGTGACCTTCGCCGAGCTGTCGGGCCTCACCAACCGCTTCGCCAATGTCCTGAAGGCGCTCGGGATCGCCAAGGGCGACCGCCTCTTCCTGCTCGCCAGCCGCATTCCCGAGCTCTACATCGCCGTGCTCGGCAGCTTCAAGAACGGCACCGTGGTGTCGCCGCTGTTTTCCGCCTTCGGCCCCGAACCCATCGCCACCCGGATCAACCTGGGAGCCGGCACGGTGCTGGTCACCACGGCCTCCCTCTACGAGCGCAAGGTGGCGCCGGTGCGCAGCCAGCTGCCGACCCTGCGCCACGTGCTGGTCGTGGGCGACGACGGCGGGAGCGCCGACATCCCCGGCACCCTCGACCTCGGGCGCCTGCTGGCCGAAGCCTCGGAGCGCTTCGAGATCGTGCCGACCCGGCCGGAGGACCTGGCGCTCCTGCACTTCACCAGCGGCACCACCGGCACGCCCAAGGGGGCCATGCACGTCCACGAGGCGGTGGTCACCCACTGGGCCACCGGCAAGTACGCCCTCGACCTCCATCCCCGGGACATCTACTGGTGCACCGCCGATCCCGGCTGGGTGACAGGCACCTCCTACGGCGTCATCGCCCCCCTGCTGCACGGGGTGACTTCCATCGTCGATGCCGCCGATTTCGATGCCGAGCGCTGGTACCGCATCCTCCAGGAGCAGCGGGTGTCGGTGTGGTACACGGCGCCGACGGCCATCCGCATGCTCATGAAGGCCGGCGCCGACCTGGCGCGGCAATACGCCTTCCCGGACCTGCGCTTCATCGCCAGCGTCGGCGAGCCCCTCAACCCGGAAGCCGTCTGGTGGGGGCTGGAAGCCTTCGGGCTGCCGATCCACGACAACTGGTGGCAGACCGAGACCGGCGGCATCATGATCGCCAACACCCCGGCCATGGACATCAAGCCCGGCTCCATGGGCCGCCCCCTGCCCGGCATCGAGGCGGCCATCGTGCAGAAGGGCGCCGACGGCCGGCTGGAAATGGTCGACGAGCCCGACCGCGACGGCGAACTGGCCCTGAAGCGGGGCTGGCCCTCCATGCTGCGGGGCTACCTGGACAACGAGGAGCGCTACCGCAGGTGCTTCGCCGGCGACTGGTACCTGACCGGCGACCTCGCCCGCCGGGACGCCGACGGCTACTACTGGTTCGTCGGGCGGGCCGACGACGTCATCAAGTCCGCCGGCCACCTGATCGGCCCCTTCGAGGTGGAGAGCGCCCTCATGGAGCACCCGGCGGTGGCCGAGGCGGGAGTCATCGGCAAGCCGGACGAGATGGTGGGCGAGGTGGTGAAGGCCTTCGTCTCCCTGCGCCAGGGCTTCAATCCCGATGATGCCTTGCGCCGGGAACTGCTCGGCCATGCCCGCCGGAAGCTGGGGGCCGCCGTGGCGCCCAAGGAAATCGAGTTCGTCGGCGTCCTGCCCCGCACCCGCAGCGGCAAGATCATGCGGCGGCTCCTGAAGGCCCGGGAACTGGGCCTGCCGGAAGGGGACACCTCGACCCTGGAGAGCGGAGGCTGAATGGCCCGGAGCGCCGACGCCAAATCGCTCCCCCGCCGCCTCCTGGCCGACATGCTGCGCATCCGCCGCCTGGAGGAGAAGTGCGCCGAGCTCTACGGCGCCGGCAAGATCCGCGGCTTCCTGCACCTCTACATCGGCGAGGAGGCCTGCGCCGTCGGCGTCCTCCATGCCCTCACCATGGACGACAACATCGCCGCCACCTACCGGGAGCACGGCCACGCCCTGGTGCGGGGCGTGCCGATGGAGGCCATCATGGCCGAGATGTTCGGCAAGGCCACCGGCTGCTGCGGCGGCCGGGGCGGCTCCATGCACCTCTTCGACGCCGCCGCCCGCTTCTATGGCGGCAACGCCATCGTCGGCGGCAGCCTGCCCCTGGCCGCGGGGCTCGCCCTGGCCGACAAGATGCAGGGCCGCAAAAGGATCACCGCCTGCTTCTTCGGCGACGGCGCCGTGGCCGAAGGGGTGTTCCACGAGACCATGAACCTGGCGGCCTTGTGGCGGCTCCCGGTGCTGTTCTGCTGCGAGAACAACTTCTACGGCATGGGGACCGCCCTTCACCGCGCCCACGCCCAGACCGACCTCTGCGCCAAGGCCGCCGCCTACCCCATGGCCACCGCCCGGGTGGACGGCATGGACGTGCTGGCCGTGCATACGGCCGCCGTGCAGGCGGCCGCCCGGGTACGGGAGGACAGCCGCCCCTTCTTCCTGGAAATGCAGACCTACCGCTTCCGGGCCCACTCCATGTTCGACCCGGACCTCTACCGGGACAAGGCCGAGATCGCGGCCTGGAAGCAACGGGACCCCCTCGACACCTTCCCGGCCCGCCTCAAGGCCGAGGGCAAGCTGACGGACGAGGAATTGCTGGTCCTGGAAAGGGCCGCCGAGGCCGAAGTGGCGGCGGCGGTGGAGGCAGCGGAAGCCGCCCCCCTGGCGCCGGTGGCGGACCTGCTGAAGGACGTCTACACCCCGGAGGCTGGGCCATGAGGACGAGCTACCGGGAAGCCCTGCGCCAGGCCCTGCACGAGGCCCTGAGCGACGATCCGAGAGTCTTCCTGATGGGCGAGGACGTGGGCCGCTACGGCGGCGCCTATGCCGTCTCCAAGGGCTTCTACGACGAGTTCGGCCCCGAGCGCATCCGCGACACGCCCCTGTCCGAACTCGGCTTCGTCGGCGCCGGCATCGGCGCCGCCCTGGGCGGCATGCGGCCCATCGTCGAGGTGATGACGGTCAATTTCAGCCTCCTGGCCCTGGACCAGATCGTGAACGCCGCCGCCGTGCTGCGCCACATGTCCGGCGGCCAGTTCTCGGTGCCCCTGGTGATCCGCATGGCCACCGGCGCCGGCCGCCAGCTGGCCGCCCAGCATTCCCACAGCCTGGAGAACTGGTACGCCCATATCCCCGGCATCCGGGTCCTGGCCCCGGCCACCGTCGGCGACGCCCGGGGCATGCTGGCGCCGGCCCTGGCCGACCCGGACCCGGTGGTCATCTTCGAGCACGCCCAGCTCTACAACCTGGAAGGCGAGCTGCCCGCCGACTGGCGCTGCGGCATCCGCCGCGCCGCGGTGCGGCGTCCCGGCAGCCAGGTCACCGTCGTCACCTACGGCGGCTGCCTGCCGAAGGCGATGGCGGCGGCGGAGCGGCTGGCCGCCGAGGGGATCGAGGCGGAGGTCATCGACCTGCGGGTGCTGCGGCCCCTCGACATGGAAACCGTCATGGATTCGGTGCGCAAGACCCATCGTGTCCTGGTGGTGGACGAAGGCTGGAAGAGTGGCAGCCTGGCCGGCGAAATCCTCGCCCGCATCGCCGAGGACGGCTTCTACGACCTCGACGCGCCGCCCCGGCGCCTCTGCAGCGTCGAGGTGCCGACCCCCTACGCCCGCCACCTGGAGGAGGCCGCCCTGCCCCAGGCGGAGCAGATCGCCGCCGCCGTCCGGGAGATGCTCAATGCTTGACTTCAAGCTGCCGTCCCTGGGGTCCGACATGGACGAGGGCACCCTGCTGGAATGGAAGGTGAAGCCGGGGGACCCGGTGAAGAAGGGGCAGGTGGTGGCCGTGGTGGACACCTCCAAGGCGGCGGTGGACGTGGAGATCTGGTCCCCCGGCCGGGTCCATGAGCTGCTGGTGGAAATCGGCGAGAAAATCCCGGTGGGCACCGTTCTCATGACCGTGCTGGAACCCGGCGAGACGGCGCCGCCCCCCGCCGAGCGCAAGGCGGTTCCCGCCGCCGGGCGCCGGCGCATTTCGCCGGCGGCCCGCAAGCATGCCGAGAGCCTGAGCGTGGACGTGGAAAAGCTCGCCGGCAGCGGCCCCGGCGGCGCCGTCACCCTGGCCGACGTGGACCGGGCGGCAGCCGCCCGGCCGGCCGAAAAACCGCCGGCCGCCGCCATCCGGCAGGCGGAGATGCGCCGGGCTATCGCCGCCGCCATGGGCCGCTCGAAGCGGGAAATCCCCCACTATTACCTGTCGGAAACCGTGCCCATGGCCCGGGCCCAGGACTGGCTCACCCAGGCCAACGCCGGCCGCCCCCTGAGCGCCCGCCTGCTGATGGCGGCAGTCCAGTTGAAGGCGGTGGCGGCGGCGCTGAAGAAATATCCGGAGATGAACGGCTTCTTCCGGGACGGCGCCTTCCAGCCGGCAGCGGCGGCCCATATCGGCGTCGCCATCTCCCTGCGCCAGGGCGGCCTCATCGCCCCAGCCATCCACGATGTCGGGGACAAGACCCTGGACGAGGTCATGGGAGACCTCGCCGACCTGGTCAAGCGGGTGCGCAGCGGCTCCCTGAAGAGCTCCGAGATGTCGGACCCGACCATCACCGTCACCAACCTGGGGGACCAGGGGGTCGAGGCGGTCTATGGCGTCATCTATCCGCCCCAGGTGGCCCTGGTCGGCTTCGGGCGGATCGCCCCGCGCCCCTGGGCGGACAACGGCGCCCTCGCCGTGATGCCGACGGTGACCGCCAGCCTGGCCGCCGACCACCGGGTCTCCGACGGCCACCGGGGCGCCCTCTTCCTGGCCAAGCTGCGGGAATGCCTGCAAGCCCCGGAAAACCTCTGACCCCGAGGAGATCGCCATGGATGAAAAGGAATTGCGGGCCGTCCTCATCGAGACGCTGCTCGACATCGCCCCGGAGGTGGAGGCCGCCCGCCTGCGGGACGACAAGCCCCTGCGCAGCCAGGTGGACCTGGATTCCATGGACTGGCTCAATTTCCTGATCGCCCTGCACCGGAAGCTGGCGGTGGAGATTCCCGAGGCCGACTACGCCCGGCTGGTGACCCTGAAGGACCTGCAGGCCTATCTCGGCGGCAAGCTGCGCTAGAACCTTACGCCTCGCCGCAGGCGACCAGCTGGCGCAGGACCTCAGCCACGCTCCAGGCCTGGGCGATGCATCCCCGGGGCGTATAGGGCGGCTCCGCATCGAAGACCTCGGCGATGGAGCCGACGCCGAAGTCGTCCAGGTGGTCCAGCAGGGCCGCCAGCCAGCGCCGGGCGCCGGCATTGTCATCGGGATGGAGCTTGCGCCAGGCGTCCATCCAGGGGCCGATGAGCCAGGCCCAGACCGTCCCCTGGTGGTAGGCGCCATCCCGCTCCCGCAGGTCACCGAAGTAGCGGGAGGCGTAGCGCTCGCTGCCCGGCGCCAGGGAACGCAGCCCCACCGGGGTCACCAGCCGCTCCTCCACCACCTGCAGGACACTCGCCCAGCGTTCCCGCTCAAGGACGGGATGGGCCAGGGAAATTGCGAACACCTGGTTGGGGCGGCATTCCGTGCTATCCCCCTCGGGTCCGTCCACCACGTCGTACAGATAGCCGCCCGGGCCATACCAGAAGCGCCGGTTGAAGGACTCCCGAGCCCTCGCCGCGTGGCCGGCCCAGACCTCGGCCCCCGGGGCGCCCAGGTGCCGGACCCAGCCTTCCAGCACGCGCAGGGCGTTGTACCAGAGGGCGTTGATTTCCACCGCCTTGCCCCGACGGGGCGTCACCACCCAGTCGCCGCACTTGGCGTCCATCCAGGTGAGCTGGAACCCTTCCGCCCCCTGGCGCAGCAGCCCGTCCCCGGGATCGACGCCGATGCCGAAGCGGGTGCCCTCCAGGTGGCGCTCGGCGATATCCGTCATGGTGGGCAGAAGGCGGGCCAGCAGGGCATCGTCGCCGGTCGCCTGGTGGTAGCGGTCCACCGCGTGGAAAAACCAGAGGGTGGCATCGGCGGTGTGGTAGAGCCCTTCGTTGCTGCCGTCGGGGAACATGTTGGGCAGGAGGCCGTCCCGCACGTAGTGGGAAAAGGTGCGCAGGATGCTCCCCGCCTCCCGGGCCCGGCCGGTGGTGAGGGTCAGGCCTTCGAGGCTGATCATGGTGTCCCGGCCCCAGTCGGTGAACCAGTGGTAGCCGGCGATGAGGCTCCGGATCTCGTCGCCTTCCGCCGCCGCCCGGGCCGCGTCCCGCCGCCGGCCCACCGGGGTGACGACGAACTGGTCGGCAGCGAGCACCAGCTCGGCAGCCCTTCCCTGCCAGGCCACCGGCGGCGCCGAGCGCAGCAGCCGGCGCCGGCGCTCCTGCTCGGCGGCGATCACTTCCGCCGGCGTCAGGGCCAGCATGATGTCCAGGGGCTCGGTCGAAACCGTCAGGCCCGCCGCCGCCCCCGGCATCAGCCGCAGGGAAAGGATTCCCGGGCTCCAGAGCCGTCCCCGGTGCCCGTAGCCGCGCTCCTCCTCCCGCCGGTAGTACAGCTCCTCCAGCTCGCGCTCATCCAGGCTGAAGCTGCCTTCTCCCGAAATCCCCAGCCGGAGCACGGCCGGGGCGTCGGCGCAGGCGATTTCGTAGACCTCGGCCTGGGTGAGCCGGTAGCCCGCCTGCAGGGGCTCGGTCACATCATGCCCGTAGTGGCGGAAGTGCACCGCCGGCCGCAGCTCCAGACTCACCGGCGAAGGGCCTTGCAGCAGCCGGTACAGGATCACTGTCGTATTCTGCTGGTGGGGCATGGCGACGCGCTTCTCCAGGAGGTTGCCGTCCACCTCGAACACCCAGACCGGCTGTCCTGCCTCCAGGCGAAATTCCCGTAGGTGCCCGGCGCCGGGAAGGAGAAGACGCCGCCCCGGTAATTCCTCGCCGCTCAACTGGACACCGCCGCCACCGGGAAGCGCCAGGTTTTCCACCAGGTGATTGAGCATCACCACGCGGCCCAGGGGATTGGGCAGCGCCGCCACCAGGAGCCCGTGATACTTCCGGGTCACGAGGCCGGGAAGGCTGGCCGAGGCATAGCCACCGATCCCGTTGGTCACCAGCCACTCCCGCTCCGCCAGGGCGGCCGGCGGGGCGGCCGCCACCGGCACGGCGCGGACGATGGCTTCCAGGGGATCGTTCATCAACCGGGCTCCGACGCCAGCACCAGGGCCGTCTCCCCCTGGATGCGCCAGTTTTCCCGGGGCCGCGGCTGTTCCCGGTTCGGAACGGTGCGATCCATTTCGGCGGCCTCGGGGTCCAGGGTGCCGATGCCGCCGTAGCGCGGGTCCTGGCTGGACCACAGGGTGCGCCACCGGGCCCGGGCCGGCGGCGCCAGGAGGGGCTCCGGGACGGGATCCAGGTGCAGGGTCCGGCCCAGGTTCACGATCAGCAGCCGGTCGTCCCCGGCCGCCCCGAAAAAGCGCAGCACGAAGGCATCGGCACCGAGGACGGCGCCGTCCAGCCCGCCGCGCCGCTGGGCGTTGAAGCGCGGATCCTCCCGCCGCAGGCGCAGGAGGTCCCGGTGCAGCAGCCAGGCCTCCCGGTGGCCGGGCCGGCCCCGCTCCCCGTGGTCGAGCTTGCAGCGCTCGAAGGCCGTCGGGTCATGGGGCGCCGGCAGGGTGGCCGAGACCTCCGGCAGGGCCAGGTTGGGGAATTCGGCCAGCGACTCGCGCCTCCCCTGCTCCACCCACCGGGCCAGTTCCGGGTGGTGGTCGGCGAAATAGAGAAAAGGGGCCGAGGCCGAGAATTCCTGGCCCTGGAAGAGCATGGGGGTCTGGGGCCCGAGGAGCAGAAGCGCGGTCAGGGCCCGCCAGCGGCCCGGACTGCTCAGCCGGTCGGGCCGCTCGCCGCCCACCAGATTGGCGATCTGGTCATGGTTGGCGAGGAAGTGCACGAAGCGGGCGGGCTCCAGGTCGAAGGCCGGCGTTCCGCGCCGCTGGTATTGCCAGCGATACCACTGGCCCTGGTAGAGGAATCCGTACTTGGCGGCGGAAACGAATTCCTGGGGGCCGCCCCGGTAGTCGGTGAAATAGGCCTCGTCCTGTCCGGTGAGGGCGACCAGGGCCGTGTGGTGCCAGTCGTCGTTCCAGACCATGTCGAGCCCGTATCCACCCTGTTCGGGAGGCCGCACCAGGGCGGCTTCCTGGGATTCGTTCTCGTTGATGACGAGGGTCCGGCGCTCCGGGGCCGCGGCCCGGACGCAGCGTCCCAGTTCGGCCAGGATGTGGAGGTCGGAATCGTCCCGGATGGTCTGGGTCGCGTCGAGGCGCAGGCCGTCCAGGTGGTACTCGCCGATCCAGCAGGTCGCGGTGGCCAGGAAGTACTCCCGCACCGGCCGGCTCCCGGGGCCGTCGAACCAGGGGGTATCCCCCCAGTTGCTCCTGCGCTCGGCGCAGAAGTATTGGTCGGCGAATTCCCTCAGATAGCAGCCGTCGGGGCCGTAGTGGTTGTACACCACGTCGAGGAGGACGCCGATGCCGAGGCCGTGGGCCCGATCCACGAAATGGCGGAAACCGTCCGGGGTGCCGTAGCCATGGAAGGGAGCGAACAGGGAAACGCCGTCATACCCCCAGCCGAAGCGGCCGGGGAAATCGGCCACCGGCATGACTTCGAGGGCCGTCACCCCGAGGTCGGCCAGGGCCGGGAGCTCGCCCTCGGCCGCCGCCCAGGTGCCCTCCCGGGTGAAGGTGCCGACATGCATTTCGTACAGGGCCTGCCCCCGGAGGGTCAGCCCCTGCCATCCCTCGTCGGTCCAGGGAAACGCGGCGGGGTCCACCACTTCGGACGGGCCATGGGGCCCCTCGGGCTGGAAGCGGGAAGCCGGATCGGGGAACGCCTTGCCGCCATCCAGACGGTAACGGTAGTGCGTCCCCGGCGCCGCTTCCGGCGCCATGCCGGCAAAATAGCCGCCCTTTTCGGGAACGAGCCCGATTTCCGCGGGAGCCCCGGGCCCCGCCTCGAGGACTACGCTCACCCGATGCCGCTTGGGTGCCCACAGGCGAAAATGCGTACCGCCCCCCGGCTGGGATTCGGCGCCGACGGGCAGCCGGCGGACAGCCGGGCCGGCCATAGGACCGTTGGGGCCACCCCGGGCGCCAGCACGGAGAGGACGGGCGTTCATTGCTCCCTTCGGGACCGAAGGCCTCTCCGGCCCGCGAGCAGGGGCTCGATGATGTCCATGGGCAAGGGGAAGATGATGGTGGAGTTCTTCTCGGTGGCGATGGCGGTGAGGGTCTGCAGGTAGCGCAGCTGCATGGCCTGGGGGGTGCCGGCAAGCACCTTGGAAGCCTCCAGCAGCTTCTCGGAGGCCTGCAGCTCCCCCTCGGCGTGGATCACCTTGGCCCGCCGCTCCCGCTCGGCCTCGGCCTGGCGGGCGATGGCCCGGACCATGGACTCGTCGATATCCACGTGCTTGATTTCCACCACCGACACCTTGATGCCCCAGGCGTCGGTGGCCGCATCCAGGATCTGCTGGATGTCGGCGTTGAGCTTCTCCCGTTCGGCCAGCATGTCGTCCAGCTCGTGCTTGCCCAGCACCGAGCGCAGGGTGGTCTGGGCCAGTTGGGAGGTGGCCTCGAAGTAGTTCTCCACCTGGATGATGGCCTTCTGGGGATCGATCACCCGGAAGTACAGCACCGCGTTCACCTTGACCGAGACGTTGTCCCGGGAAATGACATCCTGGCTGGGCACGTCCATGACCACGGTGCGCAGGTCCACCCGCACCATCTGCTGGATGCCGGGGATGATGATCACCAGCCCCGGGCCCTTGACCCGCCAGAAGCGCCCGATGAAGAAGACGACGCCCCGCTCGTACTCCCGCAGGATGCGGATGCTGGCGCTGACGAACATCAGGATCGCCAGGATGACGATCAGAAAGCCATAGTCCCAGATCATTGCCTTTCTCCTTTGGCGGCCGGCTCCACCACCAGGGTAAGACCATCGATGGCGACGATCCGTGCCTCGCCGCCCTCGGGCAGCGGCGCCGAGCTGCGGGCCCGCCAGCGTTCGCCGAAGGCCCGCACCCAGCCCTCGTGGTCGATATTTTCGAGGGCCTGCACCGGGGCGCCGATCATCAGTTCCCGCCCGGAGGCCGGGGGCCGGTTCCGGGCCCGCAGCGCCAGCACGCCGATGGCGGCGACGGCGATGCCGCTGGCGATGGCCAGGGGCACCACCAGGGCCCAGGACACCGCAAGGCCCGGGATATCCGAGTCCACCAGCATGAGGGCCCCGGCGATGAAGGCGGCGATGCCGCCGATGCCGAGCACGCCGAAGCTGGGCATGAAGGCCTCGGCCACCATGAACCCGATGCCGAGGAGGACGAGGCTGGCCCCCACCCAGCTGATGGGCAGCAGCGCCAGGCCGTAGAAGGCCAGCAGCAGGCAGATGCCGCCCAGGATGCCGGGCACCCCCGTGCCCGGCGTATAGAACTCGAAGAGCAGCCCATAGACCCCCACCATGAGCAGGATGAGGGCGATGTTGGGATCGGCGATGCCGGCCAGGAGGCCCTCCTTCCAGTTGGGCTCGACCTTGACCAGGGTGGCGTCGGCCAGATCCAGGGGGCGCATCTGGCCGCCCGCCATCTTCACCGGGCGGCCGTCGACGCGGTTGAGGAGGTCGGGGACATCGTTGGCCAGGACGTCGACCGCCCTCGCCTTGAGGGCTTCCTCGGCCGACAGGCTGGCCGCCTCCCGCACGGCCTGCTCCGCCCACTGGGCATTGCGCCCGCGCAGCTGGGCCAGGCCGCGGGCATAGGCCGCCGCGTCCTGGATGGCCTTCGCTTCCATGGCGCTTCCCGGGGCCTTCGCCCCCTTGCCGTCGGATTTGCCGTCGCCGGCCCCCCGGTCCCCGCCGCCCCCGCCGATGGACACCGGCGTCGCCGCGCCCAGGGTGGTGCCCGGCGCCATGGCGGCGACGTGGCTGGCGTAGAGGAGGAAAGTGCCGGCGCTGGCGGCACGGGCGCCGCTCGGGTAGACGAACATGGCCACCGGAACGGGGGAAGCGAGGATGCCCTGGATCATCCGGCGCATGGCGGTGTCGAGGCCTCCCGGCGTATCCAGGGTCACGACGACGAGCGCCGCCTGCCGGTTGCGGGCCTCCCCCAGGACCCGCTCGAAATAGGCGGCGCTGGCCGGGCTGACCGCCCCCCGCAGCTCGGCCGTCACCACCACGCCGGCCCGGGCCGGCAGGGGCAGAAGGAACAGCGCGGCAATCCAGATGAGGTGTCTGAGCATGAAAAGGCCGCTCGACTTCCCGGCAGGCGACGGTCCGCTCGGGCATGCAATCGGCGTTCCCCTACCCAGTCGCCGCGGCCCCCCGGCGCCATCGTCGTTCTTACACTTCCGCACCAGGAATTACCGGGCCGGGTCGAGGAACGCAATGCCTCCGGCCCGGGTCCCATGGGAATCTATCCCGGCCAGGATGCCCCCGCCATGAACGCCAAGCCGCCCGACCTCTTTGCCCCCTATCCCCTGGGTCCCCTGGTTCTCAAGAACCGGATGGTGATGGCTCCCCTGACCCGCAGCCGGGCGGAAGCGGGCAATGTGCCTTCCGGCATGGCCCCCACCTACTACAGCCAGCGGGCCCAGGCGGGCCTGATCATCACCGAGGCCACCCAGGCAGGACCCGGCGGACAGGGATATATCTCGACCCCGGGCATCCATAGCGACGCCCAGGTCGCCGGCTGGAGAAAGGTGACCGATGCCGTCCATGGCAAGGGCGGCCTGATCTTCGTCCAGCTCTGGCACGTGGGGCGGATTTCCCATCCCGACTTCCGGGGCGGCGAGTTGCCGGTGGCGCCTTCGGCCATCGCCCCGCGGGGCATCCAGACCTACACGGCCCAGGGCCTGAAGCCCATCCCCACCCCCCGGGCCCTGGAAACCCGGGAAATCCCCGCCCTCGTCGAGGAATTCAGGCAAGCCGCCCGCAACGCCAAGGCCGCCGGCTTCGACGGCGTGGAGGTGCACGGCGCCAACGGCTACCTGCTGGACCAGTTCCTGGAGGACGGCACCAACCAGCGCACCGACCAGTATGGCGGGAGCATCGAGAACCGCGCCCGCCTGCTGTTCGAGGTGCTGGCGGCGGTGAGCGAGGCCTGGGGCAGCGACCGGGTGGGCATCAGGCTGTCGCCGGGGGGCTCGTTCAATGACATGTGCGACTCCCGCCCAGAGGAAACCTTCGGCTACGTGGCCAAACGCCTGGGTTCCCTGAACCTGGCCTACCTCCACCTGATCGAGCCGTCCCGATCCCTGGGCGAGCGTCCCCTGCCCGATCTGTCGGCGCGCTTCTTCCGGCCCCTCTATCCCGGGACCTTGATCGTCGCCAGCGGCTACACCCTGGAGCGGGCGAAGGCGGTGCTGCAGGCGGGGCAGGCCGATCTGGTGGCCTTCGGCCAGCTGTTCCTGGCCAATCCGGACCTGGTGGAACGCTTCAAGACCGGAGCCCCCCTGAACACGCCCGACCCGCAAACCTACTATGGCGGCGACGCCCGGGGTTATATCGACTATCCGACCCTGGCGGGGAAAGGGGATGCTCCCCAGGATGATGCGTATTGAAAGCCTTTCCTGAGCCCCGGGAAGGCCACCGCGACCTGGGCCGACATTGGGAGTGCCGATCCATGGCGACCGACTATTCCATTGCCCACCGCGCCCGGGAAGGCGACGCCGCTTTTCTCGCCGCCGGCATGCAGGCGGCCCGCCGGCGCACCCTCGGGCTACTCGATGCCTATGTCGCCGAACTCGGTCCCGAACTGGCCGTTCCCGTTTCGGCGGAGCTGAATCCCCCCCGCTGGGAAGCCGGCCATGTGGCCTGGTTCTACGACTTCTGGCTGGCCCGGAACCGGCAGCGCCACCTGGGCCCGGATTGCGACCCGGACCATCCCCGCCCCGCCGGCCGCCTGTCCGGCGCCGACGCCCTCTACAATTCCAGCACCGTCCCCCATGACAGCCGCTGGCAGCTCCCCCTGCCCGATCTTTCGGCCACCCGCGCCTATCTCGCCGCCAGCCTGGACGAAACCCTGGCTTTGCTGAAGGACGGCGCCGGGACAACCGCCGGGCTCTATTTCCACCGCCTGTCCCTGCTCCACGAAGACATGCACGGGGAGGCTGCCACCTACATGGCCCAGGCCCTCGGCGTCCCTCTCCCCTCCCACCTCCGGCCCCGGGAGCGGCGCCTGCCGTGGGCAGCCGACGTGTCGATCCCCGCGACCCGCTGGCACCTCGGCTACCCCGGCCCCGGCTTCGCCTTCGACAATGAATTGGCCGCCCACGGCGTCGAACTGGCTCCCTACGCCATCGACAGCGTTCCGGTGAGCTGGCGCCGTTTCCTGCCTGCCGTGGAAGCGGGGGCCCTGCCGATGCCCCGCTACCTGCGCCTGGCCGGAGGCACTTGGCAGGCATTGCGCTTCGGCCGTTGGGAGGAACTCGACCTCGAAGCCGCCGCCGTGCATCTGACCTGGCACGAGGCCGACGGCTGGTGCCGCTGGGCCGGGCGCCGCCTGCCGAGCGAGGCGGAGTGGGAATGCGCCGCCCTGACCCGGCCGGAGTTTGCCTGGGGCGACGTCTGGGAATGGACGGCGAGCCGCTTCGCCCCCTTCGCCGGCTTCGTCCCCCATCCCTACCGGGACTATTCCCGCTTCGGCTTCCAGGAAAACCGCTACGTGCTGAAGGGGGCGAGCCGCGCCACTGCCCCCCGCCTGGCCCATCCGAAATACCGCAATTTCTTCACCCCGGAACGGGCCGACATCCACGCCGGGTTCCGCAGCTGCGCCCTGTGAGACACCCATCCCCCATTTGCTCGCCGTTGTCATCTCCCCGATAATCCGCCCCCAATCAGTCGTCATGCCGCCGCCGGCAGCCGCAGGCTGATCCACACCGATTTGGACGAGGAGAAAACAATGTCAAGAAGAACCCTTCTGGCCGCCGCCGCGGCCTGCCTGCTGCTGACCGCCGCCCCCGCCATGGCCGAGAACTACCGGACCGAGTACCGCCTGTCCACCGTGCTGGGCACCGCCTTTCCCTGGGGCCAGGCCGGCGAGCGCTGGGCGGAGCTGGTGAAGGAAAAGACCCAGGGCCGCATCAACATCAAGCTCTACCCCGGCACCTCCCTGGTCGGCGGCGACCAGACCCGGGAATTCACCGCCATCCGCCAGGGGGTCATCGACCTCGCCATCGGCTCCACCATCAACTGGTCGCCCCAGATCAGGGAACTGAACCTCTTCTCCCTGCCCTTCCTGATGCCGGACTACAAGGCCATCGACGCCCTCACCCAGGGCGAGGTCGGCAAGCAATTGTTCGCCACCCTGGAGCAGCGGGACGTGGTGCCCCTGGCCTGGGGGGAGAACGGCTTCCGGGAAATGTCCAATTCCAAGCGCCCGGTGAAGTCGCCGGCCGACATGAGGGGCCTCAAGTTCCGGGTCGTCGGCTCGCCGCTGTTCAACGAGACCTTCACCGCCCTGGGCGCCAACCCGACCCAGATGAGCTGGGCCGACGCCCAGCCGGCGCTGGCTTCCGGGGCCGTGGACGGCCAGGAGAATCCCCTGTCGGTGTTCGTCGCCGCCAAGCTGCCCACCGTCGGCCAGAAATACCTGACCCTCTGGCACTACGTGGCCGATCCCCTCATCTTCGTGGTCAACAAGGATGTCTGGGCGAGCTGGTCCGCCGCCGACCGGGAGGCAGTGCGCCAAGCCGCCCTCCAGGCCGGCCGCGAGAACGTGGAGAAGGCCCGCAAGGGCATCGCCGGCAGCGACAACGCCGTGCTGAAGCAGATCGAGGCTGCCGGCGTCACCGTCACGGCCCTGACGCCGGAGCAGCGGGGCGAGTTCGTGAAGGCGACCCGCCCGGTCTACGACAAGTGGTCCAAGACCATCGGCGCCGATCTGGTGAAGAAGGCGGAAACCGCCATTTCCAAGCGCTAAGAAGGTGACGAGCGGGAAAGAGAGCGGCGGCCCATCCGGGCTGGCCGCCGTCGAGCGGCTGCTGATGGCCGTCTCCATGGGGGCGCTTTGCCTGCTCACCATGGCCAACGTCCTGGTGCGCTACTTCACCGACATCTCCTTCGCCTTCACCGAGGAGATTTCCGTGGGGCTGATGGTGGTGATGACCCTGGTGGGGGCTTCCCACGCCTTCGCCACCAACCACCACATCGCCATCACCTGGTTCGTGGACCGCAAGCCGGCCCTCGCCGGGGCGGCCCGGCGCTTCGCCGCCGCCTGCTCGCTCCTCATGTTCGGGCTGCTCGCCTGGTACGGCGCCCGCATGGCCTGGGACGATTACCGCTTCGAGGTCACCTCGCCGTCCCTGGGCGTGCCCCAGTGGTGGTACTCGGTGTGGCTGCCGGTGCTGTCGGTCCTCATCGTCCTGCGCCTCGTGGCCATGCTGCCCCGGAAGGAAGCGTGATGGATTGGCTGCTTTTCGGCATCTTCGTTTTCCTGATGGTCTCCGGCGTGCCCCTGGCGGTGGCCATGGGGCTCGCCGGCGCCGCCGTCGTGGCCGCCAGCGGCCTGGGCATGCTCTCCCTGCCCACCAACGTCTATACCGGCATCGCCAAGTACCCGCTGATGGCCATTCCGGTGTTCGTCATCGCCGGGCTCATCTTCGAGCGGGCGGGGGTAGCCGCCACCATCGTCCGCTTCGCCTCGGCGGTGGTGGGCCAGCGCCGGGGCGGCCTGGCCATGGTCGCCATCCTGGTGGCCATGATCCTGGGCGGCATCTCCGGCTCCGGCCCCGCCGACTCGGCGGCGGTGGGGGCGGTGATGCTGCCCTCCATGATCAAGGCCGGCTATCCCCGCGCCTTCACCGCCGGGGTCATCGCCGCCGCCGGCTCCACCGACATCCTGATCCCGCCTTCCATCGCCTTCGTCATCTACAGCCTCCTGGTGCCCCAGGCCTCGGTGCCGGCCCTCTTCGCCGCCGGCATGATCCCGGGCATCCTGTCGGGCCTGACCCTGATCCTGGTCGCCTGGTGGCTGTCGGTGCGCAATGGTTTCGAGTCCCAGCCGGCCGAACCCCGGCCGCCCTTCTGGCAGAGCCTCAAGGCGGCGGGCTGGGGACTGGCGGCGCCGGTCATCATTCTGGGGGGCATGAGGAGCGGCTTCTTCACCCCCACCGAGGCGGCGGTGGTCGCCGTCTTCTACGGCTTCTTCGTCGGCACGGTGATCTACCGGACCCTGAACTGGCGCGACATCTACAACGTCCTGGTGGAGTCGGCGGAGATTTCCTCGGTGATCCTCACCGTCGTCGCCCTGGCCAGCGTCTTCGCCTGGGCCAGCAACACCCTGGGCACCTTCGACCACCTGGCGAAAGCCATGCTTGGCACCGGCGCGCCGGAGATCGTGATGCTGATCAGCATCCAGGTCCTGCTCCTCATCGCCGGGATGTTCCTGGACGCCATCTCCATCTACTTCATCTTCCTGCCGCTCCTGGTGCCTATCGCCATGCACTTCAACTGGGACCTGGTGTGGTTCGGGGTGGTCATCACCATGAACATGGCCCTGGGCCAGTTCCACCCGCCTCTCGGGGTGAACCTGATGGTCACCTGCCGCATGGCCGGGGTGTCCATGGAATCGACCGTGCCCTGGGTACTGTGGATGGTGGCGGCGATGGCGGGGACGATGTTCCTGGTGACTTTTGTGCCGGATTTGGCGCTGTGGCTGCCGAGGGTGTTGGGGTATCTGTGACGCGGAAACCGGGGCAGGCATGTCCCGGTACGCAGCTTTCCTCAAAACGAGAGGCTTGTAGGCTCTGGCTATCAGGGTGATGCTTGGACATAGTGCCTTTTCACACGTATGCTTTTGTTCTTAAATTTACGAGCTCTCGTTCACCGTTTCGTAGCTTGTGCCGATAAGGATGTGGACGTTTTCACCGATCAATGAGAGGCATATTTTTTGGGCACGTCATTGATCTGAAAGATCACTGGAAATTTATCCGAGGTTTTTGCCCTCCCAAATTGGGAGGCTTACTTAATAGTTAGCGAGCAGACATGAATGAGCTAGTCCAACTGTTCCAGAACCAATACATCTCTGTAGTCGCTGGCGGCCTCGGTGGCATTCTTACTGCATGGCTTACACAGCGGGTACTCAATAGGCGAGGCATCTTCTCCTATTCTGTGACACACAACAGAGTTGGCATTACTTCTGAAGATCCGGTTTTCGGGTCCGTCGCCGTAACGTGGAATGGAAACACAATTTCCAATCTCTTCTTGTCTACCATAGAGATGAAAAATGAAAGCCTGAACGACTATGAGAATGTAATCGTTCGCGCGTATACGAGTGACACCAAGTTGATGACTGAACAAACGCAGTTACTCGAAAGCCCAAATATTCTTGAATGGTCCGAAAAGTTCAGAAAGCAACTACATGTTGAGGTCGGCAACAGCCCAACTGATACTCAATGGAGCATCTATACAGGGCAACGCGAGTATGTCGTTCCGATTTTCAACCGTGGCCAAGTAATCAGAATCACTTATCTGAACTCTGCCCAAGGTTCTTCAACGCCTAGTATCTGGCTTTCTGCTACGCTCAAAGGTGTCAAGCTAAAATATCGGGGGCCACAGAATCAGATTCTCGGGGTTCCTCAAGGCCAAGCCGCATTTGTTGGCGTGTTAATGGGTTTGGTCATTTTGGTTGCACTTGCATTACTTGTGTCAGAACCGTGGATTATCGCAACAATTGCCATGACGTACGGGTTCGTAGCACAAATTCCCGGCGCCTACTCAATTAAGTTAGCGCGCCGTATTCGAGAAGCAATTGGTGGCTAAATCGCTAACCAATCATTCTACCGGACCTGCGCGAAGAGCCGCGCAGGCCGGTGAATTCAAATGCTAGAGTTCACCATGCTCAGGTCAGCAGCTTTCTTTCTCATCATTTGTACTTCGCTCAATTCCCGGGCAGACATGGAAGCCTCTCACTGCAACGATGGTGAAAAAGCCATCCTCAATTGTTCAATCAAAGGCTCGAAGAAGGTTGCCTCGGTCTGCGAAAAAGACCGGATCGAGTACAGATTCGGCCTAATCGGCAGCCCCGAATTCATATACCCGCCTCCGGAAAACAACAGAAGCGACCAGGAGAATTTCAGGTATAGCGCCGATCGAAGCGCCGATTATTCTGTTTATGAATATTCGCTGCAGTTTTATCACCAGGGCTACTCGTATGTTGCCTACGCCGGTGAAAAGCGAAAACCAGATGGTTCGGCGAAACATTCGTCATCCATCACCGTCTGGAAGATGAAAGAGCCTTGCAGCAAAGACTGCCCCCTGCGTTCGCCTCAGGCAACGCCCGAGGGCAAGGCCATCAAGACATACACGTGCTCCAATAGCGAAGGTGGCATGGGGCTCATCAATCTGCACAACCGTTATCGCCCCTTACCCCCCACCAACCTGCCGATACCGTGCATGTCATGCCCATGAAGCGCCGCACCCTGCCAATCCGGTTGCTTCCCTGACATCCTACGAGGCGAATTCCTCGCCGCTCCCGCAGACCAGCAACGCTACCGGAAACCCCGCCAGCAAATCGCCAACCTTCAGCGCCAGCACCGGCCCCAGGGCCTCGCCGGTGAGGACATTGAACCAGGGCAGCCCCGCCCACTCCCCCGGCAGCTCCACCCCCGTATCCTCCCAACCGTTGATCGTCCCGTCCCCCTCCCCCCGCTCCCCCTGCATCCGGGCCAGCAGCCGGGGGACCACGGCGATGGCGATGCGGTCCCCAGCCTGCCGGGCGAAGGCGCAGACATGGTCTGCCCGGGCCCCAGCGACCGCCAGGGGCAAGTATTCGCCGTCCCGGAACACCTCCGGCCAGCGCCGGCGCAGCTGCAGGGCGCACCAGGTCAGGTAGAGCTTGATGCGCCCGTCCGCCATGTCCTCCACCAGGGGCCGCAGCCCGTCCCGCCAAGTTTCCGGCGGGCCCGAGCACAGGGCCTTGACCTCGGCCAGCTGGCGGCGGCGCGGGGCGTAATCCACCGGCTGGCGGTTGTCCGGGTCCACCAGGCGGAAGTGCCACAGCTCGCAGCCCTGGTAGATGTCCGGCACCCCGGGGCAGGTGAATCTCAACAGGGTCTGGGCCAGGGAATTGACGAGGCCGAAGGGCGCCAGGCGGCGGACGGTGGGGACGAAATCGGCCAGGAACAGGTTCTTTTCCCCCGGGGCCAGCAGCGCCTCGACGAAGGCGGTGAGGGCCGCCTCGTACTCCTGGTTCATGTTGATCCAGCTGGTGTGCTCCTTGGATTCCCGCGCCGCCTTCAGCAGGTAGCGGGAGATGCGGCCGCTGTAGTCGGCGAGTTCCGCTTCATCGGGGTCGGTCAGGGGCCAGGTGCCGAACAGGGTCTGGTAGAGTAGGTATTCATCGTTGGCGGACGGCGCCTGGCGGTCATCCACCCGGCGCTTCTTGCTGCGGTTGATGCGGGACCAGCAGCGCAGGGCGAGCTTCCAGGCCGCGGGCGCTTCCGAAAGGACGTCGATGCGGGCGCGGACATCCTCCGAACGCTTGCTGTCGTGGGTCGATCCGGCCAGGAGAGAGTGGGGCCACTGGGCGGCCCGCTGCCGGTTGGCGGCATGGAAGGCGGCCACCCCGAGGCCGAAGCGGCGCGGGTCGCAGCCCACGTCGTTGAGGGAGACCAGCCGGCTATAGCGGTAGAAGGCGGTGTCCTCCATGCCCTTGGCCGCCACCGGCGCCGTGAACTGCTGGAACTTGCCGGCGAAGCGCCAGACCGCGTCCCGGTAACCTGCCTCCTTGCTCTCGGCGATGTCGCCGCTCAGCACGGCGCCGACGAAGTCATAGACGCTGACGTCCGCCGCCAGGCTGCGCCGCCGGGCCAGCCCCACCGCCCATTCGATGTGGCGGCGGTCCTCAGCCGACAGGCGGCCGTCGGCAAAATAGGTGCGATACACCGGGAAGCAGGCCGCCACCTCCGCCAGGGCGTCCCGCAGGCCGTGGAGAGTGAAGTCGCAGGTGTGGCGGCTGGCGGCGGCGATATGCCAGAGCTGGTTGGCCAGCACATTCAATTCGCCGTGGAGGGAGCGGCGGATGACCAGGCGCTTGGCGTCGTGGAGGACATCGTCGAAGTCGGGGTGGATGCCGGTGAACTGGGCGTAGATGCGGGTCATGCGGCCTTCCCCGTCGGGGTCCACGAAGAGGCCGTTCACCAGGCTGGCGAAGCGGTAGCCGGTGTCGCCATGGACCGGCCAGTCGTTCGGCAGGCGCTCATGCTCGGCAAGGATCTTCTCGATGATCAGGTAGAGGGGCAGCGGCTCCCCTTCCCCGGCGCCTTCGGCCAGATGCCCGCCGTTGGCTGCGCCCTGGAGGCGGCGAAAGTAGGCGGCCGGGTCGAAGAGGCCGTCGGCATGGTCCACCCGCAGCCCCTGCAGCCGTCCCTCGGCCACCAGGGCCAGGGTCAGGCGGTGGGTGGCCTCGAAGACCGCCGGATTTTCCATGCGCAGGGCCGCCAGGTCGTTGATGTCGAAAAAGCGCCGGTAGTTGATCTCGTCCGCCGCCACCCGCCAGTAGGCCAGCCGCCAGGCCTGGGTCTGGATCAGACCGTGGAGCAGGTCGCAGCTGCCGGGGTCGTCGGTGCAGCCGTTGAAGGCGGCCACTGCTGTCTGGATATGCCGAAGGATGGCAGGCGAATCGGCGCACAGGGCGGACAGGTGGCGCTTGTGGACTTCCTTGTCCCGGCTGCGCTCGGCGACGGCCTCGGGGGAGGCGTCGCTGCGGCCCGGCAGATGGCCGAAGGCGGTGAGCAGGCTCTGCAGCTCGGCCAGGCGCGGATCGTCCGCCATCACCGCCACCAGGGCTTCGAAGCCGTGGCCGACGATGCGGGGATAGTCGGTGGGGTCGATGGGCAGGCGGTGCTGGTAGTAGAAAAGGCTGAACTCCCCCTGCCCGGCGTCGAAGCGCAGCACCAGCTCGCCCCGGTCGAGGACCGTGCCGTAATGGTCGCCGAGGAGCGGCAGCAGCACCTTGCAGCAGAGCTGGGGGTTCGGGGGCTGCCAGTCGATGTCGAAAAATCCGGCGAAGGCCGACGCCTCGCCGTTTTCCAGCACGTCGAGCCACCAGGCGTTGTCCGCCCCCATGACCCCCATGTGGTTGGGCACGATGTCCAGGATCTGGCCCATGCCCTGCCCGGCCAGGGCGTCGGCGAAGGCCTGGAAATCCTCTACCGAGCCGATCTCGGGATTGAAGGCGTTGTGGTCCACGATGTCGTAGCCGTGGCTGCTGCCGGGGCGGGCCTTGAGGTAGGAGGAGGCGTAGCAGTGGCTGACGCCCAGTTCCGCCAGGTAGGGCACCAGCTCGGTGGCCTGGGCCAGGGTGAAATCCCGGTTGAACTGCAGCCGGTAGGTGGCATGGGGGATCACCAACCGCCGGGGCTGGCCGTTCCCCTCGCCGGCGGCGGCGGTGCCGCTCCCCCGCTCCCGGCGCAGGACGGCCGCCACCCGGGCCAGCCCCTCGTCCCCCGGCCAGTCCTCCAGGGCCACCGGCAGGCGGCGCCGCCAGTTGGGATAGGTTTCCCCGGCTCCGGGCAGGTTGGGCTGTTCGACGACGCCGAGGATATCCTCCGCCTGCACCCCCACCAGCATTGCCGGGGTGCGGGCCAGCCAGGCATGGACGGCGGCGGCGAGTTCGCCGGTGATGGCGGGGACCGCCACCGGGTCGGCGCCGACGCCTTCCGGCAGCAGGGACTCCCGCTGCAGGGCGATGAGGAGCCGGGCCCGGTCCTGGGATCGCGCCAGCACCGCCTCCTCCTGCTGGGTGGCAGAGGGAAAGAGGCCGAGCCGGCCCTGCTCCTCGATGTCCCAGCCCTGCCAGAACCCGGCCAGGGTGGGCAGGTCGTGGGTGGTGACGGTGGCCAGGGCGAGTCGGGGATAGGCGCTGGCGGGCTTCAAGCCGCCGTCCGCCTCGCGCTCGAAATAGAGGGTGCGACAGGAGAGGATGGCGCCGGCAGCGAGTTTTTCCCGCAAATCCCCGGGCACCGTGCCGAGGTCCTCGCCGATGACGAGGCACCGGTTGCGCACGCTTTCCAGGGCGACGATGCCCATGAGTTCTTCGAGGGGGTAGCGGACATAGGCGCCCTCCGTCGGCGGACTCCCCGCCGGCACCCAGAAGAGCCGGGAGAGCCCCATGACATGGTCGACGCGCAGGGCGCCGGCATGGCGCATGTTGGCCCGCAGCATGGCGATGAAGGGCCGGTAGGCGGCCTCCCGCAGGCGCTCCGGGATGGGGGGCGGCAGGCCCCAGTCCTGGCCGCGGCGGTTGAAGGCGTCCGGTGGGGCGCCGATGTGGGCGCCCTGGGCATAGACGCCCTGCCACGCCCAGGCCTCGGCGCCACCGCCGTCGGCCCCCAGGGCCAGGTCCCGGTAGAGCCCGAGCCCCAGGCCCCGGCCGCGGGCCTGGGCAGCGGCCCCGGCCAGCTGCCCGTCTGCCAGCCATTGCAGGTAGATGGCGAACTCGATGTCCTCGCCATGGGCCGCGGCGAAGGCACCCACTTCGGCGGCATCGGGGGAGCGGTAGGCAGGGGGCCAGGCCGGCCAGCCCCCCACCGAGGGATCCTCGCGGCGCCAGTGGCCGTGGAGAGCCTCGAAGAGGGCGAAACGGGCGAGGGCCTCGCCTCCCTCTTCCCGGAAGCGGCGCCAGGCCTTGGCCCGCTCGGTGTCCCGGCCGAGGTGGCACTGACGGAAATGGGCGAAGGCCAGGCGCAGCATCTCCAGTTTCGCTGCCGCCGCCTCCCGGTAATCCACCTGGTCGGCGGAGCGCAGGCGGTGCAGGCGGGCCTGGAAGCCGGGGTCGGCCAGCAGCGCGCCGGCGGCCTCGCCTTCCTGCACGTCGGCCACCGCCTCGACGTCGATGTAGAGGAGGTTGAGGAAAAGCCGGCTGTTGGGGCTGTAGGGGCTGCAGTGATCCGGGTCGGCGGCGAACAGGGCGTGGAGGGGATTGAGGCCGACGAAGCCGGCGCCGGCCTCGGCGCAGATGTCGGCGAGGCGGCCGAGGTCGCCGAAATCGCCGATGCCCCAGTTGCGATGGGAACGCAGGCCGTAAAGCTGCACCGCCAGGCCCCAGAGACGGGGCTCGCCCTCCGGCGCCCCGGGTAGATAAGCGGCGGCGGGAACGGCGATCAGGGGCATGGTTTCGCCCTCCCCGGCCCCCGGGTCGGCGGGGGCTACCTCCAGGCGGTGGTAGCCCAGGGCCTCCCCCAGGGGCAGCGGCAGGCGCAGGCGGACCCGGTCGGTGCCGTCCACCGACCGCCGCCCCCGTGATTCCAGGTCGGCGGGATGGAAGACGCCCTCCTCCCGGCTGCCGTCTTCCCGGCAAAGGATCCAGCGCCAGGCATCCCCCATCCGCCCCGCCGGCAGGGTCAGGTCCACCGGCGCTGGGCCGGACTGGCAGCGCACCACGGCCACCGGCGGCAGGAGGCGGCGCCAGGGGCGGTCCTCGTCGGCCGCGACCTGCCCGTCAAGGTCTTCGGCCAACGGTACGCCCATGGCCGCCAGGAGCTTTTGGCAGGTGTCGGCAGCGGTCTCGTGCTCCTCCCCCGCGTTGTCCCGATAAACCCTTTCGATGCCGTGGAGGACGGCCAGGCGGCGCAGGGCTTCGGCGCGGTCCATCAGGGTGCTTCGGTCGGGGCGAGGAGCCAGGCCGCCGACCAGGGCGGCAGCCGTCCGGCCTGGAAGTCCGTGGCCTGGAAGTTGTCGCTGCGGTAGAGGATTTGGCCGGAAGGCACTGCCACCTCCCCGGCAGGCTGCGCCCCCAGGTTGGCCAGGAGGGCCAGGCGGCTGCCGTCCCCCAGGCGCCAGGAAACGGCCAGGGCCATCGCCCCGACCACCCGGAAGCGCCCCTGCCCGCCTCCCATGCCGGCCAGGCGCGGCACGATCCACTCCCGGCGCAGGGCCAGCAGCTCGCGGTAAAGGGCCAGGCAGCGGGCATGGGGCGGCTCCGCCAGGATATCCCAGTCGAGGACGCTGGCCCGGAAGGTGGACTCGGCATTGGGATCGGGGATGCGGGCGCGGACGGCGGGATCGGCGAAGCGGCCGAAGGCGGCGAATTCGCCCCGGCGCCCCTGGGTGACGGCGGCGGCCAAGTCGCCACCGAAATCGCAGAAGAAGAGGAAGGGCCGATCGGCGGCAAATTCCTCCCCCATGAAGAGCAGCGGCGGCGAGGGGGCCAGGAGCAGGACGGCGGCTGCCGCCGCCAGGGCCTCCGGCTGCGCCAGCTGGCAAAGCCGCTCCCCGAAGGCCCGGTTGCCCACCTGGTCGTGGGTCTGCAGGAAATCGACGAAGGCCCCCGGCGGCAGCTGGTCGCTCCGCTCACCCCGCCTTTTCCAGCCCCGGTAGGCGGAAGGCTGGCCCTGGAAGGAAAAGCCCTCGGTCAGGCAGCGCCCCAGGTGGGCGATGGGATCGCCGGCGTAGTCGGCGTAATAGCCGTCGGTCTCGCCGGTGAGGAGAACATGGAAGGCGTGGTGGAAATCGTCGTTCCACTGGGCCGTGGCCCGCACCGCCCTGCCTTCCCGGTCGCGCTCCAGGTAGCGGGCCTGGTTGCGGTCGTTCTCCAGCACCAGGTGGATAGGCCGCCCGGGGTCGGCGCGGCGCAGCGCGGCGGCGATTTCCTCGATGATGTCCGGCGCCGAGGCGTCGACCATGGCATGGACCGCATCGAGGCGCAGGCCATCCAGGTGGTATTCCTCGATCCAGTACAGGGCGTTGTGGAGGAAGAAATCCCGCACCGGCCGGCTCCCGGGGCCCTCGAAATCGATGGCGGGTCCCCAGGGGGTTTTGTGGCGCTCGGTGAAGAAGGGGGCGGCGTAGGCGTGGAGAGAGTTGCCCTCGGGACCGAAATGGTTATAGACCACATCCAGCAGCACCATCAGGCCCTTTTCGTGGGCCCGCTGGACCAGTTCCTTGAGATCCTCGGGCCGCCCGTAGGCGCTGTCGGGGGCGAAGGGCAGGACACCGTCGTAGCCCCAGCTGCGGCGGCCGGGAAAATCCGCCACCGGCATCAGTTCGATGGCGGTCACCCCCAGGGATGCCAGGTAGTCGAGGTGCTCGGCGGCGCCGGCGAAGGTGCCCGTCGGCGTGAAGGTGCCGACATGGAGCTCGTAGATCGCCGCCTCCTCCCAGGGGCTCCCGCGCCAGCCGCCATCCCGCCAGTCGAAGGCTTCCGGGTCGATGACTGCGCTGGCCCCGCCGACGTCATCGGGATTGCAGCGGGAGGCGGGGTCCGGCATGGGCGGGCCGCCGTCGGCCCGGAACCGGTAGCGGCTGCCCGGGCGGGCGGTGGCCACCTGGGCGCCGAACCAGCCCCCGGCCAGGGGTTCCATAGGCACTTCCCCATTTTCCAGCAGCAGATCCACCCGCCCGGCGGAGGGCGCCCACAGCCGGAAGCGGACGCCGGCCTCGCCCTGGGTCTCGGCGCCGAAGGGCATCCGGTGCCGGCGCTTCATGGCGCTTTCCTCCCTCCGGCGCCATGGTCGCGGACGAGCTGAAGCACCGCCATGCTGCGCTCCTCCAGGGGGTAGGCGGCGCCGCCGGCGAGACGGGACGGGGACGGCACCGGCTTCTCCCAGGCGGTATCCAGCACCGGCTCCCAGGCCCGCCGGTTGCCGCAGCCCGGCAGCACGAAGGACTGGGGCTTGTAGTGGGCGTTGAAGAGGAGGAGGAAATTGCCGTCCCGGAGACGGCGTCCCCGCCGGTCCCGCTGGGTGAGGCCGCTACCGGCGAGGAAGAAGCCGAAGCAGAGGGCGGGGTAATGGTTCCAGTCCTCGGCGCTGAATTCGGTGTTGTCGGGCTTCAGCCAGACGATGTCCTTGACCGGGCCGCCCTTGATCGGGCGCCCCTGGAAGAAGTTGCAGCGGCGGAACACCGGGTGTTCCTTGCGCAGCCGCACCAGGCGGGCGACGAAGTCGAAGAATGCCTCCTGGGCCGGCGAGAGGTCCCAGTCGATCCAGTTGATCCGGTTCTCCTGGCAGTAGGCATTGTTGTTGCCGCCCTGGCTGTGGCCCATGGGGTCGGCGGCCAGCAGCATCGGCACCCCCTGGGAAAGGAGCAGGGTCGCCATCAGGTTGCGCTTCTGGCGCCGGCGCAGGGCCAGGATGGCGGGATCGCCGGTAGGCCCCTCGGCGCCGCAGTTCCAGGACAGGTTGTTGTTCGGGCCGTCCCGGTTGTCCTCCTGGTTGGCCTCGTTGTGCTTGTCGTTGTAGCTCACCAGGTCTTCCAGGGTGAAGCCGTCGTGGACGGTGACGAAATTGATGCTGGCGGTGGGCCGGCGGCCGTCGGCGGCGAAGAGGTCGCTGGAGCCGGCGATGCGGAAGGCGATCTCAGCGATCTGCCCATCGTCCCCCTTCCAGTAGGAGCGGACGGTGTCCCGATAGCGGTCGTTCCACTCCGACCAGCCGGCGGGGAAATTGCCCACCTGGTAGCCCCCTTCCCCGAGGTCCCAGGGCTCGGCGATGAGCTTGACCCGGGAGAGGACGGGGTCCTGCTGGATGACGTCCAGGAATCCCCCCGAGCGGTCCACCCCATTGGCCTCCCGGGCCAGGGCCGAGGCGAGGTCGAAGCGGAAGCCGTCCACGTGCATTTCCTCCACCCAGTAGCGCAGGCTGTCGGCGACCAGCTGCAGCACCCGCGGATGCTGGACGTTGAGGGTGTTGCCGCAGCCCGTGTAGTCCATGTAGTAGCGCGGGTCCTCCGGGGCCAGGCGGTAGTAGGCGGCGTTGTCGATGCCCCGGAAGCACAGGGTCGGGCCGAGGTGGCTGCCCTCGGCGGTGTGGTTGTACACCACGTCGAGGATCACTTCGATGCCGGCCGAGTGCAGGCTCTTCACCATGCTCTTGAATTCGTTGATGGTGCCGCTGGCGCAGTAGCGGCCATCCGGGGCGAAGTAGCCGATGGAGCTGTAGCCCCAGTAGTTGCACAGCCCCTTGTCGAGGAGGTAGCGGCCGTCGATGTGGGCATGGACCGGCAGCAGCTCCACCGCCGTCACGCCGACCCGCAGCAGGTGGTCGATCACCGGCGCCGTGGCCAGGGCGGCGTACTTGCCCCGCAGGGCCTGGGGCACCCCGGGGTGCAGGCGGGTGAAGCTGTCCACATGGAGTTCGTAGATGAGGGTATCGCTCCAGGGGGTTGCCGGCGGCTGGTCGTCGCCCCAGGTGAAGGCTTCGTCCACGACCCGGCACTTGGGCATGCCGAAGGCGCTGTCCCGCTGATCCATGGCGAGATCTTCCCGGGGGCCGCCCAGGCGGTAGCCGAAATGGGCATCCCGCCATTGCAGGGTGCCGACGATGTCCCGGGCGTAGGGATCGAGGAGGAGCTTCTGGGGATTGAAGCGGTGGCCCGCCCCCGGGTCGTAGGGGCCATGGACCCGATAGCCGTAGAGCAGGCCGGGACGGGCCTCCGGCAGGTAGCCGTGCCAGACGTGGTCGGTCCGCTCGGGGAGCCGGAGGCGCTGGATCTCGCGGCGGCCCTTCGGATCGAAGAGGCAGAGATCGACCTGTTCCCCATGTTCCGAGAACAGGGCGAAATTTACCCCCTGGCCGTCCCAGGTGGCCCCGAGGGGGTACGGGCGCCCCGGCCACGCCGTCAGCTGGTACGCCATGGGCGCAACCGCCGGAAGGCACGGAAGGAGCCGGCCATGGGCCGGGCGAAGGGTTTCGGGAGGGGCATCTTCTTGTCGGTTATGGGCGGGTCTCCGCTTCGAGCGGCGGAACAACGCTTGGTTCTCCAAGCTGTCAGAGAGAAGACATTTCCCCTCCCAGCGAGCTCCCATGATCGACCTCCATTACTGGACCACCCCCAACGGCCACAAGATCACCCTCTTCCTGGAAGAAGCCGCCGTGCCCTATCGGATCGTCCCGGTGAATATCGGCAAGGGCGAGCAGTTCGCCCCGGATTTCCTGCGCATTTCCCCCAACAACCGGATTCCGGCCATCGTGGACCATGCTCCGGCCGACGGCGGGGCGCCGATCAGCATTTTCGAATCGGGCGCCATCCTCCAGTACCTGGCCGAAAAGACCGGGCGCTTCCTGCCCGCGGATGTACGGGGCCGCATCGAGGTCATGCAGTGGCTATTCTGGCAAGTGGCGGGCCTGGGACCCATGGCGGGCCAGAACCACCATTTCGCCCAGTACGCGCCGGAACCCATTCCCTACGCCATCGAACGCTACGTCCGGGAAACGGCCAGGCTCTACGGCGTTCTCGACCGCCGCCTGGCGGACCGGGAATTCGTGGCCGGCGCCTACTCCATCGCCGACATGGCCATCTACCCCTGGGTCGTCCCCTGGGGAAAGCAGGGCCAGCGGATTGAAGATTTTCCCCATGTGCAGCGCTGGCTCGCCGCCATGGCCGCTCGCCCTGCCGTGCAGCGGGCCTATGCCCGGGCGGAGGAGATCAATCCCCGGCCCCAGCCCTTCGACGAGGAGGCCCGCCGCATCCTCTTCGGCGGGCAGCGGCCTAGTCCCTGACTTTTTTGCCGCCGGACGGCGATTCGACGGATTCCAGCAGCGCCAGCAGGCCTTGCAGCAACGCCAGCGGTGTGGGCGGGCAGCCGGAAATGTGCAGATCCACCGGAAGAGCCGCCGAGACACCCCCAACGCAGGCATAGCTGCCGGCAAAAACGCCGCCGTCCCGGGCGCAGTCGCCCACCGCCACCACCCACTTGGGGTCCGGCGTCGCCTGGTAGGTGCGTTCCAGGGCCTGGCGCAGGTTGGTAGTGACCGGCCCGGTCACCAGGAGCACGTCGGCGTGGCGGGGCGAGGCGACGAACCGGATGCCGAAGCGCTCCAGGTCGTAGAGGACGTTGTTGAGGGCGTGAATCTCGAGTTCGCAGGCATTGCACGAGCCCGCATCCACCTCCCGGATGGCCAGGGTCCGCCCCAGGCGCGCCCGGGCGGCCTGGTCCACCCGGGCCGCCAATTCGGCCACCGCAGCCTCTGACCGGGGCGGCGCCGCCTCGGTCAGAGGGCCGTAAACCAGGCTCTTGAACAGCATCCTGCGCATGGTGGCCGCCTCAGAGATCGTGCCCCGAATAGGAGCAGTTGAAGGACTTGTTGCAGAGGGGGAAGTCCGCGACGATGTTGCCCTCGACCGCGGCTTCGAGCAGGGGCCACTGGAACCAGGAAGGGTCCCGCAGGTGGCAGCGCAGGATGCCGCCGTCGGCACCGGTCCTGACCCAGGCCAGCACATCCCCGCGGAAACCTTCGACCAGGGCGGCCCCGGCCCGCTCCTCGGCAAAGGCCGGGGCCGCCAGGGGCGTATGCACCGGGCCGGCGGGCAGCCGCTCCAGTATCTGGCCGACGATGGCCAGGCTTTGCTCCACCTCCCTAATGCGGATCCAGACGCGGGCATCCACATCCCCCTCTTCCCGCACCGGCACTTCGAACTGGAGCTCGTCGTAGGGCGGGTAACCGGGGGTGCGCCGGGCATCGAAGGCGCGCCCGGAAGCCCGGCCGACGTAGCCGCCGGCGCCGAAGCGCCGGGCCAGCCCGGCCGGCAGGACGCCGGTGCCGACGGTGCGGTCCTGCAGCGACGCAGTGTTCTCGTACAGCTCGACCAGTTCGGGAAAGCGCCGGCCCAGCTCGGCCACGAGGCCGCCGATCGCTCCCTGCCCTTCCTCCGGCAGGTCGTCCCGCAGGCCGCCGGGGACGACCCGGTCCATCATGAGGCGGTGGCCGAAGCACCGGTCGGCGACCCGCAGCACCTGCTCCCGGAGGAACCCGAATTGCGCATGCAGCATGGCGAAGGCGGCATCGTTGCAGATGGCGCCGATGTCGCCCAGGTGGTTGGCCAGCCTTTCCAGCTCCGCCATGAGGGCCCGCAGCCAGACGGCCCGGGCCGGGACTTCCGCGCCCCGGGCCGCCTCCACGGCGCGGGCAAAGGCCAGGGCATAGGCCACCGTGCTGTCGCCGGAAGCCCGGCCGGCCAGGACCGCCGCCCGCTCCACGGTCGCGCCCGCCATGAGGGATTCGATCCCCTTGTGGGTGTAGCCGAGGCGCTCCTCGAGGCGGACGATGGTCTCGCCGCCGGCGGTGAAACGGAAGTGGCCGGGCTCGATGATGCCGGCGTGCACGGGGCCCACCGGAATCTGGTGCAGGCTCTCGCCTTCGGCCGGCAGGAAGGGATAGGTCTTGGGCGCGGCGGAAACGGGTTCCGCCGGCCCGAGGGGGCATTGCAGGGGCCAGGTGCCGTGGTCCAGCCAGTCCCGCCAATCCGGCAGGCCTTCGGGCTCGAAGCCGGACAGTTCCCGCACCGCCCGTTCGAGGCGGATGGCGGCCCCATGGCGCGATCCGACCGAAGGATAGCGGTTGCCCTCGCAGGGATGGCTGAGGATTGCAGGTTTGCCGTCCGCGTCCAGGAGGGCGAGATGCACCATTCCCTGGTCGCCCCAGAGGCCCAGCAGGGTGCACTGTTCCTCCTGCAGCAGGCTGATCGCCTGCTCCCAGGCTTCGCCCCCGACGGCGGCGCAGGGCCAGGGGCGATGGGCCGGTCTTGCCTGGCCCTCCGCCAGGATGTCCCGCAATATTTTCGTGGCTGCCACTCCGCCCTCCGCCTATCCCAGCAGGCCCGCGGCGTACTGGAACCAGGCGACCAGCTCGGCGGGCAGATAGATTCCCGCCGCCAGGACCAGGGCCAGATGGGCGAACATGGGGATGAAGGAAGCCTGGGACCGGGCGTCGCTGCCCACCGGATCGCCAAAGGCGAGGCCGTTGAGCCGCAGCAACAGGGCGCCGAGGGCCACCAGCAGGCCGAGGGCCAGGGCGATCGCCAGGGCCGGCTGGCGGGCGAAGGTGGAGGTGATGATGAGGAACTCGCTCATGAAGATGCCCATGGGAGGCAGGCCGACGATGGCGATCACCCCCAGGACCAGGCCCCAGCCGAGGACCGGATGGGAAACCGTCAGCCCCCGGATTTCAGTCATGTTCTGGGTGCCCTTGATCTGGGCGATATGGCCGACGGAGAAGAAGATGGCCGATTTGGTCAGGCTGTGGAAGGCCATGTGCAGCAGCCCGGCGAAGTTGGCCAGCGCCCCGCCCATGCCGAAGGCGAAGGTGATGACCCCCATGTGCTCGATGGAGGAATAGGCGAACATGCGCTTGATGCCGTGGCGCCGGTAGAGCATGAAGGAGGCGAAGAGGACGGACAGCAGGCCGAGGGCGACCATCAGCGGTCCCGGCGCCAGGGCGCCGGGGTTCGCCGCCATCACCATCTTGAAGCGCAGCACCGCGAACAGGGCGACGTTGAGCAGGAGCCCGGAGAGCACCGCCGAGATCGGGGTCGGGCCCTCGGCATGGGCGTCGGGCAGCCAGGCGTGGAGCGGCACCAGGCCGACTTTGGTGCCATAGCCCAGGAGCAGGAAGACGAAGGCGACGTTGAGGAGATGGGGATCGAATTCCGCCGCCCGGGTGACGAGGACGCTCCAGGCCATGGCGTCGAGCCCCTCCCCGGCCGCCGAACTGGCCGCCAGATAGACCAGGATGGTGCCGAACAGGGCCAGGGCGATGCCGACGCTGCCCAGGATGAAATATTTCCAGGCCGCCTCCAGGGCCGCCGGGGTCCGGTAGATGCCGACCATCAACACGGTGGTCAGGGTGGCGAGCTCGATGGCGACCCACATGAGCCCCACGTTGTTGGCAAGCAGCGCCAGGTTCATGGAGAACATGAGGCCCTGGTACATGGCGTGGTAGAAGCGCAGATAGGCCGGCGTCAGGCGTCCCGTCTCGATCTCGTGGGAAATGTAGCTGGCGCTGAAGACGCTGGTGGTGAACCCGACGAAGGTGTTGAGCAGGATGAACACCACATTGACGTCATCGACGATCAGGAAGGCGGTCGGTGCGGGCCGGACCACCAGCAGCGAAGTGGAGGCCAGGAAGGTGATGAAGCTGGCGACGGCGTTCAGCCGGCCGGTGGCGCGGTCGTCCGGGAAATAGGCCAGGAGCGCCGCGCTGCAGGTCGGCACGATGAGGACCAGCCGCACCAGGAGGGGACCGTAGTCGTCCATCAGAGGCTTCCCCGGAAGCGTTCGAGGGCATGCACGTCCACCGTGTCGAAGCGCTCGCGGATGCGGAACAGGAAGATGCCCACCACGATCAGGGCGATGATGATGGAAAAGGCGACGCTGATCTCCACCACCAGGGGCATGCCCTTGGCGGCGGTAGCGGCGAGGATCAGCCCGTTTTCGATGGACATGAAGCCGATGATCTGGCTGACCGCGTTGCGCCGGGAAATCATCATGAGGAGGCCGAGCAGGATGACCGACAGGGAAAAGGCGAGGTCCTCCCGGGTCAGGGTCCCGGCCGCGGCGGTGATGGGCAGCATGACCGTGATCGACAGGGCCACCAGGGCGATCCCCGCCAGCATGGTGCGGCCGATGCCGCCGATGGTCTCGATGGTGCGATGGATGCCCAGGCGCACGATGATGCGGTGCAGGGCCACCGGAATGATGATGGCCTTGACCACGAGGGCGATGCCGGCGGTGATGTAGAGATGGGGCGCCAACTGGATATAGGCCTGCCAGGCCACCGACAGGGAAACCACCAGGGCATGCAGCGCGAAGATGTTGAGGAGCCCGAACATCCGGTCCTGGTAGAGCAGCATGAAGCTGACCAGCACCAGCCCGCCGGCGAACATGTGGGCGACGTCGAGGGCGAGGCGGTCCATCACAGGCCCCGGGAGACGAAAAGGAGCAAGGCCGCCAGCAGGCCGAGCATGAGGGCCACCCCGAGGAAATCGGAAAGGCGGAAAACCCGCATCTTGGCCGTTCCGGTCTCGAACACGGCGAGCAGGAATCCCCCCACCGCCAGCTTGGCGACGTACCACCCCAGGCCGATGGCGAAGGCCCCGAAGCCCTCCCCCGCGGTGGCCAGCCCCCAGGGCACGAAGACGCAGGCGATGAGGGAGAAATAGAGCAGCAGCTTGAGGTAGGCGGCGAGCTCGATGACGGCGAGATGGCGCCCCGAGTATTCCAGGATCATGGCCTCGTGGATCATGGTGAGCTCGAGGTGGGTCGCGGGGTTGTCGGCGGGAATGCGCCCGTTCTCGGCGATGGCCACCATGATCAGCGCCACCAGGGAGAGGGCCAGGGAGACCCGCAGGCCGACCTCGGGGCGCTGCATGAAATCGGCCACCGAGGAGAGCTGAGTGGAGCCGGCCAGGAGGGACAGGCTGAACACGAACATCAGCATGGCCGGCTCGGCCAGGGAGGCGATCATCATCTCCCGGCTGGAGCCGATGCCGCCGAAGCTGGTGCCGACGTCGAGGCCGGCCAGGGCCAGGAAGAAGCGGGCGGCGCCCAGGAGGGCGACGATGGCGATGAGATCGGCGGCGGGGCTGAAGACCAGCCCGGTGGCGAAGGTGGGGACCAGGGAGGCGGCGATCAGGGTGGCGGCGAAAATGATGTAGGGCGCCGCCCGGAAGAGCCAGGAGGCATTGTCCGCCAGCACCACCTCCTTGCGGATCAGCTTGAGGAGGTCCCGGTAGGGCTGCACCACGGCGGGCCCCCGGCGGCGCAGCAGCCTGGCCTTGAGGTGGCGGATGTAGCCCGTCAGCAGGGGCGCCAGGGCGAGCACCAGCAGGAGCTGGACGAGCTGGACGAGCACCTTGCCGATCAGCTCCATAGGGTCAGCACCATCAGGAGGAGCACCACCGAGAAGAACACCAGGTTCAGATAGGCCCGGATGGTCCAGAACTGCACCCGGTTGAGGAGATCGGCGGCAAAGCCGATGAAGCGCTCCACCGGGACGTACAGCCCATCCCAGACCAGGTCTCGCATGTGGACGCGCAGGGTGGCGGGCCCCGTTTCCCCGGGGGGCGGCATGGAGACCTCCTCCCGGGCCCGGAAGGCGACGGTGCCGAAGACGCGCCGGATGGGCTGGGCGAAGCTGCCGGCGGTGTATTGGGTCAGCGGGCTGGGATCGGGGAATCCGCAGTCCCAGGCCGCCGAGCGCCGCACCGCCCGGGATGCCCAGCGGTGGATGGCCTTGGCGCACAGCAACGCCGCCGCCCCGATGAGGAGGAAGAGCAGCAGGCCGTTGTAGGAGCTGCGGCCCTCGGCGATGGGCACGAGGGTGAGCCAGGCCATCTCTGCCTGGGGCTCCAATCGGGCGCCCAGGAGCTGCTGGGTCGCCGGGGCCAGCCCGTCGATGAAGAATCCGGGGAGGACGCCGGCGAGCAGGCAGAGGAAAACCAGGAGGAACATCGCCGCCAGGGAGAAACCGTCGGTTTCCCGGGCCCCCTGGGCCGCGCTCGACCGGTGGCGCCCGAGGAAGGTGACGCCGAAAGCCTTGACGAAGCAGCCGGCGGCAAGGGCTGCGGACAGGGCGAGCATGGCGCCGATGGCCGGCACCAGGAACTTGAGCAGCCACTGGGGCAGCTTGGGGCTCAGGAGTATCCCCTGGAAGGTCAGCCACTCGGACACGAAGCCGTTGAGGGGCGGCAGGGCCGAAATGGCGATGGAGCCGGCCAGGAAGGCGAAGGCGGTGAAGGGCATGCGGTGGATGAGGCCGCCCAGGCGCTCCATGTCGCGCTCGCCGGTGGCCGTGAGGACGGCGCCAGCCCCGAAGAAGAGCAGGCTCTTGAAGACCGAGTGGTTGAAGACGTGGAACAGGGCCGCCGTCAGCGCCAGGGCCGCGGCCGGACCCATGAGGTTGGCCTGGAAGGATAGCGCCAGGCCGAGGCCGATGAAGACGATGCCGATGTTCTCGACCGTGTGATAGGCGAGCAGGCGCTTCAGGTCATGCTGCATGAGGGCGTAGAGCACCCCGAGGACGGCGGTGACACCGCCCAGGACCAGCACCACCGCGCCCCACCACCAGAGCGGCGGGCCGAGGAGGTCGAAGACGATACGCACGAAGCCATACACCGCCACCTTGGTCATCACCCCGCTCATCAGGGCCGACACATGGCTCGGCGCCGCCGGGTGGGCCAGGGGCAGCCAGACATGGAGGGGCACCAGCCCGGCCTTGGAGCCGGCCCCAAGCAGGGCGAGGACAAGGACGGCGGTGGCCAGGGCCGGGTCGGGGACGGCACGGCGGATGGCATCGAAGGCATAGCCCCCCTCCGGGCCGGCCAGGAGGCCGAAGGCAAGGAGCAGCGCCAGGGTGCCGAAGCTGGCCATCAGCAGGTAGATGTAGCCTGCCCGGGCATTGCCCGCCTCCCGGTGGTGGGCCATGACCAGGGCCCAGGAGACCAGGGACATGAACTCCCAGGCGAGCAGGAAGGTGAAGGCATCGTCGGCGAGGACGACCAGGTTCATGCCCGCCAGGAAGGCCGGGAAGAAGGGCAGGACGCGGCCGGGGGCCTCCTCGTGCCGGCCGTAGCCGAGGCCGTAGAGGCTGGCCGTGAGGCCGCCCAGGTTGACGACGATAAGGAAGAGCGCCGCCAGGGCATCCAGGCGGAAATGGGCACCCAGCCAGGGCAGGCCGACGGGCAGGCGCAGCGTCTGCACCCACTGGGAATCGAAGGCCAGGGCCGCAAAGGCGACGGCCAGCGCAACCGCGCTGACGAGGAGGGAGAGCCCATAGACGATGGCGGCGGTGGCGGATCGGCGGGCGCCCGCCACGGCGCCCACACCGGTTGCGAGCAAGACTCCGACGCAGAACAGAAGAACCGCCACAGCCACCGTTTCGCCACCCCTCTTGTGCCGGGCCGGAGCGAGGCGCCCCGGGCGGCGGGAATTCCATCGTGGCTTGAGCCGAGCCTCGCAATCCTTCTCGCTGATCGCCCTTTAGCCGATGGTTTCGACGCCGCCCCAGGGCGGTGGTTCCGGGGGGTTGGATTGCCCGCGGGTCAGGCTGGCTAGCGGGGGGCTATCCCGGTTTTCTTGAGGGCGGCATGGAGGCCGTCGGCCATTTGCCGGTAGCCCCGGGCATTGGGGTGGATTTGGTCGGCGCACAGTTCCGGGTGGCCGAGGATGTCCGAAAAGACGTCCTCGATGACCGGCACCTTTTCTTCCTTCCCCAATTCGCCATAGAAAGCGGCGTCCGAGGGACTGCGGGTGACGGCCCCCAGCAGGGAGAGCTCGGGCACGGCCATCAGGACGGCGGAGGCGCCGCTGCCGCGGACGGCGGCCAGGATTTGCCGGATGTCTTCCTTCACCGCCTTCTGGGGCCGCCGGCGCAGGAAATCGTTGCCGCCGATCTCGACGATGACCAGGGCCGGGCGGTGCTCCTCCAGGAGGGGCCCGATCCGGCCCTTGGCGGCATCGGCGGTGTCTCCCGGGATGCCGGCATTGACCACTTTCCAGCCGGTCATGCCCCCCAGGAGGGAGGGCCAGTCCTCGCCGGGCGAGGCGCCGGTGCCGTAGGTGACGCTGTCGCCGAAAGCCAGGACCGCGGCCCCCGCCGGGATGGCGGGGAGCCTGGCCGATCGGCCGCAGGCCGGCAGGGCCAGCGCCCCGGCGGTCGCAAGCAGAAAGGTCCGACGCCGCATCCCCGGTCTTCCCTGCCCGCTACTCCGGCAGGGCGATCTGGTTGTCGGTGCTGAACTGGTAGTCCCGGAAGATGTGCTCGGCCGAAGGAATCCGGTAGCTGCCGTCCTCGTTCTTGCGGGTGGTGTCCTTGAGGCGGTAGGTGTAGTGGCCGCAGGTCCACAGGTCGAAGTTGCGCATGTGGGTGCACAGGCAGGTCTTGTCCCACACCTTGACCTTGCGCTCCCCGGGATGGGCGGCGACTTCCCGGTTGTAGGCGGTGATGTACTGGCAGCCGCCGGAAGCGTCGAGCAGGTAGCCGTAGGCCTCGCAGTTGGGGCGGATGCCGTCGCCGATGGCCGGGCTGCCCTTGAGCATGCGCATGGGGTAGCCGGTGGGAGAGATCTGGTTGACCTCGATGTCGGCCTCGCTGGCCTTGAAGTATTCCTGCTGCACGCGCTCCGGCAGGCCGCATTCCTTGGCGACGGTGAAGCGGGTCGCCACCTGCACGGCGGCGGCACCCATCTCCAGGAAAGCCGCCGCGTCGGAGCCGGTGAAGATGCCGCCGGCCGGGATGAGGGGGATGTCCAGTTGCTCGGCCTTCAGCCAGGCCTGGATTTCCGCCACGATGGTCGCCAGGTCGTACTGGGCCCAGTCCATGCCGAAACCCAGGTGGCCGCCGGCCAGGGGGCCCTCGATGACCACGTAGTCCGGCAGGCGGTTGGTGCGGGCGCTCTTCTTCAGGAAAAGCTGCAGGGCGCGCAGGGAGGAGACGATGATGCCGAGCTTGACGTCCCGGAAGCGGGGATGGTCCTCGATGAGGGCGAAGGAACCCAGGTGCAGGCCCGCCGCCAGGGTAATGCCGTCGATGCCCGCATCCAGCGCGGCCCGCAACCGGACCCGCAGGGTTTCCTTGGGGCCGTTCATGGTCAGCTTCTCCATCGTGTTGATGAAGATGAGACCGGGGCCGCGCTTGGCCTCCATGGTCTTGCTGACATGCAGGGTGGTCGCTTCGGCCAGGAGGCCGAGGTCGAACTGAACCACCGACTTGTCCGGGTTGCCGACGTTGAATTTGTACTGGGCGAGCTTGTCCTTGACGTACCGGGTGTTGAAGCGGCGATCCGCCACCGTCGGCACCATGGCATCCGAGATGTGCCCGATGCCCCCGAGGCGGGCGGCCTCCAGGGAAAGGTCGGCGGTCGAGATATCGACCCCCATGCCGCCGATCATGATGGGTACCAGTTCCTGCCTTCCCAGGCGCAGGCGAAAATCATCCACTCGCTTCATCGCTTCCACTTCCATTCTGACGCAGCCCTCTATTATCGCTCGGTAATGGCTCCGGATGGCATCGCAATTTGCAGGTTTTCCGCCCCACCCCGGCCATTCTGTCGCCCGAAATCGACACTCCCCCTGTCCCTCGCCCCCCGCCGCAAGGGATAATGGAGCGATGGGGACGTCCATCCAGAGCACATCGATAGCGGGGAAAAACCGCCGCCGGCGGCTGCTCGCGGCCGCCCTCCCCTGGCTCCTGGCCCTCCCCGCCCTGGCGGAGCCGGCGCCTTCCCTCCCTGACCGCGCCGAGACGGTGGCCGCCATCCGTGCCCAGGCCGGGGAAATTACCGGCCAGCCCCAGGACTACGATGCCCTCCTCGCCTCCATCGGTGCCGCCAGGCTGGTGCTCCTCGGCGAAGGCACCCACGGCAGCGCCGAATTCTATCGGGAGCGGGCCCGCATCACCCGCCGGCTCATCGCCGAAAAGGGCTTCGATACCGTCATCCTGGAATCCGGCTGGGCCCCGGCGGCCCGCCTCGACGCTTACGTCCGGGGAAGGTCCGCCGACCGCAGCTCCGGGGAGGCCCTCCGGGATTACCGCCGTTTTCCCGGCTGGACCTGGCGCAATGCCGAATTCGCTGCTTTCCTGGAGGAATTGCGGGCCCACAACGCCGCCCTGCCCCCCGGCCGGCCCCGGGTGGCCCTCTACGGCATGGACATCTACGAAGCGCCGGAGGCGGCCGTCAAGGTGGTGGACTACCTGAGGACCCGGGATGCCACCGCCGCCCGCCGGGCGAAGGGGGATTACCGCTGCTTCGCCCCCTACCGGCGGCAGGCCTTCGACCCCATGTACTACGGCCGCGACGTGGCCCGAGGCTGGATGCCCTCCTGCGAAAAGCGGGTAGGTAGCCGCGTGGAGGCGGTACGCCGACTGGCCGCCGAGGCCGGCGATGACGCCGGCTTCGCGGCCCTGCTGGGGGCCCGCACCGTCCACGGGGCCGAGGCCTACTACCGGGCCGTCTACGGCCGCGGCGGCTCGTGGAACGTGCGGGAACGCCATCTGGCCGAATCCATCGACCTCATCCTGGGCCGCCATGGCAAGGCCGTGGTCTGGGCCCACAACACCCACCAGGGGGATGCCCGGGCGACGGGCTATGGCGCCGCCGGGCTGCTCACCATCGGCCAACTGGCCCGGGAGCGCTACGGAGAGGAGGCGGTCTTCCTGGTCGGCCTCACCACCGCCGCCGGCACGGTCCGGGCGGCCAGCGGCTGGGCCACGACGGACCGGGTCAAGGAACTGGCGCCAGCCCATCCCGACAGCTGGCAGGCCCTCTTCCACGACGTCGGCCTGCCAGCCTTCCTGCTCGATTTCCGGCGCGACCAGGGCCTGGCCGGCCACCTGGAGCAGCGCCGCCCGGATCGCGCCATCGGGGTCAATTATTTTCCGGACGCCGAGGAGAAGAACCATTACCATCCCGTCCGCCCGGCCCGGGCCTACGATGCCCTCATTCACATCGACCTGACCCGGGCCGTCCAGCCTCTGCCATAACTTTCCCGATTGCCATGCGCCGCTCCGCTTCCTCCCCCTGGTTCGAAATGCCCAGTCCCTTCGATATCGAGACCGGCAAGGTCCTGATGCTGGAGCCCGCCTGGGCTAAGGCGGAGGAGTTGCGGGCCCGGCTCCTGGACGAGTCCTACCCGAAGCCCTTCGTGGTGGATGACGGGGAGAAGCGCTACCTCTATTTCAACGTACGGCTCATGCAGAGCGCCATGAGCATCAAGGCGCCGAACGCCCTGGAGCTGCGCTACACCCAGAAGATGATGTCCTTCCTCCTCTTCAACCCGCATCCGAAGCGCATCGTGCTGATCGGGCTGGGGGGCGGCTCCCTGATCAAGTTCTGCTATCACCGGCTGCCGTCCACCGAGCTGACGGCCATCGAGATCGACCCCCATGTGATCGCCCTGCGGGATGCCTTCCTGCTGCCGCCGGACGGTCCCCGTCTGCAGATTCTGCAGACCGACGGGGCGCAATATGTCGAGGAAGCCGAAAAGGGCATCGACGTCCTCCTGGTGGATGCCTTCGACAAGACCGGCTTCGCCCCCAGCCTCGCCAACCGGGACTTCCTGGCGGCGGCCTGGGCCAAGCTTTCGGGCAACGGCCTGCTGGTGGTCAATCTGGCGGGAGACAGGGAGACCTATGCCGGCCTGATCGGCACCGCCATGGAGGTCTTCGACGACCAGGTGATCGTGGTCTCCGTGCCGGAAGACGGCAACCACATCCTGCTCGCCTTCAAGGCCCGCTATTTCGAGCCCCGCTGGCGCTGGCTCCATAACCATGCCAAAGAGCTGCGGGCCAAGTTCGGCCTCGACTTCCCGGCCTTCGTCCAGAAGATGGAACGCTCCGCCAAGCTCGGCTTGGCCCGCCGGGAATCCATCCGGGGGCGCTGAATTCCCCGGTGAATGGCCGTCCCCTTTGACCAGGGCGCCCCCATCTGTGCGGGGATTATGTTATAGATAGCGATATTTTTACGGCAGGGCTGGCACAAGATCATGAGTAAGCAAGAAAATTCCGTCGTATTCGGCACCGAAGACATCCTCACCAGCCTCTGCAATTCGGTGACCAAGGTCCTGACGGTGGCGACCCAGAGCCAGATCCGCTATTCCGGCATGGTCCAGCGCATCACCAAGACCTGCCTCAAGCCGGATATCGGCTGCTTCGTGCTGTTCGACGGCGGCTTCTCCGGCCTCGTGGTCATCAACTTCTCCGCCCAGGCCGCCATGGAGCTCTACCAGAGCTACCTGCTGAGCATGGGCATGGCCAAGGAGGAACTGGCCAGCTCCCACACCTCCGACGAGGTGAGCAACGTCATGGGGGAGCTGATGAACCAGATCGTCGGCGACTTCACCGGCAAGGTGGGGCGCGAACTGCAGACCCACATCACCCAGAACCAGCCTAAGATGCTGGTCCTCAACAAGCAGGTGATGCTGAGCGTGGACACCAACCTGGATAATCCCGAGGCCCGCCGCGTCACCTTCTTCACCGGCCGCAACAACATCTTCTACCTGGAACTGGCCATCGACCGGACCGAGTTCATCAAGCTGTACGACTTCGACCCCCACGAGGCCCCCGATCCGGACGAGCTGATCGCCCAGATCAATGGCGAATCCGCCACCCCATCCCAGCAGCCGAAACCGAACGACCACGACGACCTGCTCGAGTCCCTCGGCATGTAAAGCCCCCTGCCCGGCACGCGCCGGGCCCCAGGCGGCACCCACAATTCCTTAGCCTCCCGCCCGCCTCTTCCCGGCGGGGAAGGCGCGTTGCCGAACGCGCGGACGAGCCGCGTCCCTACCCAGACCACATCGTCGCCATTAGCCCGGCGTTAAATCCGTCTTGCATCAAACGGATCACCCCGGGCATCGGCAGTCAGCCAAACAACACATACTGTACATCCATACAGTATTCCGCTATTCTGCGCCTCAATGGACTCCCCGGCTCCTTCGGCCAGGGGGTCTCCCAGGCCCAATCATGAAAGGAATACTGCTGATGAGAACCATCCAGAAACTGTTCCAACGACTGGCAGGCATCACCCAGGAGGAACTTGACCGGATCAATCTGGCCATAGAAGTCTTCCAAACCCGGTCGTCCATTAATATTGCAGCCTTGGAAAAACCCGCTTGCTGGCGCAGGCCCCGTCGCTATCGGGCGATGTGAGCCCGGCGCCGGGCAACACACTTCAGGAGAAGGCCGGTGCGTCTCGACAAATGGCTCTGGGCAGCCCGTTTCTACAAGACCCGCAGTTTGTCCGCCGACGCCGTGGACGGCGGCAAGGTGAAGGTCAATGGCTCCGCTGCCAAGCCGGCGAAGGACATAAAAGTCGGAGACCGCATCCAGATCCGTGCCGGGGACCAGGACTGGGAAGTGGTCGTGCAGGGCCTCAACGAGCAGCGACGCCCGGCTGCGGAAGCCCAGCTGCTCTACCAGGAGACGCCGGAAAGCTCGCAGCAGCGCGTTCAGGCAGCGGAGTTGCGCAAACTGGCCCCCATGGCAGCCCCCGAACAGAAGGGCCGCCCCACCAAGCGGGACAGGCGGCAGCTGAGCCGTTTTCGCGGCGACTAGGCAGTTCGGATTACCGAGACTTTTTCCTCTTTCTCGGCACCTGCGGCGTCAGGATGCTGCTCCAGAAATCGGCTATCTGCTTCGCGCTTCTGGTGGCCATGGTGGCCGCCTGGCGTTTCGCCTCGGCGGTTGCCCGGCTGCGGATCGAACCCGCAACGGCATTGGCGCCGCTCAGCCACATGCTCATCAGAGGATTTTTCCTGGTCCAGGGATTTTTCATCGGCGCTCCTCGCTTTCCAAACCCCTCTGCAGCAAGTCCCATGCCCCGCAGAGGGAGGAACCACCGGTCAGCATGCCGGTAGCCGATAGTCGCCGCCCCTACTCCGGGACTACGCGCCGCCCGGCTTTCAACGCCGAGTGCCGCTTCTTGCCTTCCAGCCGTTTCGCCATGCTCGATCGGGTCGGATGAGTGGCTCTCCGAATCTTCGGCAGCACGGCGACCTTGGCAACCAGTTCATGGAGCCGCCGCAGGGCCTCAGCCCGGTTTTTCTCCAGGCTGCGGAATTCCTGGGCTTTGATGACGACCACCCCGTCCTTGCTGACACGGTGGTCGCCCAGCCTCAGGAGCCGGTCCCGAATCTGTTCCGGCAGCGACGAGGCGTTAATGTCGAAACGCAGATGGACCGCATTGGAGACCTTGTTGATGTTCTGGCCCCCGGCGCCCTGGGCTCGGACAGCGGTAATTTCGACTTCTTCTGGCGGAATGGCAATGGGGCGGCCCATGGTACCTAGCCTGCGGGTCTTACTGATCCTCGACCCTCACCACATCATCGGGCTCGAATTCATCCGCTATCGTACCATCGCCGATTCCGGTCACCATGGCCGCAGTGGTCGCCGATTGCTTGATGAAGTATTCGGCGCTGATCGGGTCGTAGAACCTTTGCCCGATTTCCACTTCGTTGAAATGTGTACGGTGTTGCGTACCCCGAGTACTCATGACATTCCCTCTCTAAGCAAAGCCCGCAATATCCAAGGCACCTATCCAGAAGCAGAAAAGAAAAACCCCGCGGGGCTTGGTGCTCAGCGGGGCGTTTCTTCGGTCATAGACCGTTTTCCACTTAATTCTGGCGGAGACGAAGGGATTCGAACCCTTGATGCAGGTTTTGCCCGCATGCTCCCTTAGCAGGGGAGTGCCTTCGACCTCTCGGCCACGTCTCCGTTTGAAGAGCGCGGATGATAATATGTCCGCGCCCTACGGTCAAACTTACTGATCCAATCCGAATGCGCGATGGAGCACGCGGACGGCCAGTTCCAGGTATTTCTCGTCGATGACGACGGAAATCTTGATCTCGGAGGTGGAGATCATCTGGATGTTGATGCCTTCGTCGGCCAGGGCCTTGAACATCTGGCTGGCCACGCCCGGGTGGGAGCGCATGCCGACGCCGACGGCAGAGACCTTGCAGATCTTGTTGTCGCCGGTCACTTCCCGGGCGCCGAGGGTCTTCTTGATATTCTCCAGGATAGCCTGGGTCTTGGCGTATTCACCGCGGTTCACCGTGAAGGAGAAGTCGGTGGTGCCGTCGTGACCCACGTTCTGGATGATCATGTCCACGTCGATATTGGCTTCGGCGACGGCGCCCAGGATCTGGTAGGCGATACCCGGCTTGTCCGGCACCCCGGACATGGTGAGCTTGGCTTCGTCGCGGTTGAAGGCGATGCCGGAAATGATCGGTTGTTCCATGTTCGTGTCTTCCTCAACAGTGATCAGCGTGCCCTCTCCCTCGTCCTGGAAGCTGGAAAGCACGCGCAGTTTGACCTTGTACTTGCCGGCGAACTCGACCGAGCGGATCTGCAGTACCTTCGACCCGAGGCTGGCCATTTCTAGCATTTCCTCGAAGGTGATCTTGTCGAGTTTCTTGGCATCGGCAACGATGCGCGGGTCGGTAGTGTAGACGCCGTCCACGTCGGTGTAGATCTGGCACTCGTCGGCCTTGAGGGCCGCCGCCAGGGCCACGCCGGAGGTGTCGGAGCCGCCCCGGCCGAGGGTCGTGATATTGCCGTGCTCGTCGACGCCCTGGAAGCCGGCGACGATGACCACGGAGCCGTCATCGAGGTCGCGGCGGATATTCTCCTCGCCGATGGAAAGGATGCGGGCCTTGGTGAACACGCTGTCGGTGAGGACCTTGACCTGGCCGCCGGTGTAGCTCTTGGCCTTGACGCCGATATCCTTAAGGGCCATGGCCAGGAGGCCGATGGTGACCTGTTCGCCGGTGGAAAGTACGACGTCCAGCTCGCGGGGGTCCGGGTTGGCCTGGACTTCCTTGCACAGGGCGACGAGCTTGTTGGTCTCGCCGCTCATGGCGGAAACGACCACAACCACCTGATGTCCCTGGGCCTGGAACTTGGCAACGCGCTTGGCGACGTTCTTGATGCGCTCGGGGTTGCCCACCGAAGTGCCGCCGTATTTTTGAACAATCAACGCCATGGAATTATCCGGTTGAACGTTAGAAACAGGAAAAAGAGGGCAGGATTTTACCCTACCCTCAGGTATTTCTGAACCTGTTTCAGAGCTGGGCGAGAGCCCGCAGGTGGGCGCCGACGCTACGGGCCAGGGAGGACATGACGTAACCGCCCTCCAGCATGGAGACGACGCGCTTGCCGCAATGCTGGGCCGCCAGCAGCCTCATCTGCTCGGTACACCAGGCGTAGTCCTTCTCCAGCAGCTTCAGGCCGCCCATGTCATCCTCGTAATGGCCGTCGAAACCAGCGGAGATGAAAATCATCTGGGGCTTGAACTGATGAAGGCGCGGGAGCCACAGGTCTTGCACCGCGCCGCGGAATTCGTCGCCGCCGGAACCGGAGGGCAGCGGCACGTTGCACATGTTGGCCGCCGGCTTGTCGGCACCGCAGTAGGGATAGAAGGGATGCTGGAAAATGCTGCACATGAGCACCCGCTCGTCACCGGCGAACGCGTCTTCCGTGCCGTTGCCGTGGTGGACGTCGAAATCGATAATGGCCACCCGCTCCAGACCATGGACCTCGAGGGCGTGCCGGGCGGCGACGGCGATATTGTTGAAGAAGCAGAATCCCATGGGGTTGCTGCGCTCGGCATGGTGTCCGGGCGGGCGGATGGCGCAGAAGGCGTTCTCCACCTCCCCCTTCATCACCAGGTCCACCGCCAGGACGCCGGCTCCGGCGGAGCGCAGGGCGGCCTGCCAGGTATGGGGATTCATCGCGGTGTCCGGGTCCAGATGGACGATGCCGAGTTCCGGCGAAGCCCCCCTGATGCGCTCCACATGGCCGGCCGGGTGCACCCGCAGGAGCTGTTCATCCGTAGCCAAGGGGGCGTCGTAATAGACGAAATAGGCGTCCAGCCCCTGGGCAATGAGGTGATCATTGATGGCCGTCAGGCGTTGGGGGCACTCCGGATGGTGCGCACCCATGTCATGCAGGAGGCAGTCGCGGTGGGTGATGAAGGCAGTAGTCGTCAATTGTATTCTCTCTCCTCCGCCGGCCGGCACCCCAGCCGGGGCTTATGTAATGTCATTATCGTCGCAATTCCTGCGCAGCCACAAGCATTAGAATGGCCATACCCGACTGTCGGAATCCGCAACCGGAGCGTTCATGCCTCAACCCCATTCCCTTGGTGCAATTCTCGAGTCCGCCGGCCGCATCGTCCTCGGCAAGGAACGTGAAATCCGCCTGGCCCTGGCCTGCCTGCTGGCCCGCGGCCACCTGTTGATCGAAGACCTGCCCGGCGTGGGCAAGACCACCCTGGCCCACACCCTGGCCCGGCTCCTCGGGCTCAGGTTTTCCCGCATCCAGTTCACCAGCGACCTGCTGCCGGCTGATATCACGGGCATCTCCATTTTCGACCGGGAAAAGAGCGACTTCCGTTTCCTGCCCGGCCCCATCTTCGCCCAGATGGTCCTGGCCGACGAGATCAATCGCGCCACGCCCAAGACCCAGAGCGCCCTGCTGGAAGCCATGGAGGAACGCCAGGTGACGGCCGAAGGTCAAACTCGCCCCTTGCCGATGCCCTTTTTCGTGATCGCCACCCAGAACCCGGCCCACCAGGTCGGCACGTTTCCCCTCCCCGAATCCCAGCTTGACCGCTTCCTCATGCGGCTCGAACTGGGTTACCCAGATCGGGCCGCCGAGCGCGCCCTGCTGGCCGCCGGCAGTCGCCGAGAGGAGGCCGAGGAACTGACTGCCCTGCTGTCCACCGAGGAGCTGCCTGTCCTGCAACAGGAGGTCGCCGCCATCCACGCGGCCGCCCCCCTGATCGACTACGTTCAGGCCCTGGTCGAGGCGACCCGCTACGACAGCGCCTTCCAGCACGGCCTGTCGCCTCGGGCGGGCCTCGCCCTGCTGGCCGCTGCCCGGGCCTGGGCCTACCTGGCAGGACGCGACATGGTGCTGCCGGATGACGTGCAGGCCGTCCTGCCGGCGGTGGCGCGCCACCGCCTGCTGTCCGCCCAGGGCGGCGGCCATGCCCGGGCCGAGGATATCGCCGCCCTCGTCCGCTCCGTCCCTATTCCCTGATGGCCTCCGCCACTGCCTTCAAGAACTGGCTTTTCCGCTGGCGCAGCGACGGCACCGGGCCTATCGTCCTCCGCCAGCGCCGCATCTTCATCCTCCCCACCGGCGTCGCCTTCCTGTTTGCGACTGTCCTTATCGTCATGCTCCTGGGCGCCGTCAATTACAACCTCGCCCTCGGCCACGCCCTGGTGTTCCTGCTGGCGGGAGTAGGGCTTTCCGGCATGATCCATGTGTTTCGCAACTTGGAGGGACTGATCCTGACGGGGGGGCGCGCGGAACCTGTCTTTGCCGGGGAAAACGCCCATTTCCCCCTCCACCTCGCCAACAGCCGCCGGGTGCCCCGCCTGGCGCTGGAATTCCGTGCCGGAGACGGCGTCCCGGTCGTCTGCGACCTGCCATCGGAAGGCCGCATCCGCATCGAATTGCCGGTGCCCGCCCGGCAACGGGGATGGCTCCTGTTGCCACGGGTGCGACTCTCCACCCGCTACCCCCTGGGGCTCTTCGTGGCCTGGAGCTATCTCCACCCCAGCCTGCGCTGCCTGGTCTATCCCCGCCCCATCAATCGGCCCTTGCCCCCCCTCGCCTTTGCGGCCGCCCAGGGGGAGCGCCATGGCCAGGGAGGCCAGGAGGACTTTGCCGGCCTGCGGGAACGCCAGCCCGCCGACTCCCCGCGGCATATCGCCTGGAAGGCGGTAGCCCGGGATTTCGACCATCGGCCGCTCCTGGTCAAGCAGTTCGCCGGCGGCGCCCAGAGCGAACTGTGGCTGGACTGGCGCCAACTCCCGCCAGGAGCCGATAGCGAGAGCCGCCTGTCCATCCTCGCCGGCTGGGTGCTGGCGGCCGATGCAGCCGGAGTCCTGTACGGGCTGGCCCTGCCCGGCATCGAACTCAAACCCGCCCAGGGCGCCTTCCATCGCCAACTCTGCCTGGAAACCCTCGCCCTCTACCAGCAGCCATGAGCACCGCCGCCCCGGAAACCCTGGACCGTAGCGCTGTTCCCTGGCTATTCGCCACGGCCCTGGCCACCACCCTGCCCCATTTCGCGCACCAGCCCACCGGGTTTTCCGCCTTGGCGGGACTCCTGTTTGCCTGGGGCGCCTGGCTCTGGTGGCGTGGCCGGCGCCTGCCCAGCCGTTGGCTGCTGGCACTCCTCGTCGCGGGCAGCTGCGCCGGGGTGGTGCTGGAATTCCACACCCTGCTGGGCCGGGATGCGGGCGTCGCCATGCTCTTCCTGTTCATGGCCATGAAGCTCCTCGAACTGCGCTCCCGCCGCGATGCCTACGTGGTCATCAACCTCGGCTACTTCCTTCTGCTGACCCACTACTTCCATTCCCAGAGCATCGGTACCGGCCTCTGGCTGCTGGGAGCCATGGTCATCGTCACTGCCACCCTTATCCGCCTCCACGGCGGCCGTGCCAGCACCCCGGGGCCAACCCTGCGCTACGCCGGCCTGATGATCCTGCAGTCCCTGCCTTTCCTGCTCGTCCTCTACCTGCTTTTTCCGCGGGTCTCCGGCCCTCTCTGGGGCCTGCCCCAGGATGCCGCGGGAGCCAGGAGCGGCCTTTCCGATCAGATGTCCCCGGGCTCCATCGCCGACCTGGCCCTGTCCACCGACATCGCCTTCCGGGCCCGCTTCGACGCGCCTCTGCCGAAGCGGGATCAGCTCTACTGGCGTGGCCCGGTGATGGAAGACTATGACGGCATCACCTGGCGGCGCGGACCCATTTTCGGGCCGGCTCCCGCGGTGGTTGCCCTGTCGGCACCTCTGAATTATGAGATCACCCTCGAACCCTACGAGCAGCGCTGGCTCCTGGCCCTCGACGCGCCCACGGCGCTGCCCCCGGAATCCGGCCTGACGCCGAGCCTGTCCGCCGTCTCCCGCGGCCCCCTCAGCCAGCGCCTGCGCTACGCGGTGAGCTCGGCGCTCTCCTATCGCTTCAACACTCAGGAAAGCGCTGCCGTCCTCAAGCGCGACACCTTGCTGCCGGCCGGCCGCAACCCGCGCGCCCGGGCCCTCGCCGAGACATGGCGCCGCACCGGCGCCAATCCCGAAGGGCTGGTGCAGCGGGCCCTCGCCCTCTTCCACGACCAGGAATTCGCCTACACCCTGCACCCCCCCCTTCTCGGCCAAAATCCGGTGGACGAATTCTTGTTCCAGACCCGCAGGGGCTTCTGCGAGCATTACGCCTCTGCCTTCGTGGTCCTCATGCGGGCCGCCGGGGTGCCCGCCCGGGTGGTGGGGGGCTACCAGGGCGGCGAAATCAACCCGGTGGATGGCTACCTCGTGGTGCGCCAGTCGGACGCCCATGCCTGGGCCGAGGTCTGGCTGGCCGGGCGCGGCTGGGTGCGGGTGGACCCGACAGCGGCTGTTTCCCCGGCCCGGGTCGAGGACGGGCTGGCCGCCTCCGTTCCCGCCACCCGATCCCTGCCGGCCCTTATGGGAGTCGACGCTTCCTGGCTGCGCGGCCTGCGCTATCGCTGGGAGGCTGCCAACAACGCCTGGAACCAGTGGGTTCTCGGGTACAATCCCCAGCGGCAGCGTGAATTCCTGACCAGCCTCGGCTTCCCTGACCCGAATTGGCGGACCTTGGCCCCCGTGCTGTTGGCAGCCTGCGGCAGCATTCTGCTGGCGGTGACGGCCTGGACCCTCTACCGACGGCCCCACCGGGATCCCGCCCAACGGCTTTGGCAGCGGGCCCTGCGCCGCCTGCGGCGGCGCCAGGTAAGCTGCGAGCCCTGGGAAACGCCCCTGGCCCTGGCCCGACGCCTGCGGAGCGAGCGCCCCGAACTGGCAGAAGCCCTGGAAGCGGCAGCGGAAATCTACTGCCAGGCCCGTTACGGCACCGGGCCGGCGAATTTGCGTGCCTTGCGAGCGGCCGTCGCCCGCCTACCCTGATGGAGTGAAGCGTGAAGAAGTTCCTCTGTGCCGCCTGCCTGGCCTTTCATGCCCTGCTGCAAACATCGATCGCCGCCCCGGCCCAGGCCGCCGGAAGCCTTGCCGACGACCCGGCGGTACAGGAGTTTGCCCAGGACCTGGCCAAACGGCAGGGTTTCGAGGCCGACGAACTGATGCGCTGCTTTGCCCAGGTCCGCCCCAACCCGACGGTGCTGAAGCTCATCAAGCCGCCGGAGACGCCCCTGCAGCGCTCCTGGGAACGCTACCGCCCCCGCTTCCTGAATGAGCGCCGCATCGAGGGCGGGGCTCGTTTCTGGGAAGCCAACCGGGCCACCCTGGCCCGTGCCACTGCCTTCTACGGCGTCCCGGAGGAAATCATCGTCGCCATCATCGGCGTCGAAACCGAATACGGCCAAAACAGGGGCAAGTTCCGGGTCCTGGAGGCCCTGGCGACCCTGGCCTTCCGTTACCCGCCGCGGGCCGATTTCTTCCGCACCGAATTGGAGCAGTTCCTGCTGCTCGCCCGGGAAAACGGCATGGACCCGCTGTCGATCCGGGGTTCCTTCGCCGGCGCCATCGGCATTCCCCAGTTCATGCCCGGCAGCCAGCGCCGTTACGGGGTCGATTTCGACAGCGACCAGCGCATCGACCTGGCGGGCAGCGTGGACGACGCGATCGGCAGCGTCGCCCGCTTCCTGGAGCAGCACGGCTGGCAAGCCGGGCAACCGGTGGCGATCCCCGCCCGCATCGGCGGCGAACCGGACCGGGCCCTTATCGAAGCCGGCATCCGCCCGACCCTCAAGGTGGCGGCCCTGCTGCAGCAAGGCATCGACTGCGACGCCAACCCCGAGGCAACGGTGACCCTGGTGGATTTGGTCAGCCCCGGTGCCGACACCGAGTACTGGCTCGGCTTCGAAAACTTCTACGTCATCACCCGCTACAACCGTTCCAGCTTCTACGCCATGGCGGTCTATCAGCTGGCCGAAGCCATCAAGGCCCGCGTGCAGCAGCAAAAGCGTCTGTAGGGGCTAAATGAGGCTGTCCTTGGAAATGCCCCCGCGCTTGATGATCTTGCGCAGCCGCACCAGGCCTTCCATCTGGATTTGCCGGACCCGCTCCCGGGTCAGCCCCAGGTCGGTGGCGATGATGTCCAGGGTCGCCATGTCCATGCCGTTGAGGCCGTAGCGGCGGGCGATCACCTCCCGCTGCCGCTCGGTCAGCTGGGCCAGCCATTCGTCGATCAGGCCGCCCAACTCGTTGGACTGCAGCATGGTCTCCGGATCGATGCTGGCTTCGTCGGCGATGACGTCGGCCACGGTATGGTTCGGATCGATCTCCAGGGGCGCGTCCAGGGAGGCGATGTGCTCATTGAGGGCCAGGATGCGCCGTACCTCGGCCACCGGCCGCTCCAGCAGGGCGGCGATCCGTTCCACCGAGGTTTCCCGCTCTTCCGCCGTCTCCAGGTGGCGGATGGCCCGCAGGACCAGGTTGATTTCCTTGACCACGTGCACCGGCAGCCGAATGGTCCGGGACTGGTTCATGATGGCCCGCTCGATGCTCTGTCGGATCCACCAGGTGGCATAGGTGGAGAAGCGGAAGCCCCGCTCCGGATCGAATTTTTCCAGGGCATGGATGAGGCCCAGGTTGCCTTCCTCGATGAGGTCGAGGAGGGGAATGCCGCGATTCAGGTAGTGCTTGGCAATATTCACCACCAGCCGCAGGTTGTGTTCGATCATCTTCTGCCGGGCGGCGAAATCCCCCTGGCGCACCCGGCGGGTGGTCTCCAGCTCCTCCTCCGGAGTCAGCAGGGGCTTGGCGCCGATCTCGTTCAGATAGAGCTGGGTGACGTCTTCGAGCAGCTCTATTTCCGGCGTCGTCTGCTCCGGCTCGGGCAGCAGTGCCGCCTCGCCCGCGAGCGGCTCGGGCTCCAGCCCCTCCTCTTCGAATCCGTCCTCGTCGGCAGTCGTCATCGCTTGGGCAGGTAGATTAAGGGGTCGATCGGTTTGCCCTGGCGCCGGATCTCGAAGTGCAGCTTGACCTTATCGCTGTCCGTATCGCCCATTTCGGCAATTTTCTGCCCCCGCGTCACTTCCTGCTTTTCCTTCACCAGAATCTTCTGGTTGTGGGCATAGGCCGACAGGAAGGAATTGTTGTGCTTCACGATGACCAGCTGGCCGTAGCCCCGCAATCCGCTGCCGGCATACACCACCCTGCCATCGCCGGCGGCGAACACCGGGTCTCCGGACTTGCCGCCGAGATCAAGACCCTTGTTGGTATTCTCGCTGTAGGCCGCCAGGACCTTACCGGCCGACGGCCAGGCCCAGGCGATGTCGTCCGCCCCCATGGACACCGGCGCCACTTCCGGCCGGGGCCCGGGTTTCGGTTCGGGCTTGGGCTCCGCCGGACGGGATGCCGCCTCACCGGTGCCGTTCAGCCGGGCATAGCCCTCGGCTGAATAGGGCTCCTTGTTCACTTTGGGCTCGCGCTTGACGCCGTCGCTGGCCGCCGGTGCGGGCGACGACGCCGGCGCCGGGGACTTGTCCAAGGGGCGCGCCTCGACCACCGAGCCGGTGGCGATGGGCTTGCTCACCACAGTGCCGTTGGCCGGCTCGGCGGCTGGCGGCGCCACACGCAGCACCTGCCCTTCCTTGATGCTGTCCGGGTTGGTGATATTGTTCCAGCCGGCGATGTCCCTGTAGTCCTGTCCATGTTCCATGGCGATGCGGTACAGGGTGTCGCCCTTCCTGACGGTGTAGTGGCCGGATCTGGCCGCGCCATTGGCCGCCGAAGCCACGGGCCCTTTGGACTGGGCGGTCGGAGCACGGTCGACAGAGGGTGCCGGCGGCTGGGTGAAGCAACCGGCCAGCATGAACGCGGGGAGTAGTGCTGCGAGCAGTCGAGTCATTCTGTTCCGGAAAGTAGCGGTACGAAGCGCACGCCGTCAAGTCGGGATTCAGTGAAGCCCTGGGGGGTGCGCTCAATGAGAAGAAGATACTGTTCACCAGTACCGACTGGCAAGATCAAGCGGCCGCCTTCGGCCAGCTGATGTGGCAGCGCCGGCGGCACCCGCGACGCCGCAGCGGCGACGATGATGGTATCGAAGGGGGCTGCCTCCGGCAGGCCGAGCTGTCCGTCCCCATGCTTGAGGCGGACATTGAACTGCTGCAGCTTGCGCATGTTGGCCTTGGCCTTCTCGAGCAGGGGCCCGATGCGCTCGACGGCATAGACTTCATTGGTGAGTTGGGCCAGCACCGCTGCCTGGTAACCGCAACCAGCGCCGATTTCCAAGGTCTTACCCAATCCGGCGCGGCCGCTGAGCAGTACTTCGATCATGCGGCCGACGATATAGGGTTGGGAAATGGTCTGTCCCATCCCGAGGGGCAGCGCAGTGTCCTCGTAGGCCCGGGAGGCCAGCGCCTCCTCGACGAAAACATGGCGCGGTACCGCCGCCATGGCCGACAGCACCATTTCACTGCGGACCCCCCGCTCCCGCAGGCGCTCGATCATGCGCGCACGCGTGCGCTGGGAGGTCATGCCGATGCCGGACAGATGGCGATAGGTCATTGCATCCAGGCGCGAAGGGTCGGCAGTTGCGAAACGTGGGTGAGATCGATCTGGAGTGGGGTCACCGACACCATGCGGCGCTCGACGGCATGGAAGTCAGTGCCGGGGCCGGCATCCTGGGCCGCTCCCGCCGCACCAATCCAGTACACCGTCTCCCGGCGCGGCGATTGCATCCTGACGACAGATTCCGCCTTGTGGCGCTTGCCGAGACGGGTAACCTCCATGCCGGCGAGCTCTTCGTAGGGCAAGTCCGGCACGTTGACATTGAGAAGCACCGGCTGGGCGATGGGCTGCTGCAGGAAGCGTTCCACCAGGCTCCGCGCCACCCGCCCGGCAGAATCGAAGTGCTTGCCTTCGAAGCTGGTAAGGGAAATCGCCATCGACGGGATGCCAAGGAGAAAGCCCTCGGTGGCCGCGGCGACCGTACCCGAATAAATAGTGTCGTCGCCCATGTTGGCGCCGTGATTGATGCCGGAAAGGATCATGTCCGGCAGGGGATCCAGCATGCCGGTCACGGCCAGGTGGACGCAGTCGGTGGGCGTGCCATCGACGAAGTAGAAGCCGTTGGCTGCCTGCCGCAGGGACAGGGGACGGTCCAGGGTCAGCGAATTGCTGGCGCCGCTACGATTCCTTTCGGGCGCAACAACGACGATTTCCGCCAAATCCTTCAAAGCCTCGGCCAGGGCCGATATACCCGGGGAAAAATACCCGTCGTCGTTACTCAGCAATATACGCATGACGAAATCAAGCTAACAGATTCATTTGAATTGGCTTGATTATATCTTCAAAAGAAACCAACAAAAAAACCGGCCTAGGCCGGTTTTCTTGAGATCTTTGAAACTATTGGTCGGGGCGGCGGGATTCGAACTCGCGACCCCTTGCACCCCATGCAAGTGCGCTACCAGGCTGCGCTACGCCCCGACTGAGCCGCGCATTATACAGATAAATCAGATGGGGTCAAATGCGAAGTAATTCAATTACGGATTCCAGCTCGGCGCGCAGCCCGAGGGTCGCCATCGCGGCCTCGGCCGAGTCGGCAGCCCCTTGGTTCACGGCCCCGCCCTCATCCAGACGATTTCGGGCGCCGCTGATGGTGAAACCCTGGTTGTAGAGGAGTTCGCGAATGCGCCGGACCAGCAGGACCTCGTGGTGCTGGTAGTAGCGCCGGTTGCCCCGGCGCTTCACCGGCTTCAGCTGGTTGAATTCCTGCTCCCAATAGCGCAGGACATGGGGCTTGACGCCGCACAACTCGCTGACTTCACCGATGGTGAAATAGCGCTTGGCGGGAATCGGCGGCAACTCGTCGCCGCCCAGGGTCTTAGGCCGAGGTTCCATTGTAGAGCTGTTCGACATCCGCCTTCAGTTTCTGGCTGGCGTGGAAAGTCACCACGCGCCGCGCCGTGATGGGAATTTCCTGGCCGGTTTTGGGATTGCGACCGGGACGCTGGGGCTTGTCCCGCAGCTGGAAATTGCCGAAACCGGACAGCTTGACGCCGTCCCCGGTTTCCAGCGCATTGCGGATTTCATCGAAAAAGGCTTCGACCATGTCTTTTGCCTCCCGCTTATTGAGACCAACCTTCTCGAACAGCAGGTCGGCGAGTTCGGCTTTGGTGAGCGTCATCGTTATTTTCCATCAGGCGCGCAATTGAGCAGCGAATTCTTGCTCCAGGTAGGCCATCAGTTGCTGCACTGCAGCATCGACTTCCGAATCTTGCAAAGTGCGTTGAGTATCTTGCATAACTATACGAAACGCAAGACTTTTCTTGTTTTCAGCAACCCCTTTGCCGGCATAAACATCGAACAATTGAATGTCCTGAACGATGGCCGGAACCTTGCCGCGCAGGCCATCCAGGAGGCGTTGCAATTCGAGCCCCTGATCCACCACGATAGCCAGATCCCGGACAACCGGCGGGAACTTGGAAACCTCGGCATAGGCCGGCAGGTGTGCTGCCTTAGCTGCTTCCAGATCGATTTCGAAGACCACCGGGGCTGCCGGCAGGTCGTATTTCTGCACCCACTGGGGATGAAGTTCGCCAATGCAACCGATTTCCCGGCCTTCCATGACCAGGCGAGCCGAACGCCCCGGATGCAGGGCGGGATGGACCGCCTTTTCAAAGCGTAGCGGCAGCGGAGCCAGCAGCGCTTCCAGATCCCCTTTCAGGTCGTAGAAATCGACCTTGCGCCCGTCCCTCCCCCAGCCTTCGGGCAAGGCGCTGCCATAGGCCAGGCCGGCCAGCCGCCACGGCTGGCGAAAACCGTCCACCGGTCCGCCCTGGGCATCGCGATGGAAGCAGCGGCCGGTTTCGAACAGGCGCACCCGCCCCTGCTTGCGGCGCAGATTGGTGACCAGGTTGGCGACCAGGCCGCCGAACAGGTTGGAGCGCATAACCGCCATCTGGCTGGCGATGGGGTTGGCAAGACGGATGGGATTGCCGTTGGCGGCGAAGTCCTTTTCCCAGGCTTCTTCGACGAAGGCGAAATTCACCACTTCCTGGTAGCCACGATCCACCAGCACCTGCCGGATCCGTTGCAGCGGCCGCTCCCCCTCGGTCTGCGGCATCATGGCCAGGGCGCCCAGGGGGGCCGGGGCGGGAATGTTGTCGTAGCCGTGGAGGCGGGCGATTTCCTCGATTAGGTCTTCCTCGATCTCGATATCGAAACGCCAGGAGGGCGGGGTGACGAGGAAATCATCGCCTTCCCGCACAAAGGAAAGGCCGAGGCCCTGGAACAGCGCGGCGATGGCATCGGCGGTGAAGGTCATGCCCAGGACCCTGGTGGCGCGGCTGGTGCGCAGGCGCACCGGCGCCCGCCGGGGCAGCTCGGCGGCCGCTTCCACTACCGGACCGGCCTGGCCGCCGCAGATGTCGACGATGAGGCGGGTCGCCCTCTCGATGGCGCGGCGGGCGCCACCGAAATCCACCCCGCGCTCGAAGCGATGGGACGCGTCGGAACCGAAGCCGTAGCGGCGGGCGCGGCCGGCGATGGCGCCGGGCGCGAAGAAGGCGGATTCCAGGAAAAGCTCGGTGGTCTCGATGGTGATGCCGCTCTCCTCGCCGCCCATGATGCCGGCCATGGCGAGGGGCTTGCTGTCGTCGGCGATCATCAGCACATCGGCATCCAGGCCGATGGTCTGCTCGTTAAGGAGAAGGAGCTTTTCTCCCGGCTTGGCCATGCGGGCATGAATGGCGCCATCCAGGGAGTGGTTGTCGAAGGCGTGGAGGGGCTGCCCAAGCTCGAGCATGACGTAATTGGTGACATCCACCAGGGCGGAAATGGAGCGGATGCCGCTCCGTTCCAGGCGCAGCTTCATCCAATCCGGCGTCGGGGCCTTGGCATCGACCCCCGAGATGACGCGGCCGCAATAAAGCGGGCAAGCGGCCGGGGCGTCGAGTACGATGTCGCGCCGCTTGTCGATGCTGGCCGGCACCTCAGGCACCTCCGGGAAGCTGGCATGGGTTCCGGTGATGGCCGCCACTTCCCGGGCGATGCCGGTGAGGGAGAGGCAGTCGGCCCGGTTCGGGGTCAGTTTCAGGGTGAAGAGCCGGTCATCCAGGTCCAGGTAAGCGCGGACATCCTTGCCGACCGGCGCATCCTCCGGGAGGATGAGCAGGCCGGAAGCATCTTCGGCAATCCCCAGTTCCTTGGCCGAGCAGAGCATCCCCGACGACTCAATGCCGCGGACCTTGGCCACCTTGATGGTGAATCCGCCGGGCAGCACCGCCCCGGGCAGGGCGCAGGGAACCCGCAGCCCAACGGCGACATTCGGAGCGCCGCAGACAATGGTGCGCGGCTCGCCCTCACCCATGTCCACACGGCAGACATTGAGGCGGTCGGCGTCCGGATGCTTGGTCACCTCCAGGACGCGGGCAATGACGACGTTGTGGAAGGCGGGCGCCACCGGGTCCAGCTCCTCGACTTCGAGGCCGGCCATGGTCAGCAGATGCGACAGTTCCTCGCTCGACAATTGGGGATCGACGAGGGTTCTCAGCCAGGATTCGGAAAATTTCATATTGCCGTCCGAAGAAAAATATCAGTAGGGTTTTCTTGAAAGCGCCTCGGGAACCCCCCCGGGACACCGTAATCCATTTCTAGCCATCGGAATTCGAGGCATGGCATTCGACCACCCGGGCAGCCCGCGCTTCGGTCAGCGATTTCAGCATGCTGAGGCAAATCCCGATGGATTCGCCTTTCGTCCTGCCTTCAATCACGATTCGCGTATCGTCCTGCCGCAGGTAGACCCTGGTACCTGCCTGGCCGAGAAGGATGGCCTCATCGTCGGTCGAGACCGACTTTCGGCACTCCGCCTTCCCGGCCGGGCAACTAGGGCAACGCTTCGAATATTCACCCTGATACCTGTCCAGCACTGCCTGACAGGCTTCCGGCGAGGCGCGGGGCTTGGTCAAAACCCGCAAGGTCGCCTCCGGGAAAACAGTTTCCACCACCGGGAAATAGCGGTCGCCGAAAACGCCTGCCGCCAACCCCCAGGAGAGCCCCAGGGTCAGCACGGCCGTTGCCAGCCCGAGCCCCCAGAAGCCAGCCGAAGCGCCCAGGGCGGAAAAAAGCTTCGCCGGCTTCGGAATCAGCATGGGGGTTGTCTGCCGGTAAGTCTCATAGTCCGGAAAGGCTCTAGCCAGAACCCTTTCCTCATAGCGGGCCCGCGCCACCTGAAAGCCGAAATTGACCACCACCAGGACAAGCGCCGCCCAGGACCGGAATGCGACAAGTATCCCGAGCAGCGAAATGCCTTCAGCCAGATAGAGGGGATGCCGCACCAGGGCATAGGGCCCGGATGTAACCAGCTTCCGTGCCTCCGGCATGACGCTGAGGGAGCGTCCCAGATGGACGACGGAAACCACCGACAGCAGGTTGCCCAGGAGGATCACGAGCATCGCGGCCAAGTCGTAGCGGACATCGGGTACAGCGCGCGGAAGCACCACCCAGCCCAGGACAAGCACGACGCCCATGACTGCAACGACCCGCGGCACCACTCCCCGGGATTTCAGTACGGGCCGCGAGCGCAGGAGATGAAAAAGGAACAGCAGCCCGATGAACCCGATGATGGCCAGGCGCGAGGCCGTATTGAGCAACACATCCCCAAAACTCGGCCCCCAGGCCGGATGCTCGCCCAGATAAGCCCAGAGAGCCTGAACCTCCCTGACCAGGAAATAACCGTTGAAAGCGAGGATGGGAAGCCGCATCAACAGGTCGTAGGCCTTCGACCGGGAAAATTGCTCGAACTGGTTTTTCATCGTGGCAAAGGCCATACGCTCTGTTGGGCGGGAATCGGGCATCGCGGCTTTATCAGCGGATGGTTAGACGAACTGCCGAAGGAAACGCAGGTCGCCTTCGAAGAAAAGGCGCAGGTCGTTCACCCCGTAGCGCAGCATGGTCAGCCGGTCCGGACCAAAACCGAAGGCAAAGCCGGTGTACTTCTCCGGATCGATGCCGGCGATGCGCAGCACGTTGGGATGGACCATGCCGCAGCCGGCGATTTCCAGCCAGCGGCCTTCCAGGGGGCCGCTCATGAAGGCGACGTCGATCTCGGCCGAGGGCTCGGTGAAGGGGAAGAACGAAGGGCGGAAGCGAACCTTGAGGTCGTCGCTCTCGAAGAAGCGGCGCAGGAAATCGGCCACCACGCCCTTCAGGTCGGCGAAGGACACCCCCTCGCCCACCCAGAGGCCTTCCACTTGGTGGAACATGGGGGAATGGGTGGCATCGGAATCGACGCGGTAGACCCGCCCCGGCGCGATGATGCGGATTTCCGGCATGCGCTCCAGGTGGCCGTACTTGGCCACATGGGCCTGCATGTAGCGGGCCTGGATGGGACTGGTGTGCGTCCGCAGCAGTACACCCTCGGCAACCTTCCCGGATTCGTCCTGGAGATAGAAGGTGTCGTGCATGGAACGGGCCGGGTGGTCTTCCGGCGTGTTCAGGGCGGTGAAGTTCTGGAAGTCGGCCTCGATTTCCGGGCCGTCGGCCACTTCGAAGCCAATGGAGCGGAACAGGGCCTCGATGCGCTCCAGGGTCCGGGTCACCGGATGAAGGCCGCCGCGAACCTCGGCCCGCCCCGGCAGGGTGACATCCAGGGCCTCCTCGGCGAGGCGCGCTTCCAGGGCTGCCTGGCGGATGGCTTCCCGGCGGGCGTTAAGGGCCGCTTCGACCGCTTCCTTGGCGCGGTTGATGGCGGCACCGGCAGCTTTCTTTTCGTCCGCGGGCAGCTTGCCCAGCCCCTTCAAGAGTTCGGTGATCTGGCCGCTCTTTCCCAGGTAGCGGGCTTTGGCCTGCTCCAGGGCGTCGGGATCGGAAATGGCGGCAAAGGCCGCTTGGGCTTCGCCGACGAGGATATCGAGATTGTCCATACGTTCCACCAACAAAACGTCAGTTTCAGTGAAGGCTCATGTCGGCACGGCCGACGTGAAGCCGCAAAGCGGCGGCCGAAACTAAAAAAGGAGGCTTGCGCCTCCTTTTCGTTACTACATTTACGCTCAGGCGCCGAGCTTGGCTTTCGCTTGATTGGCGAGGGCAGCAAAGGCGGGCTGGTCAAAGACGGCGAGATCGGCCAGGACCTTGCGGTCGACTTCGATGTTCGCCTTCTTGAGGCCGTTCATGAAGGTGCTGTACTTCATGCCCAGCTCACGGGCCGCCGCGTTGATACGGGCGATCCACAGGGAGCGGAACTGACGCTTGCGCTGACGACGGTCACGGTACTGGTACTGCCCGGCCTTCATCACCGCCTGCTTGGCGATGCGGTATACGTTCTTGCGACGGCCGCGATAACCCTTGGCCTGGGCGAGAATCTTCTTGTGGCGCGCGCGCGCCGTTACACCACGTTTAACTCGGGGCATCTTCTATCTCCTTACGCGTAGGGCATCATGGCGCGGACTGCAGCTGCATCGCGCTCGTGAACACCAGTCATGCCGCGCAATTGACGCTTGCCCTTGGTGGTCTTCTTGGTCAGGATGTGGCGCTTGAACGCCTGCGAGCGCTTGATGCTGCCGCCGGCGCGCACTTGGAAGCGCTTTTTGGCACCGCTCTTGGTCTTCATTTTGGGCATTGACTGCTCCTTAATGACATGTCGTCAGGTGGCTCCCGGCGGGAACGCTTTCTCAACCCAACGTCACTTATTTTTTGTTGCTAACCTTTACTTCACAGCCTTCTTGCTGGGGCCGATGACCATGATCATCTGACGGCCTTCCATCTTTGGCATCTGCTCCACCTGGCCCACGGCATCCAGATCGGCCTTGATCCGTTCCAGCTGGCGCATGCCGAATTCCTGGTGGGCCATTTCCCGACCCCGGAAACGCAAGGTCACCTTGACCTTGTCGCCCTCCTCCAGGAAACGGGTCATGTTCCTGAGCTTGATCTGGTAATCGTTTTCGTCGGTGCCCGGGCGCAGCTTGACTTCCTTCACCTGCACCTGCTTCTGCTTCAGCTTCGCTTCATGGGCCCTCTTGGCTTCCTGGTACTTGAATTTCCCATAATCCATGAGGCGGCAGACCGGCGGCTTGGCCATGGGCGCAATCTCGACGAGATCAACCCCTGCTTCCTCCGCCATCTGAATGGCCGCCCTGACGTTCACTATGCCGAGCTGCTCCGAATTCTCCCCGACCAGGCGGATTTCCGGCACCGTAATTTCTTCGTTGACGCGATGCGCCTTGTTCTGAGCTATGACTTAACTCCCGAAAACAAAAATTTAAGCCGTGCCACTCCGCGCCGCGACTTCTTCCTGAAGTCGCTCAACCAGGGCCTGTACGGGCATCTGCCCGAGGTCCTGGCCGCCGCGGGTACGCACGGCCACCAGTCCGCCTGCCTTTTCCTTATCACCCACAACGAGCTGATAAGGCAGCCGGTTAACGCTATGTTCCCGAATTTTATAGGTAATTTTTTCGTTGCGCAAATCCGCCTCGGCCCGAAGCCCTGCTTGATGCAGGATATCGGCGACTTCCTGGGCATAATCCGCCTGTTTTTCGGAAATATTGAGCACCACTGCCTGCACCGGCGCCAACCAGAGGGGCAAGGCGCCGGCAAAGTTTTCAATCAGGATGCCGATGAAGCGCTCCAGGGAGCCCAGGATCGCCCGGTGCAGCATGACCGGCGTGCGACGGGTATCGTCGCCCGCAACATACTCGGCGCCGAGGCGGCCCGGCATGGAGAAATCCACCTGCATGGTGCCGCATTGCCAGGAGCGGCCGATGGCATCCTTGATGTGGAACTCGATCTTGGGGCCATAGAAGGCCCCCTCCCCCGGCAACTCCGTCCACTCCAGGCCCGAGGCCCGCAGGCCGTCGCGCAGGGCATTTTCAGCCTTGTCCCAGACCTCGTCGGAACCGACCCGGCTGTCCGGCCGCAGAGCCAGCTTCACCGCCACGTCGTGGAAGCCGAAATCGGCATAAACCTTGCGCACCAGAGCATTGAAGGCCGTCACCTCGGACTCGATCTGGTCTTCGGTACAGAAGATGTGGCCATCATCCTGGACGAAACCCCGCACCCGCATGAGGCCATGGAGGGCGCCGGAAGGCTCGTTGCGGTGGCAGGAGCCGAATTCGCCGTAGCGTAGCGGCAGGTCCCGGTAAGAACGCAAGTCGGCATTGAACACCTGGACATGGCCCGGACAATTCATCGGCTTGACCGCGTAGTCGCGGTTCTCCGAGGAAGTCGTGAACATGTTGTCCTTGTAGTGCTCCCAGTGGCCGGACTTTTCCCACAGGCTCTTGTCGAGGATCTGGGGGCAGCGCACTTCCTTGTAGCCGTTGTTCCGGTACACCTGGCGCATGTACTGCTCGATTTCCTGCCACACCGCCCAGCCCTTGGGGTGCCAGAAGACCATGCCCGGCGCCTCGTCCTGCATATGGAAGAGGTCGTACTGCTTGCCCAGGCGGCGGTGGTCCCGCTTCTCGGCCTCCTCCAGCATGTGGAGATAGGCTTCCAGGTCTTCCTTCTTGGCCCAGGCGGTGCCGTAGATGCGCTGCAGCTGCTCGTTGCGGTGATCGCCCCGCCAATAGGCGCCGGCCACCTTCATGAGCTTGAAGGCCTTGAGCTTGCCGGTGGAAGGCACATGGGGGCCGCGGCAGAGGTCGATGAAATCGCCCTCCCGGTAGAGGGAGACCTGCTCGCCGGCGGGAATGGCCTCGATCAGTTCGGCCTTGTACTTCTCGCCCAGCCCCAGGAAGAACTCGACCGCCTCATCCCGTCCCCAGACCTCCCGGCTCACCGGAATATCGCGCCTGGTGAGCTCGGCCATGCGCTTCTCGATAGCCTCCAGGTCTTCCGGGGTGAACGGGCGCTTGTAGGCGAAGTCGTAGTAGAAGCCGTTTTCGATCACCGGGCCGATAGTCACCTGGGCTTCCGGGAAGAGTTCCTTCACCGCGTAGGCCAGGAGGTGGGCAGTGGAATGGCGGATGACATCCACGCCATCGGCATCCTTGTCGGTGACGATAGCCAGGTCTGCGTCACTCTCGATCCGGAAGGAGGTATCCACCAGCTTGCCATCCACCTTGCCGGCCAAAGCCGCCCGGGCCAGGCCGGCGCCGATGCTGGCCGCCACCTCGGCGACCGTGACCGCTTGTTCGAACGCCCGCTTGGAACCGTCGGGCAGGGTAATGACCGGCATGACCATCTCCAGAAAGCAAAAAAGCCAGAGCTCGAAGCGGGTCGCCCCGACTCTCACTCTGACTTTTCATATGTTTGGTAGGCGCAATTGGACTCGAACCAACGACCCCCACCATGTCAAGGTGGTGCTCTAACCAGCTGAGCTATGCGCCTAAGGAAGCGCGCATTATACGGATGGGAGAACCCAAGTCAACACTTTGTTCCCCGCAAACCCGCATCAGATCACGGTCTGCCCGCCACCTCCGGCTGGCGGCCGCCCCTGGGCCGGCGGAACTATCCCCGGCAATTCGGGCCAATTCCCAGGTTAACCGACGTTCCGCCCGCTCCCCCGGAGCTATCCAGCCGTCGGATATGATTGCCACCCAATGACTTTTCAATAACGCAGCCCCATGGCCCAGATCATTCCCGATGGCTGGCGGGAAGTCGCCGTCACCGGCGCCGCCAGGCGCGAAGTCGACACCCTTTCCCGCCTGGCCCGCGCCCTGCCCGCGGCTTACACGGTCTATCACGCCGTGCACTGGACCAATATCGAGCACAACTACGCCGTTTTCGGGGAAATCGACTTCGTCGTGGTCAACCGGGCTGGGGACATCCTGCTCATCGAGCAGAAGAGCGGCTTTCTCGACGAAACCGCCGAGGGCCTGGTCATGCACTACCCCGGAAAGGTGCGCAACGTCCCGGTGCAGATGTCCCGCATGGTGAGCCTCCTGCGCGGCAAACTCGCCGCCCGGCCGGACGTGCCCAGCGTCCACATTGACGCCCTCCTCTACTGCCCGGACTACCGGGTCAGGAATCCCCACACCGCCGGGCTCAATCCCGAGCGCATCGTGGACGCCGGGCGGCGCGATCAGCTCATAGGGATCATCCAGGCGATCCTGCCGGAAGGGGAGGAAACCCCGACCACCCAGAAGATCCACCGCTTCTTCCGGGACGTCATCCAGCTCGACAGCGACGTCAGCGCCCTCATGGGCTACGCCCGGGACCTGGTGACCCGCATTTCCGGCGGTCTCGCCCACTGGGCCCGGCAGCTGGAATTCACCCCCTTTCGCCTGCGGGTCATCGGCACTGCGGGCTCCGGCAAGACCCAGCTCGCCCTGGCCGAATACCGGGACACCCTGGAGGCGGGCAAACGCCCCCTCTACGTCAGCTACAACCGCCCCCTCGCCGACCACTTCGCCCGCATCGCCCCCGCCGGTGGGCTGATCTGCAATTTCCATCAACTGTGCGACCGGCGGGTCCGGGCGGCCGGCGACGTTCCTGATTTCGCCGTCCCGGGCGCCTTCGACAGGCTGCTCCAGCGCGCCTTCGAGCTGCCCATCGGCGAGGATTTCCTCTTCGACGTGGTCATCATCGACGAGGGCCAGGACTTCTCGGCAGAGTGGCGGGACTTTGTTTTCCGCCACGCCCGCCCCGACGCCCGGCTCTTCTGGCTGGAGGACCCCCTGCAGAACCTCTACGGGCGGGAGCCCCTGCCCTTCCCCGGCTGGGTGAGCCTGCACGCCCGGAGCAACTACCGCAGCCCCCGGGCCGTGATCCGGATGCTGGAAGCCCTGCTCCCTTCCGATGTCCGGATCGAGGCCGCCTCGCCGTTCACCATGGGTGAAGTGGAATTCATCACCTACGGCGACACCGCCGGCCTGCTCCAGGGGGTGAAGGAAGCCATCCGCCGGTGCTACTCGGAAGGCTACAAGCGGCACGACGTCGCCATCGTCAGCTACCACGGCCGCGAGCATTCCCAACTCATGGGCCTGAACCGCCTCGGTACCCATACCCTGAAGCACTTCACGGGGCAATACGACCTGTTCGGCCAGCCGGTATTCTCCGAGGGCGAACTCCTGCTGGAGTCGGTCTACCGCTTCAAGGGCCAGGCCGCTCCCGCCATCATCTTCGCCGAGATCGATTTCGAGACCCTGGACGGGCAGACCGTCCGAAAACTCTTCGTCGGCGCCACCCGGGCCATGCTGAAGCTGGTGCTGGTCATCCACGAATGGTCGGCCCAACTGCTGCGGGAGCGCCTCGGCGCCGCCCCCTGAGCCGGCACCGCTACCCGTCCCGATCCGGAAAAAGCACCTCGGTGAAGCCGAAGCGGGTGAAGTCCCGCACGCGCATGGGGTAGAGCTTGCCCGCCAGGTGGTCGCACTCGTGCTGCACCACCCGGGCGTGGAAGCCCTCCACCGTGCGGTCGATGGCTTCGCCGTGAAGGTCGAATCCCTGGTAGCGTATCCTTTTCCAGCGCGGCACCACGCCCCGTAGCCCGGGCACCGACAGGCAACCCTCCCAGTCCTCCTCTTCCTCGTCCCCCAGGGGAGTGATCACCGGATTGACGAGGACAGTCATCGGCACCGGCGGCGCTTCCGGGTAGCGGGGATTCTTCTCGGAGCCGAAGACCGCCACCTGCACTCCTCTGCCGACCTGGGGGGCTGCCAGTCCGACACCGCCGGCGGCGGCCATGGTCTCGAACATGTCGGCAACCAGACTGTCGAGTTCCGGAGTGCCAAATTCCCGCACGAGCTCGGCGGTCTGAAACAACCGGGGGTCGCCCATCTTGAGGAGGGGAAGCAATGCCATGGGTCAATCTGCCTTTCGATTCGGATCATGCCGCCCACAATTATGAATCAAGGGTCGGCCGCTGAAGCCTCGAGCGGGTTATCCTTGGACCAGGATATTTCCTTTCCATCCGCGTGCGCCCCGGTTTTCCCGAGGGAAGCCGCGAGGTAGCCCATGCAACTCGATCTCCTGACCAAGCCCAGCGGACGCACCGCCATCGTTACCGCTTCGGGTTTTACCCTCGACCTTGCCAATCCCGACGCCACCGGGCTGCCGGTCGCCGACGTGGCCCGGGCCCTCTCCTACCAGCCGCGCTGGTGTGGAGCGACCAAGTCCTTCTACTCCGTCGCCGAGCACAGCGTGATGGTCTCCCGCCTGGTGCCCGAGGAATTCGCCTACGACGCCCTCTGGCACGACTGTATCGAATTCGTCACCGGCGACTGGCCGTCGCCCCTCAAGATCTTCCTGGGACGGAACGAGATCAATGCCAAGCTGGAGCCCATCGAGGCGGCGCTGGGCCGGCGCTTCGGTTTCCGCAGCCACCTGCCCGAGGTCAAGCAAGCCGATCTGGTGGCGATGGCCACCGAACTGCGGGACCTCCTGCCGCCGGCCTGGATGGACTGGGGCCATTTGCCGCCACCCCATCCGGCCAAGATCTGGCCGGTCGGTCCGGAGCGGGCTTACGCCCTCTTTCTCGAGCGCCATGAAGAACTGAAATGAAGCTGCCGGGTTTTCTGGCCACGCCTCTCGTGTAACGGCTTGAACTCCCAGGAATGACCTTAAGGCATGACCGCAACCAACCGTTTTACCAATGGAATTTCCGCTTATCCACATTTCCTGTGGATAAGCTTGGGGGAAAACCCTGGGGAAAGCCGCTAAGTCGCGGCCCCGTAAAGATTTCAGCTGCGGTGCCGAAACTTTGCGCAGCTGTCCGATTCAGCGAATCGGACAGGATCGGCACCAGCTGAGGCCCAGTCGGCTACCAGTTGTCGTCCCCGGACGATGAAGATGAGTCGCCGCCATCCCACGAGTCGCCACCCCCCGACCCCGCGTCGAAGGATCCATAGTCCGGCGCGCCGCCCCCATCCGAACCGATGGGAATGAAGTCGTTGTCGGCGGCGGCGTTGCGGGCCTGGGGCTCATGGGGCTCGTTGCCCTCCAGGATTTTGGACAGCCCATAGCCGGCAGCCATGCCGGCGAGGCCGCCCAGGACGGCGCCGCCGATGCCGGAGGCAGGAGTTTGCGGGGCGCCATAACCGGGACCATACCCCGGCCCGTAGCTGCCATAACCGCCGGGGGCGCCGCCCCCGGAGGCTGCCGCTCCAACCGGGGCCGGGGCGGCCGCAGCGCGGCGCCGGCTCATCAGCAGCCAAACGATGACGAGAGCCGCCCCGCCCAGGACAACATAGATCCAGGGGAAGGAGGCCTGAACCGGGGCCGGCGCGGGGGCGACAGGTCGAGTGGCATCAACCGACCTGGCGACAGGAGCCGCTGGCGTCCCGACGGGAATACGATTCAGAAGATCGCGGAAACGCTGGGGATCGCTGGCGAACTTGAGGGAGGGATCGAGCCGCTGGGCCTCCAGGAGTTCTTTTCGAGCCTCCTGATTTTTCCCTTCCCTGGCCAGTACCTGGCCCAGCTCGTAATGGGCCTTGGCGCTCGCCGGCTTTTCCTTGATGACTTCATGCAGCATCGTCTCGGCCTGGGACAACTGCCCCGCCTTCACCGCTGCCTCGATATCCTTCGGGGCGGGGAGCGCCAGGGCCACGGAAGAAGCCAGGACCAGACTAAGAGCCATGATGATTTTCTTCATGTTGATCTCCTTGGAAGCTCATCCACGACCGGGAAGATGGGGGTGGCAAACCATTGCTTCAAGTCCCCTCCGACTCTCCCGGCCGGCTTCCCGGCGACGCCTCCGGGGCCCGGCACCAGATCGAAGTATCGCCTTGTATCGGCAAAAAATTGTTCCAATGTTCGGTTCTCCATGGATAAACCCTGTTGCTCCGGGACAAGCACTCCTGTCGTTTCGGATCCGGCAAGATAAGATTCCTCCCCGGGGACCTCAAGTAACCGTTTGCAACAATTTGTACCGACCTGATTTTCCCGGCAGGAACCGGGGCTCCCGCTTCGGGACCTAAGAAGTGGATGGGTTCGGCGCATCGGCCGGAGCACGAGGATTGGAGGCTTTTATGCGAATTCCATGGACCACGGCCATCGCGGCCGCCCTGCTGGTGGCAGGTTGCGCCACCCCGGCCGAACAGGCGGCCCGGGCAGAACGGGAAATGGATCGTCTGATGGTGGTTTACGGTCCGGCTTGCGAAAAGCTCGGCTTCCAGCGAGACACCAACCTTTGGCGCGACTGCATCCTGCGGCTTGCCCAGAAGGAAAGCTATGAGCGCGCGTACATGTATCCGCTGACCACCAGTTGTTTCGGCCCGCCTGGTTTCGTCCAGTGCACCACCTACTGACCCAGCCGCTTTTCCATCTTTGAGCCGCACCGTCAGCCCATCGCCCTCTCCGGCGGCGGCGCGGCCGGCCCAACCCGCCCCCCTGGGGGCAAATTCTCCCGGCCTGGCCGTCCCAGCCAGGGTTCCGGACGGGGCGCTGCATTCGAGTATGGGATAATGGCCGGCACCAACACTCCCGGCCCCGCCCCCCAACCCGCCCCGATGAACCAGCCCGCCCTCGAACCCGGAATGATGGTCGTCCACGGCAACCGGATGGAGGACCTGCGTGCCCTCACCGTGGGCTGGATGCAGCACCACCCCCTGGCGCCCCTCGAGAACGAAGTCATCCTGGTCCAGAGCAACGGCGTCGCCCAGTGGCTCAAGCTTGCCCTGGCCAGGAACCCCGGCGGCAGCGATGGCGGCATGGGGATCGCCGCCGCCATCGACGTCCAGCTCCCCGCCCGCTTCCTGTGGCAAGCCTACCGCGCCGTCCTGGGAAGCAGCGCCATCCCGGCGGATTCCCCCTTCGACAAGGATGCCCTCGCCTGGCGCATCATGGGCCTCCTGCCATCGCTCCTCGACGGCGCCGACTTCGCACCCCTGGCCGCCTACCTGGAGGACGACCCGGACCGCCGCAAGCGCCATCAGCTCTCCGAGCGCCTGGCCGACCTCCTGGACCAGTACCAGGTCTACCGGGCCGACTGGCTGCGGGAGTGGTCGTCGGGCGAGGACCGCCTCCTCGATGTCCATGGCAATCCCCGCCCCCTGCCCCCGGGGCAAGGCTGGCAGCCCCGGCTGTGGCGTGCCCTGGTGGCGGATATCGCCGCTGCCCCGGGCAGCGCCGCTTCCCTCAGCCGGGCCGAAGTCCACGCCCGCTTCCTGGCCGCCGCCCAGTCCCTGGACCGCCGGCCTGCGGGACTGCCCCGGCGGGTCATCGTCTTCGGCATTTCCTCCCTGCCGGCCCAGACACTGCACGCCCTGGCCGCCCTTTCCCGCTTCTGCCAGGTGCTGATGTTCGTCCACAACCCCTGCCAGCATTACTGGGGGGACATCGTCACCGGCAAGGACCTCCTCAAGGCGGCCCGCCGCCGCCATCCGGCCAAGGCCGGGATGCCCCTGGACGTGGACGAGGCCGCCCTCCACCTCCATGCCCATCCCCTCCTGGCCGCCTGGGGCCGGCAAGGCCGGGACTACATCCGCCTCCTGGACGAATTCGACGACCCGGAACGCTACCGGCACCGTTTCCAGATGGAGGGGCTCGATCCATCCCTCCAGCGCATCGACCTCTTCTCGGCCCCGGATGCCCCAACCCTCCTCGGCCAGCTCCAGGAGGACATCCTCGAGCTCCGTTCCCTCGCCGACACCCAGGCCTGCCACGGTCCCGTCGATGCGGGGAACGACACCTCCATCGCCTTCCACGTCGCCCACAGCACCCAGCGGGAAGTGGAAATCCTCCACGACCAGCTCCTGCACCACTTCAACCAGGACCGTAGCCTGCAGCCCCGGGACGTGATCGTCATGGTCCCCGACATCGACCTCTACGCCCCCCATGTCCAGGCCGTGTTCGGGCAGTTCGACGGCAGCGATCCCCGCCATGTTCCCTTCACTCTGGCCGACCGCCGCCAGCGGGGCCGGGAGCCGCTCCTGATCGCCCTCGAGCACCTGGTGGCGCTGCCCGACAGCCGCTTCGCTGCCAGCGAAGTCCTCGACCTCCTGGACGTACCGGCCATCCGCCAGCGCTTCGGCATCCGGGAAGACGACGTGCCGGCCCTGCACCGCTGGATCGACGGCGCCGGCATCCGCTGGGGCCTCAACGCCGCCCAGCGGGAATCCCTGGAACTGCCCACCGGGCTGGAGCAGAACACCTGGCGCTTCGGCCTGCGCCGCATGCTCCTGGGCTACGCCGTGGGCAGCGGCGGCGAGTGGCAGGACATCGAGCCCCACGACGAGATCGGCGGCCTCGAAGCCGCCCTCCTGGGCCCCCTGGCACGCCTCCTGGAAGCGCTGGAGCAAAGCTGGGAAAGCCTCCAGGAGCCCGCCTCCCCGAAGGACTGGGGCCTGCGGCTGCGCACCCTGCTGAAGACCTTCTTCCTCCCCGCCGACGATCAGGACACCCTCCTCCTCACCCAGCTCGACTACCTGCTGGAGCAATGGGAAACCGCCTGCGAGGCCGCCGGTTTCGCCGAGCCACTGCCCCTCAACGTCGTCCGGGAAGCCTGGCTGGGCCGGCTGGACCAGGGGGGCCTCTCCCAGCGCTTCATGGCTGGGGCGGTCAATTTCTGCACCCTCATGCCCATGCGGGCCATCCCGTTCAAGAGGGTCTGCCTCCTGGGCATGAACGACGGCGACTATCCGCGCTCCCAGGCAGCGGCGGATTTCGATCTCATGGCCCGGGACTACCGCCCCGGCGACCGCTCCCGCCGGGAGGACGACCGCTACCTTTTCCTGGAAGCTCTCCTCTCCGCCCGGGAACAGCTCTACATCAGCTGGGTGGGCAGGAGCGTCCGGGACAACAGCGAACGCCCGCCCTCGGTCCTGGTGGCCCAGCTGCGGGACCATCTCGATGCCGGCTGGCGACTCGCCTCCGGCGACGGCGCCCTGGCCGCCGCCCTGACCCTGGAACATCCCCTGCAGCCTTTCAGCCCTGCCTATTTCGAGGCTGGCGATCCCCGCTACTTCAGCTACGCCCACGAATGGCTGGGCCGCTCGGCCCGGGCCGGCGACCAGGCCGCCGGCGCCGCCACCCTGTCAATGGACCCCGGCTCCCGTCTGCCCCCCCCCGAGCCCCTGCCCACCCTCACCCTGGATCTGCTGGCCCAGTTCCTGCGCAATCCCGTCAAGGCCTTCTTCAACCGCCGCCTCAAGGTCCACTTCGACGGCGAGGGCGAGTCCCTGGAGAACGCCGAGCCCTTCGGCCTCAATTCCCTGGACGAGTACCAGTTGGGGGAATTCCTCATGAAGGCGGCCTTGAACGGCAAGCTGGAGGAGGCCGGCAAGAGCCTGCAGCGGAAGGGGTGCCTGCCCATGGGCGGCCACGGCGAGCTCATCCTCAGGAAGCTCGCCGCCCCCCTTCCCGACCTGGCGACCCGCTTCGAGGCCGCCGCCGCCGACTGGCCCGACCTCCAGCCGGAACCCGAACCCCTGGTCTTCTCCCACGGCGGCCTCTGCCTGGACGACTGGCTGGGGGGGCTGCGCCGCAACCCGGCCGGCGACCTGGCAATGGTGGTCTCCATGGCCCGCAATGTGCGGAAAAAAAAGGACCTCCTCCACCATCGCCTGCTGCCCCAGTGGGTGGCCCACTTGTCCGCCTGCGCCGTCGGGCTGCGGCTCACCACTGTCGTGGTGGCCGCCGACGAGACACTCCAGCTGCCGCCTGTGGCCGAGGAAACAGCCAAGGAAGCCCTGGCGGCCCTGCTCTCGGCCTGGCTCGCCGGCATGTGCGCCCCCCTGCCGGTGGCCCCCCGCACGGCTTTCCAGTGGCTCGCCAGGCTACCCGCCGGAGAGGAACAGGCCATGGCCTCGGCCCGTCAAGTCTATGAAGGCAACGATTACCAATCCCGGGGCGAATGCGGCTACTGTAGCTACCTGACCCGCCAATACCCGGATTTCGAGAGCCTCTGCGTCGACGGCGAATTCGGCCGCTGGGCCCTGGCCCTCTACCAGCCCTTCTTCGCCCTGGTGCAGCCCACCGGGGACGAGCCCAAGGCCAGGAAGAGGGGGAGCTCGGCGTGAGCCTGCCCAATCTCCTGAATCCGCTGGAACTGCCGCTCTACGGCAGCCGGCTCATCGAGGCCAGTGCCGGTACCGGCAAGACCTACACCATCGCCGCCCTCTACCTGCGGCTGGTCCTGGGCCACGGCGGCGACAACGCCTGCCGCCAGGAACTGCTGCCGCCGGATATCCTGGTGGTCACCTTCACCGACGCCGCCACCAAGGAGCTGCGGGACCGCATCCGCCTGCGCCTCACCGAAGCCGCCCAGCATTTCCGCGCCACCCTGCCCCGGCCCGACGATTACCTGACCCGCCTGCGGGACGACTACCCGCCCGCCGACTGGCCCCGCTGCGCCCGCCGCCTGGAAATCGCCGCCGAATGGATGGACGAGGCTGCTATCTCCACCATCCACGGTTGGTGCAACCGCATGCTGCGGGAGCACGCCTTCGACAGCGGCAGCCTCTTCGCCCAGAACCTGGAGGCCGACCACAGCGAACTGCTGCTCGAAGTGGTGCGGGACTACTGGCGGGTCCATTGCTACCCCCTGGCGGGAGAGGGACTGGAATGGGTCCTCGACCATTGGCAGGAGCCGCGCCAGCTGGTCCGCAAGCTGGTGCTGGATGCCCCCGATGCCGACCCGGCCCTGGCCCAGCCGCCCCTGGCCGAGGTCTTCGGAAATGCCAGGGGGCAGCGGCTGGCAGCCCTGGACCAGCTCAAGGCCCCCTGGGCCGAGTGGGCTGACCAGCTCCAGTCCCTACTGGATGATGCCTCCACCCGCAAGGCGGTGAATGGCACCAAGATCCAGCCCCGCCATTACAATTCCTGGCTGGCGGCCCTCAGAACCTGGGCCACCACGCCGGATCAGGCAGAGCTTGGCCTGTCCGACTCGGCATGGAACCGCCTGACGCCGGAAGGGCTGGCCGAAGCCTGGAAGGATGGCGCCCCGCCCGAGCACCCGGCCCTGGCCGAAACCTCCCGCCTGCGCCAGGCCCTGGCGGCCCTGCCCCGCCCCGACCGGGACATGCTGCGCCACGCCTCCGCCTGGGTCCGGTTGCGCTTCGAGCAGGAGAAGGCCCGCCGGGCGGAACTGGGTTTCGACGACCTCCTGACCCGGCTCGACGCCGCCCTCCAGGGGCGCAAGGGACCCCAGCTGGCAGAATCCATCCGCCGCCAGTTCCCGGTGGCCTTGATCGACGAATTCCAGGATACCGACCCGGTCCAGTACGCCATTTTCTCCCGCATCTACGGCGTCGAGGACAACGCCCCGGAAACCGGGCTCTTCATGATCGGCGATCCCAAGCAGGCCATCTACGCCTTCCGCAACGCCGACATCTACACCTACCTGGCGGCCCGGCGGGCCACCGAGGGCCGCCACTACACCCTGGGCACCAATTTCCGCTCCACCCGGGGCATGGTGGCGGCGGTGAACCGGCTCTTCCTCCAGGCCGAGGAACGGCCCCAGGGCCAGGGCGCCTTCCTCTTCCGCGCCGGCGGCGACAACCCGGTCCCCTTCGTGCCGGTGGATGCCCAGGGGCGGAAGGAGCGCCTGGTGGCGGAGGAAGCCGAAGTCCCCGCCCTCACCCTCTGGCACCCCGACGACCAGACCGAGCCCCTGGGCAAGGACGAGTACCGGCAGCGCCTGGCCGCCAGCTGCGCCAGCGAGATCGCCCGCCTCCTGAACCTCGGCCAGTCCGGCCGGGCCGGATTCCAGGCGGATGGCAAGCCCTTGCGCCCCCTGCGCCCCGGCGACCTAGCGGTGCTGGTGCGCAGCTTCGCCCAGGCCAAGGCAGTGCGGGAGGAGCTGGTACGGCGGGAGGTACGCAGCGTTTACCTGTCCGACAAGGACTCGGTCCTCAAGACAGCGGAAGCCCACGACCTGCGGATGTGGCTGCGGGCGGCGGCGGAGCCGGAGGACGACCGCCTGCTGCGGGCCGCCCTGGGCTCCCGCACCCTCGACCTGCCGCTCTCCGACCTGGAGCACCTCAACCAGGACGAAACCGCCTGGGAAGCCCGGGTCCTGCAGTTCCGCACCTACCGCAGCCTGTGGCGCCAGCAGGGGGTCCTGCCCATGCTGCGCCGCATCATCCACGATTTCGACCTGCCCCAGCGCCTGGCCCAGACCACCGCCGGGGAGCGCACCCTGACCAACCTCCTCCACCTCTCCGAACTCCTCCAACAGGGGGCCGGCGAACTGGACGGGGAACAGGCCCTGATCCGCTTCCTGTCCGAGCAGATCGCCGAGGAAAGCGCCGCCGAGGAGCGCATCCTGCGCCTGGAGAGCGACGAGAACCTGGTCAAGGTCATCACCATCCACAAGTCCAAGGGCCTGGAATACCCCCTGGTCTTCATTCCCTTCGCCTGCCATTACCGGCCCGTCAAGACGGACGACGCGGCGGTCAAGTTCCACGGCCCCGACGGCAGCCGGATCACCGTCCTCGCCCCCGGCGAGGAGGAGGTCGAGGAGGCCGACGCCGAGCGCCTGGCCGAGGACATGCGCCTCCTCTACGTCGCCCTGACCCGGGCCCGCCATGCCTGCTGGCTCGGGGTGGCGGACGTCAAGAGCGGCCGCTCCGGAGGCTCCGACCTCCACCGCACCGCCTTCGGCTGCCTCCTCACCGGCGGCGAGCCCCTGGCCACGGGTGGCCTGCCCCCGGCCCTGGAGGCCATGCAGGGCGGGTGCCCCGACATCGCCATCGCCCCCCTGCCGGAAGCCACGGACGAGCCCTTCCGCTTCCAGGCTGCCGGCGCGCCGGCCCTGGCCGCCCGTACCGTGGTGCGGCGGGCGGCCAGCGATCCCTGGTGGATCGCCAGCTACAGCGCCCTCCGGATCGGCGAGGAAATGAGCGAGGAAGGCGGCGACGGGACCGCCCTGCCGGCCGACGCCCCCCCGTCTTCCCCGGCCCGCCAGCTGGAGCTGGAGCTGCTGGCGCCGGAAACGGCCCTGGCCCAGAAACTGATGGAAGCCGAGGCCGCCGCCGATCCGGAAGGGGCCCGGCCCACCGACGCCACCGCCGCCCAGATCCACCGCTTCCCCAAGGGAGCGGGGCCCGGCACCTTCCTCCACGGCCTCCTGGAATGGGTCGCCCAGGAAGGCTTCGCCCAGTTCTCGGCCAACCCGGAGCGTCTGGTGGACACCATCGCCCGGCGCTGCAACCGCCGGGGCTGGGAAGCCTGGATCGCCCCCCTGGAGGCCTGGCTGCGCCACCTCCTGGAGACGCCCCTGCCCCTGGGAGACCAGCGGGCGGCCCTGCGCCAGCTGGAGTCCTACCAGCCGGAAATGGAATTCTGGTTCGAGACCTCCGGCGTGGATACCCGCCGGCTCGATGCCCTGGTCCGCGCCCACACCCTGGCCGGCGCCCCCCGGCCGGGCCTGGAGAAAATCCTCCTCCAGGGCATGCTGAAGGGCTACATCGACCTGGTCTTCGAGCATGCCGGCCGCTACTACGTGGCCGACTACAAATCCAACTGGCTGGGACCCGCCGATGGCGACTACACGCCGGAGGCCATGGCCGCCGCCATCCTGGAAAAGCGCTACGACCTCCAGTACGCCCTCTACCTGCTGGCCCTGCATCGCCAGCTCCGGGCCCGGCTGCCCGGCTACGACTACGACCGCCACATCGGCGGCGCCGTCTATGTCTTCCTGCGGGGCAGCCGGTCCGCCAGCCGGGGAGTCCATTTCGAACGCCCGCCCCGAGCCCTGATCGAGGCCATGGACGCCCTTTTCCGCGGTGCCGACGACGACGCTGACCCATCATGACTTCCGGCCAACTCTCCCTTTTCGATCCGCCTTCGCCGGCAAAACCCAACCCCCTCCAGAATGGAGAAGGCCTGCACCGGATCCTGGCCGCCTGGGTGGAGCGGGGCTGGCTGCGTCCCCTTGACCTGGCCATCGCCAACCTGCTGCGGGACCTGGTGCCGGAATGCCCGCCCCTGGTGCTCCTGGGCGCCGCCCTGGCCAGCCACCAGCTGGGGCGGGGCCACGTCTGCCTGGACCTGGCCGCCACCCTGGAAACCCCCGACCTCGCCCTCTCCCTGCCCCCGGATGACGACGCCGGAGGCGACGGCCGCCCGCCCCTGCCCTCGGAGGCCCTGGCAGGAATCACCCTGGCCGCCTGGCGCGAGGCCCTGCTGGCCGCCCCCCATGCCGTTTCCGCCAAGGGTGCCGGCCTGGCCCCGGAGGGGGAAGACGACAGCCCCGGCCAGCCCCTGGTGCTAACGGGCGCCGCCCCCCGGCCCCGCCTCTACCTGCGCCGCTACTGGCGCTACGAACAGCAGGTGGCCCGGGCCCTGCACCGGCGCCTGGGGATGGAAGCCGTCCCGCCCGCCGGCTTGCGGCAGGCCCTGGACGGCCTCTTCGCCCCGGCCGGGGACGGCCTACCGGACTGGCAGAAGATCGCCTGCGCCCTCGCCGCCCGCGGCGCCCTCACTCTCATCACCGGCGGCCCCGGCACCGGCAAGACCACCACCGTCATCCGCCTGCTGGCCCTCCTCCAGGGCCACGCCCTGGGCCAGGGGCGGCCCCTGCGCATCCGCCTCGCCGCTCCCACCGGCAAGGCCGCTGCCCGGCTCACCGCCTCCATCGCCGGCCAGATCGCCGCCCTCGCCGTGGACGACGCCGTCCGCCAGGCCATCCCGGCCGAGGTGGGCACCTTGCATCGCCTCCTGGGCAGCCGGCCCGGCAGCAGGCATTTCATTCACGGCCGGGACAATCCCCTGACCCTGGACGTCCTGGTGGTGGACGAGGCCTCCATGATCGACCTGGAGATGATGGCCAGCCTCCTGGAAGCCCTCCCCCCCCGGGCCCGGCTCATCCTCCTGGGGGACAAGGACCAGCTGGCTTCGGTGGAGGCCGGCGCGGTCCTGGGAGACCTCTGCCACCAGGCCGAAAGGGGCCACTACACCCCCGCCACCCTGGCGTGGATCGAGGACCAGACCGGCCACCGCCTCGACGACCCGAGCCTGCATCCCGGCGAGCCCGTCCGCCATGCCCTGGCCCAGCAGACCGTCATGCTGCGCCACTCCCGCCGCTTCCACGCGGACAGCGGCATCGGCCGCCTGGCCCGGGCCGTGAACCAGGGAGATGGCGACGCCTGCCGGTTGCTCCTCGCCGAAGGCCGGCCCGATGTCGCCGCCCTCCTCCTCGACAACGATGCCGCCCCCGCCCTTGGCCGCCTGGTCCTGCAGGGCCACGGTGACGCCGACCGGACCGGCTATGGCCACTATCTCCGCGTCCTCCAGACCACCCGCCCGAGGCGGGAGCCCGATGCCTCCCCGGCCGACCCGGTCTGGAACGAATGGGCTGTCCGGGTGCTGGAAGCCTTCGGCAGCTTCCAGCTCCTGACCGGGCTGCGCCGCGGCCCCTGGGGCGTGGACGGCCTCAACCCGCGCATCTCCAAGATCCTGCAGGAAGCCGGGCTGCTGGAAGGCCACGAGGGCTGGTACGAGGGGCGGCCGGTGCTGGTGACCCGCAACGACTACGGCCTCGGCATCATGAACGGGGACATCGGCATCGCCCTGCGGGTCCCCGTGCTCCACGGCCTCGGCGGAGCCGGCACGGTGCGCCCGGAATTGCGCGTGGCCTTCATCCACCCGGACGACAGCCGCCGGGCCCGCTTCCTGCACCCCAGCCGCCTTACCGCCGTCGAAACCGCCTTCGCCATGACCGTGCACAAGTCCCAGGGCTCCGAATTCGCCCATGCCGCCCTGGCCCTGCCGGACCGGCCCAACCCGATCCTGACCCGGGAGCTGGTCTATACTGCGGTGACCCGCGCCAGGAAAGCCTTCACTCTGGTGGAGAGCCGCCCCGAGGTCCTCGATGGGGCCGTGGAGCGCCAGGTGGTGCGGGAGAGCGGATTGGTAGACCTTCTCTGGCCGGCTGACCGCAACTGAGTCATGGACCGCATTTTTATAGCCGCATGTGAACGCCTTATGCCACCCGCCCAGGGGGGCGATTTTTCTCCTCAATTACATGCCGGCATGACCGATAATAATCAATTACATAAAAGTAAATCGATTGCATATTTTTCAGCGATCGAAATGAACCCACGATTATTTCAGGGAGCGTCGCTTGTCCTTTCGCCACCATTTTCTGGCGGCCCTTTCCGCCATTGGCTTCCTAGGCCAGTCCCTCGCTCAGACCCCGCCGGTCCCTGACGCCGGACGTCTGCTGGAAACCCTCCAGCCTCCTCCGCCGCCGCCCGTCGCTCCCCATGCACCCATCGTCGTCCCCGCCGCGGCGGCGCCCGGCGAGGCAGCCGATGCAGGCCCCGCTTTCGTGGTTCGCCAATTCCACATCGAAGGCGCCCACGCCTTCCCGGAAAGCGAACTCGCTGCCATCCTGTCCGATCTCGTGGGTCGGGAAGTCACCCTGGGGAGCGTCCGCCAGGGGGTGGAGCGCATCACCCGGCACTACCAGGAGGCTGGCTACTTCGTCGCCCGGGCCTACCTGCCGCCCCAGACCATCGCCAATGGCGAAGTGCGCATCACCGTGCTGGAAGGCCGCCTGGGGGCCGTCAACCTGGCGGACGTTCCGGGCGATCCGGATGGGCAGTTGAAGGCCCGCATGGCCGCCACCCTGGCCGCCCAGGGCCTCACACCCCAGCAGCCGATTACCCGGGACCCCCTGGAGCGGGGCGTGCTCCTCCTGGAGGACCTGGTGGGCGCCGAAGTCAAGGCCAGCCTGCGCCCCGGCGCGTCCCTGGGCAGCGGCGATCTCAACCTGGAGACCCGGGGCCGGGCCCCCGTTTCCGGCAACCTCGGGCTCGATAACTACGGCTCCCGCTATACCGGCGCCTGGCGGGCCAACGGCGGCATCAACTTCGCCCAGCCTTTCCTGGCCGGCGACTCCCTGGGATTGCGCCTCATCCACGGCGAGGGTCTTGATTTTCTTCTCGCCGCCTATCAGGCACCGGTCGGCTACGACGGCCTGAAGCTCGGCCTCAATGCCTCCTGGATGCGCTACGAGCTGTGCTGCGGCGCCCCCCCCATCGGCTCGAAGGGAGAAGCGAGCACCGTCGCGGCCACCGCCAGCTACCCCCTGGTGCTGCGCCAGAACCACTCTCTCTCCCTGACCGGCAGCCTCGAACACAAGGCCCTGAAGGACGACACCCGCGCCGGCAATGTCAGCGACAAGACCCTCGACCTCGGCAGCTTCGGCGTCAATGCGACGATATCCGTCGGCAATCTGGTCCAGCGCGGCGACGCCACCCTGGTCAGGGGCCGGCTGGACCTTTCGGGCAATGGGGCAGCGCTCGCCCAGGACGCCGCCAGCGCCCGCAGCAACGGCGACTACACCAAGTTGCGGTATGGCTACTCGCTGCGCTTCAATGCGACCGCCACCGACATCCTGCAGCTGCGGATCACCGGCCAGTGGGCAGAGAAGAACCTGGATTCCTCGGAGAAGATGTCCCTGGGCGGCATCGACGGGGTGCGGGCCTATCCCACCGGCGAAGCCAGCGGCGACGAAGGCTGGCTGGCGCGCCTGGAGTGGGCCAAGCTCCTGCCCCTGGAAGCCCTGCCCGGTCAGTTGGGCGCCACGGCCTTCATCGACAGCGGCCGCATCCGCCTCAACCGCCGGCCCTGGGGCGCCCTGGCCGGCAGCCGCCAGGAATACGGCCTCTCCGGGGCCGGGCTGGGGCTCACCTGGATGGCCCCCGGCGGCTTCACCGCCGCCGCCGTCCTGGCCACCCCCATCGGCGGCAACCCCGGCCGGGTGAACGGCCTGGATTCCGATGGCCGACGCCAACACGAGCGCTTCTGGCTGCTCCTCAACCACCCCCTGTGAGGCCGACATGAACAAGTCCTACCGCCTGATCTGGAGCGATCTGATCCAAGCCTGGGTGGCTGTCGCCGAATTCGCCCGCGCCCGGGGCAAGAAGGCCGGGGCCGTCCTCTGCGCCGCCGGACTGGCCTCCGGGGCGCTGGCCGCCCCCCCGGCGCCGACCGCCCTGCCGACGGGGGGACAGATCGTCGCCGGCCAGGTCGCCATTGCCCAAGGCGGCGCCCGCATGGACATCACCCAGGGGTCGGCCAAGGCTATCATCAACTGGAGCAGCTTCGATATCGGCAGCAGCGCCCAGGTCCATTTCCACCAGCCCTCGGCCAGCGCCATGGCCCTGAACCGGGTGCAATCCTCCGACCCTTCCCAGATTTTCGGGCAGCTCAGCGCCAACGGCCAGGTCTTCCTGGTCAACCCCAACGGCGTCCTCTTCGGGCCCGGCGCCCGGGTGGATGTGGGCGGCATCGTGGCCTCGACCCTGAACCTCGCCAACGAAGATTTCCTGGCCGGAAATTACCGTTTCACCGGCGGCAACGGGGCCGCCGGGATCACCAACCAGGGTCTCCTGACCGCCCTGCCCCAGGGCTACGTCGCCCTGGTGGCGCCCAAGATCGCCAACACCGGCACCATCAACGCCCCCCGGGGCACCGTGGCCCTGGCCGCCGGCGACACGGTGACCCTGCAGTTCGCCAATGACCGACTGCTGTCCTATGACGTGGCCGCCGCCCAGGTGGATACCCTGATCGCCCAGCAGGGGGCGGTGCGGGCCGAGGGCGGGGTGGTGCTTCTCACCGCCAAATCGGCAGGGGAACTGGCCACCAGCGCCATCAACCATACCGGCCTCACCGATGCCTCATCGGCCAGTGCCGAGGGGGGGATGATCCGCCTCGAAGGCGGCTTCGTCGCCATGGGGGGATCGGTCAAGGCCGATGGGCAGACCCAGGGCGGCCACATCGAAGTCCAGGCGGCCGGCACCCTCTCCCTGGCGGAGAATGTCTCCGCCGTCGGCCATGGCGGGGCGGGCGGCAGCGTCAGCTACGCCAGCGGCGGGCGCACCATCGAAACCTCCACCAGCCATACTGACGCCTCCGGCGCCACCGACGGCGGCAGCATCCGGGTCGATGCCAAGGGCGGCATCCTCTCCTCCGGCACCTACGTGGCAAAGGGCGGCAGCACCGGCGGCAGGATCGATGTGGGCGGCGATACGGTCCGCCTGCTCTCCGCCAACCTCGACGCTTCGGGCAACGCCGGTGGAGGCCTCGTCCGGGTGGGCGGGGCCTTTCAGGGGGGCAAGGGCGTTCCCGATGCTACGGCCTACGATCTGTTCGTCGCCCGCTGGCCTGCCGCTCCGGCCATCGGCAATTCCCGGCGAGTCTTCCTGAACGACGGCACACGGGTCAACGTATCCTCAAGCCAGGGTGTGGGCGGAACGGTAGTCGTATGGTCGAACCAGGAGACCACCCAACTCGGCAGCATCAATGCAGCCGGCGCCCAAGGGGGCGGCGCGGTGGAAATTTCCTCGGCGGAAGTATTGCGCCATGCCGGATTGAGCGGCATCAGCGGCGCCCGCTTCCTGCTCCTCGATCCCAAGAACATCATCATCGGCGATGCCGCCGCTGTCTCCAGCTGGAGCTACCAGGCAGTGCTGGGCAAGGACTACACCAGTAGCGGCAGTAATGCGAACGCCAACAGCCTGGAGGGGGGAGACTGGTTCGGCTTTGCCGTCGCCATCAATTCGGCGGCCAATCTGATGGCGGTGGGGACCCATGGAGACGATGGCGCCACCAACGGGGCAAGTGACAGCGGCGCGGTCCATCTCTTCCGCTTCACCGACGGCAGTTTCGGCGGCGGCAGCCTGGAGGGAATCATCGGCAGAGACTATACGGGCGGAAAGAACGTCAATGTTCCCGGCCTGTACGCCGGCGCCTACTTCGGCCGCTCGGTGGCCCTCAACGGGGCGGGGGACCGCCTGGCCGTCGGAGCGACCTTCTACGGTTCCGGCGGTTCCGTGTTCCTCTTCAGCTTCACCGATTCCAGCTTCAGCGGCGGCACCCAGCAGGCCATCATTGGCTACGGCTCCACCGGCGGCAAGAACGTCAATGCCAGCTTTCTGGATTACAACGATGCCTTCGGATCGTCCGTCGCCCTCAATGCCGTCGGGGATCGGCTGGCCGTCGGGGCCGTGAGCGACGGCGGCTACAACAACACCCAACCGTATACCGGCGCGGTGCATCTGTTCAGCTTCACCGATGGCAATTTCAGCGGCGGCACCCTGCAGGGGACCGTCGGCAAAGGCTACTCCGGCAGCAAGGACATCGATATGCCGACCCTGCCGGCCGGCCGGTTCTTCGGCCAGGCCGTCGCCCTCAACGGCAATGGCGACCGGCTGGCGGTCGGCGTCGGAGATGACGGCTTCAGCGCCAGTGCCACCAATAGCGGCGCGGTCCATCTCTTCAGCTTTACCGACGGCAATTTCAGCGGCGGCAGCCTGCAGGGCACCATCGGCTACGGCTACACCGGCGGCAAGAACGTTTCCGTCGCCAACCTGGAGGCCGGCGACTACTTCGGCAGCGCTGTGTCCTTCAACGCCGCCGGGGACCGCCTGGCTGTAGGGGCGCCCAGCGATGGCGGTTACATGAACCTTGCCGGGGGCAGCGGCGCCGTCTACCTCTTCAGCTTCACGGATACCAGCTTTACCGGCGGCTCCTTGTCGTCCACCCTCGGCAAAGGCTACACCCTGGCCAACCAGGTGAACGTTGCTAATCTGGAGGCCAACGACAGTTTTGGCCAGGCCGTAGCGCTTAACGGCATCGGCGACCGGTTGGCTGTCGGCGGCTCCGGCGACTGGGGCAGCGGCAACATCCTCGCCAACAGCAACAGCGGCGCCGTGCGGCTCTTCACCTTCGAAAACAACACCTTCATTGGCGGCATACACGTGGGGACCGTCGGCAAGGGCTATACCGGCGGCAAGAATGTGAATGTAGCCAGCCTGGAGATGAGCGACGGCTTCGGTTCCGCCGTGGCCCTGAACGCCGCCGGCGACCGGCTGGCCGTGGGCGTCCCCAACGACGCCGGCTTCGGCAACGCGGTGCTGAATAGCGGCGCCGTGCACCTCTTCAGCTTCACCGACAAGAATTTCAACGGCGCCGTGCTGGAGGCCAGCCTGGGCAAGGGCTATACCGGCGGCAAGAATATCGACGTCGCCAGCCTGGAGATGGGCGACCGCTTCGGCCAGTCCGTCGCCTTGAACGGCACGGGCAAACTCCTGGCCGTCGGCGCACCCTACGACAGCGGCTCGGGCAACGTGGCGACGAGTGCCGGTGCGGTCTACCTCTTCAGCTTCCTCGACAACACCTTCTCCAGCGGTTCCCTGGTAGGCACCGTCGGCAAGGGCTATACCGGCGGCAATAACGTGGACGTCCCCAGCCTGGAGATGAGCGACGGCTTCGGTTCCGCCGTGGCCCTCAACGCCGTCGGCGACCGGCTGGCGGTGGGAGCGCCCAACGATGCCGGCTTCGGCAACGGGGTGCTGAACAGCGGTGCCGTGCATCTCTTCAGCTTCACCGACGGCAGCTTCAGCGGCGGGACGCTGCAGGCCACCCTGGGCAAGGGGTATTCCGGCGGCAAGAATATCGATGTGAGCAACCTGGCGATGGGCGACCGATTCGGCCAATCCGTCGCCTTCAATACTTCCGGTACCCGTCTGGCCGTCGGCGCGCCATTCGACACCCCGCCGCCCCCGGATGATTCGTTAACCGGCACCGGTGCCGTCTATCTCTTCGGTTTCCTCGACAACCTGTTCCTCGGCGGTTCCCTCCTGGGCACCATCGGCTGGGGCTACACCGGCATCAAGGACATCAACATGGGTAGCCTGGAGATGAACGACAACTTCGGCTTCTCCGTGGCCTTGAATGCCGCCGGCGACCGGCTGGCGGTAGGAACTCCCAACGATGCCGGCTTCGGCAATGGAGCGATGAACAGCGGCGCGGTCTATCTCTTCAGCTTCACCGACGGCAGCTTTACCGGCGGGACGCTGCAGAGCACCCTGGGCAAGGGCTACGGCGGCGCCAACGACGCGAACGTGAGCGACCTCGAGTCGAATGACCGGTTCGGCCAATCCGTTGCCCTGAACGCCGCCGGCAACCGCCTCGCCGTCGGCGCCCTGAACGACAGCGGCCCCTCCAACGCCACGGCGAGCAGCGGTGCGGTCTATCTCTTCTCGGACACCCAGAAGGCCGGCTCCGATTCCGCCCTCGGCCAGACTTTCGCCAATCACGCCGACCAGAGCATCACCGTTTCCCGGGTCGATCTGGAAACCCAATTGGGGATGGGAACCAGCGTTGTTCTCCAGGCCAGCAACGACATCACGGTTTCCGGGCCCATCATCGTCACCCCTGCCTCCGGAAATGGCGGCAACCTGACCCTCCAGGCCGGGCGGAACATCAACTTCAATGCCAATATCACGACAGCCAACGGCAGCCTGACGGCTATCGCCGGTGACGGGGGGGCCGATCCGGCCTTCCGTGATCCGGGCACCCCGACCTTGACCATCGCCAGCGGGGTAATCCTCAATGTGGGCACCGGCATCGCCACCCTGGCTGCCATCGCCGGCAACGTGGTGAATAACGCCGGCGACGGTGCCATCGCCACCAGCGGAGCGGGACGCTGGCTGGTCTACGCAGCCGATCCTTCCTCCACGACCGAAGGTTTCACCAACTACAACAAGCACTATAACCAGATCTACGATGTTGCCGGCACTACCCCGACCTACGCCAGCACCGGCAACTGGTTCCTGTATTCCCTCGCGCCGACTCTTTCGGTGACGCCGGGAGCGGCCACCATCACTTACGGCAACGCCACCCCGACTTTCGTCGCCGCCAGCTACAGCGGCTTCATCGACGGCGACAGCAGTCCGGGCACGGTAACCGGCACCGCCAACTGGACGGTGGGCGGCCCCTTCTCCACCGCCGGGCATGCCACCGCCGGCAGCCACAACGTCACCTATGGCAGCGGCCTTCTCAGCAGCCTGGGATACCTGTTTACCGACAACACCGGCAGCACCGCCGAACTGACGGTCAATGCCCGGGCACTCACCGCCGCCGGCATCACGGCCAGCAACAAAATCTATGATGCCACCCTGGCCGCCACGCTCAATTTCGGCAGCGCCGCCCTGAGCGGCGTCATCGCCGGAGATCTGCTGAGCCTGGACACCAGCGGCGCCAGCGGCACTTTCGCCAACAAGAACGTCGGCACGGGCAAGGCGGTGACCGTCACCGGTCTGGCCCTGAGCGGCACCGATGCCGGCAACTACACGGTAAGCGATGCCAGCGGCGCCACCGCCGGCATCGCCGCCCGGGCCATCACCGCCACCGGGATCACCGCCAGCAACAAGGTTTACGACGCCGGCACGGCGGCGACCCTCAACTGGGGAGGCGCTGCCCTCAATGGCGTCATCGCCGGAGATGCGCTGAGCCTGGACACCAGCGGCACCAGCGGCACTTTCGCCAACAAGAACGTCGGCACGGGCAAGGCGGTGACCGTCACCGGCCTGGCCCTGAGCGGCACCGATGCCGGCAACTACACGGTAAGCGATGCCAGCGGCGCCACCGCCGGCATCGCCGCCCGGGCCATCACCGCCACCGGGATCACCGCCAGCGACAAGGTCTACGACACCACCACGACAGCGAGCCTCAACCTCGCCGGCGCAGCCCTGAGCGGCGTCATGCCAGGGGATCTGCTGAGCCTGTACACCATGGGCGCCAGCGGCAGTTTCGCCGACAAGAACGTCGGCACCGGCAAGGCAGTGACTGTCACTGGCCTGAGCCTGATGGGGACCGATGCCGGTAACTACACGTTGAGCGGCGCCAGCGGCACCGCCGCCAACATCACCCCGGCCAGCCTGGTGGTCAGCGGCGTCAGCGCAGCCAACAAGGTCTACGACGCCACCACCTTGGCCACCCTGTCGGGCGGCAGCGTCAGCGCCCTGGGGAGCGACAGCATCACCCTGCTGATCGGTGGCGCCATCGGCGCTTTCGCCGACAAGAACGTCGGCAGCGCCAAGGCGGTGACTGCCAGCAGCTACGCCCTCAGCGGCCCGGACGCCGGCAACTACACCCTCATCCAGCCCACCGGGCTTGCCGCCGACATCACCCCGGCGACCCTGACCCTCACGGCTGTGGCCAACAGCAAGACCTACGACGCCGGCACCAGTGCCGCCGCCACCCCGACGGTGGGCGGGCTGCGGGGCGCCGACACGGTGACCGGGCTCCTGGAAGCCTACGCCGACAAGAACGTGGGGACCGGCAAGACCCTCAACGTGGTGGGCTACGTGGTCAATGACGGCAACGGCGGCGCCAACTATGCCGTCACCACGGTGAACAACACCAGCGGCGTCATCACCCCGGCGACCCTGGCCATCAGCGGCCTGACGGCCCAGAACAAGGTCTACGACGCCACGACGGCGGCGACCCTGATCGGGGGCAGCGTCAGCGCCCTGATGGGCGACAGCGTCGCCCTGCTGACCGGGGGCGCCATCGGTGCCTTCGCCGACAAGAACGTCGGCAGCGGCAAGGCGGTGACCGCCAGCGGCTACACCCTCAGCGGCCCGGATGCCGGCAACTACACCCTGATCCAGCCCACCGGGCTTTCCGCCGACATCACCCCGGTCTTTCTGTCGGTGAGCGGGGCGATGGCCCAGAACAAGGTCTACGACGCCACGATGGCGGCGACCCTGACCGGGGGTAGCGTCGCCGCCCTGATGGGCGACAGCGTCACCCTGGTGACCGGGGGCGCGGGCGGAACCTTCGCCGACAAGAACGTGGGCAGCGCCAAGGCGGTGACCGCCAGCGGCTACAGCCTGAGCGGCCTGGACGCCGGCAACTACGCCCTCATCCAGCCCACCGGGCTTTCCGCCGACATCACCCCGGCCAGCCTTATCCTGACCGCCGCCCCCAACACCAAGACCTACGACGCCACCACCGGCGCCGCCGCCCTCCCGACGGTGAGCGGCCTTCAGGGTGCCGACACGGTGAGCGGCCTCACCGAAGCCTACGCTGATAAGAATGCCGGCACCGGCAAGACCCTGGTGGTCACCGGTTACACCATCAACGACGGCAACGGCGGCAAGAACTACACGGTCAGCAAGGTTTCCGGCGCCAGCGGCGAGATCACCCCGGCCCTCCTCGCCTACGAGGCCAGTCCGGCCAAGGCGACCGTCGGCCAGGCCCTGCCCGCCCTCTCCGGCACGGTCACCGGGTTCGTCGGCGGCGAGACCCAAGCCTCGGACACGACCGGCACGCCGGCCTGGACGACGCCGGCCACCGCATCCAGTACGGCGGGCACCTATGCCATCGACGGCAACGGGCTGTCGGCCGCCAATTACACCTTCGTCCAGGCCTCCGCCAACGCCACGGCCCTGACCTTGGCCGAGGCAAGCTCTTCGGCCGGACCATCCACGGCCCAGGACAGCGGCACCATCGCCGCCCAGACGCAGACGACAGCCTCGGCTCCCATCGTGTCACTGCCCCCCCAGGATCCGACCCAGGCGGGCGTCATCATCGACAATCAGATGACCTCACCCACTTCCCTGACGGCCACCTCCTCGACAACCCTGCTGGCGGCCGCCGAGGCGGCCGGCAATGCGGGTGCCGAATCGACCGGGAAAGCGCTAGGGAAGGCGCTTGAAAAGGCTGCCGACACCGCCGAAAAAGCGGCTGAAAAGGTGGCAGACAAAGCCGAGAAAGCCGCTGACAAGGCGGAAAAGGCCGTCGAGAAATCCAAGGACAAGGACGACAAGCCGGCCGAGAAGAAGCAGGAAGCCGCCAAGACCGCCCAGAAAACCGATGGAGCCATCCCCAAGGGAGCGGCGGCCTTCGCCCGAATCAATCTGGCCAGCATGACCCCGGCCGCCGTCCAGGCCATGCTGACGGTCCGCCACGAGGTCAAGACCCAGGCCCTCCAGGAGGGCCTGGCGAAGCTTCAGGTGGACAAGAAGCTGGCCGAGCTCAAGGGCTGCGCTTCCGCCGCCGCGGCCGTCGGCGGTGACTGCCTGGCCACTCCCCTGCAAATGAAGGAACTCATCCGGTCCACCCAGCCCACCATCGCCCGGCCCCCGCCGGTCTTTGCCGCCCTGCCGGCCATCGAGAAGAAGGTGGCGGTGCTCATCGGCAGCAATGCCTACCAGGACAAGACGATTCCCTCCCTGGACTCTCCCGTACCCGACGTCGAAGCCGTGGCCAAGATTCTGGAGCAGCGCCTGGGTTACGAGGTGCGTATCCTGCGGGATGCGGGCAAGAAGGATATGGTGAAGGCGTTCAACCGGATCGCCGGCGAATTGGGCAACAACGACTCCGTCACCGTCTATTACGCCGGCCACGGCTACCAGTCGGAAGAAACAGGGACGGGCTACTGGATTCCTGCCGACGCCAAGGCAAGCGACCCCGGCACCTGGATATCGAACCAGGACGTCAGCAGGTTCCTGTCCCAGTTGCCGGCCAAGCAGGTCATGCTGATCTCCGACAGCTGCTATTCCGGCTCCCTGGCCAAGGGCGGCCGGGAGAGCCTCGGCAAAGCGGCGAACGCCGGCGACATCCTCGGGAAGCGCTCGGTGGTCGTCATGTCCTCGGGAGGCGAGGAACCGGTATCCGACGAGGGTAGGAACGGGCACTCCATTTTTGCCTACAGCCTGATGGAGGCCCTGAACGGGGTGAATTCCTGGCAGACGGGCAGCGCCGTCCATGAAAAGGTCCAGGCCGCCGTCACCAAGGAATTCCCGCAGTCCCCCCAATACGGCGCCGCCACGGCGGCCGGCCACACGGCCGGCGGAGAATACCTGCTGGAAGTCCGACGCAACCAGTAAGCGAACGCGATTCGCCTCCCTCGCCGCGGAAGCGGGCAGCGCATAAGGCGGCGCCGCCTTATGCCATAGCATGGCATAGGCCATGGAACGCCATCGAATTTAACTACTTTGCCGTATTGGCCCTGCTAAGATGCCGTGCTTTAGTATCAGGCGGGTCGTCCCATGGCTCGCCTTTCCCCTAAACCACTTGATTTCCTATCCATGATCCTCGTCACAGGCGGCACCGGCTACATCGGCTCCCACACCGTGGTGGAGTTGATGGCCGCAGGCAGTGAACTCCTGATTCTCGACAACTTCTGTAACAGCAAGCCGGCGGTGCTCGATCGCATCGAGCGCATCGGCGGCCGGCGCCCCGCTTTCGTGGAGACGGATATCCGGGACCGGGCCGGACTCGAACGCATCTTTCGGGACTATCCCATCGATGCGGTGATCCACTTTGCCGGCTTGAAAGCAGTGGGCGAGTCGGTGGCCCAGCCCCAGCGCTACTACGACAACAACGTCCACGGCAGCCTGGTCCTCTTCGAGGCCATGGCCGCCCATGGCGTCAGGCAGCTGGTCTTCAGTTCCTCCGCCACCGTCTATGGCGATCCCCACGCGGTTCCCATCCGGGAAGACTTCCCCCTGCAGGCCACCAACCCCTATGGCCGCTCCAAGCTCATGGTGGAAGACATCCTGCGGGACCTGGCCAAGGCCGACCCCGGGTGGCGCATCGCCCTGCTGCGCTACTTCAATCCTGTGGGCGCCCACGGGAGCGGCCTCATCGGCGAGGACCCCAACGGCATCCCCAACAATCTCATGCCCTTCATCGCCCAGGTGGCGGTGGGCAAGCGGGACAAGTTGCCGGTGTTCGGGAACGATTACCCGACTCCGGACGGCACCGGCGTGCGGGACTACATCCATGTGGTGGATCTCGCCCTCGGCCACCTGGCGGCCCTGGATTATCTTCACCGAAACCCGGGCCTGCTCACCGTCAACCTGGGCACGGGCCAGGGATACAGCGTGCTCGACATGGTGAAGGCCTTCGAGGCGGCCAGCGGCAGGGCCGTTCCCTACCAGATCGTCGGCAGGCGCCCCGGCGACATCGCCGCCTGCTACGCCGACCCCGCACTCGCCCATGAGCGCCTGGGCTGGAAGGCCCGGCTCGGTATCCGGGAGATGTGCGAAGACACCTGGCGCTGGCAATCCATGAATCCCAGCGGATTCGAGGACTAGATGAACTTGTCTTGGAGCGATTCAAGATGCGGATTCAGCCTGTTATTCTCTGCGGCGGGTCGGGCACCCGGCTGTGGCCGCTATCCCGGGAACAGTATCCCAAGCAGTTGTTGAAGCTCTGCGGCGAACGCACCATGTTGCAGGCGACGGCCTTGCGCCTGGCCGGCATGCACCTGGCAGCGGGCGACGCACTGGCGCCGCCCCTGCTGGTGGGCAACGAGGAATACCGTTTCCTGATGGCCCAGCAGATCCAGGAGACCGGGCTGCCCCGCGCCATGTTCATCCTCGAACCCTGCGGCCGTAACACGGCGCCGGCGCTTACCCTGGCTACCCTGGCGGCCATTGACGATGGCCAGGATCCTGTCCTGGTCATCATGCCCGCCGACCACGTGATCCAGGACGAAGGCGCCTTCTGCCAGGCAGTCGCCAAGGCTGCGCCCCTGGCCAATGGGGGCCGGCTGGTCACCTTCGGCATCCAGCCCACCGCCCCCGAAACCGGCTACGGCTATATCAAGCAGGGAGCGGCCCTGGAGGAAGGGAGCTGCCAGGTCGAGCTGTTTGTCGAGAAGCCGGACCTCGCCACAGCCGAAGCTTACTTGGCCAGCGGCCAGTATCTCTGGAATAGCGGGATTTTCGTCATCAAGGCTTCCACTTGGCTGACTACGCTCGAGCGCTGCCGTCCCGACATCGCCGCCGCCTGCCTCAAGGCCTTCGAGGGCAGCCAGCGGGACCGGGAATTCCTGCGGCCGGACAAGGCTGCCTTTGCTGCCTGCCCGGCCGATTCCATCGACTACGCCGTGATGGAACCCCTGACCCAGCCCGGCGCCAATACCGGCGAAGTGGCGGTGCTGCCCCTCGACGCCCGCTGGTCGGATGTCGGCGCCTGGAGCGCGCTATGGGAAATCGGCGACAAGGACGCCGACCAGAACGTCCTCATGGGCGACATCATCACAGTCGACACCCACAATACCCTGGTGCTGGGCAACGGCCGTCTGGTGGCCTGCGTGGGCCTCGACAACACCATCGTGGTGGAGACTCCGGACGCCATCCTGGTGGCCGACAAGGACCAGATCCAGAAGGTCAAGGACCTGGTCGGGCACCTGAAGGAACGTCGGCGCAGCGAATCCTATTCCCATCGCAAGGTCTTTCGTCCCTGGGGCTCTTACGACAGCATCGATTTCGGTAACCGCTTCCAGGTCAAGCGCATCATCGTCACCCCCGGCGCCTGCCTCTCCCTGCAGATGCACTACCACCGGGCCGAACACTGGATCGTGGTTTCCGGCACCGCCAAGGTCACCCGGGGCGAAGAGACTTTCCTGGTATCGGAAAACCAGTCCACCTACATTCCCCTGGGCACCGTCCACCGCTTGGAAAACCCCGGCAAGCTGCCCCTGGAAATGATCGAGGTGCAGTCCGGCAGCTATCTGGGAGAAGATGACATCATCCGCTTCGAGGACCAGTACGGGCGGTAGGGCGCCCCGGTCTCCGTGCCCCTGACGCCCTCACACGCGAGGCAGCATCCCGAACCAGCGCGGATCGGCCAGGGCGACGAAGGCTCCATTGCGCAGCGAGTCCCGTTGGTTGTAGCGCAAGGGTTGCCCGGACTCCCAATCGAGCACGGCACCGCCTGCCTGCTCCAGCACGCACTGCGCAGCCGCGATATCCCACTCCGAGGTGGGGCCGAAACGCGGATAAAGATCCATTGCGCCCTCCGCGATCCGGCACAGCTTGAGGCTGCTTCCCAGCGGCAAGAAGGCATGGGCGCCCAAACCGGAAAGGAAAGCGGCGGTACGCTCGTCCCCGTGGGAACGGCTGCCCGTCACCCGCCACGGGAAATCCGAGGCCTTCGTCCCAGTTCGCAGGGAAACGGGTGGAAGACCCTGTCCGGCGATACGGAAAGCGCCCACATCCTGGGCCCCATAGAAGGTCTCGCCCAGCGCCGGTACGCCCACCACCCCGAGGACGGGTACGCCGTCCCGCACAAGGGCGACATTGACCGTGAACTCGCCGTTGCGCTTGATGAATTCCTTGGTGCCGTCCAGGGGATCGACCAGCCAATACTGGTGCCATCCCCGCCGTTCCGGGAAAGGAATGCTTCTCCCCTCCTCCGACAGCACCGGTCCGACCTGGAGAGCTTCCAGCCCGGCTTGCAGGATCAGGTGGGAGCGCTGGTCGGCCAGGGTCAGCGGACTCGCATCCGCCTTCAGGATCACGTCGCCGGGGCCGGCCCGGTAGATTTCCAGCACGGCTTCGCCGGCCCGCCCGACCAGGGCGATGACCTCATCCAGCAGCGGCCGAAGGGACTGTTCCATCAGCGCATTTCCAGAGGGAGGATGTTGCGCTGCCGCAGGAAATCGACAATCTGCCCGACGCAGTCGGACAGCGGCGATCCGCCGGTATTGACCACAAGCTCCGGGTTCTCCGGCGCTTCGTAGGGAGACGAGATGCCCGTGAATTCCTTGATCTCACCGGCCCGGGCGCGACGGTACATGTCCTTGACGTCGCGCCGCTCGCAGACTTCCAGGCTCGCCTGGCAATAGATCTCGATGAAATCCCCATGGGGGAACAGGCTGCGGGCCCGCTCCCGGTCCGCCCGCAGGGGAGAAATGAAGGCAGCCATGGCGATTACACCGGCTTCGATGAAGAGCTTCGCCACCTCGCCGATGCGCCGGATGTTTTCGGAGCGGTCGTGGATGGAAAAGCCCAGGTCCGAACATAGGCCATGGCGGATATTGTCGCCGTCCAGGACCAAGGTCCGGCAATCGAACCGGTACAGTTCTGCTTCGACGGCATGGGCCAGCGTGGACTTTCCCGCCCCCGAAAGGCCCGTGAACCAGAGTACGACCGAACGGTGACGGTTCTTCTCTTCCCGCCGGGAACGGCTGACCGTGGCATGGTGCCAGACGGTATTGCGGTCCTTGATCATTCTTCTAGCCCCTTCCACCTGAGCCACGGGGTCAGGCATGGCGACATGACGTATTGGAAATATAGGTTGATAACATATATCTCCCCATCGCATCACCACTGCAGCAGGAATTCCTTCCAGTGGTTCGCTCCGATCTCCTGCAGCCGCGCCCGCACGAAATCGGCCTCTGCCTGCTCCTCCTGCGCGGTCAATTCCCCCCGCATGCGCCGGAAGCGGTTGTAGACCATATAGGTATTCACCACATCGGTCTCGCAGTAATCGCGGATGTCGGCGATCTTGCCTTCCTGCCAGGCATCCCATACCTTGCCGCCGTCCATCCCGAGCTTGCCGGGGAGCCCGATGAGCTTGGCGAGGTCGTCCAGGGGCGCATTGGCCCGGGGCTGGTAGAGGGCCAGCAGATCCATGAGGTCCAGGTGGCGGGTGTGGTAGCGGCTAATGTAGTTGTTCCACTTGAAATCGCGGCTATCGGCATAATCGCCGTCCCCCATATCCCAATAACGGGGCGCCGTGACGCCGTGGAGCATGCCCCGGTAATGCAGCACCGGCAGGTCGAAGCCGCCGCCGTTCCAGGACACCAGGCGCGGCGTAAACTTCTCCACGCCGTCGAAAAAGCGCTGGATGATCTCCCCTTCCGATTGCTCGGGCTCCGACAGGGACCACACCTTGAAGGTGTCCCCGGCCCGCAGGACACAGGAAATGGTCACCACCCGCTGCAGGTAGTGGGGCAGGAAATCCGTGCCGTTCTTGGCGCGGCGCTGCTGGAAGGCGAGTTCGGCCACCTCGGCATCGGAAAGCTCGGGTGGAAGATCGTTGAGGCGACGCAGTCCCGGCACATCGGGAATGGTCTCGATGTCGAAAACCAGGGTGGGAGCAAACATGTCAGGCGGGAAAGACGCCAGTGGAGAGGTAACGGTCGCCGCGGTCGCAGACGATGGAGACGATGACGGCGTTTTCCAGCTCGGCAGCCAGCCGCAGGGCCACGGCCATGGCACCGCCGGAGGAGATGCCGGCGAAGATGCCCTCCTCCCGCGCCAGTCGTCGGGTCATGTCCTCGGCCGCCGCCTGGCTCACGCTCTCTATCCGGTCCACCCGGCTGCGGTCGAAAATTTTCGGCAGGTAGGCTTCCGGCCACTTGCGGATGCCGGGGATCTGGCTGCCCTCGTCGGGCTGGCAGCCGACGATCTGGATGGCCGGGTTCATTTCCTTCAGGTAGCGGGAGGCGCCCATGATAGTGCCGGTCGTGCCCATGCTGGAGACCAGATGGGTCACCCGCCCCTCCGTGTCCCGCCAGATCTCCGGCCCGGTGCCCTCGTAATGGGAAAGCGGGTTGTCCGGGTTGGCGAACTGGTCCAGGATAATGCCCTTGCCCTCGTCCCGCATGCGCTCCGCCATGTCCCGGGCGAGTTCCATGCCGCCGCCCTTGGGGGTGAGCACCAAGTCGGCCCCGTAGGCGGCCATGGTCTGGCGGCGCTCCAGGCTCTGGTTTTCCGGCATCACCAGGATCATCCGGTAGCCCTTGATGGCGGCCGCCATGGCCAGGGCGATGCCGGTGTTGCCGGAAGTGGCTTCGATGAGGGTATCCCCCGGCTTGATGTCTCCCCGGGCCTCGGCCCGGTCGATCATGGAGAGGGCGGGCCGGTCCTTCACCGACCCGGCCGGGTTGTTGCCTTCCAGCTTGGCGAGGATCACGTTGTTGCGGCTCTCGGCCAGGGGACCGGGCAGGCGCTTGAGCCGCACCAGGGGAGTATTGCCGACGTAATCCTCGAGGGTCTTATACATGCTCGTTCAGCCAGCGGACGTATTGGGCCACGCCCTCCTCCACCGTCGCCATGGGGGCCTCGTAGCCAGCCGCTCGCAGCCGGGTGAGGTCGGCCTGGGTGAAGGCCTGATACTTGCCCTTCAGGGCATCGGGGAAAGGCACATATTCGAGTAGTCCCTGAGCCCGCAGTTCAGCCAGATTCAAAGGCGCCTCGCCCTTCAGGGTCCGGCAGCCGTTGACCGTCGCCACCGCCACATCATTGAAGCTCTGGGCCCGCCCGGAACCCAGGTTGTAGATGCCGGAGATTTCCGGGTGGTCGAGGAACCAGAGGTTGACCTTGGCGACGTCGCCGACAAAGACGAAGTCGCGCCGCTGCTCGCCGTCGGCATAGCCGTGGGAGCCTTCGAAGAGCCTGACCTTGCCGTCCGCCCGGTACTGGTTGAAATGGTGGAAGGCCACCGAGGCCATGCGCCCCTTGTGGTTCTCCCAGGGGCCATAGACGTTGAAGTAGCGGAAGCCGACGATCTGGGAGGACGAGCCCTCGGCCAGCCGCCGGCGCACGATCTGGTCGAAGAGGAACTTGGAATAGCCGTAAACGTTCAGGGGAGCCTCGTACTGCCGCTCTTCCTTGAAGACGCTGCTGCCTCCGTAAGTGGCAGCGCTGGAGGCATAGAGAAACTGCACGTCCTGGTCCTGACACCAGTCGAGGAGGATGAGGGAGTAGCGGTAATTGTTCTCCATCATGTAGCGGCCGTCGGTTTCCATGGTGTCCGAACAGGCGCCCTCGTGGAAAATGGCGTCGATCTCGCCGTCGAAGTGGCCGGCCTGGATACGCTGGATGAAGTCCTCCTTGTCCAGGTAGTCGGCAATCTCGCAATCCACCAGGTTCTTGAACTTGTCGGCCTTGGTGAGGTTATCCACCGCGAGGATGTTCTTCACCCCCCGCTCGTTGAGGGATTTGACCAGGTTGGCTCCAATAAACCCGGCTGCGCCGGTGACGACGGTATACATAGGCTTTCCTTACAAGGCTGCTTGCAGTTCTTCGCGAGTGACGACGGCTGTCCCGAGCTTGCCGACCACGATGCCGGCGGCGACATTGGCGACCTGGATGGCTTCGGCCCAGTCGGCGCCCGACGCCAGCATGGCGGCCAGGGTGGCGATAACCGTATCCCCAGCCCCGGAAACGTCGAACACTTCCCGGGCCTGGGCCGGCTGATGGACGGTCTGGCCGTCCCGGAACAGGGTCATGCCCTCTTCGCTGCGGGTCACCAGGAGGGCTTCCAGGCCGAGTTCCGCCCTTAGCGCCTGGGCTTTCCGGGTGAGTTCCTCCTCCGAGGACCAGCGCCCCACCACTTCCCGCAATTCGGAACGATTCGGCGTAATGACCGTGGCCCCGGCATACTTGCCATACTCGTCGCCCTTGGGGTCCACCAGCACCGGCTTGCCCGCTGCCTTGGCCAGGCAGATCATTTCGCTGATATGGGCCAGCCCGCCCTTGCCGTAGTCGGACAGGATGACGGCATCGCAGTTCGCGACGCGGCGCTCGAAATCCTGCAGCTTGGCCTGGAGGATCTCATGGGAAGGGGTTGTCTCGAAATCGATGCGCAGGAGTTGCTGCTGGCGGCCGATGACCCGCAGCTTCACCGTAGTATCGATCTGGGCATCAACCTGGAGGCCGGCGTCGATCTCTCCATCGCCAAGCAGGCGGGCCAGGCTCCTGCCCGCCTCGTCATCCCCCACCACCGACAGCAGGGCCGTCCGGGCTCCCAGGGCCGCGGCATTGCGGGCCACGTTGGCGGCGCCCCCCAGCCGCTCCTCCAAACGCTCCACTTTCACCACCGGCACCGGCGCTTCCGGGGAGATGCGGCTCACCTCGCCGAACCAGTAGCGGTCGAGCATGACGTCGCCCACCACCAGCAGGCGGACGCCGGGCAGTTTTTCCAGAGCGCCCATCATCGTCCGATGGCGAGGTATTCGATACCGAGGCTGCGCACGAATTTGGGATCGTAGAGATTGCGGCCGTCGAAGATCACCGGGTGCTTGAGGTGGCCCTTGATAGCTTCGAAATCGGGACTCCTAAATTCCTTCCACTCGGTGACGATCACCAGGGCGTCCGCGCCTTCCAGAGCGGCCATGGGATTCTCGGCATACGTGAGGCGAGGCTCGTCGCCGAAAATCCGCTGGGTTTCGTGCATGGCCACCGGGTCGTAGGCGGTCACCGTGGCGCCGGCGGCGAAGAGATCGGCGATGAGCTCCCGGCTCGGAGCCTCCCGCATGTCGTCGGTGTTGGGCTTGAAGGCCAGTCCCCAGAGGGCGAAATGCTTGCCTTCCAGGTTGCCGAACCGGGCCTTGAGCTTCTTCGCGAGCAGATGCTTTTGGGCGTCGTTGGCCTCTTCCACGGCAGTGAGCACCTGCAGGGTGATGCCGGCATCGTCCTGGGCCGTCTTGATGAGGGCCTTCACGTCCTTGGGGAAGCAGGAACCGCCGTAGCCGCAGCCCGGGTAAAGGAAGTGGTAACCGATGCGGGGGTCGGAACCGATGCCCTGGCGCACCATCTCGATGTCGGCCCCCAGCTTCTCGGCCAGGTTGGCGAGCTCGTTCATGAAACTGATGCGGGTGGCCAGCATGGCGTTGGCGGCGTATTTGGTGAGTTCCGCGCTCTTCACGTCGGTGATGATGAGGCGCTCGTGATTGCGCTGGAAGGGGGCGTAGAGGGCCCGCATGAGATGGATGGCCTGCTCGTCCTCGGCCCCGACCACGACGCGGTCCGGACGCATGAAATCGTCCACCGCCGCGCCTTCCTTGAGGAATTCGGGATTGGAGACAACGCTGTAGGGCACGGTGACCCCGCGCTTCGCGAGTTCGTCGGCCACCGCCGCCTTGACCTTGTCGGCGGTGCCCACCGGCACCGTGCTCTTGTCCACCACCACCTTGTAGTCGGTCATCAGCCGTCCGATGTTGCGGGCCGCGGCCAGGACGTACTGGAGGTCGGCGGAACCGTCCTCGTCGGGCGGGGTGCCGACGGCAATGAACTGGATGGTGCCGTGCTGGACGGCCTTCTCGATGTCGGTGGTGAAGTGCAGGCGCCCCGCCGCCACGTTGCGCCGGACCATGTCCTGCAAGCCGGGCTCGAAAATGGGAATGCCGCCCTCTTCCAGGATGCGGATCTTCTCCGGATCGACGTCCAGGCACAGGACGTCGTTGCCCACTTCCGCCAAACAGGTCCCACTGACCAAACCGACATAGCCGGTGCCGACAACGGTGATTTTCATGAATTTCCTACAGAGTTAGATCAAATTCTTCGCTACGCCGGGGCGGGTAGGTTTCCCAGCCGCCGCAGGCGGGGCAGCGCCAATAGAACTGGCGCGCCTTGAACCCGCAATTATCGCACTGATAGCGGGACAATCGCTTGGTATAGCCCTGGATGATGGTGCGCCCCAGCTCGATATCGGGGCGGCTCTCCGGCGCCGTGAGGGCCAGTCGGGCGCTCATGAGCTTTTCCAGGCCGAGCAGGGTCGGGTTGCGCTGCAACTCGTCCCGCACCAGGCGATAGGCCGATTCCGAGCCTTCGATTTCCAGAACCAGCTGATAGACCACCTCCAGCAAATCGAGGGACGGATAGTGCGCCAGATAGCCCCGCAGAAGCGCAATGCCCTCGTCCCGGTGATCGAGCTTGCGATAGGCCTCCAGAAGACGCTGGGCCACCAGGGACAGATAGGCCGGATCCTGTTGTTCGATGCGCTGCCAGGCTTCGATGGCCGCTTCCAGTTTACCTTCCTGTTGCAGGAGGTCGCCCTGCAGGAGGCTGGCCCGCACGCATTTGCGGTTCTGCTGCATGGCGCTTTCCAGGTATTCCCGGGCGGCATCGGGCCTGGAGCGCATGATCTCGCCGGCCGCCAGTTCGCAGTAATACTCGGCCACTTCCTTCTGGGAAGCGGCACCGGGCAGCTCCCGGGCGATATCGATGGCCTTCTGCCAGTCTTTCTCCAACTGGTAGATTTCCAGCAGGTTGCGCTTGGCCTCCTCTTCCAGGGGGGTGCCGAGGAGCCGGTTGAAGATTTCCTCCGCCCGGTCGAGCAGGCCGATCTTGAGATAGTCCTGGCCCAGTTCGGAAAGAGCCGTCAGGCGGAAACTGTCGTCCAGGTCGGCCCGATCGATCAGGTTCTGGTGCATCCGGATGGCCCGCTCGGTTTCGCCGCGGCGCCGGAAAAGATTGCCCAGGGCGAAATGGAGTTCCACCGTCTGGGGATCGATCTTCGCCACCTCCAGAAAGGAGTCGATGGCCTTGTCCGGCTGCTCGTTGAGGAGAAAGTTGAGGCCCTGGAAATAGGAACGGGGCAAGGCCCGGGACTCATGGACGACATGCCGGATGTCGATGCGGGCCGCCGCCCAGCCCAGGCCGAAAAAGACCGGAATGAGCAGCAGCTGCCAGTATTCGAACAGATCGGTCATGCGAGGGGAGGCGGCTCCACGGCCACCGGCGCCACCGGCTGATCGAGGTCACGCTTCAAGCGGGCGATTTCCCGGCGCTGCCGGAAAACCACGCCCAGCAGCGACAGGACGCCGAGCAGCGCACCGCCGGCGAAGAACGCCAGCAGGATGATGACCAGCGGCGCCTGCCAGATCTGGCCCAGAACGAAGCGCAGACTCACCGGCTCGGTATTCTGGGCAGCGAAGGCAAACAGGAACAGGAAGATGATGAGCCGAAGGGCCCAGGTCAGTATCTTCATCAGATAAATTGCAGAAAAAAGGCGGTGACTCTCGCCACCGCCCCGAATCTACCACATTGGCTTAATGTGCGCCTCAGCTGGCCTTATCCACGCGCTCGCGCAGTTCCTTGCCGGCCTTGAAATGGGGAACCCATTTAGCCGGCACGCTGACCTTGTCCCCCGACTTGGGGTTACGACCCGTGCGCGGCGGCCGGTAGTTGAGCGCAAAGCTGCCGAATCCGCGGATCTCGATGCGATCCCCGCGCACCAGGGCGTCGGACATCGCATCGAGAATCATCTTGACCGCAAAATCGGCATCCTTCGCCACCAACTGCGGAAAACGCTCCGCCAGTCGGGCGATGAGCTCGGATTTGGTCATGCTCAAAGCCTTATCAGCCTTGCTGGTTGAGCTTGGCCTTCAGCAGCGCCCCAAGGTTGGTGGTACCGGCAGCAGCGGAAGATTCGGCAGAGAACTTCTGCATGGCTTCGTGCTGTTCGGCTTGATCCTTCGCCTTGATGGACAGGTTGACACCACGGGTCTTGCGATCCACGTTGATGATCATCGCCTCCACCTCGTCGCCGACCTTCAGATGCTGGGACAGGTCGTCGATACGGTCGCGGGAGAACTCGGAAGCCCGCAGGTAGCCCTCGGTGTCGCCGTCCAGGCCGACCACGGCGCCCCTGGCGTCCACGCTCTTCACGGTGCCGCGCACGATGCTGTTCTTCTCGTGGGTAGCGATGAAGTTGGTGTACGGGTCGCCTTCGAGCTGCTTGATGCCGAGGGAGATACGCTCCTTCTCGACGTCGATGCCGAGCACGACCGCCTCGACTTCGTCGCCCTTCTTGAAGTTGCGGATGGCTTCCTCGCCGCTCTGGCTCCAGGACAGGTCGGACAGGTGAACCAGGCCGTCGATGCCGCCGGGCAGGCCGATGAAGATGCCGAAGTCGGTGATGGACTTGATGGCGCCCTTCACCTTGTCGCCCTTCTTGTGGTTCATGGCGAAATCATCCCAGGGGTTGGCCATGCACTGCTTCATGCCCAGGGAGATGCGGCGGCGCTCCTCGTCGATTTCGAGGATCATGACTTCCACTTCGTCGCCGAGCTGGACCACCTTGGACGGATGAACGTTCTTGTTGGTCCAGTCCATTTCGGAGACGTGCACCAGGCCTTCGATGCCCTGCTCGATCTCGACAAACGCACCGTAGTCGGTGAGGTTGGTGACCTTGCCGAACAGGCGGGTGCCGGACGGGTAGCGACGGGCGATGCCGACCCACGGATCTTCGCCGAGCTGCTTGAGGCCCAGGGAGACGCGGTTCTTCTCGGCGTCGAACTTGAGGATCTTGGCGGTGACTTCGTCGCCCACGGCGAGCACTTCGCTCGGGTGGCGGACACGGCGCCAAGCCAGGTCGGTGATGTGCAGCAGGCCGTCGATGCCGCCCAGGTCCACGAACGCACCGTAGTCGGTGATGTTCTTGACGATACCCTTGACGGTGGTGCCTTCCTTGAGGTTTTCGAGCAGCTTCTCGCGCTCGACATCAGCGGTGGCTTCCAGCACGGCACGGCGGGACATCACGACGTTGTTGCGCTTGCGGTCCAGCTTGATGACCTTGAATTCGAGGGTCTTGCCTTCGTACGGGGTGGTGTCCTTGACCGGACGCATATCCACCAGGGAGCCCGGCAGGAAGGCGCGCACGCCGTTGGACATGACGGTGAGACCGCCCTTGACCTTGCCGGTGATGGTGCCGGTGACCAGGGTATTGTCGTTGAGGGCCTGCTCCAGGAAGTTCCAGGCGGCGATGCGCTTGGCGCGATCGCGGCTCAAGCGGGTGGCACCGTAGCCGTCTTCCAGCATTTCGATGGCGACCTGAACGAAATCGCCGGGCTTGACTTCGATTTCGCCCTGGTCGTTGAGGAATTCCTCGATGGCGACGTAGGATTCAGACTTCAGGCCGGCATTGACCACGACAAAATTGTGATCGACCAACACCACCTCGGCGGTGATGACTTCGCCTTGACGCATTTCCTGGCGAGCCAGGCTTTCTTCAAAAAGTTGAGCAAAAGATTCCATTACGGAGAGGACTTTCATGCCGCGTTGCTGCGGCGGTTAATTGAACATTGCTGCCGGAGGGGAACCGGCAGCACCCATTACTTTGACTGCCTTTTGGCAATCTTTACTGCAAAGCCGATTCACTCCAGGCCAACACCTGCCCCACCGCCTGTTCGATGGAAAGCGGGGTCGTGTCGAGCAAGAGTGCATCTACCCCCTGCTGCAGAGGTGCCACGCTACGGCGGGAATCCCGCTCGTCACGCTGGCGCAAATCCAGCAAAAGGTCGTTGAGGTTAGCAGACAATCCTTTTTCCATCAACTGTTTATAGCGGCGCTCTGCCCTCGCCTCGGGGCTCGCCGTCAGGAACACCTTGAGGATGGAGCGGGGAAAGACCACCGAGCCCATGTCGCGGCCGTCCGCCACCAGTCCCGGCGCCCGGTTGAAGGCCCGCTGGCGGAAAAGCAATGCCGTGCGGACGGCGGGCAGGGCCGCCACCCGCGAGGCCCCGGCGGAAATCTCTTCGGTGCGGATGGCATCCCCCACCTCTTCGCCGGCCAGGCGCACCGAAGTCTCGGTAAAAATCACGTCCAGGCCGGCCGCCACGGCCGCCACGCCTGCCTCGTCGTCCCAGGCCACCCCGGCGCGCTGGGCCGCCAGGGCGGTCAAGCGGTAGAGGGCGCCGGAATCCAGATAATGGAACCCCAGTGCCGCCGCCACCCGGGCTGCCACCGTCCCTTTGCCGGAAGCCGAAGGGCCGTCGATGGAAATGACCGGCGCCTCCCGGGTGACGGAAGCCAAGGCCCCGAAATAGTCCGGGAAAGTCTTGGCGACACACCGGGGATCGTTGATCCGGACCGGCGTCCCGCAGGCGGCCAGGGAAAAGCACATGGCCATGCGGTGATCGTCGTAGGTATCGATGACTGCGGGCTTGAGAAGGGCCGGGGTCACCCGAATGAAGTCCGCCCCCTCTTCAACCTCGGCACCGAGCTTGCGCAGCTCGATCGCCATGGCGGCGATGCGGTCGGTCTCCTTGACCCGCCAGCTGGCGATATTGCGCAAGGTCGTCGTGCCCCTGGCAAACAGCGCAGCCGTCGCCAGGGTCATGGCGGCGTCGGGAATATGATTGCAGTCGAGATCGATGGCCGTGAGGCCTCCCGAGGGAGCCCGGGCCTCGATCCAGTTCGCCCCCATCTCGATGACAGCCCCCATCCGGGCAAGGGCCTCGGCAAAGCGCACATCCCCCTGGATGGAATCCCGCCCGACGCCCTCGACCCGCACCGGGCCGCCGCCGATGGCGCCCAGGGCCAGGAAATAGGAGGCCGACGAAGCGTCCCCTTCGACGTAGATGGTTCCCGGCGAGACATAGCGGCTACCGGCCGGCACCCGGAAGCGCTGCCGGCCTTCCCGCTCCACCACCACGCCGAAGCGCTTCATGGTGGCCAGGGTGATCTCGATATAGGGCTTGGAGATCAATTCGCCCACCACTTCCACGGTCGCCTCCACGCCGGTCAGCGGAAGCGCCATCAGCAACCCGGTCAAGAACTGGCTGGAAACATCGCCCCGCACCCGCACCACGCCGCCGGAATGGATGGCCGCTGGCTTGAGATGCAGCGGCGGATAGCCGTCATTTTCCAGATAGGTGATATCGGCACCGAGCTGGCGCAAGCCATCCACCAGGTCGCCAATGGGGCGCTCGTGCATGCGGGCCACGCCCTTGAGGACATAATCCCCCCCAGCCAGGGCCAGGGCCGCGGTCAGGGGCCGGAAGGCGGTGCCAGCGTTGCCCAGGAACAACTCAGCCTGGCGAATCGGAAAACGTCCACCGCAGCCGCCGATGCGCCAGTTGTCGCCTCCCAGGTGGGTCACGCCGACCCCCAGGGTTTTCAGGGCATCGAGCATGCGCTCGGTGTCGTCGGAAGCCAGCAGGTCCCGGACCTCTGTTTCACCGTCGGCCAGGGCGGACAGCAGCAGGACGCGGTTGGAAATGCTCTTGGAACCCGGCAGACGCACGGTGCCGGCGGCCGACAGGATTTGGGGGAGATCGAGAAAGGTCAAAAGGTCACCACTGAATGCCGAAATTATTCGAATACTGCCGCTTCGCCCAGGGAGAAGCCCTGGCGGTCCTTGGCCGACAGGGCGGGCGGCCCTTCGACGGGCCAGGAAACGCCGATGGCCGGATCGTCCCAGGCGATGCAGCGTTCATGCTCGGGAAAGTAGTAATCGGTGGTCTTGTAGAGGAATTCCGCCGTTTCGGAGAGCACCAGGAAGCCATGGGCGAAGCCCGGCGGAATCCAGAGCTGGCGCTTGTTCTCGGCGGAGAGTTCCACCGCCGCGTGCTGTCCGAAGGTGGGTGACGAGCGGCGGATATCCACCGACACGTCGAACACCGCCCCCTGGATAACCCGCACCAGCTTGCCCTGGGGATGCTGAATCTGGTAGTGGAGGCCCCGCAGGACATTGCGGGCGCTTTTCGAGTGGTTGTCCTGGACGAATTCCACGTCGAGCCCCGTGGCGACCTGAAAGGCCTTCTTGTTGTAGCTTTCGAAGAAGAAACCCCGGTCGTCGCCGAAAATCTTCGGCTCCAGGATCTGCACTTCGGGAATGGCGGTCGGTGTCGCTTGCATCAGAACACCCTCTCTTTCAGCACGTCCATCAGGTACTGCCCATAGGGGTTCTTCAGCATGGGCCGGGCCAGGGCCTCGAGTTTCCCTGCATCGATGTAGCCCATGCGGTAGGCGATTTCCTCGGGACAGGCGACCTTCAGGCCCTGGCGCTTCTCGATGGTGGCGATAAACTGGCTGGCGTCCAGCAGACTCTCGTGGGTGCCGGTATCGAGCCAGGCGTGGCCGCGGCCCATGACCACCACCTTGAGGGCATCCATTTCCAGGTAGATGCGGTTCAAGTCGGTAATTTCCAGCTCCCCCCGGGCCGAGGGCTGCAGCTCCCGAGCCAGATCCGTCACCTGCTGGTCGTAGAAGTAGAGGCCGGTCACCGCGTAATTGGATTTGGGGACCTTGGGCTTCTCTTCCAGGCTCACCGCCCGGCCGCCGGCGTCGAATTCCACCACGCCGTAGCGCTCCGGGTCATTGACGTGATAGGCGAAGACGGTGGCGCCAGCCTCCTGCCGGCTGGCCGCCTGCAAGTCGTTCGCGAATTCGTGGCCGTAGAAGATGTTGTCCCCCAGGACCAGGGCGCTGGGATTCCCCCCGACGAAGTCGCGGCCGATGATGAAGGCCTGGGCCAGGCCGTCCGGGCTCGGCTGCACCGCGTACTGGAGGTTCAGCCCCCACTGGCTGCCGTCCCCCAGGAGCTGCTCGAAGCGCGGCGTGTCCTGGGGGGTGGAGATGACGAGGATGTCCCGGATCCCGGCGAGCATCAGGGTGCTCAGGGGATAGTAGATCATCGGCTTGTCGTGGATGGGCAGGAGCTGCTTCGAGACGGCCAAAGTCACCGGGTAGAGCCGGGTGCCGGAACCGCCGGCGAGGATGATGCCTTTGCGGGTCATTGCTTGCCTCCGTATTGGGTCTCCAGCCATTGCCGGTAGGCGCCGCTGGTGACGTTCTCCACCCAGCCCGGGTGGTCCAGGTACCACTGCACGGTCTTCCGGATGCCGGTCTCGAAGGTTTCCGCCGGCTTCCAGCCCAGCTCCCGCTCCAGTTTGCCGGCGTCGATGGCGTAGCGCCGGTCGTGGCCGGGGCGGTCCTTGACGTAGGTGATCTGGGCGGCATACGACTGACCGTCCGCCCGGGGCTTCAGTTCATCCAGGATGGCGCACAGGGTCTGCACCACGTCCAGGTTGGCCTTCTCGTTCCAGCCGCCGACGTTGTAGGTCTCCCCGACCCGGCCGGCTTCCAGCACCCGGCGGATGGCGCTGCAGTGGTCCTTGACGTAGAGCCAGTCCCGGATCTGCTGGCCATCGCCGTAGATGGGCAGGGGCTTACCCTGGAGGGCGTTGTGGATCACCAGCGGGATGAGTTTTTCCGGAAAATGGTAGGGGCCGTAGTTGTTGGAGCAGTTGGTGGTCAAGACCGGCAGTCCGTAGGTGTGGTGGTAGGCCCGCACCAGATGGTCGCTCGCCGCCTTGCTGGCCGAGTACGGGCTGTTGGGCTCGTAGCGATTCGTCTCCCTGAAAGCCGGGTCATCCTTCCCCAGGGAACCGTAGACCTCGTCGGTGGAGACATGCAGGCAGCGGAAGGCCGTCTTCTCCGCCTCGGGCAGGCCGTTCCAGTAGGCCCGCACCGCTTCCAGCAGCCGGAAGGTGCCGACGATGTTGGTCTGGATGAAATCTTCCGGGCCGTGGATGGAGCGGTCCACGTGGGATTCGGCGGCGAAATTCACCACCGCCCGGGGGCGGTGTTCGGCCAGGAGCCGGGCCACGAGATCGGCGTCGCCGATGTCGCCCTGGATGAAGACGTGCCGGGGATCGGCCGCGAGGCTCGCGAGGTTCTCCCGGTTGCCGGCGTAGGTCAGCTTGTCCAGATTCACCACCGGCTCGTCGTTCTCCGCGAGCCAGTCCAACACGAAATTGCTGCCGATGAAGCCTGCACCGCCTGTCACGAGAATCATGCTTCCCCCAATTTTCCGTCTGCCCAGGCACGCCGTGCTGCCCGGGCCGAACCAAAGACTTCCTCCAGGTAGCGGCCATCGCCCTCGGCCAGGGCCCGCCTCAGTCCGTCCAATTGACGGCTATAGCCGTCCAGTTCCGTCATCAAGGCATCCCGGTTGGCCAAGCAGATATCCCGCCACATTTCGGGATGGCTGGCGGCGATGCGGGTGAAGTCGCGGAATCCGGAAGCCGCGAAGGTGAAGTATGTTTCCGCATCCTCCCGCACCGCCAGGTCATGGACCAGGGCGAAGGACAGCAGGTGCGGCAGGTGGCTGACGGCGGCGAACACCCGGTCATGGGTTTCCGGCGTCAATTCATAGACGTCGGCACCGCACAGGGACCAGGCGAGCTTGACCCGGTCCAGGGCATCGTCGCTGTTTTCCGGCAGGGGCGTGACCACCACCTTCTTACCCCGGTAGAGATCGGAACGGGCGGCGGCCGGACCGCTGTTTTCGGCGCCGGCGATGGGATGGGCGGGGACGAACTGGGCGATGCGCTCGCCCAGGACGGCGCGGGCTGCGGCCACCACGTCCCCCTTGGTGCTGCCGCCATCGGTGATGACGGTCCGGGGGCCGAGGTAAGGCAGGATACGGGACAGGATATCGCGCATCTGCGCCACCGGCGTGGCGATCAGGATGAGGTCCGCATCGCCGATTTCATGGGCCGGGTTGATGCCGGCCCGGTCGATGACCCCCAATTCCTGGGCTGCCTTCAGGGTCGCGGGGGTACGGCCGAAGCCCACCACATCCTCCACTGCCCCGGCGGCCTTGAGCCCGAGGGCAAAGGAACCGCCGATCAGTCCGGCGCCAAAAACGACGACCTTACCGAACTCCGGCATTTAGAGGGCCCGCTCCAGGGCCTCCAGGAAGCGGGCATTTTCCGGCTTGGTACCGATGGTGACCCGCAGCCACTCAGGCAGGCCGTAGCCGCCGATGGGACGGACGATGACCCCTTGGCGCAGCAGCTTCTGGTTCACCCCGGCGGCGTCGCCAGCCTTGAAGGTAACAAAATTGCCCTGGGACGGGATGTATTCCAGGCCAAGACGCTTGAAACCGGCGACGATCTGTTCCATGCCGCGGCGGTTGAGCTGGTAGCTCTCTTCCACGAATTGGTGATCTTCAAGGGCGGCGATCGCCGCCGCCAAGGCCAGGTTATTGACGTTGAAGGGCTGGCGCACCCGGTTCATGAGGTCGGCGATTTCGGCGGAGGCCAGGGCATAGCCCACCCGCAGGCCGGCGAGGCCGTAGATTTTCGAGAAGGTGCGGGTGACCACCAGGTTGGGAAAATCCCTGATCCAGGTCGCCGTATCCTGGCGCTCAGCGGGATCGATATATTCGTTGTAGGCCTCGTCCAGCACCACCACCACCTCCCGGGGCACCGCCTCCAGGAAGGCCCGCACCTCGGCGTAGGGCAGGAAATTGCCGGTGGGGTTGTTGGGATTGGCGATCCAGACGATGCGGGTATCCGGCCGGATGGCCGCCCGCATGGCGTCGAGGTCGTGGCCGTAGTTCCTGGCCGGGACGGTAATCAGTTCGGCGCCGGTGACCAAGGTCGCCAGAGGATAGACCGCGAAGGCATGCTGGGCGAAGACTGCCGAGCGGCCCGGCGCCAGGAGCATCCGGGCAACCAATTCCAGGAGATCGTTGGAACCGTTGCCCAGGACCACCTGGCCCATTTCCACGCCGCAGCGCCCCGCCACAGCCTTGATGAGGTCGAACTGGTCCGGATAGCGCTCGACGCCGGCGATGGCGGTCTCAACCGCCTTCCTGGCCTTGGGGCTCATGCCCAGGGGGTTCTCGTTGGAAGCGAGCTTGACGATGCTATCCACCGGCAGCCCCATTTCCCGGGCGAGCTCGGTGATGGGCTTGCCCGGCTGGTAGGCGGAAATGGCACGGACGTAGGAAAGGGCCTGGCTGGAAAGGCTCATGGGGCAGATCTCAATAAACGGCAACGGGATAGGAGCCGAGGACTTTCAGGTAGGCAGCCCGGCGGGCCAGCTCTTCCAGGGCCGCCCTGATGGCCGCCTCCTCCCGGTGGCCCTCGATGTCCACGTAGAAGACGTACTCCCACAGGGCATGGCGGGCTGGCCTGGATTCCAGGCGGCTCAAGGACACGCCGGCATGGGCGAAGGGCAGCAGGAGCTCATGCAGGGCGCCGGTGCGGTTCGGGGCCGACATGACGACGGAGGTCTTGTCCCGGCCGGACGGGCCGGCGTCGTGGCGACCCAGCACCAGGAAGCGGGTGGTGTTGTTGGGCTCGTCCTCGATGTTCTGGGCCAGCTTCGGCAGGCTGTAGCGGTCGGCGGCCGCTTCGCCGGCGATGGCGGCGACCCCGTCCTCCTCCGCCGCCTTCTGGGCGGCCTGGGCATTGCTGCCCACCGAGATGCGCTGGGCCTTCGGCAGCATGCGGTTCAGCCATTCGTGGCACTGGGCCAGGGACTGGGCGTGGGAATAGACTTTGGTGATCCTGTCCAGGGACGCCTCCCGGGAGAGGAGATTCTGGTGGATGCGCAGCACCACTTCGCCGCAGATCCGCAAAGGCGTATCCAGGAGCAGGTCCATGGTGCGGCCGACGGCGCCTTCGGTGGAGTTCTCCACCGGCACCACGGCGTAATGGGCATGGCCAGATTCCACTTCCCGGAAGACATCGTCAATGGAAACCTGGGGCAGGAGCCGGGCGGCGTGCCCGAAATGCTTGGTGGCGGCCGACTCGGAGAAGGTGCCCAGGGGCCCCAGGAAGGCGACGCCCAGGGGTTGCTCCATGGCGAGGCAGGCCGACATCACTTCCCGGAAGAACCAGGTGACGTATTCGCCGGTCAGGGGACCGGGATTGCTGTCCTGGATGCGGCGCAACACCTGGGCTTCCCGCTCCGGCCGATAGATGTGCCCGCTCTCGCCGTAGCGGGACTTGATCTCCCCCACCTTCTGGGCGCAGCGGGCGCGCTGGTTGAGGAGTTTCAGGAGTTCGGCATCGATACCGTCGATTTCGCTACGGACCCCGGCCAATTCCTTTTGCAGTTCGTCGCTCATGCCTTCCCTACGCGTGCTTTTTGGCGAAATCGTTCATGAATGCCACCAGGGCCTGGACGCCAGCCAGGGGCATGGCGTTGTAGATGGAGGCCCGCATCCCCCCCACCGACTTGTGCCCCTTCAGGCCCGCCAGGCCGGCAGCCTTCGCTTCGGCCAGGAAAGTCGCATCGAGTTCCGGCCGGAGGAGGGTAAAGGGAACGTTCATGCGGGAACGGCAGGCCTTGTCCACCGGGTTGCGGTAGAAGCCGCCGGAGTTGTCGATACAGTGGTAGAGAGATTCTGCCTTCTCGACATTAATCCGCTCGATGCCGACCACGCCGCCCTGGCGCTTGAGCCACTGGAAGACCAGGCCGGCGAAATAGATGCCGAAGGTCGGCGGCGTGTTGAGCATGGACCCGTGTTCGGCCATCACCGCGTAATCCATGACGCTCGGAATATTGCCGGGAGCCCGACCGACGAGGTCGTCGCGGATGATGACCAAGGTCACGCCGGAAGGCCCGATGTTTTTCTGGGCGCCGGCGTAGATCAGGGCGTACTTGGAGACGTCCACCGGGCGCGACAGGATATGGGAGGACATGTCGGCCACCAGGGGCACGTCGGTGCGGGCCAGGCGATCGTCCGAGACTTCCACCCCATGGATGGTCTCGTTGGTGCAGACATGGAGGTAGGCAGCCTGCGGGTCGAGGCGGACTTCCTCGGCTTCCGGCAGGCGGGTGAAGGCGCTGTTCTCGGTGGTGGCGGCGCAGCGCACGTTGCCGAAGCGCATCGCCTCCTTCAGGGCCTTCTTGGACCAGGAGCCCGTGACGATGTAGTCCGCCGAGCGGCCGTTAAGGAGATTCATCGGAATCTGGGCGAACTGGAGAGTCGCCCCGCCCTGCAGGAAGAGCACCCGGTAATTGGCCGGGATGCCCATCAATTCCCGCAGGTCGGCTTCCGCCTGTTCGATGATGGAGGTGAATTCCTTGCCCCGGTGGCTCATCTCCATGACGCCGCAGCCGGCGCCGTGCCAGTCCAGGAGCTCTTCCTGGGCCTGGCACAGGACTTCCTCGGGGAGCACGGCGGGGCCGGCGCTGAAATTCCAGACTCGGGACATCACTCGGCCTCCAGTTCCGTTTCCGCTTCGGATTCGATGACTTTTTCCACCCCCGCCAGCTTCTCGCCCTCGTCCAGGGAAATCAGGGTAACCCCCTGGGTAGCCCGGCCCATGCCGCGGATTTCAGCCACCCGGGTGCGGATGAGGACGCCGCCGGTGGTGATGAGCATGATTTCGTCCTCGTCGCCCACCAGCTTGGCGGCCACGATCTTGCCGTTCCGGTCGCTGGCGGCGATGGCGATGACGCCCTGGGTGCCCCGGCCGGAATGGCGGAAGTCACCCAGCACCGTGCGCTTGCCATAGCCGTTCTCGGTGGCGATCAACACGGTCTGCTCCTCATTCTCGGCCACCAGCAGGGAAATCACTTCCTGGCCGGGCTGCAGCCTCATGCCGCGCACGCCGCGAGCCGTCCGCCCCATGGGACGAACGTCCTCCTCGTCGAACCAGACGGCCTTGCCGCCATTGGAAACCAGCATGATGTCGTTCTCGCCGCTGGTGAGTTCTGCCCCCACCAGGTAGTCGCCCTCGTCCAGGGCGACGGCAATGATGCCGGCCTTGCGCGGGTTGGAGAAGTCCGACAGCGGCGTCTTCTTGACCGTCCCCTGGACCGTGGCCATGAAGATGTACTTGTCGTCGGCGAATTCCTTCACCGGCAGGATGGCGTTGATCTGCTCGCCTTCCTCCAGGGGGAACATGTTGACGATCGGCTTGCCGCGGCTGGTACGGCTGCCCTGGGGCACCTCATAGACCTTGAGCCAATAGCAGCGGCCCCGGTTGGAGAAGCACAGGATGTAGTCGTGGGTGTTGGCCACGAACAGGTGATCGACGAAATCGTCTTCCTTCATGGCGGCCGCCTGCTTGCCGCGGCCGCCCCGGCGCTGGGCCCGGTAGTCGGTCAGGGGCTGGGACTTGATGTAGCCGGTATGGGAAAGGGTCACCACCATGTCCTGGGGCGTGATGAAATCCTCGATGCCCAGTTCCTGGGTGTGAAGGACGATCTCGGAGCGGCGCTCGTCCCCGAACTGGTCGCGGATGACGGTCAGTTCGCCGACGATGATTTCGGTGATGCGCTCGGGCCGAGCCAGGATATCGAGGAGGTCGGCGATCCTGTCCATCACCTCCTTGTATTCATTGACGATCTTGTCCTGCTCGAGGCCGGTGAGGCGCTGCAGGCGCAGTTCCAGGATGGCCTGGGCCTGGGCGTCGGAGAGCCGGTAGCCCTGGGCCGAGAGGCCGTATTCCGGGGCCAGCCCTTCCGGCCGGGAGGCATCCGCGGCGGCCCGCTTCAGCATTTCCTCCACGACCGGGCTGCGCCAGGTGCGCTCTATGAGGCCGCGCTTGGCGTCGGCGGGCGTCGGCGCCGCCTTGATGAGGGCAATGATCTCGTCCACGTTGGACAGGGCCACCGCCAAACCTTCCAGGATGTGGCCCCGGTCCCGGGCCTTCTTGAGTTCGAAGACGGTGCGCCGGGTCACGACTTCGCGCCGGTGGGAGAGGAAGCATTCCAGCATCTGCTTCAGGTTCAGAAGCCGCGGCTGGCCGTCCACCAGGGCCACCATGTTCATGCCGAAGGTGTCCTGGAGCTGGGTCTGCTTGTAGAGATTGTTCAGCACCACGTCGGCCACTTCGCCGCGCTTGAGTTCGATCACCACCCGCATGCCGGACTTGTCGGACTCGTCCCGGATGTCGGAAATACCCTCGATCTTCTTTTCGTTCACCAGCTCGGCGATCTTTTCGATCAGGGATTTCTTATTAACCTGGTAGGGGATCTCATCGACGATGATGGCCTGGCGATTGCCCTTCTCCATGTCCTCGAAATGGGTCTTGGCCCGCATGATGACGCGGCCGCGGCCGGTGAGGTAGCCCTCCCGCACCCCCATGACGCCGTAGATGATGCCGGCGGTCGGAAAATCCGGTGCCGGGATGTACTGGATGAGGTCCTCGATGCCGAGGGCCGGATTTTCCAGGAGCGCCAGACAGCCGGCGACCACTTCGTTGAGGTTGTGGGGCGGAATATTGGTGGCCATACCCACCGCGATGCCGGCGGAGCCGTTGATCAGCAGATTGGGAATCCGGGCCGGCAGGATCAGGGGTTCCTGCTCCGAGCCATCGTAGTTGGGCCCGAAATCGACGGTTTCCTTGTCGATATCCTCGAGCATTTGATGGCCGATCTTGGCCATGCGCACTTCCGTGTAACGCATGGCCGCGGCGCTGTCGCCATCCACCGAACCGAAATTGCCCTGGCCATCCACCAGCATGTAGCGCAGGGAGAAGTCCTGGGCCATGCGGACAATGGTGTCATACACAGCCGTGTCGCCGTGGGGATGGTATTTACCGATGACGTCGCCGACGATACGGGCCGACTTCTTGTAGGCCTTGTTCCAGTCGTTTCCCAGCTCGTGCATGGCATACAGCACCCGGCGATGCACCGGCTTCAGGCCGTCGCGCACGTCAGGCAAGGCCCGGCCGACGATGACGCTCATGGCGTAGTCCAGGTAGGAGCGGCGCATCTCGTCTTCGAGGCTGATCGGCAGGGTTTCTTTGGCGAATTGATCCATATGTCTCTAACTGCGCCTCAAGCGGCGCAGAGCTCATTGGTTGGATTAAGCGGAATTTGCTATTTTAGCATGCCAAACCCCCACCAAACGGTCGGTTAAACAAGTGAATCCAAACAGGTAAACCATGCCGGAAACCATAGACCTGCTGATCGAAGCCCGCTGGGTGGCTCCGGTCGAGCCCGACGTCCTCCTTCATCACCACAGCATCGCCATCCGCGGCGGACACATCCATGCCGTCCTGCCGGCCGCCGAGGCCCAGGCCCGGTTCGAGCCGAAAGAGCGCGTCCAGCTCCCCAGCCATGTCGTAATTCCCGGCCTAGTGAATCTCCACACCCATGCGGCCATGTCGCTGCTCCGCGGTTTCGCCGACGACCTGCCCCTCATGGAATGGCTGCAGACCCGGATCTGGCCGTCCGAAGCGGCCCACGTCTCGCCCCAGTTCGTGCGGGACGGCACCCGCCTGGCCTGCGTCGAGATGCTCAAGGGAGGCATCACCTGCTTCAACGACATGTATTTCTTTCCCCAGGCCGCCGCCGAAGCGGCGACGGAACTGGGCATGCGGGCGGTGCTCGGCATCACCGCCCTGGAATTCCCCTCCGCCTATGCCAGTGACGCCGACGACTACCTGGCCAAGGGACTGGCCGTGCGCGAGCAGTGGCTGGACCATCCCCTGCTTTCCTTCTGCCTGGCGCCCCACGCTCCCTACACGGTGTCCGACGCTACCTTCGAACGCATCCTGACCCTGTCGGAACAGCTCGATCTGCCCATTCATTGCCATATCCACGAAACCCGGGCGGAAATCGCCGAAAGCCTGGCGCAGCGGCAGGCCCGCCCCCTCGCCCGCCTTGACCGGCTGGGCCTTCTGGGCCCGGGCTTCATCGGCGTTCATGCCGTCCACCTGGAGCAGGAAGAAATCGAACTGCTGGCCCGGCAGGGCTGTTCGATCGCCCATTGCCCCACCTCGAATCTCAAGCTGGGCAGCGGCATCGCGCCCATCACCAGTCTGCTCGAGGCCAAAATCAATGTCGGCTTGGGCACCGATGGCGCCGCCAGCAACAATCGCCTCGATCTTTTCCAGGAAATGCGCCAGGCCGCCCTGCTGGCCAAGGGAAGCAGCGGCGACGCCGCCGCCCTGCCCGCCCACCAGGCGCTGCGCATGGCCACCCTGAACGGCGCCGCCGCCCTGGGGTTGGATCGGTACATCGGTTCCGTTACAACGGGAAAACTTGCGGACCTCTGCGCTGTCGAATTGGACAATATTGAAACAATGCCCTGTTTTGACCCTGTTTCACACCTGGTGTACGTGACAGGACCGGAGCATATTTCACACGTGTGGGTTGGTGGAAAGTGTTGTATGCAGCACGGCAGGCTTCAATATATGCAGGAAAAGGATTTGAAAAATTCCGTAAGCCTATGGCAAAATAAATTGGATAGTCGCTAATAGCCTTGATTGCGGGGGCAAAGCGGTTTGATCGGTTAAAAATTTTCTTCAACGAGGGAAGCAATGATCAATAAGTTCGCCAAGAAAACGGTTTTGCTGGCTCTGGCTGCCGGCCTTACGATGGGCGCCACCCTGGCCCAGGCTCAAGAACGCGTTTACGCTCTCGACACCAACGGCGCTGTAGCCAAGAGCGGCTTCGGCCTCTGCTGGCGCACCGGCTACTGGACCCCGGCTGCCGCTGCCAAGGATGCCGCCGGCTGCCAGTGCGACAAGGATCTGCTGCCGAAGGAAGTTTGCGAGCCGAAGAAGCCGGAGAGCCGCGCCCTGCCTCCTGAGAAGAAGGTCACGATTGCTGGCGAGAAGATCACCCTGGCTGCCGACGCGCTGTTCGACTTCGACAAGGCCGTCCTGCGTCCGGAAGGCAAGGCCAAGCTGGACGACGTGGTTGCCAAGGCTAAGTCCCTGAACCTGGAAGTCATCCTGGCTGTCGGCCACACCGACCGCATCGGCAAGGAAGCCTACAACCAGAAGCTGTCCGAGAAGCGCGCCGCCGCCGTCAAGTCCTACCTGGTGAGCAAGGGCATCGAAGCCAATCGTGTCTACACCGAAGGCAAGGGCGAGAAGCAGCCCGTGACCGGCGACAAGTGCAAGAAGATGGGCGCCGAAAGCGGCAAGAACAAGAAGTTGGTGGCTTGCCTGCAACCGGATCGCCGCGTCGATGTCGAAGTGATCGGCACCAAGTAATCGTTGCCGACGCATCCAAGGCCCTGCTTCGGCAGGGCTTTTTCATTTCTGGAACAGGATTTCTACGGAGATAGCATGGTCAATGCCGACCCGGCCGAACTTGCCAAATTCGGTGAACTGGCCCACCGCTGGTGGGACCCCAACAGCGAATTCAAACCGCTGCACGATATCAATCCCCTGCGACTGGATTGGGTGGACCAGTCCGTCCATCTGGCCGGCAAGGAAGTACTGGACGTCGGCTGCGGCGGCGGCCTGCTGTCCGAAGGCATGGCGGCGCGGGGCGCCCGGGTGACCGGCATCGACCTTTCCGACAAACCCCTGGGGGTCGCCCGCCTCCATCTCCTGGAAAGCGGCCTGAAGGTGGATTACCGGAAAATTTCCGCCGAGGACCTGGCGGCGGAAAGGCCCGCGAGCTTCGATGTCGTCACCTGCATGGAAATGCTCGAGCACGTCCCCGATCCGGCCAGCACCATCGCCGCCTGCAGCCGGCTGGTGAAGCCTGGGGGGACGGTGTTCTTCTCCACCCTCAACCGCAATCCGAAAGCCTATCTCCTGGCCGTCGTCGGCGCCGAATACATCCTGGGCTGGCTGCCCAAGGGCACCCATGAGTACGCCAGGTTCATCAAGCCGTCGGAACTGGCGCGCTGGGCAAAGCATGCCGATCTGGAACCGGCCGAGTTCGTCGGCATGAGCTACAGCCCGTTCGCTGCCAAGTACAGCCTGGGGAAAGACATCAGCGTCAATTATCTGGTCCGAGCCGTGCGCAATGCCTAAGCGCTCTGGCTGCTGATGCGAAGAAACCATGGGTCTGCGGGGATTTCGGGGAACCCGGGGACAGCGCAAGATCGCCGCTTTCGTCATGGCAACGGCAGCACTTGCCACCGCGGCCGGACACTGTGAGGCTCAACCTTGCGACAGCCGCTGGTCCCAGGTGCAGTTTGCCCGGGACGATCTGCAGCGCGCCGCCAGCGAGGGGGACCTCGCCTCAGCCCAGGATTTTGCCGACCGGGCTCGCAGGGAATTCAATCACCTGGCGACCCTGGCCGGCGGTTGCGGCTGCGGGCCGGCAGAGGCCAAATTCGATGCTGTAGCCTCCGAAGTCCGCCATGCCCAGGATGCCGAATCCCGCAAGGAATTGCGGGAGACCATCGGCAGGGCCAAGGCGCTGTTCGACGAAGCCCAGGCCCTGCTGCGGGAGTGCCGGAAACGCTGACCCCCCCGGATCCAATCAAATACCCTCAGGGAGAAAAAGATCATGACAGCAACTCGCACACCGGAAAATTCCTGGCCTGACGGCCGGATCGTTCGCGGCCTGGCCCTCGCCGTCGCCCTGCTCGCCCCCTGGACCGCCGATGCGGACGAAGCGATAGGCATGGTGAAGACCTTCAAGGCCCCGGCTTTCATCGTCCGGCAGAACCAGGCACTGCCGGTCCAGGCCGGCATGCCCGTCTACGCGACCGACCGTCTCAAGACCGGCAACGAGGGCTCCCTGGGGGTGACCCTCAAGGACGATACCCTCCTTTCCAGCGGCCCCAACAGCACCCTGGCGATAGAGCAGTTCGCCTTCAACTCCACCAGCCACGAGGGCAACATGCTGCTGAGGGTCGTGAAAGGCACTCTCTCGATGATTTCCGGGCTGATGGTCAAGGCCAACCCGGAAGCAGCCCGCATCCGGACGCCCAGCGCCACCATCGGCATTCGGGGAACGGAATTCATCGTTGAAGTCGAAGGCGAAGGTGAGGAATGACGCAGCGCCTCTTGCTCGCCCTCCTCTGCGCAAGCTCTCTGGCCGGCTGCGCCCACCGGGAACGGGTCATCCTCCTTCCCGGCCCCGATGGCAAGGTGGGAACGGTGGTGGTGCAAGGCTCTTCCGGGGAGACCACCCTCAACACCGCCTATGCCACGGTGGAAGTGGCAGGTAGCAGGGCAAAGGCCAAGACCCTGTCGGAGGGCGAGGTTCAGGAACGCTACAAGGCGGCTCTCGGCGCCATGCCGGAGCGTCCTGTCTCCTTCACGCTGCTGTTTGCCTTCGACAAGGCCCAACTCGCTCCCGAATCCAGGAAGGTGGTCGATGCCATCGTCGCTGAGTTCTCGCGCCGGACAGCGCCGGAAGTCCTGATCATCGGGCATACCGACAAAGCGGGCGAATCCCCATACAACGAGGAGCTTTCCCGAAAGCGGGCCGAGGCAACCCGGGATACCCTGGTGCGGGCGGGCATCCCCAGGGACGGCATCGAGATGCAGTGGCGGGGAGAACGGGAGCCTTTATCCGGAACGAGGTTGATGGATGCGAGAAACCGTCGCGTCCAGGTAAAAGTCCGTTGATCCCGGGGGTAATGGAGCATGGAGCCTATTTTTGCCTGGCTGAGCCTCCTTGCTGAAACTCATTGCGGGCAATGCCAATCTGATAGGTTTTCCGCCCTCACAACAACATCATGAGCCCCCACCTCCCCCGCCGTCTCGTTATCGGCCTGGCCTTCTCCATGATCGGATACGCCGTGGCGGCTGGTGCTGCCGAGGAACCCCGGGCCGCCCCATCGTCGCAGCCGGCCTGCCTTCATCCGGCTGCGTGGGTGATGCTGGAAGGAGAGCGGCTTCGCCCGGCCTCAGCCGGAGCTGTCCTCACGGAGATGGCCCGGCGGGACGTAGTCCTCCTGGGGGAGCATCATGACCAGGACGACGACCATCACTGGCAGGTGCATTCCCTGGCCGCCCTGCAAGCCCAGCGGCCGAACATGGTCATCGGCTTCGAGATGTTTCCCCGCCGCGTCCAGCCTGTCCTGGACCGCTGGGTGAAGGGTGAACTGACGGTCAAGCAATTCCTGGAAGAGTCCGACTGGGACAAGGTCTGGAACATGCCCGCCGAACTCTACCTGCCGCTTTTCCAGTTCGCCCGCATCAACCGTATCCCCATGGTGGCTCTCAATGTGGACCAGAAGTTCAGCAAGGCCATCCTGCATAAAGGCTGGGACGACGTGCCGGCGGCGGATCGCGAGGGTGTCGGCCGCGCCGCACCGCCGTCGGAGGCCTACCTCGATTTCCTGCTGGATATCTATCGCCGGCATCCTAGCCTGAGCCGCAAGGACGGCGGCAAGCCAAACAAGACCGACCCGGGCTTCCGCCGCTTCGTCGAATCCCAAACGGTCTGGGACCGGGCCATGGCCGAAGCCCTGGCCCGCCAGGCAGCTGCCGGCAGAGGGAAGGAGAAGCCCCTGGTGGTCGGCATTATGGGCAGCGGCCACATCCGCTACGGCTACGGCGTACCCCATCAATTGCGCGACCTGGGAATCAAAAAGGTCGGAACCCTCCTGCCCATGGCCGCCGACACGGACTGCAAGGATATTCGCGCCGGCCTGGCCGATGCCCTTTTCGCCATGCCCAAGTCGGCCATGGCAATGCCCGAGCCGCCGCGCCTGGGGGTGCGGCTGGAGCAAGGCGAGGACGGCGTACGCATTGCCGAAGTCATGGCCAACAGCCTGGCCGAGAGAAGTGGCCTCAAGCGCGGCGACCATCTGCTGGAAGTGGCCGGCCTGCCGGCTCGGAAGGCCACGCTTGTCACTTCCTCCATCCGCCAGCAGCCGGCGGGAAGCTGGCTGCCCCTCCGGGTGAGGCGCGGCGGCGAAACCCTGGAACTGGTCGTCAAATTCCCCCCCGGGCCATGAGAATGGCCTCCATCCTCGCGGCCTGCCTGACCGCCCTTGCCCTGCTTGTCGGCGGCCCCGCCCTAGCCGCTGCGCCCTCTCTGGAACTGCAGGTGGAACTGGACCCGGGCAGCCGCCATTTGAAGGCCCGGGCCCTGATCGCCCCGGCCTCCCGGAATTTCCATTTCGAGCTCCATGACTCCCTGCTGGTCACCGCGGCCAGTGCCGACGGCAAAGCCTTGTCCGTCGTTCCCGCCGGCCATGACGGCGCTGTCCGCAACTGGCGGGTCCTGGTGCCGGCCAAGGCAGCACGGCTGCAGCTGGACTACGAAGGCACCCTGCCCGCCCTGGACCGTAACCTGGACCATCGCGGCGTACTGCGGGGACTGCCGCCCATGGCCTCCGCCGCCGGCAGCTTCCTCCCCGCCGGCGGCGCCTGGTATCCACAGCCAGCGCCCCTTTTCACCTATCGGGTGGCTCTTTCGGTGCCCGCCGACCAGCGGGCCCTGGTGCCCGGCCGGCTCGAGTCCGAAGTATTGCCCGCCGATGGCTCCGGCCGTTACCGAGCCAGCTTCGCCTTTGCCCTGCCGGCCGACGGCATCGATCTCATGGCCGGCCCCTGGGTGGTGCGGGAGAGGATCATGCCCCGCAGCGATGGCGGACCGGTGCGCCTGCGCACGTACTTTTCCCGCGACCTCGATGCCATGGCTGGCCTCGCGGACAGTTACCTGGACGACACGCGGCGCTACCTGGAACGCTACGGAAAAGAGATCGGCGCCTATCCCTTCACTGAATTCTCGGTGGTGGCGAGCCCACTGCCGACAGGCTTCGGCATGCCTACCCTCACCTACCTGGGGGCCGAGGTCCTGAAGCTGCCCTTCATCCGGGGCACCTCCCTGGGCCACGAAGTGCTCCACAATTGGTGGGGCAACGGCGTCTACCCGGACTACGCCAAGGGCAACTGGAGCGAAGGGCTTACCACCTTCATGGCCGACTACGCCTACAAGGAGGACGAATCGGCGGCGGCCGCCCGGGAAATGCGGCTGGGCTGGCTGCGGGATTTCGCCGCCGTGCCGGCCTCAGCCCAGCAATCCCTCGCCTCCTTCCGTTCCCGTACCCATGGCGCCGCCGCCGCGGTCGGCTACGGCAAGGCAGCCATGCTCTTCTTCATGCTCCGCGACGAGATCGGCGAGGACGCCTTTCGGCGCGGCCTGCGCGCCTTCTGGGTGCAAAAGCGCTTCAAGCTCGCCTCCTGGAACGACTTGAAAACCGCCTTCGAACAGGCCTCGGGGAAGTCCCTGGAAACCTTCTTCGACCAATGGGTAAACCGGGCCGGCGGCCCCCGGGTGCAGATCGTCCAGGCCCAGGCCAAGCCAGCGAATGGCCGGGCCGGAGTCGTCCTGACCCTGGTTCAGTCGGCCCCCGCCTACGCCCTGCGCCTGCCCATCGAAATCGTGGACGGGGGCCGCAGCGCGACCCGCAGGGTAGACAGCCGACGGCCGCGGGAAACGATAACCATCGACGCGGATCGCCCACCCGAAGGGGTGCGGCTGGATCCGGATCTGCGGGTCTGGCGCTTCCTGGAGCGGGAGCAATTGCCACCCATCCTGCGGCAATGGATCATCGCCCCCTCTCCGCGGCTGGCCGTGGCATCGGCGTCCCTGGGCGACGCCGCCCAATCCCTGGCGCAGCGCCTGTTCGAAGCGCCTGCCCGGCCCATCGGACTGGGGGACATCGACAAGAGCACGGACCCGCTCCTCCTCGCCGGCCTGCACGCCGACGTGGATGCCGCCCTCGCCCGAGCCGGCCTTCCACCCCGGCCGGCCCGGCTGGCCGGTCGCGGCAGCGCCCAGGTGTGGACCATCGAGCGGGAAGCCGGTGCCCCGCTGGCGGTGGTCTCGGCCCAGGATGCCGATGCCCTGCAGGCTCTCCTGCGGCCGCTCCCCCACTACGGCAGTCAGAGCTGGCTGGTATTCGATGGCAGCCGCGCTGTCGAGCGCGGCGTGTGGCCGGCGCCGGGACGGCTGATTCCGGTGCCGAAGGAACACTGAGGAACAGGAAGATTCGGCGGCAGCGGAAATCGGGCTTGTCGTCACGCCTCACGCCTGGCTGGCGATACCTCCCCGCACCCGCGGCGGCCGCCGCCAGCAGGTCGGCGTTTCCAGCAATGCCATTTCCTGCTCCGGTTTACCGAAAATCACCTGGGCACGGGACCGCAACATCGCCTCGTAGCGGGAAATGGCCACCAAGCGGTCCAAAAGGGATTGCAGGCGTTTCATCATGGGAATCACCTCCATGGATGGGTTACCGCGATCACGATGAAGAGTATGAGCCTCAGGACATGAGCCCCATAGAAACCGAAAGCACTACGTAGAAACCCCAGCTAACCTTCGGGTTTTCCGGCCAGCATTCTTGCGTGTTTCTCCCAATGTACTGCCCGACGAAGCTGTAGGCCCTCAGGTAAAGCCTTGATAAGGACCCGGTAATTCCTAGTAATCAGCCCTACACGACCCCAGGTCGGCCTACTGAATTTACTGTCAAGGCTTGACTTACTCACAAATCTGCGCAACTGACTGGAAACACATCCTTTCCGAGACACATACAGGAAATACCTCATGGAAATAACGACGAACGCTTTAAAATCAAATACATAGGAAGATGCGCAATATTTTGGCAAAGTAGGGAAAGTCCTTACAGAACGACTACTTAGCCAATTTCCTCAGGAGTTACCCCCATTGTTATCCACAGGAAATGTGGATAAGGGCGGGAATGTACATACCCCAGGGAATTACCCAGGCCAAAAGGAATCTGCCCACCCGGCAAACACCCGGTTTCCGTTGTATCCTTTGCTGCAGGAAAACCTCGGCCTCCCACAACGGCCGGCGGCCCAGCAAACATGCACGGGACAATGACCATGATCCGGAAGACGCTGATTTCGCTCCTATGTTTGCCGCTTGTCTTTCCGGCCGCGGCCAGCACCCAGCCCGCCAAGGGCGAAACCCGGGGGCAATTGCTCTATGCCGCCCATTGCCACGCCTGTCACTCATCCCAAATCCACTGGCGGGACAAGAAGCTCGTAACCAATTGGGAAACCCTGCTGCTTCAGGTGCGGCACTGGCAGGCCTACGTCGGGCCGGTCTGGGATCGGGACGACGACGTGGAACTGGCTCGCTACCTGAATCGAAGCATCTACCACTTCCCGCCCGGCAGTCCTGGGAGTCTTCAATAGGGGAGCCTCCAGGAGGCTTATCTTCCCGAGGGGCACGAGTCAGGAGATTCAGCATTGCTCCGGCAATAGCGCAGTGCTAGCCTGAAAAAATATCCAATTTGCACCTTATCCATGCCTCCGAAATCTACGGACTCTCCCCCACCGGAAATCGATGCCGTGCGCAACATCCTGCGCCAGGTTGCGGACCCCGAACTGGGCGCCAATATCGTGGACCTGGGCTTGGTGTATCGCATAGAAGCGGCCGCGGACCATGTGCTGATCGAGATGACCATGACTTCCCCCGCCTGCCCCATGGGGGACATGATCGTCGATGAGGTCAGGGACGTTCTCGCGGCCGCCCTGCCGGAACACTGCCGGCCAGAGGTCCGTCTGGTGTGGGAGCCCCCCTGGGATCCTTCCATGATGAGCGAGCGCATCAAGGCCCATTTCGGGTGGTAACAGGCCGCCCCCCGGCCCCGGAAAAGGCATGGCCATGAGCGGCCTGCGTCCCGCTGCCCGCCTGCCCATGCTGGCCCTGGGCATGGTCTCCCTGCTGCTCGGGGTACTGGCCGGATTATCGAGGCTGGGCTGGCCCCTGCCCCCGGTGGCCGCCGCCGCAGCCGGCTTCCATGGCGCCCTGATGATTTCCGCTTTCTTCGGCACCGTTATCAGCCTGGAGCGGGCCGTCGCCCTGGGGCGTACCTGGGCCTATGCCGCCCCGGCCGCCGCCGGCCTGAGTGGCGTTGCCCTCATCTCTGGCGCTCCCCCGATCCTGGCCCAGGCCTTGTCCATTGCAGCCGCCGCCGGATTGGCGGCGGCCAGCCTCCAGGTGCTGCAGCGCCAGGCGGCTGTCTTCACGGCCGTTCTCGGCATCGGCGCTGTCTGCTGGCTGGTCGGCGATATCGCCTGGTGGGTGTCGGACAGCCTGTTCGCCGCCCTGCCCTGGTGGCTCGCCTTCCTGGTTCTGACCATCGCCGGCGAACGCTTGGAGCTGACCCGCTTCCTGCCTACGCCACCGCTGGCCAGATATCTCTTTGTCGCCATCGTGGCTTGGCTCCTGGCCAGCGCGGCGACGGGGTTCTGGCTGCAGGAAATCGGGCTGCGGGTCTTCGCCGTCGGCTTGCTGGCCCTGGCGGCCTGGCTGGCCCGTTACGACATCGCCCGCCACAACGCGCACCAGCGAGGGCTGACGCGCTTCATTGCCCTCTGTCTCCTGTCCGGCTACGGATGGCTGGCCCTGGCCGGGCTGCTCGGCGCCCAGGGCGCTCTCTCTCCCGACCATCCGCTGCGAGATGCGGCGCTCCATGCCTTTGGCCTGGGCTTTGTCTTTTCCATGGTGTTCGGCCACGCCCCCATCATCTTTCCGGCCGTGGCCCGGGTGAGGATTCCGTACCACCCGGCCTTTTACCTGCCCTTGCTGGCTCTGCACCTGTCCCTGGGTCTGCGGGTTGCCGGCAGTCTCGACGGGCTGTTCGCGTGGCGCCGGATAGGGGGGCTGGCCAACGCCTTGGCCCTGCTCCTGTTCATCGCCACGATGATCGCCAGTGGAGTCCGCGGCCGGGCGAAGAAATAGAGAGGAAGCTCCCGAAACTCGGCAGGAGTGCGGCCGAAACCGGCGGCGGCACGTCAAATGCATTAGCGGTTGATGATATACTTTTTGTTTGCCTGCCCTGCAGATAGCGCCGTAGCGTTGATCGTCACCGAGGAAAACCCATGCTGAAAACCGCCCACCAACTCGTTCAAGAAGCCAAGGTCCACATCAAGGAAGCCTCCCCCGCCGACATCGGCAACATGATGGTCGCACCGGATGTCCTGATCATCGACGTACGGGAACCGGACGAGTACAGGCAGGGCCATTTGCCGGGCGCCATCAATGTGCCGCGGGGCATGCTGGAATTTCAGATTTCCAACGAAGCAGCCCTGCAGAACCTGACCCGGCCCATCATCGTGTACTGCAAGACCAGCGGCCGTGCCGCCCTGGCTGCCCTGTCGATGCAAACCATGGGGTTCCGGAACGTCGTTTCCCTGGCCGGCGGATTCGTGGCCTGGGCTGCAGGTAACCACCCGGTAGACAAGCCCGCCGAAGTGGCCTTCGATTAACCGGATTCAGCCCATAAGCCAGCTTCAGCGTATGTGAGGAATGCGCGGTTGTCGGTGAGAGTTTATGCCCGGTGGGCATAGCACCATGCCAGATGACAGCTGAATCACCGATCATCGCCCATGGAGCCGCCACCGCCCGACGCTCTTCCCTTGGGCTCGGCGACATTCCTTGATCTGCTCACGCCAGCCGGCCCAGCCACGCCTTGGGTTCCCCCTACACTGCTGGCATCCAGCCCGATGACGTCTCTTCCGCCGGCGGCGCTCTTTTGGGCTGGCTCTATGGTCAGAGCATTGGAAATAGAGTTGCCGCTCGGTGCGGTGCCGGGCGGGCATGGCGGAAAGCCCGACGAACCAGTCATGTTCGGAGATGTCGCCACGGCGGGGACACATAGCACCCGCGATGCCTGGGCAAGGATAAGAGGATCGACCGGGTATGGGCGGGCCTGATCCGGCTCGGCTGACATTCCCGCAAGCGGCCATATTCCGAAGACAAGCAGTGCTGTGGCGCTGAGGTAAGGCGATTTCATCGCAGAACTCCTTTGCTCGAAGTATTCTTCGACAGCTCTGCGATGCTCAAAAATTCAGCTTGCCCAGCAATCCGAGACTGGACAGCAGTAGAAAATGAAAAAGCGCCCCGAAAGGCGCTTCTTCATTTGAATCCTGGCGGAGAGGGCGGGATTCTTTCGGGATTTTGTAATACCGTTAATATTCAATGGCTTACAAAGCCACTCCAATACCGGTTTGTACTAACGCTTTGTACCAAACCGGAACCCAATTCTCCCCGCCTTCCCCTCTGACAGCACCTTTCTAACCTGATAGCGCCACTTTGATTACCGGCAGCAATAGCCCGCGACAGCCTAGGTTCCCCCAGCAACAAACTTCGATTCCCGAGCCTAGCAGAGACAATCCCATCCATATATTGAGCAAACTTAGCCCATATTGCTCACGATATGGATAGCCATCGTTGCATCCGCGCTTGCTGCCACATATACTGAGCAAAACTCAATGTTATTGCTCAAGTTATTGACATGTCGCGCACTCACCTTCCTCTATCACCCGGGCTCGTAAGACTCTCCAAAGCCTTAGGGCAACGGCTGCAACTGGCTCGTTGCCGGCGGGAGCTATCGACGACCGTATTCGCGGAACGGGTTGGTATTTCGCGCAACACGCTCAAGCGGCTGGAAGATGGAGACCCAAATGTGTCCCTCGGAACATACCTGCGAGCGCTCAGGGTCTTGGGATTGGATGGCGACATTGATGTGGTAGCGCGAGACGACGTATTGGGACGCAAACTGCAAGACTTGAAATTACTCGGACAGCAGTCGTCCTCTGCCGACTCGGACCAATAGATAAAGAGGTCCGTCATGGCCAACAAGAAGACAACCCGGGCCGCACGCCAATCCATCGAAGTCCATTTGGACGCCCCTGAACTCGGTCCCTTCATGCAGGTGGGCGTCCTATATCCTGCGGACGTTCGTATCGACCTCGCCCCTTCGTTCGAATACACCCCGGAATGGCTCAAGAGCCCCCTGCGCTTTCTCCTCGACCCTCGCCTGGACTTGTACGCCGGGGAGCAACACTCGGCCCGCCCCCGCGGCTTTGGCATCTTCCTGGACTCCGCGCCAGACCGCTGGGGCCGGGTTCTCATGGAACGGCGTGAAGCCAGCCAAGCGAAAAAAGAAGGCCGGCCGATGCGGCGTTTGTCGGACCTCGACTTCATGCTCGGCGTACACGACTTTACTCGTACTGGCGGGCTTAGATTCCGGCGTGGCCCGGATGAGCCTTTCATCGACAACCACGAATTGCCAGCCCCTCCAGTGACTGACCTTCGTGAATTGGCGGCTATCGCACAACGACTCGAGGAGCCGGGTGCCGAGGAGTTGCCAGAGTATGAGAAGTGGCTCTCGATGCTCATCGCCCCCGGCACCTCGTTGGGTGGAGCTAGGCCCAAGGCCACCTTTACTCAAACCGATGGCACGTTATGGCTCGCCAAATTCCCTGCTCACGATGACCGCTACGACTGGGGGGCCTGGGAGTACATCACGCAGCAACTTGCCCAGGAAGCTGGCATTTGGGTGCCCGAGTCCCAACTCCTGGCTCTGGGAGGCCGCTACCACACCTTCTGCGTGAAGCGTTTTGACCGGAGCGTGAATGGGGACCCAAGGGCGCGCCGGATGTACGCGTCAGCGATGACGCTGCTAGAACGAGAAGATGGTGACGCCGGTGCCAGCTATCTCGACATGGTGGAATTTCTGGAGACCGAAGGTGCCACAGGCCTGACGGAGGACTTGCATCAGCTTTTCCGTCGAGCCGTCTTCAACCTGCTGGTCGGCAACCGAGATGACCATCTACGGAATCACGGCTTTATCCGTCAGCCGACGGGTTGGCGTTTAAGTCCAGCCTTCGATATGAATCCGAACCGAGACAAACACCAACATGCCCTCACCTGGGACGGCAAGACGGCGGAGCCGGACTTGGCAGCCCTCAAAGCGACCGCCCCGTTTTATCGACTCATTGAGCCGGAAGAAGCCCAGAGCATCATCGACGAAGTATCAAGGGTGGTTTCAACCTGGCGCGACAAGGCCAGGGCCTTGCAGCTTCCGAGCATTGAATTGCAAGTGATGGAAACCGTATTCGCGGCTTAAGACTTTGACCAAACAGGCAGCCCTTGTCCGAAATTACGTTACTTGAGGTCGAAACCGGCCCTACTCCCTCCGTCGCCGTTATCTGGATGCATGGCCTTGGCGCCGACGGGACGGATTTCGAGCCCATTGTTCCCGAGCTCGGTCTACCGGAGACGCCGGCGATACGATTTATCTTCCCGAACGCCCCGTACCGGCCGGTGACCTGCAACGGCGGCTACGTCATGCGCGCCTGGTACGACATCATTTCTCTGGACCCGAATAGCCGCGAAATCGACGAGGCCGGGCTTCTGGAATCTCGGGAAATCGTTCGACAGCTGATTGCTCGGGAAGCGGGCCGCGGAATTCCAAGCCACAGAGTGTTCCTGGCTGGCTTCTCGCAAGGCGGCGCCGTAGCCTACCTCACCGCCCTCACCCACCCGGATGCCTTGGCCGGGGTCATCGCCCTCTCGACCTATATCCCTAGCCCCCATCTCATCACCGACAGTCTGTCGGAGGCCAACAGACGAATTCCTCTGTACGTCGCCCACGGCACCGACGACGATGTCGTCTCACTTACGCTGGGCACGCAAGCTTTGGAACTCGTGAAAAGCCAAGGCCTCGCACCGGAATGGCACACCTATGACATGCCGCACTCGGTCTGTCCCGAAGAGATTCGTGATATTGGAGCATGGTTGAACAGTCAACTCAAAGGCTCCCAAGGATGTGTCGGAAATCCGTGAGCTGATGCACCCGTCAATCCAAGGCAACCAAGCTCAGAGCCTTGCTAAAGCGACTGTCCAGCCCGGCTGCCGAACTCGCCTTCACCTTCACCACAAGACCGAAGAGCTGCATCACGTCACCGGTGACGAAGGACGTATGGCCTTGGAGCGTGAAGAATTCCTCGTCCGGGTCGGCGACATTATCTGTATTCCCCCTGGCACCCAGCATTGCATCGAGACCGTAGGTGACACCGCTCAGACTGCTGTGTTGTTGCTCCCCTGCCTACTACTATGCCGATACGGAGCTTATCGAGGAGTAGACCATGACCCCAGCCATCACCCCAGACGACATCCTCGGTTTCTGGTTCGGACCCGCCACCGACAATCTGACAGTGGCCCAGCAGCAGAGCAAGCTCTGGTGGTCAAAGAACGATGAACTCGACGTGCAAATCCGGCAGCGTTTCGAGCCTCTCTTAATCTCCATGGTGAACGGCAAGTGGGACGGGTTTCCGGATTCGGCGAAAGGGCGTCTGGCTAAAATCATTCTGTTCGACCAGTTTCCTCGGAACATGTACCGCGGCACTGAAGCCGCGTTTGCCACAGACCTTTTGGCTCAGCACTTAACCATGACGGCGCTGACTGCCGGAGACGAAGGGCAGCTACGCCCAATTGAGCGTGTTTTCCTGTACATGCCTTTTGAGCATGCTGAAGAACAGGCCTTGCAAGACCTATCAGTAAAGCGGTTTGAGTTGTTGTTGGCTAACGCACGAGAAGAAGAACGCGACCTATTCAAAGGCTATTTGGATTTCGCAATTCGCCATCGGGACATCATCGAGCGCTTTGGGCGCTTCCCTCACCGCAATGCCCTTCTGGGGCGCCAATCCACCCCAGCGGAAATTGAGTTTCTTAAAGAACCGGGTTCATCTTTTTAGGCGGCTATGAAATCCTCTAATCACCGCATTCTTTTCTTTCCCGGGGCGTCCGGTGACGGTTCGTTTTGGACAGGAGTTGGAGAACTTCTCCCCAATTCGTGGCAAAAGCACTATTTGAACTGGCCGGGCCTCGGCAACCAGCCTGCTTCCCCGGAGGTAACTGGTTTCACCGACCTCCTGCGTCTCACCGAGCGCAGTTTGAGTGAACCCTCCGCAATAGTGGCTCAATCCATGGGCGGCATTGTTGCCATCCAGCTGGCACTGAAGCATCCGGACTTGGTAACTCATCTGGTTTTGGTTGCCACTTCGGGCGGCTTGGATGTATCAAGCTTCGGTGCCTCGGACTGGCGTCCGGACTTTCTTGCGGCATTTCCGGAGACTGCTCAATGGATTCTGACTGAGAGACCAGACTTGGCTGGGCAATTTTCGAAGCTACAAATGCCAACCTTGCTGATATGGGGCGAGAAAGATGCGATTAGCCCAGTAGCCGTCGGCCAACACCTAGCCACGCAGATTCCCCTGTCTAGGCTGTTCATTGTTCCTGGCGGCGAGCACTCGTTGGCCAAGGACCTGCCCGAAGTTGTTGTGCCCCTAATTGAGACCCACCTAGCTACGGTCTGATTGAAAAACGGCCCACCTAAAGGTGAGCCGTTGAGGATTACAGCTGGCCGGTGACTCAGTCGTCTGCGGAGAAGCCCAACAGCTGCAGCACTGACAGGAACAGGTTCAACACGTTGAGATACATGCTCACAGCGGCCATCACGTAGTTGTCTTCTTCGCCGCGAACGAGTCGGCTCGTATCAAAGAGAATGAACCCCGAGAACAGCAGCGCAGCCACGGCGGAGACGCCCGCCTGCATGGCCGGGACGAATATCGCCGCGATGCTGGCCAGGATGACGACAATCAGACCAGCGAACAGGAAGCCCCCCATCCGGGTGAAGTCTTTGCCGGTCTTGTGGACGTAGGCAGTCAGCGCCAGCGTCACCGCGGTGGTGATGACCGCAGCGGTCATCACCGTATTGCTGCCGCCTGGCAGGCTTAGGTAATGGCTCAGCGTCGGACCCAGGCCCAGGCCGCTCAAACCCGTAAAGGTCAGCATCGCCGGTACAGCTCTTGCCGAGTTCCGGTGCTTGTTCAGATAGAACAGCGGTACGAGACCAAGCAGCGTGAAGACGATGCCGGCCAAGGGACCAAAGCCCGCCAGCATGCTGATGCCCGCACCCACGGCAGCAACCCCCGTGGAGAGGGCCAGCAACTGGTAGGTATTGCGGATAACCCGGCAAGTGTCCATCGCGGCGTACGTGCTGTACTCGGTTTTGGACAGGTCGATAACACGAGCATCAGTTCTCATAGCAGTTCAGTTCCTCCAACAGGATGTCCCATAACTCTATGTGGGGACACCTTCCCGATAAATCAAACTTCGCAAGAGCGAGTGTTCGAATAAACCGAACCATGTGGCCGCTTCACGAAAGTGAAAGCTGAGGTACGATGGCTCATCGTTTGACCACCCTGGAGGCGATAGCAAATGAAGAAGGTGCAATCTTCCATTCAGCGCGGTGCGGAGTACATCTGCACCAAGATTGGCGATGTCGTAACGGCAATTGAGCAGGTTGCCGTGGTCAAGGGGCTCCCCATGTGGGAAGTTGAACGAACAATTGGAGCCGGCATCCGTAAGCGCCTTATCGTATCGGCGCGTTCCCTGATGCCCCTGCAGCCGGAGCCATCACCGGCGTAAACCTAAAGCAAGCAGCGGGTGGGACCTCCCTCCCGCTGCCAAAAAGACCGTTTTAAGCGGTCAGGCTGCCATACCAGGCATCCGACAGTTCTCTGACAGTCACAGACGCGAACTCGGAACGTGCCTGGAGCCAATCCCGGACAGCGGCACGGTCGTCGTCAGTCGCAGAGCCACCACCAGCCTTGCAGACGTACCCACAAACCACGCCACCGCCATAGATGAGGCCACGGGGCTCGATAACGCCTTCAATAAACGCAATCAGGAGTTCTTCCTCAGCGGTCCCGACCAGGGGTTCCTTGAGTTCAGCCTCCACGTCGAAGCCCAGTTCCTGGAACTCGTCGAGGTGGAGTTTTTTGCGAAGGCGGCGGGAGCGCGGATACTTGGCCATTGGCACACTCATAGAAGATTAGGGAGGCCGGAAGGTATCACCTCTCGGCGTCGTCGGCTAACCGCCGATGAGCACGCTGACTAGGACCCACAACGTCAGTGCAAGCTATACTCGTTATCAAAAAATGCGAAGGAGTGCATCATGACTCAATCTGAACGCGAGTTTAATGCCCGGCTAGGCGAGGGGGGTGCGGACAAAATCTTGGACTACCTTGGAGGTAGTTCATGTATTCGTACGAAGAGAGAATCCGGGCGGTCAAGCTCTACATCAAACTCGGAAAGCGCTTGAAAGCGACCATTCTTCAGCTAG